>Ga0209016_1000885_pt1 | contig 29693 bp, 27 predicted proteins | sample EPASupsiteSAE305_FD_187265 | JGI IMG/M metagenome (GOLD analysis project Ga0209016, IMG submission 187265) | Bioremediated contaminated groundwater microbial communities from EPA Superfund site, New Mexico - SAE3-05 (SPAdes) (version 2) | ecosystem: Environmental > Aquatic > Deep subsurface >...
GCGGAAGCGCTGCGCCATCAGCAGCACGTTTCGCTGCTGGGCCTGCGCAACCAGGTGGAGAAGAACAAGCTCAAGACGCTGCAGGTCGTCCTCAAGGCCGACGTGCAGGGTTCCATACAGGCCATAAGGGACTCGCTTGAATCCATCACCTCCGAAGAGGTGCAGATAAAGATAATTCACGCCGGCACCGGCAATGTCAACGAATCGGACATCCTGCTGGCCAAGGCGACAACGGACGCCATCATCCTCGCCTTCCACGTCGACGTGGAAGCCAACGCCAGGGAAGAGGCCGAAAGGGCCGGAATCGAAATCCGCTCCTACGAGATAATCTATTCCCTGCTGGACGAGGTCAAGGCGGCCATGGAAGGCCTGCTGGAGCCCGAAATCGTGGAGGTTCCCGTCGGCAAGGCGGAGGTCAGGCAGGTGTTCGACCTCAGCTCCGGCCTCATCGCCGGCAGCATCGTGCTGGAAGGGAAGATTGTCCGCTCCTCCGACGCCCGCGTATACCGCGGCAAGGACCTTATACACCGCGGCAAGATTAGCGGCCTGAAGCGCTTCAAGGACGACGTGAAGGAAGTGGAGAAGGGCTTCGAGTGCGGCATAATGATAGATTCCTATAAGGACGCCAAACCCGGCGACGTCGTGGAGGCTGTCACGAAGGAAACCCGCGTGCGCCGCATAGACGGCAAGTCCAATGGTTAACCGTGTAGAGCGTCTCCAGTCACTGTTCTTGTCGGAAATAGCCTCTTTCATTTCCGGCAAGGGCAGCGCGGGGATACGCGGCGTGGTAACGATAACGGGCGTGGAGATATCCAAAAGCCTGGAGCACGCCACGGTCTATTTCTCCGTCTACGGTACTCTGGAGGAGATAGAGCGTACCACGCAGGTGATGGAGTCCAAGAAGTGGGACATACGCCACCTGCTGAGGGATCGCGTCCGCATCCGCCGCATACCGGACCTGTCGTTCAAGTTCGACAACACCCCCGGCAAGGCCGCCAGGCTGGAGAACATATTCCGCAAGATAGAGGGCGAGGTCAAGAATGAAGGGCAATAGCCTCCCTTCCATGGCGGACGATCTTCCCGCCGTTGTAAAGGCCATAAAGAAGGGCCGCACCTTCTTCCTTGCCGGGCATCAGAACCCGGACGGGGACACAATAGGGTGCGGCCTCTGCATGGCTTCAGTGCTGCGCCGCATGGGTAAAAAAGCCTTTATCTTCAGCACCGACCCAATACCGGCCAACCTTCAGTTCCTGCCCGGCGTGAAGAAAATCGCCGTCGGCAAGCTCCCCTCCCGGCGCGCGTACGACGTGGTGCTCCTGATGGAGTGCTCGTCCCCTTCCCGCGCGGGTGACATAGGCGATATCCTCGAGAAGGCCGGAGAGGTGGTGAATATCGACCACCATAGAACCTTCGAGCCTTACGGCGATGTGAACTATGTGGTGCCGACCGCTTCTTCCACCGCGGAACTGGTGGCGGGCCTGCTTGCCCGCATGGGAGTAAAGCTTACCTCCGATGAGGCAACCTGCCTTTACACCGGAGTGGCTACCGATACGGGCCGTTTCCACTATCCGTCCACCACAGGAAAGACCATGCGCATGGCCGCCGGCCTGCTTGAAGCGGGGGCCGAGGCCGCCAAGGTCAACACGCTGGTTTATTCAACCAAGCCTCTCGCGGCAGTAAAGCTCCTCGGCCGCGCGCTTGAAAACCTTGTCATAGCGGAAGGCGGAAAAGCCGCGATAACGCGCCTCACCGCCGCCGATTTCAAGGACTGCGCCGCCCAGTCCCAGCATACGGAAGACATCGTCAATTACGGCCTGATGGTCCCTGGCACCGAAGTCTCCGTTCTTTTCAGGGAAGAGCCGGAGAAAGGCCGCACAGCGGTCAATTTCCGCTCCAAGGGCCGGGTGGACGTCAGCCGCATAGCCAAGATGTTCGGCGGCGGCGGACACAAGAACGCGGCAGGCCTCAAGTCCTCTCTTCCCTTGAACGAAATAGAAAAGAAAGTGCTGGCCGCGCTTAGGAAGGAATTCTGATGCGACCCCCCGCGCCCCCGGTCATTGAAGGCGGAGCCTTTCTGGCGGACAAGCCGTCCGGCTGGACTTCGCACGACGTGGTGGCGGTGGTGCGCCGCGTTACAGGCATTTCCCAGATAGGGCACAGCGGCACGCTGGACCCTCTGGCCACCGGGCTGCTGGTCCTTCTTATAGGCAGGGCCACCAAGCGCCAGGCGGAATTCCAGATGCACCGCAAGTCTTACAGCGGCGTGATGCGCTTCGGCGCAGAGACCGATACCTGGGACGCGCAGGGCCGCGTGCTTTTTGAAAAGCCGGTTCCCGAAGTCACGCCGGAACAGATTTCCGAAATGCTCTCTGCCGTCAAGGGAGATATATCCCAGCCAGTTCCCCCCTACTCCGCCGTAAAGCTCAAAGGCACGCCGATGCACCGTCTGGCCAGGCGCGGCAAGCTCCCGGAGAGCGTCGTTTCAAAGAACGTCAAGGTCTATTCCTGGACTGACGTCAAGTGGGTTCCGCCGGACCTTTCCTTCACTGTGGAATGCTCCAGCGGCACTTATGTGCGGGCCTTCGCCCATGTGCTTGGAGAGAAGCTCGGCTGCGGAGCGCATCTTACCGCCCTGCGCCGCCTCAGCGTCGGGGATTTCAACGTAAAGGACGCCTTTCCCGTGGCCGAAATCAAGGAAGCCGGGCGGGACGCGGTGATGTCGAGAATTATTCCCCTTAAATAAAATGAACGGCGCATTCATAGCTTTGGGAACCTTTGACGGCGTGCACAGGGGCCACCAGACTATGCTTGCGGACCTGACCGACCTTTCCACCGTATACAGAATTCCAAGTCTTGTCCTTTTTTTCCCTGTTCCCCCCCGTGCTGCCCTTTCGGGCAATACAGTAATGAGCATGATAACGCTTCCGGAAGAACGCGCCGCCCTGATTTCCGCCTGCGGCGTGGACCGCGTTTCCCAGATAGAATTCACCGGCCGCATTTCCTCCATGGGGCATGAGGAGTTTTTCAGCGACGTGCTGCTTTCCCGTTACCGGATGAAAGGCCTCCTTGTGGGAAAGGATTTCGCGTTTGGGCGGAACCGGGCGGGCCATATCGATTATATGCGCAGGGCCTGCTCTGAGGCCGGAATCCCCCTTTTCGTTCATCCGTTCGTAAAGGAAGGCGGCCACAAGATATCATCCTCAGTCATACGCGGACTTCTCCGCGAAGGGCGTGTGGAAGAGGCCTCCCGCCTGCTTGGACGGCGGTATGCCATAAGCGGAAAAGTGGTGCGCGGCGAGGGACTTGGGCGCAAACTCGGCTTCCCCACCGCTAATCTAGACTGCGGAACGCTCAAAATATTGCCGCGCGGCGTTTTCGCGGTAAACGCCCGGCTTGGGGAAAGGTCTTTCCGCGCCGTGGCCAACGTAGGCTTCCGCCCCACGGTGAATACCATCCACGCCGAAGTGCCCCTGATGGAGGTCCATATGCTCGGTTTCGATGAGATGATTTACGGACGCATGCTGGATATCGAATTCCTCTCCCGCATCCGGGGCGAGAAGCGTTTTCACGGCGTGGAGGAACTTTCGGCGCAGGTCAGGGAAGACATGCGCCGCGCGAGGACGGTAACATGCTGACGACAAAACAGCTTCTTCTTGTTCCGGCTAATTTCGAGACCGCCAATGCCGATCTGGCCGGGCGGGTTTCCCTCGCTTCCGCCATAGGCGCGGTAGTGCCGGAAAGCTGGCCACCGTCTCTTATGGTGGACGCTCTGCCGTGGTTCGCGGCGGAAATAGGGCGCAATGCTTCCAGTCCCGGCTGGTATTACTGGTACGGCATACTGGCCGGTGCCAGCCCGGTGCTGGCCGCCAGCGGCGGCTTCAAGGGTCCTCCGGACGCGCATGGAACGGCGGAAATAGGCTATTCCGTCCTGCCGGAATTCCAAAGGCGTGGTCTCGCGGTGGAAATGGTCGCGGCCCTGTCGGTCTGGGCTTTTGATTCCGGAGCGAAACTTCTTGTCGCCGAAACATCCCCGGATAACATTCCTTCAGTCAAGGTGCTTGAGAATACCGGCTTTTCCCGCTGCGGTACAGGCGTGGAAGAAGGAAGTATTCGTTTCTGCCTGGCTGCTCCCCGCTCAAGGGTGAAGTAATCGTCAGCTTATGAATCCCGTCGGCCCTCTCCATACCTTGCGGGGCAGACTAGCGGCTTTGGCCACGTTCCTCACGCTGTCCATTCTGGCTGTTTTTGCCGTCGCCATATCAAGACCGGGCGGCAGATTTCTTATGCCTTCTTCCGGCTGGCTTTCCGGCCCGCCTCCCGCGACAGGGCTTATGTCCGTCTCAATACGCCCGTCACGCCTTGCCGGATTCTCCGCCGAGTTTTCCCCTTCCTCTTCTCCCGTCGCTTTTTATGTGCGCTCGACCGGCAGGCTCAGCCGCATTTCTCTCAACGGAAAGTCCTTGCCGTTTACTCCCGGTTACAGCGCGGCGGTATTGTTGCCGGCAGTTCCGGGCGCGCCGAATATTATTGAGGTCTATTCCGAATATTCATATGGGCCTCCGCTTATAAAACCTGTCCTGCCTCGCGGGATAAAGGCCGGGTGGAGCGCCATTTCCAAGAATGGACTTGTCCCGGCAGTTCCTGCGGTCGATACCGTTTCTTACCCTGCCGCTCAGAAATCTCCGTCCGAAAAACTGCTTCTGTCTCTGCCGTGGCTTTTGCCCTTTATAATAGCCGGCATGGCTGCCGCATGGGTTCAAGAAAAAGGGCTGTTCCCCGGCCTGCGCAAAGCTTTCCCGCGTTTTACCGTTGGCGGTATGGCGATACTGGCCGTCTATTTCCTTTTCGCAAAGTGCCTCGCGCCGTCGGAGCTTTACGGCTTTGACGCCAGGGGCCATTTGGAGTATATCACGCACTTGCTTAATGAAAAGGTTCTTCCCCGGCCCGGAGATTTCTGGCAGGCTTACCAGCCGCCGCTGTTTTATATTCTCTCCGCTACTATCGGGACGGTCTATGCGGCCATTAAGGGTGGCTTAAGCCTCGCCGCACTGAAGATTCTTCCGTGGCTGTCTTCCGTCGCCAATGTTTTCCTGTCATGGCTGATTGCCCGGGAGATATTCGGCGGGAATTCCCGCAAGGCCGTCTGCGCCGCGGGGGTGGCTTTTCTTCTGCCGGTGAACATATACATGTCCGCTTTTATTTCAAACGAGGTTTTTGCATCCGCTGTAAGTTCATTGGCCCTGTTGCTGACATTGCGTCTGCTTGCAAGGGAAGGCGTAGGTCTCCGTCCGTATTTTGCTTTGGGCATTGTCGTGGGGCTATCACTGTTGTCAAAATACACTTTCGCCGCGTTTTTGCCCGTATGCGTCGGTTTTATCGCATGGCGGCAGATAGCTGACGGAAAGGCGGTCTTCGCGCTGGCCAGGCCTGTTCTCGTTGTTTTGGGAGCGGTGCTGCTGGCGGGCTGGTTTTATCTGAGGACTTTTTCCGTTTCCGGCAGTGTGTTTTTAGAGCAGATGGAGTTGTTTGGAGTCTGGCAGGTGCCCGGGTTCAGGACTTTATCCTACTTTACCGGTTTCGGGGAAGCGTTGCGCCAGCCTTTTCTCGGAGCGTCCTTCCACTCGTTCTGGGACCTTGTCTATTCCACTCTATGGGGAGACGGGCTGGTCGGAGGCATGAGTGCCGTCCCTGCCCGGTATCTGTGGGACATGAACCATGCCGGGGCTGTTTATCTGCTGGCCCTGCCGATGACGTTTCTTGCTTTCGCCGGATGGTTCCGGTTCGTTTTGGCTTTCGCTTATGCTCCATCAAAGTCGGAAGGACTGGCGCGCGGTTTTGCCGCTGCTCTGTTGTTTGTTGCAGCGGTTTTACTGATGCACATGGCCTTGCGGAACACGTCCTATTCCACGGCAAAGGCATTTTATGTGCTGCTGGTCATGGGGCCGTTCTGCGCTGTTGCGGCGGAGGGCGTCTGTTGGTTTTACGGGCTGCTGGACAGATTGTGGGTCAGGCTTTTGTTCTGTGGCTGGGCCGGCGCTTTTGCCGGAAGCGTACTGCTTGCTTACTACCTTGTTCCGCCGGGTACCTTCTAGATTATACGGTCTGCGGCTTGCCGCGTTTAAGGAATAGTCCGGCGGGTTTTCTGTCCAGAACTTTTCCGTTTTCCACTACCGTTTCGCCGCGCAGCAGCACCGTTTCCGGGAAGCCGGACAGGCTGCGTCCCTCGTAAGGACTCCAGTCGCAGGCCGTCTGCATGGCGGCGTAGGAAACTTTTTTAGAGGCTTTGGGGTCGATGATGACAAGGTCCGCGTCGGCCCCTTTTTTTATTGCGCCCTTGCGGGGATAAAGTCCGTGGACTTTCGCCGGGTTTTCCGACATCACTTCAACCATGCGCTCTAGCGTTATCCTTCCTTTCAGCACGCCTTCAGTGTAGAGCAGCGGGAGGGCGGTTTCAACACCCGGCAGGCCGAAGGGAATGCGTGTTATGTCTCCCCCCCAGCCGTCCTTCTGCTTTCTGGTGAAGGCGCAGTGGTCCGTGCCTATGACGGAAATTCCGCCGTTCTTCAGTTCCTGCCAGAGGATGGCGGAATCGGTTTTCTTCTTGACCTGAGGGCAGGAGGCATATATGTGCCCCTGCGGTTTTTTGAAGATGGAATCGTCCAGCGTAAGATATTGAGGGCAGGTTTCCCCGGTGGCGCGTATGCCGCGCTTCCTTGCGCCGGCTATCAGCCGGGCGGAACGGCCCGCCGACTGGTGTACGAAGTAGACGTGCCCGCCGGTGGCCTCGGCCCAAACAAGCGCGCGCTGCACCGCTTCCCATTCCGTATAGTCCGGCCTTGAAAGGGTATGTGCGTAAGCCCCCATTCCCTTGTTGCGGTATCTGGCCACAAGCAGATTCATTACGGCGTCCGACTCCGCGTGCAGGCAGACAAGGGCTCCCGTTTTTTTAGACACTTCAAGCGCGCTGAAAATGTCGGCGTCGTCGGCCTGAAGCCCTCGTTCCGCGTAAATCATGAACATCTTGAAGGAGGGCACTCCCAGCGCCATCAGGCGCCGTATCTGCTTTTCCGGGTCATCCAGCTTTTTCCACGAGGGGATGACCGCGTGCAGGCCGAAATCGCAATAATGCCTGTTCCTTGCGGCGGCAAGCCTTTCCTCCAGCGCCTGCTCAAGAGGAACGCCGGGGCCCTGCGTGGTATAGTTGATTACGGTGGTGGTTCCTCCGGCTATCGCCGCTCTGGAACCGGAAAGGAAATCATCGGAGGTGGTTACCTTCCCCATTGGAAGGAGAAAGTGAACGTGGGGGTCTATTACGCCAGGCAGCACTATCTTGCCCTTTGCGTTTATAACGCGCCGGACTTTTGCGGCATCCGCCTTGCCGCAGGGCAGTACGGCTTTTATTCTGCCTTTTGATATGAGTATGTCCGCCGGGGCCGTTTTTTGCCCCGGCATGACGGCCTTTCCGCCGGTTACAAGGACATCCGCGCCAGCGGACGTCCTCCGGTCAGGATTCCTCATCCTCGTCATCTTTTTGCGGGAACGTGACTACGAAGACGAGCAGCGTGGCGCCAAGCAGCGCGGCGGAGAGAACCACCGACCAGCCCCACATCACCTCCGGGCGTGTTTCCACCCGGAATATGGAGAACCAGACGTAGGTCAGCGTCGCCGCGCAGACCAGCCAGAAAAGCCAGAAGATAAGCTTTATCGCCAGGCGCATGGTTTTACACCATCGTGGCGGTGACGCGCAGGACTTCGGACAGCGTCGTCGTGCCCATCCACGCCTTGTATATGCCGTCCATAAGCAGGGTCTGCATGCCGTGCTGCACCGCCGTGCGGCGTATGGAATCGGTGGAAGCGTGCGAGAGTATCTGTTTCCGCAGTTCCTCGTTCATTATCATGATTTCGAAAATGCCGGTGCGGCCCAGATAGCCGGTGTTGCGGCAGGCGGGGCAGCCCTTCTCTATCTTGAAATTGCTTCCGGGCTTGAAGATGATTTCCTTTATGGCCTTGGCTTCCGCCGGGTCGAGGCTCTTCACGAATTCGTCCACGGCCTGCTCCGGGGGAGGCGCGGCGTTCTGCGCGCACTGCGGGCAGACGCGGCGCACCAGCCTCTGCGAGAGCGAGCCCAGCATCGATGAAGCCATCAGGAAGGGCGGTATGCCCATCTCGAACAGGCGCTCCACCACGCCGGGGGCGCTGATGGTGTGGAGGGTGGTGAAAATGAGGTGGCCGGTAAGGGCGGCGCGCATGCTTATTTCGGCGGTTTCGTGGTCGCGTATCTCGCCCACCATGATGATGTCCGGGTCCTGACGCAGTATGGTGCGGAGGCCTTCTCCCCAGGAGAAGCCGGTCTTCTGGTTTATCTGCGCCTGATTTATGCCCTCGACACGATATTCGACGGGGTCTTCAAGGGTGATGACGTTTATCATCGGCGAGCCGACCGTCTTCAGCATGGCGTAAAGCGTGGTGGTCTTGCCGCTTCCGGTGGCGCCGGTTATAAAAAATATTCCGTAGGGGCTTTTTACGACCTTGCGCATCACGGCAAGGTTTTCCGGCGTCATGCCCAGCTGCTCTATGTTGAGGCCCATCTGGTTGCGGTCAAGGACGCGGAGGACCAGCTTTTCGCCGTTTATGGTCGGGAATGAGGAAACGCGAATCTGTATGGGGCGGCCGTTTAGCACTTTCTGGAAGCGGCCTTCCTCGGTGCGGAATGTGGTCGGGGGTTCCGGGTCGAAACCGGCAAGCACGCGCAGGCGCTGCGTTATGGGCAGGTTCTGGTTGCGCGGCAGCACCAGCACGTCCTGCAGGGCGCCGTCTATGCGGAAGCGCACCCGCAGGTTGTTGGCGTGGTATTCAAAATGTATGTCGCTGGCGCGCTCGCATACGGCGGCTTCCAGTATGAGGTCGCTTATCTGTATGGCGACGTCAATCGCGGGCGAGCGCCCCGTGTTCTTAAGGAGGAGGTTTACCTTTTCCTCCAGCGCGGCCATCGCCGCGCCGGGCGGCATTGTCTGCTGGGCTGGGGGCGGGGCGGGAGTCCTCTGCGGCTGTGAAGCGCGGGCAGTATCCTGCGGCTGTGCGGGCTGCGGGTTCTGCGATTCCTGCTGTTTGTCGTTATTCCAGAAAGCCATGCTTTCCCCCTGAAATGATACATTGGGGACCAGTCTCTCCCCACTAGTAGAATTATAGTAGCTTTTGCGCCTCAGGACAACCGTTGGTTTGCCTTCCGTAAAATCCTAGAATTGATCTATACATGAATACAGGAAAGGGCGTTGTTTATTCCCTGCTGGCAAGTCTCGCTTTCGCCGCCCCGGTTCCGGCGACGAAGGCCCTGCTCGCTTCGATACATCCGGTCATGATGGCGGGTCTGTGCTATTTCTCCGCCGGTGTCGGACTGCTTCTCTACCGCCTTGCCGTGCCCCGTTCCGAAGGGGAAGGCCCCATTCCTCCCTCCGGCAGGAAGTGGTTGTTTGCCTCCATAGCCGCCGGCGGCATAGCAGCCCCCATATTGCTGATGTCCGGCATGGCCATGACGGCCAAGGCCTCTTTCGCATCTGTGCTGTTTTCGTCGGAGGTCGTTTTCACCGCCCTGATAGCCTGGCTGTTTTTCAAAGAGCACCTGTCGGCCCGTTTCTGCGTTTCCCTGCTGCTTCTGGTCGGGGGCGCTACGGCGCTGTCATGGAATCCAGAGCTTTCCTCCTTCCATCTGGACAAGGGGCTTCTGCTGGTCCTCGCGGCCTGCTCGCTCTGGGGGTTCGACAATAATTTCACCGCGAAGCTTTCCGGGGCCGACCCGGTCACGGTGGCCTGCTGCAAGGGGCTTGCCGCGGGTTTCGTCAACATGGCGCTGGCTTTGTCGCTCGGCGCGCCTGTCCCCGCCCTTCCCCACCTACTCGGCGCGGCGGCCGTGGGCGTGTGCGCCTACGGGCTGAGCATAGTGCTGATAATTTATGGAATGCGTTACGTCGGCGCGGCGCGCGGAGCGGCCATTTTCGGCAGCAACCCGTTCATCGGCGCGCTTCTTTGCGTGGCGTTCCTCGGAGAGGGCGTCACCGTCCCGTTCCTAGCCGGATTCGCCGCCTGCGTTGCCGCGATGGCGGTCATGATGATGGAGCAACATGCCCATTCTCACCGCCATGCCGGTCTGGCGCACGAGCACGGCCATACTCACGGCGACGGACATCACTCCCATGTTCACGCACCGGGCGACCCCTCGGGCGAGCCTCACTTCCACCGCCACGTCCACGAGGGTCTGGAGCATTCGCATGAACACTCCAGCGACGCCCACCATCTCCACAGCCATTAGTTGTTTCTGGAAATAAAAAACCGCGCCGTTGAAAGCGCGGTTTATAAAAAGGAATGCCACCGAGAGGACTCGAACCTCTGACATGGCGCTTATGAAACGCCCGCTCTACCTCTGAGCTACGGTGGCACTGTGAGCCGGGCCGGGTTCCGCGCCGGGAAATTCTCGGGCGCGCACGCCATGTCGAACACGTATATGATACCAAAACTTGTCAAAGTTGTCACGCGCCTTGCCGCGGCGGGGCGGGTTTAGTTAGAATTTCCTAATACTATCTAGGCGGTGAACCATGCAGAAAACAAAGGACGCTTACAGCCATTCCGTCGCGCTTACGGCGCATGCCCGTCATCAGGGTAAAATCGAAGTGGCCCTCAAGGCCCCCATTCGCGGAGCGGATGACTTCGCCGTCTGGTACACGCCCGGCGTCGGAGAGGCCGTCCGCGCGGTCATGGACGACAGGGAGGCGGTGTACGACCTCACCAACCGGCAGAACACCGTCGCCATACTGACTGACGGCAGCCGCGTCCTCGGCTTCGGAAACGCCGGCCCCGAGGCTGCCCTTCCCGTGATGGAAGGCAAGGCCATGCTTTTCAAATACCTGGGCGGCGTTGACGCTTTCCCCATCTGCATAAAGGCAAAGACCGCCGACGACATCGTCCGCGTTGCTCTGGCTTTGGAGCCCACCTTCGGCGCGATAAATCTGGAGGATATAGCTTCCCCCAAGTGCTTCGAAGTTCTGGAGACGCTCAGGAAAAAATGCCGCATACCCGTCTGGCACGACGACCAGCAGGGCACCGCTGTCGTCATACTGGCGGCCATGCTTAACGCCCTCATGCGCACCGGCCGTTCGCTTAAAACTGCGCGCATAGCGATGGTCGGGGCTGGCGCCGCCAATCTTAGAGCTGGAATGCTCCTGATGGCCGCCGGAGTTCCCCCCGCGAACATGGTGTTCGTGGACAAGGACGGCATCCTTGGTTCTTTCCGCAAGGACCTTAAAAAGTATCCGCTTCTCTGGCGCATTTGCAGAACCACGAACCGGGCCGGCCTGACCGGCGGCATTCGGGAAGCCATGCGCGGGGCCGACGCCGTCTGCGCCGCCGCGAAGTGCGGCCCCGGCGTTATAAAGCCGGACTGGGTTTCGGAGATGGCGAAGGACCCGATAGTCTTTTCACTTGCCAATCCCATGCCGGAGATAATGCCGGAAGAGGCCAAAAAAGCCGGGGCGCGCATAGCCGCCAGCGGCCGCAGCGACAGGCCTAACCAGGTCAACAATTCTCTCGCTTTCCCCTCCATCATGCGCGGCGCGCTGGACAGCGGCGCCCGCCGCATAACCGACGGAATGTGCCTCGCCGCGGCCTATGAGCTCGCCCGCTGCGGGCGCGAACACGGATTTTCGGACGACCATATCCTGCCTACCATGACTGACGCTGAAGTCTTCGCCCGCGTTGCCTCTGTAGTAGGCGAACAGGCGGTCAAGGAGGGTGTCGCCAAATTCCCCCTTCCCGCGGCGTTCTTTTACAGGGAGGCCCTGTCCAAGATAACCCGGGCCAGAAAAGAGACGGATTCACTCGCTCGGTCCGGCATCATTCACTGAAGCTGCCGTTTTCCAAATGAAAACCCCGCCCTTGTTCAAAGGGCGGGGTTTTTCTTCAAATATGCGCGGTCTTACTTGCGCGCGTTTTTGAGTTCTTCCACCAGCGCTGGAACCAGTTCATTCAGATCGCCTTCCACCGCGTAGGTGGCCTGCTGCATGAGCGGGGCATCCGGGTCCTTGTTGATGGCTATGATTACGTCGGACGAAGACATGCCCGCCATATGCTGCACCTGGCCCGATATGCCTACTGCGAAGTACACCTTGGGCTTCACGGTTTTCCCGGTCAGGCCTATCTGGTGGCGGTAGCCTATCCAGCCGGCGTCCACCGCCGCGCGGGAAGCGCCCACCGCTCCATTGAGAAGATGAGCCAGTTCCTTGAGGGAGGAGAAGGCTTCTGCCTTCGCCATGCCCCTTCCGCCCGCGACAATGACTTCCGCCGCGCCGATGTCTATTTCCTCGGTTTCCTCCGGCGTGAAGCTTACGAATTTGGCTTTGGTGGTGTGTTTCGACGGGTCGAACGGGATGTTAACGACCTCTCCCTTGCGGCTGTCGTCTTTCGCCGCCTTGGGGTATGTCATGGGTCGGAGCGAGCACATCTCCGGGCGGGAGTGCTTGCACACGATGGTCGCCATCAGGTTCCCGCCGAAAGTCGGTCGTGTGGCGTGGAGCAGGCCTGTTCCCTTTTCAATCACCAGATCGGTGGCGTCGGCGGTAAGGCCAGTGTCGGTGAGTATGGCCGTTTTCGCCGCGAGAGAGCGTCCTATGGTTGTCGCCGGCAGTATGAATTTGTTGGGCTTGCGGGCAAGTATGAGTTCCGCCAGCGCGCCGCAGTACAGGTCGTCGAGAAAGTTCTCGAGGGCGGGATGGTCTATGGCGTACACCTTGTCCGCGCCGTGCGCTATGAGGTCCTGCGCGAACTTGGTCACGTCCTTGCCCATTGTCACGGCGCAGAGCTCCTGGCCGAGGTCGTCCGCTATTTTCCTGCCGATGAAAAGCAGCTCGTATGCCGTGGGAGAAAGCGTGCCGTGCAGCTCTTCCGCGAAAACCCATACGCCTTTGTGGGCGGATATGTCTTTTTTGGGGGCCGCGCTTTCGGTCAGCTCGATCGCGGCGAAAAGGTTTTTGTCTGGCGCGTCGGTGTTGAGCTTCCTGCAGGCTTCCACGCAGGCCTTGCACAGTATGCACTTGGCCTTGTCTATGACCGCCAGTTTGGGAAAGGGAACCTTGCCTTTGGACGAGGCGCGCGCCTCGTCGGAGGGTTTCATCTCTATGCAGGCGGCGGGGCAGACCTTTGCGCAGTAGCCGCAGCCGGTGCATTTTTCTTCGCGAATGTTTATCTCTGCCATTTCTATATCACCTTCTGCTCTTTGAGGAGGGCGACGAGCTTTTTCGCCTTTTCCTGCGGGGTGGCTCCCTCTATGCGGGTGCTGCCGGTGCGCGCTTGAGGGGTGAAGCAACGCACGACGGACGTGGGAGAGTTGGAGCCCAGCCTTGACGGGTCGGCCTTTATGTCCGCCGGGGTCCATACCGTCATGACGGCTTTTTTCGCCGCCATCCTGCCCTTGAGCGAGGCTATGCGTGGAGTGTTTATCTCCTTTATGACGCTTATGAGGGCCGGGGTTGGCATCTCTATGGTGTCGTAGCCGTCTTCCATCAGGCGCTGCACCCTTATGGACGACGCGTCGAAATTCTCCACCTTGCGCACGAAGGCGGTATTGGGCCAGCCAAGCCATGTCGCAATCTGGGGGCCTATGTGCCCAGTGTCGGAATCATTGGTCTGCTTGCCGCAGATGACCAGGTCTACCTTGCCGGCGGTCTCGGCCAGTTTTTCTATGCCTTTGGCGAGGGTGTAGCTCGTCGCCCAGGTGTCGGAGCCGGCGAAGCCCCTGTCGCACAGATGGTATCCCTTGTCGCAGCCGCGGGCGATGGCTTCCTTCAGCACATCCGCCGCCTGCGGGGGGCCCATCGTTATCACGGACACTACGGAGCCGGGGTTCTTTTCCTTGAGCCGCACCGCTTCTTCCACGGCGAACTCGTCAAAGGGGTTTATGGCTGATTCCACGCCCTCGCGGATGAGGCAGCCTGTCTTCTCATCGACGCGGATATTGGTGCCGGAAGGCGTTTGCTTTACGCAGACGGCTATGTGCATTGTCTACTCCTGGGAGGCGTACTCTTTGATGAGCGCGGCCGCGATTTCGTTGCGCTGTATCATGTTGGTGCCTTCGTATATCTGGGTTATCTTGGCGTCGCGCATGTACTTCTCGACGGGGAAATCGCTCATGTAGCCTATTCCGCCGCAGAGGCTGACGCACTGCTCCGCAACTTCCATCGCGGTGTCGGAGCAGAAAAGCTTCACCATCGCCGCTTCCTTGGTCCAGCGCTTGGTCTTGAGCTTCTTGAGCTCGTCGTGAACGGTAGTGTTGTTCGCAACGGCGTTTTCCATGGCGGGAAGCAGTTCCTTGTCCATGGCGCGGCTGACGTTGTAAAGCATGGCGCGGCCCGCTTCCACCTTGGTGGCCAGGTCTGCGAGTTTGTGCTGTATGGCCTGGAACGAGGAAACCGGCTGGCCGAACTGCCTGCGGGTGCGCAGGTAGGGGACGGTCTCGTCAAGCGCGCCCTGCGCTATGCCTATTGCCTGGGAGGCCACTCCCGGGCGGGAATAGTCGAATGTTTCCTGCACGATAAGCAGGCCCGTGCCTTCCGCGCCGAGGCGGTTGGAGACGGGAACGCGGACGTTCTCGAAGTTGAGTTCGTAAGTCGGGTTGGCGCGGATGCCGAGCTTTTCCTCCTTCTTGCCGAAGGTGAAGCCGGGCGTGCCCTTTTCAACTACGATGAGGGTGATGCCTCGCGCGCCGCGCGCCGGGTTTGTGCTGACTGCGACGGTGTAGTATTCCGCAGCCTCGCCGGAGGAAATGAAGTGCTTCGAGCCGTTTATGACGTAAAAATCCCCGTCCTTGACCGCGGTGGTCTTTATCGAGGACGCATCCGAGCCGGCCTCGGCCTCGGTCAGCGCGAAAGCCGCCAGCTTTTTGCCGGAGGCGATGTCCGGCAGCCACTTGGCGCGCTGTTCCGCCGTGGCCCAGAGGAGTATTGGCATCGCTCCGAGCGCGCTGGTGGCCAGCGCGAGGGCTATGCCGCCGTCGACGCGGGAAAGCTGCTCCACGGCGAGCGCCAGGTCCGTCACTCCGCCGCCCATGCCGCCGCACGATTCCGGTATATAGAGGCCGTAAAGGTCGGCCTTGCGGAATTCGTCGACTATGGGCCAGGGCATTTTTTCCTCGCGGTCGTACTGCGCCCGCACCGGCTTTATCTTCTTGACGGCGATTTCGTAGGCGAGTTCCATTATGGACTGCTGCGTTTCTGTAAGGTCGTAATGCATGGCGGCTCCGTCTATAATTGGTTTAATGGGGTGTTGGCGGCCCTAGAATGGGCCCCCGCCCGGCGTTCGGCTTTTACTGCCGAAAACTGACTTTGGCCGGATGTCCTTGTCAGCGCTGGCCCTCTTCCCGTTCCAGCGCGTCTTTTGCCGCGGACTGTTCGGCTTCTTTCTTGTTGTGACCCTTGCCCGTGCCTAGAGTTGAGGCGCCGAGCCTCACCGTAACGGTGAAGGTCTTGTTGTGCTCGGGTCCCACGGTCTGGGTGACCTCGTATTCGGGCGTGGTCTTGCTGCGTTTCTGTATGATTTCCTGCAGGCGGCTCTTGTGGTCCACGTCGTCCGCCATGTGCTCGGTCTGCATCCTGGCCAGCGCGCCGCGCACGAACGGCATGACCGGCGCCAGCCCTCCGTCGAGGTACATCGCGCCGAGGACGGCTTCCATGGCGTTGGCGAGGATGCTTTCCCTAGTCCTGCCGCCGCCGCTTTCCTCGCCCGCGCCCAGGTACAGGTACTGCCCCAGGTTCAGGCTGGCCGCCCACTGCGCCAGCACGGGTTTGGACACCAGCCTGCTTTTAAGCTTGGCCAGGCGCCCTTCCATGCAGTCGGGGTCGGAATCATAAACGAAATGCGCCGCGCACAAACCGAGCACGCTGTCCCCGAGGAATTCCAGCCGTTCGTTGTACTGGCTGCTCCTCGTTTCTGAGGCGTACGATTTGTGCGTCAGCGCATGACGCAAAAGCTCCGCGTTGCTGAAGCGGTATCCTAACTTTTCTTCAAGTGAGCGCATCTTGTCCCGTCCGGCGGCGCTCATGCCGCCGGCGGGATTGATATCTGCCGTGTTATTTGCGCGCGTGGGCCTTGATGTAGTCCAGCGCTTCGCCCACGGTTTTGATTTTCTCGGCCTGTTCGTCAGGGATTTCCATGTCGAACTCTTCCTCAAGAGCCATGATGAGCTCCACTGTGTCCAGGGAGTCCGCCCCGAGGTCGTTGACGAACTGGGCCTGCGGCACCACTTCGGTTGCCTCGACGCCCAGCTGCTCGACGATAATGTTTTTCACCCTTTCATCTATGTTGGCCACTGCCATGACTTCCTCCTGAGGTGCTGCTGTTAAATATAAAGTCCGCCGTTGACGGGTAACACTGTGCCTGTGATGTAGGCCGAGTCCGGCCCGGAAAGAAAGACGACAGCACGGGCAATGTCTTCGCATTCGGCGAATCTGCCAAGCGGTATCATGGAGAGAAGCTTCTCCCTCCCCTCCGCCGGCAGGGCGTCGGTCATCCGGGTTTTAACAAAACCCGGGGCGACTGCGTTGACGAGCACGTTCCGGGAGGCGAATTCCCTGGCGAGGGACTTCGTCAGCCCGATGAGGCCGCTTTTCGACGCGGAGTAGTTTGCCTGCCCCGCGTTGCCCATCTGCCCCACCACGGAGGCGATGTTGACAATGCGTCCTTCGCGCGCGCGCATCATGTGCTTCAGGGCCGCTTTCGACATGAGAAACGAGCCCTTTAAATTCACGTCCAGTACGGCGTCCCAGTCAGCCTCGCTGAGGCGGACCGCCAGGTTGTCCCTGGTTATCCCGGCGTTATTGACCAGTATGTGCAGTCCGCCGAGCTTCTCCATCACGTCCTTCACGAAGGCTTCGCACTGCGCGGCGTCGGCCACGTTGGCGCTGAAGCCCTCGCATTTGGAGCCGGTCTCCGCCGCCACTTCGGCGGCGGTTTTCCGGGCGTCATCAAGCGCGACGTCGCATATCGCCACGCTCGCGCCTTCCAGCGCGAGGGCGCGGGCGATATGCATGCCTATGCCCCTGGCGCCGCCCGTTACCGCGGCTACTTTGCCTTCAAGTTTTTTCATGGATGAGTGCCTTCCGCCTCTGTTTCATCGGCGGCCTTGAGATTCATCTTGGCGACTTCCTGCCGTATCATGTCCACCGTGCGGGAAAGGACCATCTCCCTCGCCACGCGGAGTGCGTTGTGCATGGCGTGCCCGCCGGACTTGCCGTGCGAGATGATGGAGACCCCGTCGATGCCGAGCAGGGGCGCGCCGCCGGCGGTGTCGGGGTCCGTGCGGACCTTGACCGCCTTGAAAGCCGGTTTTGAGAGGAGCGCGCCGATTTTATAGACGGCGCTTTTCTCTATCTCTTCCTTTATCAACTGGAACATGGCCTTGGCCATGCCCTCGCTGAGCTTGAGAACGATATTGCCCGTGTACCCGTCGCAGACCACAACCTGCGCCTTATTGAACGGTATGTCCCGCCCTTCCACCGGGCCGATGTAGTTGAGTCCGGACGTCTTCAGCAGGGGGATGGTTTCCTTCACGAGCTCGTTGCCCTTGGTCTCCTCTTCCCCCACGCTCAGGACGCTGACAGTGGGTCTGTCGACCTTGAAGACGAGGCGGTAGTAGAGACTGCCCATCATGGCGAACTGGAGAAGATGCTGCGGCTTGGATTCCGTGTTCGCGCCGCCGTCCAGCAGCAGGGTGAAGCCCCGCAGGCCCGGAAGCGGCACGGCTATCGCCGGGCGCGAGATGCCCTTTATCCTGCCTATCCTGAAAAGGGAGGCCACCATCGCCGCGCCGGAGTTGCCGGCGGAAACGACGGCGTCGGCCTGGCCTTTTCCTACAAGACCGGCCGCCACCATGATGGAAGAGTTGGGCTTTTCCCGGCATTCCTGCACGGGTTCCGCCTCCATCCCCACCACGTCGGGCGCGTGGTGTATGGAGATGGATTTGTTGTCCTGCGCTCCGCGGGCCTGAAGTTCCTTCTTGAGGGAAGCCTCGTCGCCGACGAGGATTACCTCCATGTCCGGAAAAGCCGCGACAGCGGAAAGGGCCCCCTCGATATTGGGGGCCGTCCCGAAATCGCCGCCCGGTGCGTCAAGCGCGATTTTCATCTTTGCGCGCCTTTCGCTCAGGCTTTAGGCTGCTGGGGCGGGGCCTTGGGGGCTTTTTCCTTGGCCTGGATTACCACTCTGTCGCGGTAGTAGCCGCAGACGTGGCAGACCTGATGGGGTTTGCGGAGGGAGCCGCAGTTGGGGCAGTTGGACATTGAACCAAGTTCAAGCTTCCAGTTCTGCGCTCTTCTAGAATCCCGGCGTGCGGGTGAATGTTTACGCTTTGGGTTGGGCATTTTACCTACTCCTTTGTTTTCCTGCCTAACTTCTCTTTTAAAACGGAAAAAGGTGACGGCTTAGCATCTCTCTTGCAGCCGCAGTCCTTCACGTTTTTGTCTGCGCCGCATACTGGACACAGCCCCTTGCAGTCCGGAGAACAGAGATACTTCATCTCGGAAGTCAGGGCCATTGTCTGGCGCACCATGGACATTATATCAATTATGGGGGCGCTGCTGGCGACTGTTTCTGAAAAATCCTCGCTGAAGCGGCTCTTGCATTCCTTCAGGCAGCGGGAACAGGGAACGGTCATCTCCCCCTTCACCTTGCCCTCTATGAGGATGTCCGTGCTGCCGACGAAAATGTTCAGGTCCAGCGAGGCCGAATCCAGCCTGCCGGAGTCCCTGGTCTGCTCCGCGAAATCCGCGGCGTCAAGCTTGACGAAAGCCTGCAGCCCGCCCATCGCCACTATGTCGCCGGTGGCAAGCTGGAGGTCCTTGGGAATGTCGTATGAATTCTGATCGTGATGGTGTGTCATTGTTTTGCGGCCTCTCCGCCGAAGCCGGCCTTCTCCTTTACGAAATATGGCTGGCGGCTGTTTATCTCGTAGTAGGTGCGGGATATTATTTCCGACAGCAGACCCAGCAGTATCATCTGCACGCTTATTATTCCTAGGAATATCGCCACCAGGAAAAGCGGCTGGTCCTTGACGAATATGCCCATGCAGTATTTCTTGTAAAGCGTGACGGCGGCCAGCACCACCGAGGTGAAGCCGAGCAGGAGGCCCCAGCCTCCGAAAAGATAAATAGGCTTGGAGAGATACTGCCCCATGAATTTGACCGTGGCAAGGTCCAGCATTACCTTCGCCGTGCGCATGAGCCCGTAGTTGGACTTGCCCATGCTCCTTGGCCTGTGATGGACCGGCATCTCGGCTATGCGGGCTCCCATGGCCCCGGCGAAAGCCGGCATGAATCGGTGCATCTCGCCGTAAATCCTGAACGACTTCAGGTAAAGGGCGCGGTAGACCTTCAGCGTGCAGCCGTAATCGTGTATGCGCACTCCGGTCACCGAGGCTATTATCGCGTTGGCCACCCGGCTCGGGAAAACTTTTGTGAGGAAGGGGTCCTTCCTGTCCCGGCGCCAGCCGCTGACCACGTCGAATCCGTCTTCCATTCTGGCAAGCATCGCCGGCAGGTCCGCCGGGTCGTTTTGCAGGTCCGCGTCCAGCAGGGCTATGAATTCCCCGGACGCCTCGGCTATGCCGGCGGCTATGGCGGCGGTCTGTCCGAAATTGCGCCCGAAGCGCACGGTCTTGTGCGGCCCCCCTTTCCGGATAAGCGCGGAGAGCTCCGCGTAGGACGAGTCGGAACTGCCGTCGTCCACCCAGATTATCTCGCTCTCCCCGCCGAGCAGGGGCAGCGCCGCCTCGATTTCCTGCGCCAGCGTTTTTATGTTGCCCGCTTCGTTATATACGGGTATGACTATGCTGAGATGCATGCCGTTTCCATGTAAAGCCGTTCCTGCTGCGCGACCATATAGTCTATATCAAATTCACGCAAATCCGTTCCAGCCGCATTTTTCGCCAGCCGTGTCCGCAGCTCCCTGTCAGACAGCACCGACGCGGCTTTTGAGGCAAGGCCGGCGCTGTCCTTGCGGGGAAGTATGAATCCGTTTTCCCCGTCGCGGAGGATGTCCGCCACGCCGTCGGTCGCGTAGGCCGCGCAGGGCAGTCCGCAGGCCAGCGCTTCCACCACGCTTCGCGGCAGGCCTTCCCAAAGCGACGCCAGCATGTACAGGTCAGCCGCGGCCATCAGCCTCGCCGTATCTTCTCTCCAGCCGGGGAAAGCTATTTTGCCTTCCAGTCCCAGTTCCTTCGCCAGGCTTTCAGCCTGTGGGCGCAGTGGCCCGTCGCCTGTAAAAATGAATCTGGCCGATGGGACTTTGTCGGCCACGTCCGCCGCTATCCTGACGAACTCCAGCGGGTTTTTCTGCGGTTTCATGTTTCCGACACACAGTGCCAGGGGACAGGTTTCCTCGAATCCCATTTCCCGGCGGACTCCGGCGCGGTCCGGCTTTTCCCCGCGGTATTTGTCCAGGCTTATGCCGCTGCGGATAAGGCGGTATCTGTCCGGTTTGCCTATTCCAAGCCCTCGGGCTTCTTCCATGTTCGCGCGCGACACGAAAACAAGTTTTTCCGAAAAGGCCGCGCAAATCTTTTCCGCGTTTATGTACGCCGTCCTTATGGGCAGGGGCTGCTCGCTGTTGAAACCGAAGCCGTGAAATGTGTGTATTATGTGCGGAACTCCGGCCGCCTTGGCCGCAATCCTGCCGATGATGCCGGCCTTGGACGAGTGAGTATGGACTATGTCCGGTCCGATTTCACGCAGTATGGAGCGAAGTTCGGCTATCGCCGCCGCGTCGTGGAACGGGTTTATAGGTCTTACCAGATGCTTCGCGAACACCGTATTCCGGCATGACAGGGGAGCTTCGCCGTCAAGCATTCCCCCCTTTCCGCATAGCAGGGAAACCTCAAAACGCGCTTTGTCCAGATGGGACACTGTGTAGAGCGTGTTCCGCTGAGCGCCGCCCAGTTCCAGTTTCGTGATTATGTGGCAGACTTTCAGGCGGGCCCTGCCGCTCACTGCATCGGCTTTATCATCCATGGCCTGTTCCTGACCTGCTTTGCCGGCTTTATGCCGTAGTCCGGTTCCGCCGCGTCCTGCTGTTTGTCCTGTGCCTGTGCCGGCGTGTCAGGCGGTAGCGACACCGACGCCGTGGGGCCGTCCGGGGTAAGGTCAGCCATGCCCGCCGATGGGAAGTAATGGGCCAGTATTTCCTTATAAGTCTTTCCTGTCGCGGCCATGTTCTGGGCCCCGGCCATGCATAGTCCCCTGCCGTCGCCGGTTCCGGTTCCGCGTATTATCAGCTGGCGTATGGTCCCGCCCGAATATATCGGCAATATCGCCGCAAGTGGAGAGCGCATGGCTTTTGCCGCAAGAATCGAGTTAATCTCGGTAAATCCTTTCAGCTCCGCGGTGGCGGCTGCGCCTTCCACCGTGACGGACATGATTCGCCCGGACCCGTCGCGTTTGGAAACGTACACGGCTTTTATCGCGCCGGTCTTGAAGTGCCGCTCAAGCCTCTGCTGCAAATCCCTGCCCTCTAGTATGAGCGTCCATTTCACGCGGGACCACTGCGTGGGGTCGTCAGGAGCGCAGTAGAGCGCCGCCGGAGGATTTTTGTATCCGAAGCGGAATATCCCGTACGCGCTGTCGTAGCCGGGGGAGAGCGGGTTCATGTCGGAAACTTCGCCGGCGGTCATGCCACCGCAGGCCTTGTGATAGCCGACCCCGGCGGTGGAAACAAGTATTTCTCCGTCGGTATTTCTGGCGGCTGCCAGGCTCCTGCGGTTTTCCCTGTTTATGCCGCCGTAGGGTATGCACGTCTGGTAATCGCAAAAATCATATTCGGCCGCTATGGGGCGGGAGGAATATTCCACCGCCTCGGTGCGTATAACTACGGCCAGCGCCTTGAGCGCCTCCTGTTCTCTTATGCCGGCGGCGGCTTCCGCCACCGCGCCGGGGATGAAATCTTCCAGCGGCACGGTGTTCACCAGCCTCAGACCGGAGGAGGACGTGTGGACCGTTATCGTTCCTTTAAGTTCCTTGTCGCCGTAGTTGTGGTTGAACAGGGAGCTGGCGCGCGCGTTCTTTATAAGTATGCTCGCGCCGTTTATGCCGGGCGTGATGGTGAAGCCGTTGGGGGACGAATATTCCGTGTTGCCCCAGCTGTCCCTCAACTGGGCGTGCCCGTTCGCCGGGTTGAATTCAACGCTCCACGACTTGCCGCTCTGCATGCGTGTTATCTCCCCCAGTCTTGAATCCGTGAGCGTGAAGCTGGAGCTTGAAACTATCTCGAACCCGAGCAATGCGTCTGGAGCGCTGTCTTCGCCCGAGAACAGGGCCACGCGCAGAGACGGGGTGGAGGCCGTTATGGCGGGCTCCTGCTGGAGCGGAACGTTCAGCCTGGTATAGAAAAGGAAGGAGGACGCGGGCTTTGAAAGTTTCGCGGCGAGCTTGTTCATCTTGCCGGTCCATGTCTTGTTCTCCGGGTCCAGCATGGATAGCATGGCGTAACTTTGCATAGCCTGTATCTGGTTGTCGTTGTTTTCGTACATGGCCGCCATTTCTATCAGCGCGGGCAGGTTGTATGAATCGTGCGTGAGTGCCTGCTGGAAATATGTCATGGCTGTCTGGGGCTGGTTCTGCCCCATGTACCCAAGGGCCGCCAGATAGGCCGTAAGGGAAATGGTGTACGGATTTCGTCCGTAGAGGTTGTTGAGCAGTTCCGTGGCCTGCTTGTATTTTTTGCTTTTGAGCAGGGCGAAGGACATGCCGAGCCTGGCTTCCGCCGCTTCGTCCGGCTTCGCGGCGGAGGAGAGGACTTTCTCGAAAGCCTTATAGGATTCGTCCGCCCTCCCTTTGGAATAAAGAATCCATCCGTGGAGTATGTGGGCCTGCGGTTCGTCCGGCATTGAGGCCGCGGCTTTCGCGGCGGTTTCGCGCGCTTTTTCCGGTTCGCCCGTCTGCCAGTAGAGCGTGGCTAGTTCAAGCATGGCGCAGTAGGCGTTCTGGCCGTTTTTAGCCGTGACGGTTTTGGCGTAATCCTCCACGCACTGCCTGTCCGACGACAGGAAGCACGGTCCCGGCGTTCCGGTCTGGCAGACCACTTCGGCCGACAGCGGGGCTGCCAGCAGAAGAAATATAGGAAAAAGTTTTCTCATCTTGAAGCCTCTGTATTTTAGCGCGACTTCCGTAAATTATAGCTATTATTAGAGCCTGTCTAAAATCTCCTTTCGTAGCGAAAGCTTCGATTTTGACATGAGACGCAGCGGGCTGAGGCGCACAGGCAGTAAGGCCTGCAAGCCGAAGATGGCGAAGTGTTGGGGCAAAAGCGGCGCTTGCGGCAGAATACGGATATTTTAGATAGGCTTTTAGAGGCGGCGAGGGCTCAATCGCCGAACAGGGAGTGGAAATGCCGCTCGCTTAAATATAAAATTACACATTATGAACATAAGCGAAGGTTCCGAACTCGGGCACGGCTTCGGCAGGCGCAACTGGCTTTTATGGACATGGCTCGGCCTGCTTGGCGCCGCCGTTTCAGTCGTAGGCGCGCTGCGCGCCCTGTGGGATCCGGGAGAGGGCCGCTACGGGGAAATAGCGCGGGAAATGGTAGCCACCGGCGACTGGCTTGTTCCCCATCTCAATTTTGTCCGTTATTTTGAAAAGCCTCCTCTCGGCTACTGGCTGAACGCCGTTTCCATGAAGGTTTTCGGCGTGACTGAATTCGCGGTCCGCCTGCCGACCATACTGTCCGCGCTGGCCTGCGTCATCGGAATATACTGGTTTTCAAAAAAACTGTCCGGCGCTCGCGTGGCCTCTCTTTCGGCCGCGGTCCTCGCCACCTGCGTCGGCTTCGCCGCGTACGCCCAGATACCCGAACTCGACATGCTCCTTACAGCGCTCTTCTGCTGGGCGCTGTGGTGTTTCTATGCGGGTTTCGAACTTAAGATTGCTCCCCGTCTGACGCTCCATCTTTCCTACGTCCTTTTCAGCCTCGGCTGCCTTGTCAAAGGGCCGGTTTCCTTCGTTCTGGGCGGCGCGGTCATTTTCTGGTATCTGACGCTTACCCGCCAGTGGAACCGCTGGCGCGACCTTTATCTGCCGACAGGCGCGGCCCTCTGCGCCCTGGTAACGCTGCCGTGGTTCATAGCCATATGCGCGCGCGATCCGAAATTTTTCGATTTCTTCATCATACGCGAGCATATACAGCGCTTCTCCAGCAAGGTGCATCACCGCACTGGCGGCTGGTGGTATTTCCTTCCTGTGCTCATCGGCGGAATGTATCCGTGGATTTGCGCCCTGCCCGCAGCGCTTAAGGAACGCTTCTTGAAAGTGCGGGAGCGGGGCTTCGCCGCTTCGCGCGCCGATATATTCATGTTCCTGTGGTTCTTCCTTATATTCGCCTTCTTCAGCGTTTCCAGTTCAAAACGTCCGCCTTACATACTTCCGGTTTTCCCCCCGCTGGCCTTTTGGATAGCCCAGTGGCTTGACTCCGGGGTGGATAACGGCGGCAAACTTGTCCGGGCTTTTGCGGTTCCTCTTGTCTTTTTGAACGTTCTTCTTGGCGCGGCGATGATAATCGCGCCGCAGTATATAAGGGACCTCGGGCCTGAAGCCGCCAGGGCATTCTTCCTGCCGGGACTTTTCCTTCTGCTGTCCACCGTGTATCTCTTTGTCGAAATAATGCGCGGACGCGGCGCCGGAATTTTCTACGCGGTTCTCAGCGGCACTGTCATATTCGTTTCACTGGCGCTTTTCGCGTCCTCCTCCCTAGACCGAATGCTTTCGCGCAAACACATGGCCGGCGCGATAATGAGGGAGTACAAGGAAGGCGAAGTAATAATTTCGTATGATGCTAATTATGAGAGGTTCTTCCAGAGCATGAGCTTCTACACCGGCCGCCGCGTGCTTATATACGGCGTTCCGGGCGAGCTGGAATTCGGCATGCAGGAAGAACCCAGGCGGGACGAGTACTTCCTCCCGCATGAGCGGGCCATGAAACTTTTGCAGTCCGGGACAAGGGTCTATCTGGTAGCCAAGCAGAACAAGCTGAAAGAGCTTGCCGGCTACGCGGAGACGCGCCTTTACGGCGCGCCGGGACCGTTGTCCGGGCAGCTTGTGCTTGTTTCCAACAGGCCCTGGAGCGCAAAATGAGCGACGCCAAGACTGACAGCAGAATTCGGGAAAAATATCTTCCTTTCACCTCTCCGGACATGGGCGAGGCCGAAATAGCCGAGGTGGTGGATTCCATGCGCTCCGGCTGGCTGACCACCGGTCCGAAAACGCAGCGTTTCATAAAGGATTTCAACGATTACATCGGGGCGAAGTACGGCGTCGCGGTCAATTCCGCCACGTCCGGCCTTCACATAGCCTATCTGGCGGGCGGCCTCCGGCAGGGCGACGAGCTTCTCACCTCCGCCATGACCTTTGTCGCCACGTCCAACACCGCCATACACTGCGGCGCGACCCCTAAATTCGCGGACATAGACATAGACACACTCAACGTCACCGCGGCAACGCTGGAAGCCGCCATGACGCCGAAAACCAAGATAATAGTCCCTGTCCACTACGCCGGCCTTCCCTGCGACATGGACCCCATACTGGATCTGGCCCGCAGGCGCAAATGCCTTGTGGTGGAAGACGCCGCGCACAGCGTGGGCGCCGAGTACAAGGGCCGCAAGATAGGCCTGTTCGGCGACATGACCGTTTTCTCCTTCCATCCGAACAAGAACATGACTACCGGGGAGGGCGGCTTCATTTCCTTCAACGAGGAGAAGTACAAGGAGCCGCTCGAACTGCTCAGTTTCCACGGCATGAACAAAAACGCCTGGAACCGCTTCTCCTCCTCCGGCAACCCGAATTACGACGTGGAACTGCCGGGCTTCAAGTACAATATGCTCGATATGCAGGCCGCGGTCGGCATACACCAGCTCAAGAGGCTGGACGCCTTCAACGCCCGCCGCGCCGCTATAGTGAAGCGTTATTACGAGGCCTTCGGCGGCGTGGAGGAACTGCGCCTGACCAAATCCCCCGCCTACCAGCACAAGCACGTCTGGCATCTGTTCACGCCGCTCGTGCTGACCGAAAAACTTTCCATCTCCCGCGACGAGTTCATGTCCCAGCTCAAGGCGGAGAACATCGGCACCGGCTACCACTATCGGGCGGTGCATCTGCATCCCTGTTACGAGAAGCTCGGCTTCCGGCGCGGCATGTTCCCCAACGCGGAATACGTTTCCGACAGGATAGTTTCCCTGCCGCTGTTCCCGAAGATGACCGACGGCGACGTGGAGGACGTGATAAAGGGAGTGCGCAAGGTTCTCGCCGCCGCGCTCAAGGGCAGGCGGTAGATTATGGGAAAACTTCTTAATTCAGCTCTTGAGAAAGGCCTCGAACTCGCGAAGGAAGCTTTTCCCGAAGTGATGAATATCGCGGGGAAACCGTCGGCGGAACTGGACGTTTCCGTCGTCATTCCCGTGTTCAACGAAGAGCAGAATCTTTCCGAACTTTACGACCGCCTTACGAAAACGCTGTCCGCCACCGGCAAGACTTACGAGCTTATACTGGTGGACGACGGCAGCCGGGACTCTTCCCTCGAAATGCTGCGCGGCTTCGCCTCCAGGGACAGCCATGTCGTCTGCCTCGAGCTTCAGCGCAATTTCGGACAGCACGCCGCCGTGATGGCCGGGCTGGCGCAGTCCGCAGGGGAAACGGTGGTCACGCTGGACGCCGATTTGCAGAATCCACCTGAAGAAATCCCGAAACTGCTCGCCAAATCCGATGAAGGCTACGAGGTAATAGGCGGCTGGCGGCAGAAACGGGATGACAGCGTGTTCCGCAAGCTTCCTTCCCGCATCCTAAACAAGTGGAGCGCCTCCCTGTTCGGCGTCGCCCTTCATGATTACGGCTGCATGCTGCGGGCCTACAAGCGCAACATAGTGGACAACATAGTAAAGTGCCCGGAAGTCTCCACCTACATTCCCGCTCTGGCGAACAGCTTCGCCAAACGCACCATAGAGATTCCCGTGGAGCACGCGGCGCGCAAGGAAGGCGAGTCCAAGTACGGCATGATGAAGCTCCTGCGCCTCAATTTCGACCTCATGACCGGCTTCTCCCTTCTGCCCATACAGCTTACGGGTCTGGCCGGCGTCGGCATAGCCATATTCGGCGTCCTGTTCGGCATTTTCCTGTTCATCAGACGGCTTGTCGTGGGTCCTGAAGTGGAAGGCGTGTTTACACTGTTTGCCATACTGTTCGTGTTCGCGGGACTTCAGCTTCTTGCCCTCGGCATTGTCGGCGAATACGTGGGCCGCATCTATCAGGAAGTCCGCAAACGTCCTCGCTACATAGTCAGGCATGTTTACGGCGGGCGCCAATGAGAGCGGCGGTATTCGCTTATTCCGAACTGGGCTGCATATGCCTCGAGGAGCTGCTGAAACGCGGCGTCGAGGTCGTCTGCGTCATTACGCATCCGGACTCGGCTCATGAAAACATCTGGTTCCGTTCCGTGGGCGATATCGCCCGCGCGCGCAATATAAAGGTATACGAACTCGATTCCGTCCCCGGGCCCGAATGGAAGGAAATACTCGCCTCCCATAAACCGGATGTGGTTTTCTCATTTATGTTCCGCGTTCTTATAAGCGAGGATATACTTTCGGCGGCGAAGGGCGGGGCGTTCAATCTGCACCCTTCCCTCCTGCCTAAATACCGGGGCCGCGCTCCCGCCAACTGGGTGCTGGTCAACGGGGAGAAGGAAACCGGCCTTACCCTGCATACCATGGTTTCCCGCGCCGACGCCGGGGCCATAGTGGCGCAGTGCGCGGTGCCCATCGGGCCGGATGACGACATAAACGATTTGAACGCGAAGTTCGCCGCGGCCGCTCCGTCTCTTTTGGCGGGAGCCCTGCCCGGAATAGAAAAGGGCGATTATCCCCGCATTCCGCAGGACGAGGCCGCGGCCACCAAGTTCGGCCGCCGCACTCCGGCCGACGGCGTGTTCTGGTGGAGCTGGCAGGCCGGGCGCATACATAATCTGGTCCGCGCGGTCACCTCTCCCCTGCCCGGCGCCTTCTGCGTCTGCGAGGGCAGGAAACTGTTCGTGTGGAAGACAGCCTCGCCTAAGGGCGGGGGCGCTCCCGCGGGGCACGGGAACATAATAAGCGAGTCGCCGCTTTCCGTGGCGACGGGCGGCGGTTCACTGGAACTGTTGAGCCTCCAGTGGGAGGGCGAGCCGCGCATGGACGCGGCGGACTTCCTCCGCATTTACGGTCTTAAGAAAGGCGATTCGATTTGGGAAAGGAGAATAAAATGAAAGTTCTTATACTCGGCGTAAACGGCTTCATCGGCCACCACCTCACCAAGAGGATACTCAGCGAGACCAAGTGGGAAGTGTACGGCATGGACCTCTCTTCCGACCGCGTGGCCCCGCTGCTCGACAATCCGCGCTTCCATTTCGCGGAGGGTGACATCTCGGTCAACAGGGAATGGATTGAGCTCCACGTCAAGAAGTGCGACGCCATTCTTCCCCTCGTCGCCATCGCAACGCCGAAGCTCTACGTCAAGGACCCGGTCCGCGTGTTCAACCTGGACTTCGAGGAAAACCTCAAGATAGTCCGCTACTGCGTGGCCCACAAGAAATACCTTGTTTTCCCCTCCACTTCGGAGATTTACGGCATGTGCCCGGATGAGGAATTCAACGAGGATTCCTCCAACCTGGTTCTCGGTCCCATACGCAACCAGCGTTGGATATACAGCGCCTCCAAACAGCTCCTCGACCGCGTCATCTGGGCTTACGGCGTCAAGGAAGGCCTTCGCTTCACCACCTTCCGCCCCTTCAACTGGATTGGCCCCAACCTCGACAGCCTAAACGCCGCCAAGGAAGGCTCCTCCCGCGTGCTGACGCAGTTCCTCTGGAACATACTCAGCGGCAAGCCCCTCCATATTGTCAACGGCGGCGCGCAGCGGCGCTGCTTCACCTACGTCTCCGACGGCGTGGACGGTCTCATGCGCATACTTTCCCATCAGGGCGAGGACAAGTACGGCGAGATATTCAACTTCGGCAATCCCGTCGCGGACAAGTCCATAAAGGAACTTGCCGAGACGCTCATAAAGGAATACAACGCTCATCCCCTCAAGCCCAAAAACCTGCCCGAACCCCGCCTCGAGGACGTCAGCGAGGAAACCTACTACGGCAAGGATTATCAGGATATGGCGCGCCGCAAGCCTTCCATCGCCAAGGCCAAGCGCATACTGGGCTGGGAGCCTAAAGTCGGTTTCGACGAAGCCATCCGCAAGACGCTGGATTTCTATCTTGAGCTTTACCGCGACAAGGCGGCGGAGCTGGAGCTGGAAGACAACGCCGACTGATGACACAAAAGCGCATCGCCTTCAAGCTGGACATAGACACTTACCGCGGCATGAAAGAAGGCCTGCCGCGGCTGCTTGACCTGTTCCGCGACGAGGGCGTGCGCGCCTCCATTTTCGTTTCTTTCGGGCCCGATGAAAGCGGCAAGGCCGTGAAGCGGGTCTTTACCAAAAAGGGTTTCCTTAAAAAGATGTTCCGCACCAACGCGGCCAAGCTCTACGGCTTCCGCACCATGCTGTACGGAACGCTGCTGCCCGCGCCCGCGATAGGAACCTCCTTTCCGGAACTTGTCCTGCGGGCGAATTCCGAGGGGCACGACGTCGGCATCCACG
>Ga0209016_1000890_pt1 | contig 29585 bp, 27 predicted proteins | sample EPASupsiteSAE305_FD_187265 | JGI IMG/M metagenome (GOLD analysis project Ga0209016, IMG submission 187265) | Bioremediated contaminated groundwater microbial communities from EPA Superfund site, New Mexico - SAE3-05 (SPAdes) (version 2) | ecosystem: Environmental > Aquatic > Deep subsurface >...
TCAAAGAGTTGCGGGCACTTAACAACGAGCTGAGAAAGAGTCAAACACCGCCGAAGCAAAAAGAGTATGCCTTACGGATTCCCGTCGGCGCCAAGGATCTGATCGCCAGCAATCTTGACAAACTCCGGCCGATGCCCACCACGATGTTCCTCACCCATACGGTGCGGAAGGGCGAAACCCTGGCTGAAATTTGCAGCATTTATAATATCAGCAAGACGACGTTGCTTAAAGCCAACAACCTGAGAACCGCTCAACTACCTAAAGGCCTGCGCCTTCAGATCCCCTCAGCCGCAGGCAAGTATGGCATTCCCAAAGGCGGGCGGCAACCTGAAGAACTCTTGGCCAAGGCTGACACTAAAGGCAAGCAACAGGTGGTTACCCACACCTTGAAATCCGGAGAAACGCTGAACAAAATCGCTCAACAGTATAATGTACCCGTGCAAAATATTATGCGGTGGAACAAAATCTCCGGTCCGGGCAAGGTGAAACAAGGCCAACAAATCGCCTTGCATCTTGACCGCCCGGCTCCTGCAAAAATTGAGGTGGCGGCAACTTCTAAAGCCGTCGCCCAAATTGCAGCCAAAATAAAAGAAACCGCGCAAGTGCCGACCCTGGAGGCCACCAAAAAACGAAGCGTTGCCAAAATCCAACCTGAACCCGCTGCCAAGAAATCCGTGGCTGCCGTCCAAAAAGAACAGCCCCCCACATGGTATGTAGTGAAAAACGGCGACACCCTGATGACCATCGCCAGAAAATTTCAGGCCTCTACCCAAAGTATCCGCGACTGGAATAAGCTCAGCAACAACACCCTGCAAACCGGCAATAAACTGATTGTCAAGAAAGGATGATGCTCTCCCGGCGGGGTAAGCCCTGTCGGGATTTCACCCTCCCCTTACCTCCCCCCTTCTCTATCGCTCAAACCGGCCCCTGCGCAATGGATCATTTGTCTTCTTCCAAGTTAGACGATCCTATAATCATTTCCGCTACCAACAAAAAACCGCGAGAGTCATCTATTGAAGCAGACTGTTCTACTCACCGGAGCGACTGGATATATTGGCCGCCGCCTCGAAAAGGTTCTTCGAGAGGACATTGCCCTCCGCCTGCTGGTTCGTAACACCAAAAAGCTCACCTCCAAAACTCTACAGCATGCGGAAGTCGTCGAAGGTGACACTTTTCGCACCCCAGAACTCCGGCAGGCGCTCGCCGGCATTGATACTGCCATATATCTCATTCATTCCATGGGGACAGGCCACGGTTTCAGCCACCTCGACCGGCTCAGCGCTGAAAATTTCCTCAACACCTGCCTTGAACAAGGGGTAAAAAAAAATCATCTACCTGGGCGGTCTTGGCCTGCCGGAATCAGCCTCTGCCCACATGGCCAGCCGCATCGAGACGGGAAAAATTCTTGTGAGTCAACCAGCGCGCATTCGCACCATCTGGTTCCGGCAGCACCAGTTTTGAAATCATCCGTCACCTGGTAGAAAAATTGCCGGTCATGATCACCCCTCGCTGGGTCACTACCCTGACCCAGCCCATCGGAATCGACGATTTTATTGCCTATCTCACTGCGGCCCTCGCTCTTGCCCCCCAAGAAAGCCTGGTCATTGATATTGGCGCTCCACCCATGACTTTACTGGAGATGCTCCGCCAGACTGCCTCGGTCATGGGCCTCCGACGATGGATTCTGCCGGTGCCTTTTTTAAGTCCACGTCTCAGTTCCTACTGGCTCACCCTGCTGACCCCGGTACCATTCAAAGTGGGAGCGGCCCTGGTCGAGGGACTCAAGTCGAAAACCCTGATGCAAAATGACCATGCCCGGCAATTTTTCCCTGAGATTCAGCCCATCCCCTTCCAACAGGCAGTCCTTCAGGCTATCCACGAACTGGAAAACGATCTAGTGCTCAGTCGCTGGTGCGATTCCAGCCCCGGAGCAGTTTGCGATATCAGCGATCAAGCAGATCCCAGTGCATCCATCTTCCGCGATGTCCGAACCATCTCCATTGCCGGGATGGATCCAGAACAGGTCTTTGCTTCGATCATCGGTATAGGTGGGGAAAACGGATGGTTTACTTACACCTTTCTCTGGAAACTGCGCGGCTGGCTGGACAAAGCTGCCGGCGGTTACGGCCTGAACCGAGGCCGCCGCAATGCCGCCGATCTCCGTATCGGAGATGCCCTTGATTTCTGGAAGGTTGCCGATCTGGTGCCCAACAAACGGCTGCTGCTGCTGGCCCAGATGAAACTACCCGGAAAGGAAGGCATGGCTGGAATTCGATCTCCAACACGACACCCTGGTGCAGACCGCCCATTTTATCCCCCACGGGCTGTTAGGACGGCTGTATTGGTATGCGGTCCTGCCCTTGCACAGCCTGGTGCTCCCCGATCTCTGTCGCAAGATAGTCGCCCGGACTGCTGACCGGAACAGGCACCCCCTCCCCTTAAAAAAAGGTTACTCTGCGCCCTTTGCCACTTCCTTTCTCATTGACAGAAGGATTTCATCCCCTTTCCCGGCAAAGTGGGTTACAGTGCCACCACTTCTTCTCTCACAGCTTTTTGCCTCTTATCGTCATGATTGCAGCCCCTTTCCCAAGCCATCACTACCCTGAAGACGTCGCTCTTCTCAACCTGAAAGACAAAACCATCCTGCTGGTTGGGACCGCCCATATTTCCCAGCAATCAACAGATCTGGTCGCGCAGGTGATTGAGCAGGAACAGCCCGATGCGGTGTGCATCGAACTGGATGAAAAACGATACACCGCCCTTGCAAAACCCACTAAATGGGAAAATTTGGACCTGAAGCAGGTGGTGCGCAACAAACAGTTGGCCACTCTCATGGTTAACCTGATTCTCGCCACCTACCAGAAAAAACTGGGAGGACAACTGGGAATCATGCCCGGCACCGAATTGCTGGCCGCCGCCCGGACCGCTGAACGTTTGAGCATCCCGGTCATCCTTTGTGACCGTGATGTCCGCGTGACTCTGCGCCGCGCCTGGCATGCCACTTCGTTGCTGAAAAAGGGATACCTGCTTGCGACGCTTTTGGCCTCGCTCTTCGACAAGACCGAATTGGACGAGGAAAAGTTGGCGGAAATGCGACGCCAGGACGTCCTCTCCGAGTTGATCAACGAGCTGGGTGCAGCTCTGCCGCACACGAAAGAGGTGCTCATAGACGAGCGGGACATCTTCATGGCCGAAAAGATCAAGAATGTCCAGGGACGACGTCTGGTGGCCGTGGTTGGAGCCGGTCACCTGGAGGGAATCAAACGGGTTATTAACCAGAATAACAGCCATCTGATCGAAACCATCAGCATCGTGCCTCCGGTGGGCAGGGTGTGGAAAATATTAGGCTGGTTGATTCCCGGACTGATTGTACTCTCGCTGATCGCTATCGGTGTGCGGCAGGGAGCAACAGAGTTTGCGGCCAACGCGGTCTACTGGATTTTGGCCCATGGCATTCCCTCGGCTTTGGGCGCCCTGATCGCCCTCGCCCATCCGGCCACCATTGTTTCCGCCTTTGCCGCCGCCCCGGTGACCAGCCTGTCTCCGCTCATCGGCGCCGGATATGTCTGTGCCTTCATTCAGGTGATGACCTGTCCACCAGTGGTCAAGGAATTTGAAGCGGTGAGCGCGGACATTGCCACCTTCAAGGGCTGGTGGCACAATAAACTGCTCCGCATTTTTCTCGTCTTTGTACTGACCACCTTCGGTTCCAGCTTAGGCACCTGGATCGGCGGCTACCGAATTTTCAACAGTCTCTTTAACTAGAAAACTACCCGAAACCTTTCACTTCTCTCAAGACTGCAAGACGGAACCCCATGGACGAAACAAAAGAAACACTAGAATTGGTGGTCGAACTGACCAGTGAACAAAAAAAAGTTCTACGAGGCATGGGGCATCACCTCGATCCGGTGGTCTATACAGGCAAAGAAGGGCTCTCCCCAGCCTTACTCAAATCTCTGGAAGCGGCGCTGAAATCCCATGAATTGATCAAGATCAAAATCGGGCAAAACTGTCCGCTGGAGCGGAACACAGCGGGACAGGAACTGGCAGCAAGCACCGGCGCCGCCTTGGTGCAGGTCATTGGCCGGATGATTCTGCTCTATCGCCCCAACCCGGATTTGCCCGAAGCAAAAAAGATCCAGCTTCCATCACGCGCGAAACAACGAAAAAAGAAAGGTGACGCATAAAAAAACATTACCTCGGGTTGACGTTGACTGATTGCATTCCGAGGCAACCGCGGGAAAGACAGACCGTCGATCAAAGATCGCCCCTGTCAAACAGATCACGCCGGTCCTCGACAAACCAGTGAATAAACTTTTCCAATCCATTTTGGATAAAACGATCAAAATCCCAAGGGTCGGTCGAAAGCATTTTGCGGCAATCGTTTCGGATCGCGTAGGTATAGGCCTCTTCACAGGTGCCATCGGCCATGGTCACTTCAACTATCACCCGTTCGTATTTGTCTCCTTCAAAGGCATCGAGCTTCTCCATGGCTTTTTCGTTCAAGCCCCAATAGAGCTTTCCGGAAACGACAGATTCCTCCTGGCGGATAATTCCGGGATACTCCGAACCGCGAACGCGATACCGAGCCCAGTTGATCAACGTTGCTTCCTTGCCATCATAGGCTTGGCCGGTGACAGCCTTCATTACAAGTGGCGACTGCAATGTTCCGTAACAAAATAACGCTCTTTTCTCCATCATTCTACCTGCTGGTCGTTCGATAACTTTTTGGATGTAGTGATTTCATCATGCATCGCCATTCCCGGCACATCAATTTGGCAAGGGCTTGCCCACCTCTGGCTGCCAAAATGCTACGTTGCTCCTCCCTGTTCTTGCAAGAAATCATATTGACCCAGATTGCAGGTTGCAACAATTCCATCACGATAAAACGCGATGTCACTCCGCACCCTTCTAAACTCGGCACATTAACTTAATACAAATACCCTAACGTCACCGATTTTCCAAGAGCATAAGCAGCATATCAAGAAAATCGAAAACCAATGTAATCAGCCTGAAAGGTACAACCAACCAGCGACTGTCACCGCGTTGCCTGATCGAGGAACTCAGCAAACCGTTTCCAGGATTTCTTATCCGCATCCTCGCGATAGCGATCGCTCCCGAACACGGTAAATGCATGGGGCGCACCACTGTAGGTGATCATCTCATGGGGCACGCCCTCTGCCTCCAAGGTCTCGGCCAGGGTGGCGAACTGTCCCATCGTGACCGAACTATCGGCGGTTCCATGGAGAATCAAGAGCTTCCCTTTTGTAGTCTTGTAATTCTGTCCACTTGGAGTCTCCAGACCGCCGTGAAAGGAGACGAAACCCTTGAGATCAGCCCCTGAGCGGGCAAGTTCCAAAACAGCTGCGCCTCCGAAACAATACCCCACAGCAACGCTGTTTGCGACATTACCGCCATGATCCTTAGCCGCTTGCAGACCTCCCTGCAAGAGAGCGCGCATTCGAGGGCGATCATTATACAAGGCTCCCGTCCGTTGCTGTTTCTCTTCAAGAGTGGTAGGCCGGATCCCGGCACCGAAGAGATCGACGGCAAAAACCGCATACCCCAAACCGGCAAGCATTTCCGCCCGTTTAATTTCGTAGGCAGTGAGCCCGTCCCAGTCATGAACCAACACCACCAAGGGTGCGCTGGCCGAAGGACTGAGGAAATAGCCCTCAAACCGTTCGCCCTGAACATGATAGGCAACCGGGCCATTGGCCGCAAAACCGTTCCAGGCGAATACTATAGAGCAAAGAACCACTAATAAAATACGCATGGCACCCTCCGCAATATTTCTTTTGTTCTGAAGGGGCAAGACCTTACCTGCAACACTCCGTCATCTACAGTGCCGAAAATGAGACCAACCCCTTAAACGATAACGAGTTACGAATTTTTTCAAATAAGGACGGTTCTCAATCACAATAACGATCCCTTCAAAAATAAAAACACTTCTTAAAAAATCAATAGAATTACGGTACCGCTTTCCGTCTTGGTTTACATCGCGAAAAAGTCCAACACGGCCCGAGGCCAAAACTCTTTTCAGCACTCTCCCCGCTCGCGCCGACCAACGTCTACTATTTTTCCACTGTTCAACGGCTGACAGGTTGAGTATTATGCATATTTTTACCAATCAGGCATTTCCAGTTTTCTTTTCGTCTGCTGTCCTGGCAATGCCGTGTGAATCAAAATGATTTATTTCCGGCTATTGGCGCACGAGGCTATCGCCCTGCCGGTACTTCCAGACACCGAAGGAGTCAACATGAACAGACTACAACAACAAGACCCTGAAATTTTCGCTCTGATCCAGCAGGAAGAACTGCGCCAAAAAAACAAGGTTCGCCTGATCGCCTCGGAAAATTATGTATCCAGTGCGGTTATGGAGGCGACAGGTTCGGTCTTAACCAATAAATACTCCGAAGGATATCCTGGAAAACGCTACTACGAGGGGCAACAGTATATCGATCAGGTGGAAAGTTTGGCCATCCAGCGAGCCAAGGACCTGTTCGGCGCCGAACATGTTAATGTCCAGCCCTATTCGGGTTCGCCGGCCAACCTGGCTGTGTATCTTGCCTTCATCAATCCTGGAGATACCATACTCGGCATGGCCCTGCCCCATGGCGGCCACCTGACCCATGGCGCCAAGGTGTCCATCTCTGGTAAATATTTCAACGCCGAATCTTACGCGCTCGATCAAGAAACCGGCCGGCTCAATTACGAGACAATTCACGAAAAAGCCCTAGCCTGCCGCCCTAAAATCCTGATCGCAGGCCATTCCGCCTATTCCCGGACCCTTGATTTCGCCAAATTCAGAGAAATCGCCGACGACTGCGGCGCCCTGCTCCTGGTGGACATGGCCCATTTTGCCGGCTTGGTGGCGGGCGGTGCTCACCCCTCTCCATTCCCCTATGCCGACGTGGTCACCACTACCACACACAAATCCCTGCGCGGACCGCGCGGGGCCATGATTTTCTGCAAGCAGGAACATGCGGCGGCCATCGACAAAGCGGTCTTTCCCGGACTGCAGGGCGGACCGCACAACAACACCACCGCCGCCATTGCCGTGGCCCTCAAGGAGGCCTCAACAGAGGCTTTCAAGCAGTATGCGGCCCAGATCGTCAAAAATGCCCAAGCCCTGGCGGCAATCTTACTCGATAAGGGGTTCAATTTGGTCACCGGCGGCACTGACAATCACCTGATGCTGATCGACCTGACCAATAAGGGAGTGACCGGCAAGATCGCTGCCAAGGCTCTAGATGCGGCCGGCATTGTTCTCAACTACAACGCCGTTCCCTATGATACCCGCAAACCCTTTGACCCGAGCGGCATTCGCCTAGGCTCCGCAGCCGTCACCTCGCGCGGCTTTAAGGAGGAGCAGATGGTGCAGATTGGCAGATGGATCGACGCTATCGTGGCCAATCCGGCCGACACTAGACTGCAGGCTGAAACTGCGGCAGCGGTGCAGCAGCTCTGCGCCGATTTCCCGGCACCTGGTCTGGAACATTTGATTTAACGCATTGCCCAAAACCGCTAACAATAAAAAAGGGGGCGCTTGTCGAAGCGTCCCCTTTTTTATCCCCTCCCCCGATCTTAGGGCAAGGTCTGTACCACCGCACTGGCAAAATCAACAAGTTTAGCGGGCAGCGCTCCCAACAGGGTAATGGCGATCACCAACACCACGCCGGTCAACTGGATGATAGGCTGCACCGTGACGGATGGCTTTTCCCCAGGGTCGGCGGTGTAAGCGGCTTTGACCACCGAGAGATAGTAGTAGATCGCAATGGCGGTATTGATGGCGGCCAGACAAACCACCACCAGATGATCGGCCCGCAGGGCCGAGGTCAGGATCATGAACTTACCCATGAAGCCAACAAAGGGTGGAATTCCGGCTAGACCAAAAAGACCGACCGCGAGCACAAAGGCCATTACCGGCTGTCGTTTATACAAGCCGTTGAAATCCTCAATCTGGAGGTTTTCGCCTTGCTGCGAGACATTACTGATCACCAGAAAGCAGGCAAGATTCATCAGCACGTAGCCAGCGATGTAATAAATGGCCACGCCATACCCTTCCCGGTCAAGCGAGAGCAGGCCGAGCAGAATAAAGCCCGCATGGGCGATGCCGGAAAAACCGAGCATGCGTTTAATATCTTTCTGCACCAGGGCGCTGAGGTTTCCGTAAAACATCGAACTGAGGGCCAAAACGGCAATCAGTTCGACCAGAAAAGTTGTCTGGCCGGTCGGGACCGTGAGAAAGCGAATCAGCAGGGCAACGGCACCGAATTTAGGAATGGTGGCGATAAAGCCAGTGGTCTCGTTCGAGGCCCCCTGATAGACATCCGGCACCCAGAAATGCATGGGAAACACCGCCAGTTTATAGAAAAAACCGGCCAGGACCATCAGAACCGCAACGACCACAGCGGGCTGCAGGTTGCCTTTGGCGAGTACAAGCATGATGTCCTTGAGATAGGTAGTGCCTGTCAGCCCGAACAGATAGCTCATGCCATACAGCATGAATCCGGTTCCCATGACCCCAAAGAGAATATATTTCATGCCAGCCTCCATCTGCACCCGGATCCCAGTACGGTCATCGCGCATGGGCACAAGGAGATAGAGGGCAAAGGAGGAAAGTTCCAGGGAAATAAAAATGGCAATCAGTTCGACCGAACTCACCAGCATCATCAATCCGAGGACGCTAAGCAAAAGAAACAGGTAGTATTCTGGCCGGACGTTTGGACTAATACCTTTGAGATTTTGCCCGAGAATGAGGAGCAGCGCCAGCGAGAAGCCAATCATCACCTTGAACAGTTGGGAATACTGATCCACCGCATAAGCGCCGTAAAACAGGCTGGCCTGCGACTGAAAGGAAAGCAGGGTCGCCGCAAAGGTGGCTATGCCAAAAACGATGGCCACCAATTTCGCCGTCTGCGCGGAGGGTGTTTTGCCCAGGCTGACCAGGAAAAGTGCCAGAGCTCCAGCGACCAGCACCAATTCGGGAAGAATAACCATATATGTTGCCTTTCTTCGTGTTACCTCAACACCGACCGCGGCTGGCGATCAGAGTGTTGATGGAAAAGAGCGGGTTAGAATGCATGGGTTTAACGCCAGAGTACGGCAGCAATCTGCTGGTGTTGTTGCCAGTTATTGAACTGCTCGAGCAGATGGCTGACGGAACCGTGCATCAGATCGATAAAGGGTTGCGGCCCCAATCCAATCCAGAAAACAAATAGTAGGAAAGGAGCAAGCACAGCAATCTCCCGGAAGCCAAGATCAGTGAGGTGGGATTGGTCGGGATTGGCTGTCCCTCCCCAGACGATCTTTTGCAGCATGCGCAGCATATAGGCCGCCGCCAGCACCGCTCCGGGAATAGCAGCCAAGGCCAGAACAATGTCGTGCTCGAAGGTCCCTGCCAGGACCAGGAACTCACCGATAAACGAATTGGTTCCCGGAAAACCGAAGGAGGAAAGAGAGAAAAAGGCGAGAAAGGTGACGAACCAGGGCATGTATTTGCCCACTCCCGTGGCCATTGCCAGTTCCCGGCTGTGCGTGCGTTCGTAAATCATGCCCACGCAGAGAAAGAGCGCGCCGGTGGTGACGCCGTGGTTGATCATTTGCAGCATCGCGCCTTCAATGCCCCGGGTATTGAGCACAAAGATTCCCAAGGTAACAAAGCCCATGTGGCCAACGGAAGAGTAGGCGATCAGCTTTTTCATATCCTGCTGGGCCAAGGCGGTAAAGCCGCCGTAAATGATCCCGGCAATGGACAGCCACAGAATCGGAGTGGCCAGGAGCACTGTCGCGTCGGGGGTAATGGGCAGGCAGAAACGCAGCATGCCGTAGGTGCCCATCTTCAACAAAACCGAGGCCAGGATGACCGAACCGGCGGTCGGCGCCTCGACATGCGCTGCCGGCAACCAGGTGTGAAAGGGAAACATCGGCACTTTGATCGCAAAGGCGAGGAAAAAGGCGAGGAAAACCAGAACCTGGAAGGTAAGTGAATAGGGCTGCCACATCATCTCCGGGATGAAAAAGCTACCGGACTTGAGATAGAGGGCAATAATCGCCACCAAGAGCAACACCGAACCGGCCAGGGTATAGAGAAAAAATTTGATCGATGCGTAGACCTTGCGTGGGCCACCCCAGATAGCGATCAGGAGATACATGGGGATGAGCATGAACTCCCAGAAGATATAGAAGAGGACAAAGTCCAGGGCGACAAAAACGCCGAGCATCGAGGTCTCCATGATCAGCAGGCAGAACATGAAGGGTGCCACTCGTTGCTGGATGTATTTCCAGGAGGCCAACACACAAAACGGCATGATGAAGGTCGTGAGCAGGACCAGGAGAATCGAGATGCCGTCAATGCCGACGATGTAGTTGATATGGAAGCGGGGAATCCAAGTGTAGGCTTCGGCAAACTGGTACTTGGCACTGGCGGGATCAAAACCGGTGAGCAGGAACAGCGAGCTGACAGCGGTCAACGAGGTGACCATCATTGCCCACAACCGGGCAAAGGCCTCCCCGTGAAAAAAGAGCAGGACCATCGCCCCGGCCAACGGCAGGAAAATAAGAAAACTAAGCAGGGGAAAACCCTCTTTGATAAGTAACAGGTCCATTCTCTCTTTCCCCTTAGAGCAACTGATAAAAAATGAAGGTGACAAGCAGCGCGGCCGCTAGCGAGAAGGCATAGTACAGTGTGATCTGAATCTGGCCGCTCTGCAAGACCCGCACCTTGCCGCCCAATGCCCGGACCGAGCGGGCAAGGCCATCGACCACACCGTCGATGGCGTGCCAGTCAAACCAGCTCCAGAATCGGCTCAGAGTCATCAGGGAAGAAAGACCAACGGCCCGATAGGCCTCTCCCCAGGCAGTGTCGCACCACTGCAGCGGATGCTTGATCAGCCAGAGAAAACCACAACCGGCTTGACGGTAGAGCCAATCAATATCGAGACAGATACGGTCCACCGGCTCCACGTATTTTTTGAGCAGAAAAAAGGCCAGCGAGGCAAAACCAAGCAATTGCAGGGTTTCCAACAGGTGATAGGCCGTATGCGGGTTGTAATCCACCGCATAGGGCAAGAGGGCGTAAAGAAATCCAGGAGCGGTGCCCACCAGGATGCAGAGGGTGGCGCCCAGGGTCATGGCGATCAGCATATTCCAGGAAGGATCGCCCGCCTTAGCCCAGGTTTCCCTGCTGCAGTTGTTGCTGCCGAAAAACAGAAAATAGGGCAGCTTGAGACCGTTGTACATAAAGGTGCCGGTAGCACCGAACATCAGCAGCCAGGAGGCCCAGTTGAGGTGCTGCTCAAAGCCGGCGGTGATGATCATCGACTTGCTGGCATAGGCGGCAAAAAAGGGCGCCGCGGAGATGGACAGACAGCCGATCAGGGTAAAGAAAAAGGTGGCCGGCATTTTGGCATACAGTCCGCCCAACTCGGTGAACTTGGTCTTGCCGGTCATATATAATACTGAACCAGTCCCCATGAACAACAGGCTCTTGTAGAGGATGTGGACAACAGCGTGGGCAACGGCGCCGTTGATGGCCATATCCGTGCCGATGCCGATACCGGCGACCATGTAGCCCACCTGGGAAACAATCGACCAGGCCAGCAGTTTGCGGATGTCATTCTCCATGACCGCGTAGATAACGCCATACAGGGCCATGATCACCCCCAACACCACCAGGATGTCCATGCCGGCGCAAGACCTGGCCAGGGTGTAGACTGCGGTTTTGGTGGTGAAGGCGCAGAGAAAGACCGCGCCGTTGAAGGAGGCCTCGGAGTAGGCCTCGGGCAGCCAGGAATGAAGCGGCACCATGGCGGCATTGAGGCCAAAGCCGATCATGATCAGCCAGGTGTAGAGTTCGGGATGGGCGACATCGAGAAGATCAAAGGTAATATTGCCCACTGCCTGATACCGGAGCAGAATGCCGGCCAGGAGAATGATGCCGCCGATGGTGTGGATCAGCAGGTAACGGTAGCCGACCCTGAGCGATTGCGGGCCTCGCCGGAACCAGACGAGAAAGACCGAGGCAAAGGCCATCATCTCCCAAAAAAGAAAGAGGCTGAGATAATCGCCGCTATAGATGGCGCCCAATGAGCCGGCAGCATAGAACCAGGCAGCCATGTGCTCGCCCGCCCGGTCGACCTGCAGACCATACAGGGTACCGATCACCGCCATCAACGCCATGATCAAGGCAAAGACTGTGGAGAGTTTATCGACCCGACCCAAGACCAGTTGCCAGTCAAGAAAGGACACGACGCCAAAGTTGCCGGTGTGGGTGGTATTGAGCACCACAACGCACAAGGCCAACAAAGGCACGAAAAAGAGATAGGGTTTGCGTAGCGGTCCCCGAATAAAGGGCAAGAGCAGCGCGCCCGCTATCAGCAGCACGGAAGGATGGATAAAACTGGAGGTCATTCTTCTTCCTCGCAGAGTGTTGAATGGGAACGATCGTAAAAATCGGTAGGGGCCTGGATGCCGGACCGGCCAAACCAGCGGGCCACGCCGATGATCACGGCGGCGGCGGCAAAACCAAACAGCGACCAGAAAAAGGGCACATGCTGCTCGGCCCAGGTATGTGCGTGGTGCGTATCGATGAGCAGCGATACCCCCGCAACCACGGCCAGCAGCACAAAACAAACCGTGATCACGGTTTTTATCCTTGCCTGCAAGTATTCGATAAGCGTGGTCATCCTGTCACCATCCAGACAAATTGCATCATGAAATTAGGATAGATACCGATGATCACCGAAACGGTGACCGCAATCAGCAGAGGAATGAGCATGCTCAGCGGCGCCTCCTTAATCCCGGTCTCAGCCTGGCCTTCAGGCCTTTTGCCGAAGAAGGCCTTGTATGTCACCGGGGCGAAATAGCCGACGTTGAGCACGGTCGAGGCAATGAGGATCAGTAAAATACCCACCTGATGCGCTTCCATTGAGCCGACCAGCAGGTACCATTTGGAGACAAACCCGGCTACCGGCGGTGCGCCAATCATGGACAGCGAAGCCACGGCAAAGGCACCGAAGGTAAAGGGCATGGTCCGGCCGAGACCGCTCATTTCCGAGATATATTTCTTATGCGCGGCGATGTAGATGGCACCGGCACAGAAGAACAGGGTGATCTTGGCAAAGGCGTGGTTGACGATGTGGATCAGGCCGCCCTCAATGGCGTGCGGGGTCAGCAGGGCCACACCAAGAATAATGTAGGACAGCTGGCTGACTGTAGAGTAGGCCAGCCTGGCCTTCAGGTTATCCTTGGACAGGGCGATCATCGAAGCAACGATGATGGTAAAGCCGACAAAATAGGCGGTGGGGATGCCCAGGTTGAGCCGGTCCATGGTGTCAACGCCAAAGACGTAGAGCATGGTCCGGGTGGTGCAGAACACGCCGACCTTCACCACCGCCACCGCATGCAGCAAGGCCGAGACAGGGGTCGGGGCGACCATGGCGCCAGGGAGCCAGTGATGAAAGGGCATGACTCCATTCTTGGCAAATCCCAAGATGCAGAAGATGTAGAGCATCGTCACCACCCAGTCGGTGCTTGATGCCGGGATGATGCCGGTGACGATATTGTGCGGAAAATCCAGGGTGCCAGTCAGCACATAGATGAGGATCAGCGCCGGCAGCAGAAAGAATTTGGCGGTGGTGGTCAGGTAGATAATATACTTCCGTGCCCCCTCGTAGGACTCCTCGTCCTGATGATGCGCCACCAACGGATAGGTGCAGACCGAGACAATTTCGTAGAACAGATAGAGGGTCAGCAGGTTGTCGGAGAAGGCCACGCCAATAGCCCCGAAAATGGCCAGGGCGAAACAGGCGTTGAACCGGGTTTGGCAGGGCTCGTGATGGGCGCGCATATAGCCCATGGAATAGAAGACGGCGATCATCCACAACGAAGAGGCCACCATGGCAAAGATCATGGAAAAGCCGTCGGCGCGCAGGGTGATGGACAACCCTGGCAGTAACTGAAAGAGCGGATAGACCAGGGTCTTGCCGGCTTTCAGGGCGGGAATGAACGAAAGCACCATGAGAAACAACAGAACCGAGGCGCTGGCAGAAACGAATTCGCGCAGATTCGGATGGTTCTTCAGGGTCATGACCACCAGACTGCCGAAGAGCGGGATGATCACCGCCAACAGCAGGTTGGAGTTTTCGACGATTTGTCCAGAGAGAGTCAGGGCGTCCATGGTCATTTTCTCCAATTACCCCTGCAGATCAACAAGATCGTCGGTTTCTATGGTCTTATAATTCCGGTAGACGGCAATCATGATGCTGATGGCGATAGCAGCTTCAGCAGCGGCAATGGCCATGATAAACAGGGTGAAGATCTGGCCGACCACCGGGTCCGGCGCCAGGAAGCGATTAAAAGCCATGAAGTTGGTCGAAGCAGCGGCGAGGATGAATTCCGAAGAGATCAGCATGCCGATCACCGTGCGGCGAGCCACCATGCCGTACACCCCGAAGGCGAACAGCAGAGCACCGATTACCAAATAGGTCGGCAGGCAATTATAGAGATTGAGCAGCTGCATCGGTTAGTTTCTCCCCCTTTGCGCCAGCACCAAGGCGCCGATGATGGCCAGGAGCAGGACGATGGAAATAAGTTCGAAGACGAGAGAGTGGGTGGTCAGGAGCGACATGCCCACTGCCTTGATGTCAAAGGTTCCCTGACGGGGAAAGACCTGCCACTGAGTTTTCAGACCGAGCACGGTCAGGGCGGCAAAGATCAGGGCGCCGACACTGAATGCCAGGGGGCCGGCGAGGATCGAGCGGTGTTGCATACCGGCCGTCTGCTGTTCCTCCGGCGTGGCCATCATGATGCCAAAGGCAATCAGGATCGAAACCGCGCCCACATAGATGAGAAGCTGCATCATGGCAAGAAAAGGGCTGAGCAGGAAATAATAGACCCCGGCCAGGCCCGTAAAGCAAATGGCCAGCCCGGAAACGGCACGGACCAGCCGTTGCGCATTGACCGCGATCAATGCACCGGTCACCACCAGGGCTACGGTCAGCAGAAAAATGATTCCGACGACGCCCTCGGCGGAAAAAAGGGCCGGGGCGGCGGCCGGCTGACAGACTAGTGCTTGCATCTGTTCTGGTCCTCCAGCCTTTTCATCAAATCCATAATGAAATCGTTTTTGTCGAAACTGGCCAAGTTGTATTCCTTGGAAAAACGCAGGGCATTAAAGTTGCAGCTCTCGACACAGGAACCGCAGAGGCTGCATTTAGTGAAATCAAGCACATAACTGGTGAGCACCTTGCCCTTGCCGCCCTCGTTCTTCTTCCCATCCAGGCTGATACAGACCGAGGGGCAGGCCCGTTGGCACATCCCGCAGACCACGCAATTCGGCTCCCCGGTCTCTTCATTGCCAATCAATTCAATATGGCCCCGGAACAAGGGCGTCATTGTCGGCACTTCCCAGGGGTACTGCTCGGTTACCACCGGTTTGAAGAACTCCCGGGCGGTGATCGCCAAACCGGTGATCAGACTCTTGCTGCCGGTGAAAATATCACTCCAATAACCACTCATACTCAGAATACCTTGATCAGGGCCGCAGTAATCAGCAGATTGACCAGCGAAAAGGGAATCAGGATTTTCCAGCTCAGGTTCAACAGCCGGTAGATCTGGGTGCGCGGATAGGTCCAGCGAATCCAGATGAAGGTGAAAATCAGGATGTAGATTTTGATCAGGAACCACCAGACCCCAGGCGTCAGACCAAAGGGGCAGTCCCAGCCGCCGAGAAAGAGGGTGGCGGTCAAGCAGGCGCCGACCACGATATTGAGGTATTCGCCCATCATGAACAGGCCAAAGCCCATGGAACCGTATTCGGTCATAAACCCGGCAACTAACTCGCTCTCGGCCTCGGCCATGTCAAAGGGCGCCCGGTTGGTCTCGGCCACCGAACAGATAAAAAAGATGATGAACGAGATCCACATGGTCAAGAAATGGCCGTTCTCCAAGCGGAAGATGTTCCAGTGCCAGAAGCCGCCCTGCTGATCCAGGGCGATATCGCGCAGATTCATCGACCCGGAAATCATCACTACCGTGATCACCGTGATCAGCATGGGGATCTCGTAGGCGAGATTCTGCGAAACCGAACGGGCGGCGGAGATGATGGCGTACTTGTTGCCCGAAGCCCAACCACCGAGCAGGATGGCAATCATGCCGATCGAGGCCAGGGCAAAGAGGAGCAGGACCGAGAGCTCCATCGCCCGCGCACCGATATTGTCGGAGAACGGAATGACCACCATCGAGGTGATGGCTGGGATCATCGCCAGTACCGGGGCCACCCGAAAGATGATGCCATCGACACCCTGGGGCACCAACAGCTGCTTGCTCAGCAGTTTGAGGCCGTCGGCCAGGGGTTGCAGCAGCCCCGCATACCCGGCCTCACAAGGCCCGATGCGCCGCTGGATCCGGGCCGCGCCCTTGCGCTCGCACCAGCCGAGATAGGCGGCGTTCAGACCGGCAAAGGCCATGATGCCCACCAGATAGAACAGGGCGCGCCAAATACTTGTTTCCATAAAATGCACCTCTCCCGATCAGCGGTCGATTTCGGGGATAACCAGATCCAGACTACCCATGAAAGCCAGGGCATCGGCCAGCAGCATGCCCTCGGCCACCTCGCCATACAGGCTCAGATTGGAGAAGGTCGGCGACCGCAGCTTGAGCTTGTAAGGATTCTTGCCGCCGTCGCAGACCAGACGATGACCGAGCGAACCCCGCGCGGTTTCCACCGCCGAATAGTAGTAACCGGCCTCGGGTTTGAGCACCTTCGGCGCCTTGCCCATTACCGGCCCATCTGGGAGTTTGTCCAGGGCCTGCTCGATAATCCGCATCGACTGCTCCATCTCGTGCATGCGCACCATGTAGCGGGCCATGGAATCGCCCTCGTCAAAGACCGGCACATCGAAATCGAACTCCGGATAGACCGAATAAGGCTCGTTCTTGCGGATGTCATAGTTGATGCCCGACCCACGTGCCACCGGTCCGGTGGCGCCATAACGGCGGCATTGCTCGGCGCTGATGATGCCGATATCCTTAATCCGTTTGATCAGAATGATGTTGTGGGTGACGAGATCGTGATAGAGACGGGGCATTCGGCCGCGGAGGCGCTTGATAAAGTCACGGGTGCCGGCGATGAACTCCTCATCGATGTCGTTGTACACCCCGCCGAAGCGCATATAACAATACGTTAACCGCGAGCCAGTCACCCGCTCCAACAGGTCGATGATCTTCTCACGGTCGTCGAAGGCATAGAGCAGAGGGGTGAATCCGCCGAGATCAAGCAGAAATGCGGCCCACCACAACAGATGACTGGCAATCCGGTTGAGTTCAACGGTGATCACCCGGATGTACTCGGCCCGCTCGGGCACCTCGATGCCTGCCGCCTTTTCCACCACAAGGGCCCAGCCATGATTGAAGGCCAAGGCGTGCAGATAATCCATACGGGCGGTGTTGGGCATGAACTGGGCAAAAGAGCCGCCCTCGGCCAGCTTTTCGTGCATCCGGTGGATATAACCAAGAACTGGCTCGGCCTTGACGATATACTCGCCGTCCATGGTGAGCTTAACCCGAAGAACGCCGTGGGTGGCCGGATGCTGCGGCCCCAGATTGAGGACAAAGGTCTCGTCATGCCGCAAGTGAATGGGAACGGTCATGGCATATAATCCTTGCGAAGGGGATGGAAATCAGCATCTTCCGGCAGAAGAATGCGGATCAGGTTGGGATGACCCTGGAAATGGACCCCATAAAAATCAAAGGTCTCGCGCTCATGCCAGTCGGCGGCTGGGAAAATTGCAGAAATGGTCGGCACCATCGGTTCGTTGCGAGGGACTCGAGTGCGCACCATGACCCGGCAGTGTTTACCACCCAACCGATTGTAGTCGTAGAGCACTTCAAATTGTTGTTTGTCCAGCCAGTCAACCCCGGAGATAGCCTCCAGGAAATACCCCTCCCGATCCATTATTTGAGCCACGGACACCACCTGATCCGGACGGCAGAGGACATCAAGGTGGCTTCCGTATTTGGTGAAATTGGTGACCAGCGCCCCGGATTCCCGCGGCGGCACTTCCTGGCCGCCCTCCCCTTCCTGGGAAACCAAAGGAGCGGTTTCGGGGAAAAGCTCGGCGAGGGCTACCTGTATTTTTTCCAGCATGTCCATGGTTTTCACCTCCCCTTCAGCCCGGAAGCACCCGCGGCCAACGGCGTTTTCCGGTAATCTTTTCTTCCAGGGTCATGATGCCCTCGAGCAACGCCTCGGGTCGAGGCGGACAGCCGGGGATATAGACATCAACCGGAAACAGCTTGTCCGCGCCTTCCACCACATTGTAGTTTTCCTTAACCTTGAACGGTCCGCCGCTGATGGCGCAGTTGCCCATGGCGATCACCCATTTGGGCTCGGGCATCTGGTCATAGAGGGTCTTGACCGCCAGTTCCAGTTTCTTGTTGATGGTCCCGGCGACAATCATGACATCGGACTGCCGGGGGGAAGGCCGGAAGACCTCGGCCCCGAAACGGGAGATGTCATAGCGGGAACCACCGGTGCACATCATCTCAATGGCACAGCAGGCCAGCCCGAAGGTCATGGGCCAGAGCGAATTGGCCCGGCCAAGATTGAGCAGGCTGTCGAGCTGGGCGAACTGCACTATTGATGAAGGTACGTTTTCTTCTCCCACGTGAAGACTCCTTTACGCCAGGCATAGACGATGGCTAATGAAAGAATGGCGACAAACAGCAGGATCTCGTAGAAATCCTGAAGGCCCAATTCCGGGCTATTGTAGGCGACGGCCACCGGAAAGAGAAACAGCACGTCGACGTCAAAGGCCAGGAATATGAGGGCATAGAGATAATAGATAATACCGAAGCGAATCCAGGCACTGCCGATGGGCTCCATGCCACACTCGATCAGCTGCCCGGCCCGGCCGGCGGTCTGCCGGGTATGGGACGAAGGGCTGAGCAAGGAAACGATGATGATCGGACCGAACCCGAACAGCAGGGCACCAATCAGAAAAATGGTGACGTAAATTATATTGGTAAGAACAATCTGGTCCATTCTTTTCTCCTCAACAGCGGCCACGAAGTGGCATCAATCCAACTGATGTGTTTGATCAAGACATTTTATCAGGCTAACGAAAAGCGTCCCCGATGTCAAGCACAATTCCAATCTGCAATGCAAGAAAACGAAGGCACAACGCACCTTCCCGACTCTTGCTCACCCGTGAAATAATGGCCAATGCCGCCGAAAAGTCGTTGACCTATTTTTCGAAAGTGTTAGTTTAACGATTGTTTTCAATTTCGATCATAAGAACGTTCAGTCAAGCTGATACCAGAGAGATTCATGGCCATCACTTTCCGACAACTGGAAATTTTTATTGCCGTCGCCGAGACGCAGCAGGTCACCCGGGCCAGTAAGAAATTGCTGCTCACCCAGTCGGCCGTGAGTATGGCCTTGGGCGAACTGGAAAATCAGTTGGGTGGCCCGCTTTTTGACCGCCACGGACGCAGCCTGCTCCTCAATGACCGGGGGCGCTACCTTCTACCGCTGTCCAAGACCATTCTGCACCAGGTGGCCAATATCGAGACCATCCTCACCGAACAACAGGGGGCGGTGGCTGGCGTGCTTGAGATCGTTGCCAGTTCAACCATCGGCAACTATGTCCTGCCCTATCTGATCGGCGCCTTTATGCAGCTCCACCCGGAGGCGCACATCAACATGCTGGTGGTCAACACCCTGACTGCGGAGAAATTGGTCGCCACCGGACAAGCCGATCTCGGGTTCATCGAAGGGGACATCAACGTCGATTCGCTGGTCGCCACTTCCTGGTTCGAGGACGAACTGGGCATCATCGTCAGCTCAACGCATAAACTGGCCAACCGTGCAACCTTCCAAATACCGGATGACCTCAAAGAAACCAGTTGGGTCATGCGGGAGGAGGGGTCCGGAACCGGTGAGATCTTCACCAAAAAACTGGGCCGCCATGCTTCCTTGCTTAAAGTGGTGACAAAAACCGGACATACCGAGGCGATTAAAAAGGCGGTGGAATCGGGCGTCGGCGCGGCCTGCCTATCCATGCTGACGGTGTGTCGAGAGGCCGAAGAAGGCTGGTTGAAAATCCTGCCGATCGAGGGCATGGACATGAGCCGGCAACTTTGGATTATTCAGCACAAAGATAAAATCATTACCCGGCTCATGGCCGAATTCCTCAGGTTCTGCGAGATGGTGGCGGAAAACCACCTGGGCCGGGAATGCCTCTCGTCACCGTGGAAATTGCAGTCGCTGCTGGCAAAAAGCAAACTCAGCCAGGAAAACATCCCTCCTTCAAAGGAACAGGAGTAAAGACGAATCGCAGGTTGTCAGCACATTGAACACAAAAAAACCGGGCAGAGAAAATCTTTCTGCCCGGTTTTTTTTGTGCGGGTTCTATTGCAGGGCGGCAAGCGCCTGTTTAATCCGCTCCATGCCTTTCTTGATGGTTTCCATCGAGGTGGCAAAGGAAAAACGGATAAAGGCGTCGGCGCCAAAGGCAGCGCCAGGTACGGAGGCTACCTTTGCTTCACCGAGGAAGTAATCGGCAAGGGCGACAGACCCATCGATAACCTGCCCGTTGAAGGATTTTCCGTAGTACGCTGAAAAATTTGGGAAAACATAAAAGGCACCCATGGGGGTCACGCAACTCACGCCCGCGATGGACTCTAGGGCTTCGACAAAGAATGCCCGGCGCGGGATAAAGGCGTCGCGCAGCTGCCTCGGAAAATCCTGCGGACCGGTCAGAGCGGCAAGAGCGGCATGCTGCGAGGGCGCGGCGGGGTTCGAAGTCGACTGGCTTTGTATTTTGTTCATTGCCCTGATGATCTCGCGCGGACCAACCGAATAGCCGATACGCCATCCGGTCATGGCGAAAGACTTGGAAACACCATTGGACAACACCGTCTGATCCTTCAAACGCGGTTCGGCATGGAGGATATGGGGCACCTTGCCTTCCCCGTAGAAAAGCTCTTCATACATGTCGTCCGTTATTACCAGCCAGCCGTTCTCATAGGCCATCTTGGCCACTGCGGCAAGCGCGGCCCGTGAATAAACGGCCCCGGTTGGATTCGACGGGCTGTTGAGCACAATTGCCTTGGTCTTGTCAGTGACGTATTTCGCCAAAATTGCCGGATCAATATCGAAATCATTCTCTTCCCTGAGCGGGACGACCACCGGAGTGCCACCGGCCAACTGGACCATGGGCGGATAAGACACCCAATAGGGCGAGGGAATGAGCACCTCGTCACCGGGATTCAGGATCGCCTGGAAAATATTATAGAGTCCATGCTTGCCACCGCAACTGATCTGCACCTGGTCCGGGATATAGTCCCAGTCCTGATCTTTTTTCAATTTGGCGCATACCGCCTCCCGTAATTCCAGAATACCTGCCGCCGGAGTATACCGGGTCCGACCGTCATCAATGGCCTTTTTGCCAGCCTCGCACACATGGGCGGGGGTGGACAAGTCCGGTTCTCCCACGCTGAAATTTAAAATATCGGCACCCGCAGCTTTCAACGCCTTAGCTTTGGCATTGACCGCAAGCGTGGGTGAGGGCGCCACTTGCAGCACGCGATCCGCAAGTACAAACTTTTCAGAAAATATCATTGCACTCCATCCTTGTGTCATTCTCCGGTTAATAAAAAACAGTGCGCTGTAACGCTTTTAAAAAAAATAAACAAGAACAAAAAAAACGGGTTCCGAACATTTTCGGAAGCACAACAGCCCCTCATGGTTCCTTGAAGACCGGGCATGGCCGCTGCCGGTCGTAATGACGAAAGGCCGGATCATCGGGAGAACTGTGACAATCCAGGCAAAGACCAACCCGGAGGATTCGTTGCAGCTCTTCACCATTGAAGGGCCGCAGATTTTTGCGTGAACCGTATTGCAGCGGAGTGCCGTCGATGGTTACAAAGGTGTCGAAACCGGGCGTTTGCCCATGCTCGGTCACCACCCCTCGATCCACCGGATAAAAGTGCCATTTCCCCTCTTTTTTCACCACCGTGCCCTCGCCAAGTCCCACGGTTTTCGGCGAAGCGTGACAGTCCTTGCAGGCTCGTCCCTTGGCCTGGATGGTGTGCGGGTTGATCGCGGCCATGGTGAATCGGTTGAACCCGCCTGCTGGGGCCCCCTGTTCGTCAATCAGGGTCACTAAATCCTGACAGCCGGGCGTCACCACCACCACTTCCTCTCCCCAAACTGCCAGCATCGGCTTTTCATAGCGGATATAGGAACGGCCTTCCTCCCACCAGCCCGGTGTCTCCTTGAGCGAGAGTTTGTCGAGATGGGTTTCGCGCTTGTCCCGTTTGACATGACAGCCGTAGCATTGCGGCACCCAAGTGGAATGACAGGCCGCGCAGGTAACCCGTTTGTGGGCAGGGGCAAGGCAGGCTAGTGGAGCGGGCGGGCGTAGCGGATGCTCTTTGCCGTCGATCTTGCCGGTGAGAAGAAATTGCCCTCTTTTTGCGCTGACATTAGTCAACTGCTTCTGTTTCCGGGTTGTACCGGGTTTGGCATCATGGCAGCTTTGGCAGGTTATCTCCAACTGCTCCTCATAATGGGCATAGCTGGTGCCGTCGCCCATAATTTCGTCGCGGGTGTGGCAATCGATGCAAGCCATTCCCTTAACGTGATGAATATCCTCGGCAATCTTGAGATAGAAACGGTCTCCGGCCAACCGTTGTGAGGAGTGTTGCCCTTTCTCATAGGGAGTGCCGTAGTTCTCGGCCTCAAAGATGCCGATGTAGGACAGACCAATTCGGCCGGAACGATTGTGGCAGCGGATACAATTCTCTTCCGGCACCTGCTTAACCACCAGAGGGTGCGGCCGGTTTTTCTTAGCCTCCGCCTGGGCGGCCTCGGGAATCTCCGCGGTCACCGTATTGCGGGGCGTCCCGGGCGGCAGAATATAATGACAGGCGGAACACCCTCCGCCTTTCTCGTTGAAAAAGGCGGGAGCGCCGGGCAAATCATCTTTCTGCTTCCACAGATGGCAGGTTGCGCACAACTTGCGGTAGTAATCAAGAGCAAGCGAAGTCTCACCGCTGTTGAGCAGATGCTCGACCGTGACATCCGCGTTCTGGTGTTCCCGTTCGCCCCAATAATACAGCAAGGTGGCCAGGATGCCACGATTCGTGGCCATCAGGGAATTCTTCACCTTATGAACATCCGCCGGATGACAGCCCTCGACGGCGCATGTTTTGGCCACCCAGCGAAGGTCACCGGGATTGAGGACCATGCCCGCATGCGCCTTGTCCTTGTCGATGGACAGAGGATCTCCCAGATGGCACGGTGAGCAGCCGACCACCAGGCGATCGTGGGCTCCGTCCAGCTTTTCCTTGGTGTGGCAGTTCAGGCACATCTCGACCATGCCGGTAGTGGTGACTGCCAGTTGATTGGGACGCTTGGTTGTCTGTTCACGGAAAATGAGGAAACCGATCAGCAGGAGGCTGATCGGGACAAAGACGAAGATTGGAATGAGGCTGCGGGACGGTCGAACCATGTCGCTTGCTGATCGTCTCGAATAAAGGTTGCGTCAATCGGGCGGGGTAGGATCAGGATACCGAAAAAAAACAACGGCGTCAAAGGAACTTTTGCCGTGGAGCCGGGCGCGGCCGAATCGTCCTCACTCCGTAAAGCCCTGCACCACCGGATAGCGGCGGCCCGGCCCGAAGGCCTTGGTGGTCACTTTGATGCCGAGCGGGGCCTGCTTGCGTTTATATTCGTTCAGCTTGATCCGGCGAACAATATCCCGCACCAACTGCGCATCCACGCCTCCAGAGGCTATATCTTCAATGCTTTTGTGTTCTTCCAAATAGGCCTGGAGCACGGTGTCGAGGACTTCATAGGGCGGCAGATCGTCCTGGTCGCACTGATCCGGTTTGAGCTCAGCCGTTGGCGGCCGGGTGATAATCCGTTCGGGAATGATCTCCTGCTCCCGGTTGATCAACCGGGCCAAGGCGTAGACCATCCCCTTGGGCACATCCGCGATAACCGCCAGGCCGCCGCTCATGTCGCCATACAGGGTGCAGTAGCCGACAGCCATCTCCGATTTATTGCCGGTCGACAGCAGGAGCCTGTTGAATTTATTGGACAAGGCCATCAGCAGATTGCCGCGAATCCGGGCCTGGATGTTCTGCTCGGTGGCATCTTCCGCAAGGCCAGTAAAGAGCGGGGCCAGACTAGTCCGGTATGCTTCCATGGCTGCGGAAATACTGATAATTTCGAAGCCGCAGCCCAGGTTCGCGGCCAGCAAGCGGGCATCATCGATGGATTGCTGCGAGGTGTAGGGTGAAGGCATGGCGACGCAGAGGACATTCTCCGGACCGAGAGCACGGCAGCCGATCACGGCGGTGACCGCTGAGTCGATGCCACCGGACAGGCCAAGCACCGCCTTGCGGAAGCCGGTTTTGTGGAGGTAATCGCGCACCCCAAGCACCAACGCCTCCTCCACATCGGCGACACTGTCCACGAGCGGATCCTGTCCGGTAGTACTCCAGTCCTCGCTGTCGACAACCAACATATCCTCGGCAAAGCCGGCGGCGGCCTTCCACAGGGTGCCGGCCGGCGTCATCACCATCGAATGACCGTCAAAGATCAACCCGTCCTGACCGCCTACCTGGTTGGCATAAAGCAAGGGCAGATTGTTCTGCCGGCACAGCTGTCCGAAGACCTGTTGACGATCGCGCAGTTTCCCGTGGTGATAGGGAGAGGCGGAAATATTGATCAGACAATCGGGGACAATTGGTCCAACGGCAAGATCGGCGAGCGGATTAGCTTGGTACGATGCGCTGCTCCACCAAATGTCTTCGCAAATAGTCAGGCCGCAGTGCAAACCGTGGAGAGGGAAAACCGTGGATGCTGTCCCCGGTTCAAAATACCGCGTTTCGTCAAAGACATCGTAGGTGGGAAGCAACCGCTTGCGCGCCCGGAAGGCTATTTTGTTGCGTTCAAGGACAAAGGCGGAATTGTACAGCGGCTTCCCCGGGCCTTGCCTCCGCTCCAGCACGCCGACAATGCAGGTAATGCCGTCCAGCCCTCTGATCAGATCTGCCAAGGCGTGATCATGCGCTTCAAGGAAAGAAGGACGCTCCAGCAAATCCTGTGGTGGATAGCCGGACAACGTGAGTTCAGGAAAAACAACAAGATCGCATCCGGCCTGCTTTGCCTTGTGGATCCAATCGTTGATCTGGCAAAGATTCCGTGCAAAAGCCCCGATTATCGGGTTTGTCTGAACAAGGGCGATTTTCAAAATGCGTTCAACCTGAAGGAAAAACCAGTGCCCATTGACTGCTGACCTGGACACGTTCCGGGCGGCATGAAACCGCCCGATAGCGATGGAAGAAGGATCAAACTATGGGAAAAAGCAGGGATGCAAGGCCTCCGAGCCGTTCACAAAAAAAACCCGGCAGTGGATATCCCGCCGGGCTTAAAAAAGACAGTTTGAATTATTGTTTCGTGACGTTGGCGGCAGCCGGTCCCTTCGGCCCATCAACGATTTCGAACTGAACTTTGTCACCTTCGTTGAGTGTTTTGAAACCCGATCCACTGATCGCAGAGTAGTGGACAAAAACATCCTTGCCTGCTTCCTGCTCAATAAAACCGAAACCTTTAGACTCGTTAAACCACTTCACTGTTCCTTTTAACATTGTTCCCTTTTTCTCCTTGTCTTGGGCTGAATGTTCCATCCATGCGATTCTCCAGGCTTTGTTACACTCAAGAAAGAGAAATAAAACCCTAACCCGCCAAAATACCGCATGTTCTACTCCTGCGGGCGAACATAACACTAAATAAATTAAAAACAAGGAAATTGATGTTTCCGGAAACTCGCCTGCAACTTTTCGTCACCAAACAACAAGATGCGAGAGAATTCCGTGAACTCTTCCAGACCCCTTGAAACCAGCGGGGACTGGTCATCCTTCCCCGGAAAACGTCCCGTTCACCTTTGGTACACCTGAACGGCCCGGTTATGATCGGTCAAATTGGCGGAAAAAACATGCGTGCCGTCGTTTTTCGAGACAAAGTAGAGGGCGTCGGAATCGACGGGACGAAGGACCGCCTCGAGGGATGCGCGACCAGGGCTGCAAATGGGCCCCACCGGCAAGGCGGGGACAACATAGGTATTGTATGGCGTCTCCCTCTTCAGATCGGTTTTAGTCAAGTTGCCATTAAAATCACGGATACCGTAGACCACAGTCGGATCGGACTGCAGACGCATCTTTTTTTCAAGCCGGTTGAAAAAAACCCGGGCAATCAGCGGCCGCTCAGCTGCGACGCCGGTTTCTTTTTCCACCACCGAGGCCAGAGTGAGGAGTTGATGGCGGCTCAGACTGCCATTTTCCGGAACTTCAAGCTCCTTCCAGACCTGCTGAAAACGATCCACCATCATCCGGACGACGGATATTTCGTCGGTTTCATAGCGGACCAAGGTATAGGTTTCCGGAAAAAGATACCCTTCCAGATTCTCGGCATCAATACCCAAATTTTTCACGAAGAGAGGATCATGAACAAGGGCGAGAAAACGATCCCGTTTAACCCAACCATCTTTCTCGAAAATGGCAGCTATCTGTTCAGCGGTCAACCCCTCGGGAATGGTGACGTGGTGGCGGAGGGTGCTGCCTTTTGCCAATAGTTGCAGGACTTCGGGGGGAGTAAGTCCACGGGAGAGACTATATTCTCCAGCCTTGAGCCGAGTTTTCAACCCGGAAAAATAGACAAGACACAAATAGCGGATATCGTTTTCGAGGAGGCCGTTTGCCGCCAACAAGCTACCGATGCCGCGAACCCCCGCCCCCTTCGGAATAACAACAATAACCTCACCGCTTCCCGGAGAACTAGTGATTAGGTAGGATCGATACCAGAGACCCGCGCCGCCGATGAGGACGAAGCCAAAGAGTATAAGGAAAAAAAGGAGGCGACGCATGGACAACCTGAATAGATAAGGGGAAGAGAAGCTGTAAACCGGGCAGCGAAGCGGTTTCTCGACTTCCCCGCCCGGTTAGATATACTTATTTCTCTTCCTTGACGTCCTGTTTCTGCTGCGCTTTGCGCCCGGATATTTTACCCAGGGTCAATTCGATGACCTCGTCCATATGCCTTACAGGATAAAAGGTGATTTTCTTACGCAATTCTTCAGGAATTTCAACCAGATCCTTCTGATTCTCTTCGGGGATGATAACCTTGTTGATGCCGGCGCGCAACGCCGCCAAAGCCTTATCCTTCAGACCACCGATGGGCAACACTCGGCCGCGCAGGGTCACCTCGCCGGTCATGGCCACGCCGCGCTTGACCGCCTTGCCGCTGATGGCCGAAAACAGCGCCGTGGTCATGGTGATACCGGCTGAGGGGCCGTCCTTGGGAATGGCCCCGGCGGGAACATGGATATGAATGTCAACCGATTCAAAATATTCCGGTGCCACACCTAATTCCTTATGGCGGCTGCGGCAGTAACTGAGCGCCGCCTGGGCCGACTCCTTCATGACGTCCCCCAACTGGCCGGTGAGCAGCAGCTTGCCCTTGCCTGGCAGGATTGAGGTTTCGATGTGCAGCAGTTCGCCGCCGACCTCGGTCCAGGCCAATCCAATCACCAAGCCGGGCTGAGCGCTGGTGTCCAACTCGGTTTCCGGCAGGAATTTTGGCGGTCCCAGATATTTTTCCACTGTTTTCTCAGAAATCACATACGGCCCCTTGCCGCCTTCGGCCACCTTACGGGCGATTTTCCGGCATACCTTGCCCAGAGCGCGCTCCAGATTCCGCACCCCGGCCTCGTGGGTATATCTGCTGACGATGATTTCCAGGGTAGCGTCGTCGATCTTGATCTGGCTGGTCTTGATGCCGTTTTCCTTGATCTGCCGGGGCAGCAGGTATTTGTTGGCAATCACCATCTTCTCTTCCAGGGTATAGCCGGAGAGCTGGATCACCTCCATGCGGTCGAGCAGCGGTCCGGGAATGGTGTCACTACGGTTCGCCGTTGTGATGAACATGACCTTGGAAAGATCAAAGGGCAGATTCATGTAATGGTCGGAGAAGGTGTTGTTCTGCTCCGGGTCGAGCACCTCCAGCAGGGCCGAGGAAGGATCGCCGCGGTAATCGTCGCCGATCTTATCGATCTCATCCATCATGAACACTGGATTATTGGTGCCAACACTCTTCAACCCTTGAAGAATCCGGCCCGGCAGAGCGCCGATATAGGTGCGGCGATGCCCGCGGATTTCTGCTTCGTCGCGCATGCCGCCCAGAGACAGGCGATAAAACTTGCGCCCCATGGCCTTGGCGATGGCTTGGCCAAGCGAGGTCTTGCCCACGCCGGGAGGACCGACAAAACAGATGATAGGTCCCTTGGTGTCGGCGTTGAGCTTGCGTACCGCCAGGTATTCGAGGATGCGTTCCTTGATCCGATCCAGGCCGTAGTGATCTTCGTCCAGGACATTGGCCGCCACTTTCAGATCCAGCAGATCCGTGGACGATTGCCGCCACGGTAAGTCGAGAAACCAGTCAAGATAGGTACGGACAATGGTTGCCTCTGAAGCGTCGGGATGCATCATCTCCAGCCGCCGCAACTGTTTGCGCGCCTCTTTCTTGGCGTACTTCGGCATCTTTTTCTTACGCAACTGCTTGCGCAGATCATCGATCTCCTGGGAGTAGCCGTCCTCGTCACCGAGTTCCCGTTTCAGGGCCTGAATCTGCTCGCGGAGAAAATATTCCCGCTGACTGCGCGACATTTCCTCTTTGGCATCCGATTGAATCTTGGCCTGAACCGTGGAAACCTCGAGTTCTTTATGGAGCAAATCAGCCACCAGACGCAGACGGTCAGTGGGATCGACGGTTTCAAGAATCTTCTGGGATTCCGATATTTTCAGGCGCAGGTTCGAGCCGACCAAATCGGCCAGACGTCCGGGTTCCTCGATGTTGTTGATGATCATCATCAGATCCGAGGAGAGAAGACCGCGCAACGACATGATCTTTTCCGTCTGCTCGCGTACGGTCCGCATCAGCGCCTCGGTCTCGACGGTAATCTCCGGGGACTCCGGCTCTTCGATCAAGTCGATCTCCACCCGGTAAAACGGTTTATGCTGCAGGAAGGAACGCACCCTGGCCTTGGATAGAGCCTGGACAAGCACCTTGAGCCGGCCGTCGGGCAGCTTCAGGGTCCGCATGATCATCGAAACCATGCCCACCTGGTAGAGATCTTTTTCCTCAGGATCGTCCTTGGTCGGATCCTTCTGGGTCACCAGCATCAACAACTTGTTATTGTTCAAGCCCTCGTTCACCGCTTCGATGGAACCAGGCCGGCCCACAAACAACGGGATGATCATATAGTTAAAAACAACGACATCCCGGACCGCCATCATGGGCAGGGATTCGGGAATCTCCATATCCTGCGCCTGCTCCCCGAAATCACCCATACTGGTCGATAATGAATCATCAAATTCCACGTTAACCCTCCTTAAAATCGCTGGTCGCGATTACACATATGCTGATTGACGACACGACAGTAAACACAACCCCATCCGAAGTCAAGGCGGCGTCCCGCCCATGTCGGGAGAGAAAATTTCCCTTGAATAAT
>Ga0209016_1000900_pt1 | contig 29256 bp, 31 predicted proteins | sample EPASupsiteSAE305_FD_187265 | JGI IMG/M metagenome (GOLD analysis project Ga0209016, IMG submission 187265) | Bioremediated contaminated groundwater microbial communities from EPA Superfund site, New Mexico - SAE3-05 (SPAdes) (version 2) | ecosystem: Environmental > Aquatic > Deep subsurface >...
CCGCAATGGCGCCTGGGTCCAGGCTGGTGAAGTCGATCAGCAATATGCCGATGGCCTGGATACAGGATTTCTCGCCACAGAAGCCGAAGACCGTACTGTTCGTGTCGGGCGACGATCGCGATGCCAAAGCGCTTGTGGTCGAACTTATCAATTCGACGGGTCTGGTCGCGCTCGACCTCGGCTCTCTAGCGGACGGCGGTGCGATGCAACAGCTCGGTGGCCCTCTGTCCGCTGTTGAATTGCACTTCGTCCGCCGGATCGTTCGCTAAGGAGAACTTGAGCCGCGTGCATTGCGAGTTTGCGAATTGGTCGCCGTTTCAGAGGAATGCAGAATGAATACCCCAAAACCGATGTTTGTTCGAGAAATAGCACGCATCGACGACCCCCAGTTCGTATCGGGACAAGGAGCCGGACATCGCGCTCGCCGTCTGATCGACGCACCGGACGCCGTATTCGCCGATCCGTTCGTCCTGATGGCCGAGGATTGGACGTCCGAAGGGGTGTTCCCTTTTCACCCACATCGCGGCATCGAGACGGTTACGTTCGTCATTGAGGGGGCGATTGAGCATCGAGACAGCGCCGGATATAAGGGGGTGATCCGTGCCGGCGATGCCCAGTGGATGACCGCCGGCCGAGGCATCCAGCACGAGGAAAATCCTCCGGCCGGGACAAGTGCTCATACCCTGCAGCTCTGGGTGAATTTACCTGCGGCCGAGAAGATGGCTGTTCCGCGGTATCAGGATCTGGTGGCTTCCGGCTTGCCAGTGTGGAGTGAGGACGGCGTTGAGGTCAGGATCTTTTCCGGCGCGTACGCCGATAGGGTCTCGACCACGCTCAACCACCATCCTGTCACGATGCTCGAGGTGCGGGTCGAAAACGGTGGCGGGTTTCAGCACTCGCTTGCGGCGACCGACAATGCTTTTGTCTACGTCCTCGAAGGTGCGGTCGAGATCGGGCCCGCCGGTGACCTTTTGGAGACCAGCCAGCTTGGCTGGTTAACGCGATCGGAGGAGCCGGGATCGTCGGAAATTAACATAACGGCGCGGGGCAACGCCGGCCGCTTTCTTCTTTTCGCCGGACAGCCTTTGCGTGAGCCGATCGCGTTTGGAGGCCCCTTCGTCATGAACACGCAGGCGGAAATCCAGCAAGCGTTCGCCGACTTCCGAGCCGGCCGATTCTGAATCAGGGCAAGCGGGAGTGTTCAGGAGTTCGACATATGTTGACTTCCGCCAGCAACTCACCTGGCGACTCGCGCAATCCCTGCTCCGTCGCTTTGAGGTTCTGCATCTGCTGCCCGAGCTTGCTGATCTTGTCGCTGATCCGACTCGTCTTCGCCTCGGCAACATCGGATTTAGCCCGATCTGCCGTCTTCATCGCGCAAAGATATCGCGCGATGCTCTCATCGATCTGCTGCAGGCGCGCCTTGACCTTCGCGCTCGTAAAGTCGCGATCGCGATTGTTGACGGCCTTGAACTTGTTGCCATCGATGGCCAAGAAGGACGTTCAGGCCGTCGGCTTCAATACCGACGGCGGAGCGTGGGCACGCGACGCGCCATCGGCAGGTTGATCACCCCCTCTCCCCGGCATAGTCGGCTACCCGAATACGACGGCGCGATCTGATACGCATATTTTGACAGATAACTGCTACTCGCTTTCGGACCGCAGTCACGTCATAGTACGCAACTGAGATTCGTGTGCAGGGATTCCTGCATTTCGTTCATTCCGCGCATCGCATCCGGTGCCAAAGATCATGAACACGATATCCTTAACGCCTGTCGCTCAAACCCTGTTTATGCGGGACCCAAATTCAAAAGGCTGTTAGAACCGAGACACTGTTATGCTTGCCGCGCCCATTCCCAACAACGAACCTGCGCGCCTCGCCACGCTGCGCGCGTTGCGACTGCTAGACACGCCCAGTGAGGAACGATTTGACCGGCTGACGCGAGTCGCACGTCGCCTGTTCAAAGCGCCGATCGCGCTTGTAAGTCTCATCGATGAGAACCGACAGTGGTTCAAGTCATGTATCGGCTTAAACGTCGCGGAGACGTCGCGCGACATCTCCTTTTGCGGGCACGCCATTTTGCACGATGACGTCCTGGTGATTCCTGATGCACGCAACGATGCGCGCTTTTATGACAATCCGCTCGTCACAGGCGCGCCCGGCATACGCTTCTATGCCGGGCAGCCGCTGACTGCACCGAACGGTAGCAAACTCGGCACTCTCTGTGTGATCGATACGCACCCGCGAGAATTCGGCAGCGAAGAGCGCGGACTCTTGCGGGATCTGGCGCAGATCGTGGAACGGGAGATTGCGGCGATCGAACTCGCCACCATCGACGACCTCACGCTACTGGTAAACCGGCGCGGCTTCGAAGCGCTCGCGCAACAAACGCTGCACGTCTGCAAGCGCCTGGGGCGGCACGCGTCGCTGCTGTTCTTTGACCTCGATAGCTTCAAGCAGATCAACGACACGTATGGGCACGCCGAAGGCGATCGCGCGCTGGTGACGTTCGCCGATGCTCTACGTGCCGCGCTCCGCGACAGCGATGTAATCGGTCGTCTCGGCGGAGACGAATTCGTCGCGCTTCTCACCGATGCCAACGATGAAGAGACACATCGCGTGCTCAAACGCCTGCGCGACACGCTCGCGGAGGCCAACGCTGGATCGACACGCGGCTACGAAATCCGCTTTAGCGTCGGACAAGCACAGTTCGATCCGGAGCGGCATCAATCGGTCATCGACCTGCTTGTCGAAAGCGATGTCAGCATGTATGCGCACAAGGCTAAGCAGAGGGGCGGCAGCTCGACGCGGCAGATGTAGAAGTTTGGAAAGCGCGTCGGCGCTCTAACAGAACAGCGCAGATCACTCGCCGCGTTTCCTCGCGGCTTTTCTCGCGGCTGCGCGCTTCCATTACCTCAATCGAATTGAAATCGCAGTTCATGCCATGCGAAGCGATTTGAATGATTCGGTGCGTCGCTTCCGCGCACATTTCCTTCGGCCGGGATAAAAGAATGCGTGGTAGCTGTCGATATCCGAGCAAGCGGTGGAACGGATTAATCTAAAACAAGGAAAAGGGATGACAAGAACGCTAAGAAAAATGGGATTCAGCCTTTATATTTTGCAGGCCATCGGCATCCTCGGCGTCCTGATTTCCCTTGCTCACCACAGAGTCGCCGAAATCTTGATTTTTGGCTTGCTGACGGGACTTAGCGGCGTGCTCGTCAATCGCATCGTGCGCCGGAATCCGGGCGTGCTTCAACGGTCTGGATTTATCACGCGAATTCACACGCTATTTTTGTGGTGCGTCATAGGGTGCATAGCTTTGCTCTTGATTGGGCCGCCCTTGCTCCAAGTTCTGAATCAGCATCATTGATATCCTCCGCCGACCCGGCAGCGCCGTGACCGGGCATAACCTCATCTGGATGACGGGTATGTCGCAGACCTTGTGTGCCACCTAGTCAGCTACAAAGGTGTGGTGTTCAAGGTGAAAAGCCTTCAGGAAATCTACGACCCCGCAACAAAAAACATCCTGCTGGTTATTAACTGGCATGTGACTTACGCTTGGGGCGGCCCAGACTCAATTGACGTGAAGCGGCTTATGAGCAGCCGGTAAGCATCGCTTCACGGCGTCGATTGTTAGCAATCCAGACACCGGTGGGCAACGTCCGTAGTTGGCCGAACCCGGAATTTCGTCAGCCTGATCGCACTGCACCCATGCAACTCTTCGCCTAGGACGACGAATTCGCGCTTAAGGCTGTCGGGTCAGTTGCCACGAAGCGGCGTGCAATAGTTCCAGCGCTAAAGAAACTCCGCCGGCCGCCGTAAAACAGAGGCTCCCACTCCGCGGCAAGGTTTATAGTGGCGTCTGCCGCAGCTGCGCCTCCTTCTTCCATGCAAACAACGCTTATCCACCTGCCGTCCACGCCCCGGCATCGTGTCATGGCCGCGATTGTCGCGGCGCTTGCGATTGCCGCCGCCGCGCTGGTCTGGCCACACGCCAAAGATCCGGGCCCAGTGGTTGCACCGTTTTTTCCGGTGTTCATCACGTGGGTTACGTTGACCGAAGGCCTGACGGCGCTGCTGCTGTGGACGCAGTACGCCGTCTCGGGCGGGCTTCTGTTCGCGGCTCTGAGCGGCGCCTACGCGTTTACCAGCGTCATCGCCGCCATCCAGCTGCTCGTCTTTCCGGGCGTGTTTTCACCTACCGGCCTGCTGGGCGCGGGACCGCAGACAGCGGTATGGATCTGGGTGTTCTGGCACGGTGGCTTCCCCGCGTTGGTGACGGCATCGCTGTTCGCCCGGTCCGTTCCGCCGAGCTTGACGCACCGCGCTCGCGGCAGAGCCGTCGCAATCGGTGCCGTGGCTGTGGCAGTCGGCCTGTGCATCCTCGCCACCGCCGGACACTCGCACCTCCCGCCTGTTGTCGCGACATCGGGTTCGTACGCCCAGTTGTCCGACAGCCCCGCGGGGATCATTGTCGGAGCGCTCTGCCTCGCGGCGCTGGGACTGCATGTGTCGACGACCCGCCTGCGCTCGTTGATGGACTTGTGGCTCGCCATCGCGCTCCTCAGTGCGCTCATCGATGTGACGCTCACCCTCTCCGCGGGCGCGCGATACAGCGTTGGGTGGTACGCAGCGCGCGTCGCCTCGATGGTGTCATCGAGCGCAGTGCTCGGCATGCTCATCTACGAGACGACGGGCCTCTACCGGCGCTTGTCCGAGACCCACCGGAAGCTCGTTGAGACGTCGGCCCGCGACGGCCTGACGGGCGTTTTCAACCGCGCCTATTTCAACGACCGGTTCGCGCGCGACTTTGCCGGAGCTTCCGCCAGCAACCAGCCGTTTTGCGTATTGCTGCTCGATGTCGACCACTTCAAGCAGTACAACGATACGTTTGGACATATGGCGGGCGACGACTGCCTGAAGGAAGTCGCAGGCGCGCTTTCGAGCACGCTGCGGCGGCAGAGCGATTTCGTCGCGCGCTACGGCGGCGAAGAATTCGTGGTGGTTCTCCCGGCGTGCGATAAGGCGGCGGCTCTGCGCGTCGCGGAATCGTTGAGAGCCGCCGTCGAGAAACGCGGGATCCGGTCGGCATCCCCGAGCGGCGCCCCCGTCACCGTCTCGGTCGGCCTGGCGAGCACGTTGCCCCACCAGCCAGAGTCGGCGTCCGCATTGCTGGGGCTCGCAGACACAGCCCTATACCGGGCGAAGGCATGCGGTCGCAATCGGGTGGTCGATGCCACGGAAATTGCCGGGCGGGAGTCGCCAAACGCGGTCGCCGCCACACAGATCCTCACTTCCGGAAAGCAAGCCGAGTCCAGATGACTCCCCTGTTCCTGTTTGCTTGCTGAGTTGAGTCGCTGCAAACATTGAGCAGAAGTTGCAGATGATGGGCCTCGGCAAGCCTGATCGTGTCAGCGGCGGAGACGTCAAACATGCGCCGCCGCGCCGGGACCGGTCCGTGGCGCAACGACATGATGAGGAGGCCGCCGTCGTCTAGCAGTTCAGAGAGGGTGCCCATGCCTCGTCGACGCTGCGCCTCGTCGAGATGCATCCAAACCGCGGTAATCATGACAACGTTGAAGGTGTTCGCCCTCTCCCGGACGAGGCGAAGTTCCGGAAGGCTGTCGTCGAGCCAGACGACGCTGGAAGCCGGATAGAAGTTGATCGCAGCAGCCCGCAATTCGTCGACGGGCTCAACCGCTACCACCGCGTGCCCCATCGATGCCAATGCGGCAGCGTCGCGGCCCATGCCGGCACCCACGTCGAGAATGCGCGAAGGCGCCGTTGGTATCAAATGCAGAACGGGCTGGTGGTGGTCTCGGAACGAAATCTTGTGCCAATCATTGGCCAAGGCCGCGGCATACTCGGCATAACCTTCGGTTCCCGGAACGTCGATCGACATTGATGAAAATTGGATTGTCAGATCGGCTGATTGTCGACGATTCAGGCCGAGGTGTCGAATGACTGCGCCTGGCCCACTCAGGTCCGGCCTGGACCGAGGCGGCCTGCTCGGCCATGTCAGATAACAAATCGGTAATCTGCGCGTCGCTGTTCGGTAAGCAGGGCCACGGAGAATAGGAGTTCACCAACCCTACACGGCGCGCCCATCATGCTGTCCCTTCGTTCCAGAATTGCGACGATTGTCGCAACCGTTGCTGCGTTGTTCCTTTTGCTTGTCGCCGCAGGTTTGGCCTTTATGTATTCCGGCGTGTATGACGTCTCGGCAAGTTCTAAAGACAACCCGCTCGTAGCGAAGCTGTTGCATGGAACGTATGAAGCCTCGTTGCACCGGCACGCCGGATCTGACGTCGCGCCTGGCGACCTGCTGTCGTTTGAAAACATTCGTTCAGGTGCGCGGATGTACGACTCCACCTGTGCCCTCTGCCACGGTGCGCCCGACCGGCCACTGAGTGCCACCGGACAAGGTATTCAACCCGCCGCGCCCTCGCTCTTGTCTGCCAGCCGTAGGAATAAGCCGGCGCTGATGTTTTGGACGATCAAGCATGGGGTGAACATGACGGCTATGCCATCGTTCGGGAAGACGCAGTCAGACCAGGCGATGTGGCAAGTCGCTGCCTTTATCTACGCCGAGCGCGGAATATCGAAGGATAAGTACGACGAGCTCGCACATGGCGACGCCCAGGGTGACAACGCGCGCGTGTCTCTTAGAGGTCCGACGCCGGAGCCTGGTAAAGAGTGACTGCGCTGTTCTGATTCACATGCCCGGTTGGTTCAGTGGTCATCCTAGGTCCATAACATGAAGCGCGTTGTCATTGCTTTCCAATTTTTAGTGCTGTTGACCGCTTGTACAACAGAACCCGCGACCCGCTCGGTGACCGACGAGCCGACTACGCAGGGCGAGATCGTCGATTACGCGGGCCACGTATGCAGCAATCAAAACATGCATGTGAAAATACCTCTATGCCTTTTCCCCCGAACGATCACGCAGATACCCACGCAACCTTCGCAGTCTGGGTAAGACAGCTCATTGTCACAGCGACCGGTGCTTGTCTCGTTCCGTGTGCCGCGTTATGCTTTGGCACTTAAACCGATCCCACATCGACTCGATTATTACCGCCGCGACAGTCTCGGCGGAATATCTATTGAGTTGACGATACACATTCACAACCCGCCCAGAAGGCGGGTTTTTGCTTTCTGGGCCCCCATTAGCGCGCCTGGAAATGATGAGGGAGAGATCGGCTAATAGAGGACGCATAAATCGGGCACATTGAAAAAATAGCGCCAGATACTATCCTTGATGCTGACATCGTAAAGCCATACGTTCGACTCCGAGCATCCCGCACCTGTGGCGCGAAGCCTCCCTTGCGGTCATTCACGACGAGACTTGCGAGATGATCAAGCGGCTGTCGCTTATTTCTGCTTCTATCGCGCTGGGCTGCATAGTTACGGTCGCCCCAGTACTGACCAGCATCTATATCGCTGACGAGGATGCAGAACGTCGCGAGCAGGAAGATCTGCAGCAGTTCGCCGCGAAAGCCGTGATGCGCGCGGATCTTGTCACCTACCAGGCATTCGCCGCTATTGCCGACATGGAAGCGCTCCCCGGCGGTCTCTGCTCTCCCGCCAAGGTCGCGCAGTTTGCCCGCGTGGTTTTCAATTACCGGTACGTACAGGACGCAGGTGCTTACAGTGACGGACAATATCTATGCTCACCGCTTCTAGGCGACGTTCGGGCACAGCATCTGACGATGCCCCCGCCCGATTGGCGGAGCAAGGACGGCTATCTGTTTTGGTACCGGCAGCGGAACCCCCTCAGCGACGAGCGCCAGGATATTCAGATTGGTCGCAATGGAAATTACGTCTCGATCGACCCCCAGTCCTACGTCGATATTATCGACCCCGCTGGAAGACCGGTCGCAGCGATCAACGTCGAGACAAACACAATCCTTGCGTCGTCGCCTGGTGCGGACGCCGACGATATGCTCAACGCATGGAAGCTGGCTGGGAATGTGAGCGATGAACAATGGCACTACGCTGTTGCCCGTTCGTCAAGCCGGCCGCTCGGGGTGGTAGTCAAGTCTCCTCGCAGCAGCCTTGTGGGTCACTGGCGTGGGTTGCTCGTGATGTGGCTTTCGATTGGTGTCGTTGTCGGCGCTGTGCTCGGCTGGATTGCGTTCAGGCGAATCTCGCGGCAACTCTCCTTCCCGGCGACGCTCGCATGGGCGATAGCACGCAAGAAACTCGACGTGGCGTTCCAGCCGATCATCCGCCTCGCGAGCGGCGAATGCGTTGGCGTAGAGGCGCTGGTCAGGTGGAACCTGAACGGACGCAACATCTCGCCGGAAATCTTTGTCGCGGTCGCGGAGCAAAACGGTCTTATTCAGCAGTTGACTGACCTCGTACTGGACAAGACGATTGACGAGTTGTCGAAGCTCTTGCGCTCACGTCCCTCGTTCTACGTGTCACTCAATGTGAGCAGCGACGATTTGCGGACGCGGCGCTTCCTGAGCGTTCTTACAGCGCGGCTGCAGGGGACGGGTATTCGCCCCGCTCAGGTCAGAATCGAAGCAACAGAGCGAAGCTTCATGGATGCCGACGCAACGCGGCAAACCATAGCCGCATTCAGGGACGCCGGCCACCCTGTCTATATCGATGACTTTGGAACGGGCTATTCCAGCCTGTCGTATCTTCAAACCTTTACGATCGATGTCCTGAAAATCGACAAGTCATTTATCGACACCATTGCACAAGACGCGGCATCGAGCGTCGTCGCGCCGCATATCATCGAGATGGCACACGAACTGGGGGTTGAAATCGTGGCCGAAGGCGTCGAGCGCGAAGTCCAGGTCGAATATCTGGTGCACAGAGGTGTGCAGTATGGGCAGGGTTGGTTGTTTGCGAAGGCCATGCGGGCTAATGAACTTATCGTCTGGCTTAGCGAAAGCAGATCGACGCTTCAGTTGATCCATCATTAATCCGGATGCGCGAGGCGATGGCACGCGCGCCCAATGCACGTACGAACTGCAACTGACCGACGGCACCGCTTTCCGCGCGATGCTGAAACTGATCGTGTCTTGTGTCTGGAACAGCAGACTTCTTCGGGTCCAATCCGCAGGCAGGAAACGGCCGAGCCCGTTCGACGCAAACCTCACTCGCGCGCTACTGGCGAGTTCGACAGTCGCGCCGTTATCGCGCGCCGCCTCGGTGTAACGCGAAGGTTTCCGTGCGGGGACCGTACCACTTCGTGACTTCAGCGTCCGTCAATAGTCTGGACGACTTCAGGATCGGGCTTGCCACCACATACAGTCGATCCGAATCTGGGCCGTACATATACAAATAACCGTCGTTGCCATCCACGTGTAATTCGGTCTCACCGAGTTCACCGACACCCGCATGCTTGATCGCGCTTTCTAGCCGATGCTCCAGAACGTGAATTCGCGGCAAGTCCTTAGGGTAGTAATCGAAATGGACCATCATTACCGGTCCTGGCGGCCTCGGTGACTGCTCTGAAGCTGATGCGCTGCCCGCGAATAAAGCGAGGCACAGAAAGGTGAGTGCTCTTTTTCTCAGCATGGGAACGATACTGTCGGCGAAATGGAAATCAATTGTCGACGACGTGGGCGGGCGTGTCGAGCGTACCTTTGTGGTCGATCACTCAACCCACAAGCCAATCCGGTCTCTGCACGTTCGGCATATCGTCGTAAGCCTTTTGAATTACTTCCAGCGGTGCGAGAGTGCGACATCGACGGAGGTTTGTTACTAACCCAGTGTTCATACATCTGAATACCATTCTCGTACGCTTCCAAACCGTCGGGTGACGAATCGTCGCCGGCCTGGAACGCGAACGCCATGTAGTCGTCGAGGCCATATTTGATAATTTCGTTCATCGGCCACGGACGTTTCTCATAGCGCCATGCCGCCTCTTCGAAAACCCGCGCTCGCTCCCACTCGCCGCTTTCCCAACCCGTGTCCATCCAGTCGGCGATTCCCTTCGCCCAATGCAATTGACAGCGGTAGAGGTCCTGGCTTGCTCCAAATTTCTCGTCTGTATCAATGGCTCTACCCAACCAGTCAATGCACCGGGGCACGACAGGTGCGACTGTGATTCCAAGACCAACCAGCCACGTCTTGATGACCGTCCCCAAATTGGATTGGGCCACGTTTCCCATCGGCCTGGAGCTCTCGTACTTCGTCTCAAGCAGGAATCTCAGCATGCCTTCGGTGAAGGCGTTGCGTCGTGACGTAATAGGATCGAAGATCATCAACGGGTTACCTAAAAGAAGATTCGACTATCAACTCACGAACTGGACGCGTTCAGCGTTATCGATGGTTTCCATGCATTGCTGGCCAAAAGATTGCGCCAGAATGCCGCGCTTGAATTCCGCCATGAAGGATGGGCCATCTTTGCGCACCTGCGCATGGGCTTTCCACAAGAATCCCTGAATCAGCCTGAACGGGTCCTTTCTGTAGTACACGAACACTTCGAGCGGGACGTCCAGCCCTGGTACCCATCCCTCGATCACGAGAACATCCATCTTCGCGCCGTTACTCTGAGTGATGGCTCCCTCTCGCCCAGACGACCATCCCGAGCCCGAGGTGGCCTGTTCTCGGGCTGACTGCGCGTTTGCAACTGATTCGTGTTGCGTCGCGGCGGGATATGGAACTGGTACGGGAGTTTCTTTATCCCAGTAGACGACGTACGGGACAGTCAGCTCGCCTGGCGCGAGAAGATGCTGCACTTGAATCGCATGGCTGAATGCATACCCCATGTAGAACGCGAGGCGCTTTTCATCGATCGCCGCTTGCCGCCGTTTGCTGCCGAAAATGTCCCCGAGTCTGATCATATTTTCCCGCGCCTTTGCTCAATTGCCGGATCCTTGCCGATTTCGGTCCCACCGTCGAACGGCCGCTCATGGCCGAACGCGTTCCAACGTCGGCGGCCCGAGTTCGCCCATTCGCCATTCAATGGCCCGGCGAGAACGGTGCGTTCGCACTCGTCGTATGCCTCTGCGAGAGAGGCGTACACAGGACCGCTGATCGTCATTGACGCATCTCCGATTCCAGCCGAATGCATCGTTTAACGGCGCACGTTAGGCGATCTTTAATGAAACGTCGAAGACGGTCCACAGCCCGAATCGGCAACGGTTTTTGAGGCGACGCGGTACCGGCACACGCGATGACCGCCAGCAAAAGCGTCGCCTTATCCACGAGCCAGTTCATGCCGCTGCCCGTTGACCAGACGGTTGCACGATCCAGTCGAGCGGTACGATTGATCGCTTCCGGCTGCACTGAGGTGGGCCAAAACCATCTCAGTGCATGAGTTGCAGAACGATTCTGATATGTGCCCTTACCACCTGCCTGTCTCTCTTGATCGCCTAGGCTGGTGTGGAAACCGATTGTCGTGCGGTGTCCCCGGCGCTCAACGCCGTGGTGTTTTCCGAGGACGACCTTTTGCGCTGTGGCGCCGTTACAGTCGTTGGGAATTCTCCTGTTCGCTGCAATAGTTCCTCCGCAAGCAGGTTTGCTGCATTGCGTGCGGTGATACGGCTTTGTGGAACGCCCTTCGCGTCTAGCGCAATCACCTCATACAACTCGCGGTCGCATTCGAGTTCCTGCTGATATCGCTCAGACGTGTCCACCAGCAATTCAAGAAGCGTCTGACGACGTCGTCTTTCTTCAAGCGTAATGGGAGGATTCCTACAGATTGAGGACGCAAGCGTGATCAACGTATTCAGTTGATCCAGATGCCGGTTACATAAATCGAATGCCGACAGCGCAAGTTTTTCGTACTGGAGTGCGTCGACAGGCGGACGTGAAGCCGGTTGGTTTTTTGTGGATTTGCTCATGGTGCGATCTCCCTGTTTCTTCCTGGATCGCCCGACACTCGCTGGAAACGTGGGTGAGCGGGCACGAAGTAGGGTTAGCAGACCGGCGTTCCAACAAACCGGCGAGCCTTGCGGCTCCCCTACCAAGGCCCGCCCATTGAAATATAGACGTGCAGAGGTAGACGCACGACCCGCCTGAGCGGGTGTGCGGTTGGAACGTCAGGCTGCTAAACCTGGTCGCTGGGTGTTTCCCGACGACTTAGCAATTATAAGGCAGGCAACACGCGTTGCCTTCAACCTTGTAGGCTAAGTGTTTGATTTAGCCGAACGGCTAAGGAGGAATAGGACAAAACTGGATGGCGCCCTGCCAGTTCTCCAATCTTCATGATCGAAGTGTTCCGGGTGCCCGCAGAGTTTGACATTAAACATCACTTCAAAGTTAACCTTGAGTCCATCGCACGATCAGGTGCAATTTCATAAGGGTGGACAGCATGCAGACGATATTGGGGGCGAACGGTCAGATCGCCGTAGAACTGGCGCGGGAGCTCCAACGCAAATACACCAGCGACGTGCGGCTCGTCAGCCGCCATCCACGCAAGGTCAACGACACCGACACGCTGGTGTCCGCGAACCTGCTCGATGCAAAGCAGACCCTGGATGCGGTTAAGGGAAGCAGCATCGTCTACTTCACGGCCGGCCTGCCGCCGGACACGGCGCTATGGGAAGCGCAGTTTCCCACGATGCTGAAGAATGCCCTGGATGCCTGCCGCGTGGCGGGCGCAAGCTTCGCCTATTTCGATAACACCTACATGTATCCGCAGGACGCGCGGCTACTGACCGAGGAAGCGCCCTTCGCGCCGGTGGGCCGCAAGGGAAAGGTACGTGCGGCGATGGCCACGATGGTGCTCCAAGAAATGGCCCGCGGCGAAATCCCGGTGCTCATTGGCCGGGCGCCCGAATTCTATGGCCCAGGCAAAACGCAGAGTTTCACGAACGCGCTGGTCATCGAAAAACTCCAGGCCGGCAAGAAGCCGCGCGTGCCCGTGCGCGACGATACGCGGCGCACGCTGATCTGGACACCTGACGCGAGCCGGGCGCTGGCGACCCTGGGCAATGCGCCCGATGCCTTTGGCCAGACCTGGCATCTGCCATGCTGCGACGACCGGCCGACGTACAAGGAGTTCGTCGTAATGGCCAGCCATGTCTTTGGACGCGAACCCGACTATTCGGTTATCAGCAAGTGGGCTCTAACGACTGCCGGGCTGTTCTCGAAGCAGGTGCGCGAGCTCAGGGAATTGCTGCCCCGCTACGAGCAGGACAACCTTTTTGATTCCACGAAGTTCAAGCGCCGGTTTCCCGAGTTCGCGGTGACGACCTATCTGGAGGGCCTGGAACTGATCCGGAAAGAATGGCCAGGTAAAGTGGCGTGAGCTCGCTTATCGCTTGATCTTGAACCACACTTCAAAGTTATGGTTTAAACGATGTCCTGATCAAGCGGATTCGCCTGACACCAAACTTTTCGCGCCGTGCAAGCCGCCGCTCGATCGTCACTTCAACCTGCAGCCAGCAAGGAGTCGAAATCATGGCCTACGTTACGACCCAGGATGGGGTTCAGATCTTCTCAGAGGGCATCATCCAGAACTGGTGGCGTCAGGGCATGATGGGCAGTGCGAAGGCCCACGACGAAGGCATCAAGGCTTTCTCGGAGACCGACCAGACCGAGGATCTGAAAGCGATCACGGTACCAACACTTGTCATGCAAGGCGACGACGATCAGGTTGTTCCCTACAAGAACGCCGCGCTTCTCCAGGACAAGCTGCTCGTCCACAGCACACTCAAGATCTATCCCGGCTACCCGCACGGCATGCATACGACCAACGCGGACGTGATCAACGACGACCTGCTTGCGTTCATCCGCGCATAGCTTCCCGGTGGACAATCGCAAGGATGGTTGGCAGCGCTTGGTAGGCGGCCCGATTTGACCATTGAAAGTAGCTAGACCATCTGCAGCGGCCCCGACCCCGGTATGCGCGTCACCAGATCGGCGCCGACCAGCCTCGCCGGCGTGTAGGCGCCGCCGCCGGGCTGGGCCGCCGTCAGGTGTTCGACCACGGCCAGCGAGCCGGTGATGGTCAGGCTATAGCCGTTGGCGGTGCGGATGCGTGCCGTCTTTTTCTCTCCGCGTGCATTGGTGACTTCCCCCCAGACGAAGGTGGGTATCTTTGCACGCTTTTCCTCGCTGGGGCCCTTCACTGTCCTGGCAATGCGCGCCTTGATCAGCTCTTGCACCCACGGCAGCCCCAGCAATGGCCGGATATAGTTGGCACGCCTGGCGTTGGCGATCATGCGGGGCGAGCCTGGGATGAACACCTGGATGTTAGGAATGCCAGTCGTGTGCCAGGCGGTGGATACGTCGCCCCAGGGGATGGTCATCGCGTCTTTCTCGCCATCGCCGAAGTCGATGCGGCGCACCTCGTAGGCTAGCGGCACGGTGACGATCTTCCCGTCACGGCGCACCTTGCCGCCCTGGGCCAGTCCCTCGACGGAGGTCTTGGCGGTGCCGGGCGAGAAGCCCGAGCGTGAGTCAAAGCCCAGCGCGAGATGCGTGGCATCCGGCAGCGCCGCTTTCAGCGCTGCGGCCACGCAGTCGGTTGGGATAACGTCGAAGCCCACGCCTGGGCACAGCACCACACCGGCGTCCCGTGCGCGGGCATCGAGCGACTGCGCGTGCTCGAATACGGCGATCTCGCCGGTGATGTCCAGGTAATGCGCGCCGGCGCGCAGGCAGGCTTCCATCATTGGCGCTGCGGTCGCCGAGAACGGGCCGGCGCAGTTCAGCACTAGCGCATAGCCCTGGATTTGCCCGGTCAGCGCCGCCACGTCATCGAGGCCGAACGCACGTGCCTCCAGCCCCAGCGTGCGCGCCAGTTCCTCGACGCTTTCGCGCCTGCGCCCCGCCAGTACGGGCTTGAGCCCCCGCCGCGCCGCTTCGCGCGCGATTAGCTCGCCGGTGTAGCCGTTCGCGCCATAGATCATCCAGCGCATGCGCTCGGGACTACCGCTTTGCTTGCTCATTGCATCGCTCCTGTTCAGAAGTGGGACCGCGGGCTGACGGGGGAACCGTCATGGCCTGCCCGGGGCCGGGGCGGCTCAGACCGGAGTTGGCAGGCTGCTTTTCCCAACGTGAGCGAGACGGCCATGTCGGCGAGCCGGCCGAAGGGCGCGTGCAGCAGACCGGGGAAGTTCCAGCGGCCCTGCACAAAGACGCCCTTGGCGTGGCTCATCGCACGGAAACCCTCGATGCCGTGATAGGCCCCCATTCCGCTCGGGCCGACGCCGCCAAAGGGCAAATCATCCTGCGCGACGTGAATCAAGGTGTTGTTGATGCCTACGTTGCCGGATGTGGTGTGCGCCAGTAGTCTGGCGCAATCGCGGTCCTCGGCGCCGAAGTAGTAGAGCGCCAGTGGGCGGGGCCGTGCGTTCACATAGGTGATGGCCTCGTCGATGGTGCCGTAGGTACGCACCGGCAGGATAGGGCCGAAGATCTCCTCCTGCATGAGGGGCGTTTCATCACCCGCATTGACGACGAGCGTCGGCACCAGGGTGCGCTCGCGCCCGGGCATGTGGGCAGGGCGTTCTCCCACCTCGACCACGCGGGCGCCATTGCGGCGCGCGTCGTCGACCAGCCCGCGCAGCCTGTCGTAGTGGCGATCGCTGACGATGGTCGTGTAGTCGCGGCTGGCGGGGCCATCCGGGTAAAAGCGATGAACCGTGGCGGTGTACTGGGCGATAAAAGCTTCCAGGTCTTCCTTGTGCACCAGGGCGAAATCCGGCGCCACGCAGGTCTGGCCGGCGTTAGACAGCTTGCCGTACACCAGGCTTTGTACGGTGCGGTCGTTGACGTGGCCACGCGCCACGATGGCCGGACTCTTGCCGCCCAGCTCCAGGGTCACGGGCACCAGATTGTCGCTGGCAGCGCGCATTACCTTGCGACCGACCTGCGTGCTGCCCGTGAACAGCAGGTGGTCAAATGGCAGTGCACTAAAGGTGGCACCGACCTCTGGGCCGCCTAGCACCACGGCCACCTCATCTTCCTCGAAAGCCTCGGCCAGCATACGTCGGAGCGCCTCGCTGGTGCGCGGGGTCAGTTCCGAAGGCTTGAGCATGGCGCGGTTGCCTGCGGCTAACGCCGTTGCCAGCGGCACCAGCGTGAGGGAGACGGGGTAGTTCCACGGCGCCATCACGCCCACGACGCCCACCGGCTGGTATTCGACGTAGGCGCGCGCCGCGCGGTAAAAGAAATGCACGTGGCGGCGCTCGCGCTTCATGAAGCGTCGCAAGTGGCTGGAGAGATAGTCGATGGCCTGGATGACGCAGGACAGCTCCATGATGTCGGTCTCATGGCGCGAACGGTTGCCGAAATCGGCGCTGACCGCATCCTTGATTGCTTCGCGGTGCGCAAGCACGGCGGCACGTAGCCGGGCGAGCCGGGCCTTGCGCAACGCCAGGTCCGGCGGGCCGTCGTGAAGGAATGCGTTGCGCTGCCGGCTTAGCAGGTCGGCCATGCGAGTGTTGTCTTCAGTCATACCGTCTCTCCCTGTTTCTGAACGACTGCTGTTAATGCCCGGCGTCGAATTTGAGCAGTCGGGGTGCGTACAGCGCCGCCTGGAACTCGGGCACGTACTCGTACTTGAGCATCTTTCCCAGCTTCAGCGACGCGATAAAGCGCGAGAGGCTGCCGTCCGTCAGCATCAGCTTCACAGCGTCCGCGCTGGACGTGCTGGCGTGCCGTAACTGGCGGGAGATGGTGTAGCCGGTGGTCAACCGCCCTCGCGGGTCGATGTTCGTGAAGCTGTTGGTCACCACGGTTTTCTTGCTGAAAGAAACATCGAGCTTTCGTGTCTGAAGCGTGATGTCCAGCGCCTGGGTTTCGCTGTCGAAGATCTTGACGACGACGTTGTTCTCGCCCTCGCTGTAGTCGATGCGCGTGAGCCACTTGGGCAGGTTGTAGCCAACCACGCCGCGCACCCGTGCCAGTTCGGTATCGACGGGCAGCTTCAGCACATAGCCCCACAAATCATTGGAAACCGACTGGCCCATCAAGGAGAACGGCCCCCAGTTTGACGAACCGGGTTTGTTGGTCACGACGGATAGGCCGATCTCGTTGTAGCTGTCGTTGTCGCAGTAGTGGTACGCGTAAGCGGTCAACGCAACAACGCCTCTGCCCGGCCATACTTGCAGCGGCTGCACCAGTTCCAGAACCTTGAGCGGTATCAATTCCCGCAGCCGTGCGAGGTCGGCGGTGAAGACGGCCGTTACACGGCTGTTTTCGTAATAGAAGTTGGGCGACCAGGTTTCAAAGCCGATGTCCACCTTATCCTTGGTGATCCCCTTGAACCAGCTCAGGTCGGTGGCCGGCGACTCGGTGGCGATGACGGAAAGCGGCGGCATGGAGCGGAAGCGGTCGTACAGCCCGCCTTTTACCACGGGGACATCGTGCTTACCGATCTTGATCACAACAGTTTCGGCCGTCGCAGCGGCCGTGGCTGTGGCCGGTAGGGAGGTGTCGACGGAGGAAGCCAGCGAAGTGCTTTTCATGCTCTTGCCTCGAAGGTGAAATGGCATCACCGCCGAGCATAGGCTTTAAGCTAACTTCAAGGTCAAGCCTCTTGGAGCACTTCATGCGCCACGGAGCATCCCGCGTCGACAATGTGCCGCTAACAAGACCTGTTGAACGATCCCTATTGGCCGATGTAATGGGCCACTCAGGGTCGACAAGGGAAGTTTGCATAGAGGTTGACAGGTGACTGACGAGCACGGGCCGAAGTTCCGGGTTCGGCCAGTTTGAGGCATTCGACATGGTGGCCTAGATCGTCGACAATCGTGGTTTCAAATTAGGAAGGCCACGACTATGAGCGCGTGGGAAGCCGTTGGTGTGGTCGCCGAGGGGCAGCAAATAAGCATCTCGGGGTTGAATCCGTGGTTTTTCGATTGGACTCGATCGTCCGAACCGCCCGTTGAGTTGCCTCATCCGCAATATCAAACACAACGGCATTTGATGCGGGTCTTTGAGATCGCGTCCGAAGCTAGAACCGTTCGCTTTGCTGCGGCGGAAGTTTCTGCGGGGGTGTGGGCTTTCTATAAAGCGGGCGCGCAATAAGCGCTACGTTGGCCAGCCTGCCGCGTTGCTGTCTCAGAACGGCCGAGGCCGTGTGAAAACGCGAAAGTACTCGGTTTTCGGGTGTCGCTTTACCCTTCCCGCGTGGCTACCAAGCCAGTACAGCGCGTTCTGAAGGGTCGATTTTCCAAGAGGCCGCATTCAGCGCGCGTTTTCACACGGCCTCGGCCAACAGAAGACGTTCGACACGGGCGGCGGAATCGCTGACAATCTCGAATCACACGTCCTTCAATTTGCCGAACGCAGCAACCATGACAGAAGACACTAACGGTATCTCGGTGCTCGTCCGTGAGTTTTGGACGCTCATGGGTTCAAACGACTTTGCATCCGTGCAGGCGGTGTTAGGTGAGCAATTTATCCTTGAATGGCCCCAGTCGAACGAACGCATCCGTGGTGCCGCGCGGTTCGCACAGATGAACTCGGAGTACCCTGCGCAGGGTCCGTGGCGCTTCGCAGTGAACAGAGTCGTGGCTAACACGGTTAGTGAAGCAGTATCCGATGTGACGGTTACCGATGGATCTATGACCGCGCGAGCCGTATCGTTTTTCTCAGTCGAAGCCGGCAAAATCACTCGCATCGTTGAATATTGGCCGGACTCATATGCCGCCCCCGCCAATCGTGCGCATCTTGTCGAGCGCATCGAGTAGGTGACCGCGTATAGCCGGCGTTGTGCCGGTTAGACCACCGCAGCGAACCGGCCAGTTTCGGACGTTCTACGTTAATTCCCAGATTGCTGACAATTGCAGATGGGCCGGACTCAAACTCCGTGCTGGCGTGCCGTTATTAACTTAAACCAATCAGCCGCCACGATCCCGAGGCGGTTCAGTCCGTCTCAATCATGACGATAACAATGAAGTTTCCAATTCTTTACGTGTTCTTAGCCGTTCTCTTCACTGGATGCGGCACTGTCGGCCAACCAATACAGGGGCAAGATTCGCTATCGACCATTCCTGCTGACCCACATCAGACAACCCCTCCACATTGGGTCACTGCCGACATTGCGAAAACCAATCCCTATCTGCCGAAGGAGTTGGCTGGCGATGTTTGGAAGATCGATACCAACTCAATCAAATCCGAATATGGTTGGATATGGGTATGGGAGCGATTCATCCCATCACCCAAGATGGCGGCGGCTATTGGCATTCAGGTTGCCGACACGTATCGGGGTATCAATTGCCAAACACGGGAGACAACCGAATGGCTCCATCGCTATCGGAGAATTGATGGGACATTTATCAGAGAAGGCGTAGCGAACGGAGACTGGGATTTGCACAAGATGCCGGCAGGAACAGCAGGTGCAGCGGCAAAGGAAGTCGATCTCGTCTGTCAGCGTCACTAACTATATTTGACGCGCACGAACGGTGACATCGGCCCAATGCAGGCACGCAAAAGCCGCATGCGTATTGACAAGAGAATTTACGCAGAGACAAACGAGTATCTCATCGACGGTGCATCGAGGGATCGAGCCGCGATCAACGCGCACTTCGTTCGGCGGTTTTCGAACGCAATACAGGCGGGATCGTTCGTGGGCATTGCAACGCACGATGCGCAATTGATCGATGCGTTGACCAATTGGCTGCAACGCGAGAGGATCGACAGGTCACGATTCGAGTTCCAGATGTTGCTGGGGGTGTGCGAACCGCTGCGTGACGTTTTGCTTGCGCAAGGATTTACGCGCTAGCAGTTACAGCAGGAGCGGCGGAGCGGGACCGAGCAGATAGTTGGCCCCGGTTCGAACGGCTGCTTTCGAGAAAACCGGCTGGCCGGTGTGGGTCGCGAGCGGTCCCACGAGGCACTCTAAAGCGGCCATTCGCCGTCGGCAGGACATGCTTCGTTACGAACGACCGCCAATGCCGACTTGCAAACTCCCAATACTCAACCCCAAGACCCAACGCCACCGCGCCCCGGGACGGCCGGCGAGACCGCCCCGTCCCCACTCACTCAACCCGTCCCCTTCCCACCACCCATCCCCTCCACCGCCACCTTATCAAGCTCAAACGGCGTCTCCCTAACCCTCGTCCCCGTCAACCTGAACACCGCATTAGCCACCGCCGGCGCCACCGAAGGACTCGACAACTCTCCAACACCTCCAGGCTTAGCCATATCCCCTTGCACGATCAAAATATCAACCTCCGGCATATCGCTCATCCGCATCACGCGATACGAATCAAAGTTCTTCTGCTCCACCTGCCCATGCCGAATATCGATGCGATCCGCCGTCGCATGCCCTAGCCCCCACATCAGCCCGCCATACAACTGTTCTTCAACCCCACCCGGCGACACAGCCAGCCCGCAATCCGCCACACAGGTCAGCTTCTCAACCACAACCGCATCGCCCTTCCGCACAACCCGCGCCACCACCGCAACATAGCTGCTATACGCCTGATTCGTCGCGACACCCAACGCCGTGCCCGCAGGCAACGCTTTCCCCCAGCCGGCCCGCTCCGCCGCCTCGCGCAACACCGCCTTATGCCGCGGATCCTTCATATACGCGAGCCGGAACTCGATCGGATCGCGCCTAGCGGCATGCGCGGCCTCATCCATGAAAGACTCCACCGCGAACACGTTCGGGATATAGCTCACCGCGCGATACCAGCCGGTCGGCACACCGGTTTCATGACGCACCCAACCAATGTCGACGTGCGGCGCATCGTAAGCGAACTCGTACTTGCTGATCGCTTCGGTGGTGCTGTAGTCCATCCGATCCGGACGATCGAAATACCCCGGCTCCCATTGTTCCGGCGAAGCGGGCATCACAGCGCGCAACTGCAACGTCGTGAGATTGCCATGCGCATCAAACGCAGCTTTGGCACGGTGATAACTTGCCGAGTGATAAAAGAGCGCGCGCATTTCATCTTCGCGACTATTCATCAGCTTGACCGGCTTACCGACTTTCAACGCAAGCCACGTCACTTCGAACAACCAGTACTTCGATTCACGCGAACCGAAGCTGCCACCCGACACAAGCTCGTGCAGCACAACGCGCTCGGCAGGAATACCACCGATCACCTCAGCCGCTTCCTGCACCGTAGAAGGCACTTGCAAGCCGCCCCAATACTCAATGCGCCCGTCCCTCGCCCAGGCAGTGACATTGATCGGCTCAAGCGCGTTTTGCGCCTTATAGGGCATCGAATATGACGCCTCGATCACCTTCGCACCATGCGGCCATGCAGTCTTCGCGTCACCGGTCTGAATCGTCGGTACGACATGCGCGACAGGATCATCGAGCCACGCAGCCTGACGTGCAGCGAGCGTACTGCTGTCGAAAGTTTCCAGCGGACTATCTTCCCACTCAATCTTCAGCGCCGCCTGGCCTTGATGCGCCGACCAATAGTCATCAGCCAGCACAGCAACGCCCGCCTGATTCCCGCCGAGAAGATCGGGCCGGCCGGGAATCTGCAATACCTGTCGTACGCCCGGCACCGCCAACGCGGCTTTCGCATCCACGCTCCGCACGCGCGCATCGATCACCGGCGCACGCGTGACAACCGCGACCAGCATGCCCGGCAACGACACGTCGATACTGTACGGAAACGCCCCTCGCGCTTTCAGATCGGCGCCGCGTTTCTTCTGCAGCTTGCCGATGTATTTGAACTGCGACGGGTCTTTCAACGCGACATCTTTCGGCGCGGGCAATTGCGCGGCCACGCTCGCCAACGAGCCGTAGTTCGCACGTTTGCCGCTCGCCTTGTCGACAACAAACCCGTTCTCCGTCGAGAGCGAAGACGGCGGCACATTCCATTGTTTCGCGGCAGCCGCCATCAACATCGCACGGGCAGTCGCACCGGCACGCCGCAAGCGCTCATACTCGAGCGACACGCTCGTACTACCGCCCGTCGAAAACACTTTCCACAGCGGATGAATATAGTCACCGAAGAACGGATTCTCCGGCGTAATCACCTCCACGCGAAACGGATCGACATCGAGTTCTTCGGCGACCACGGCAGCCAACGCGGTGCGCGTCCCCGTCCCCGAATCGTGTTTATGAACCACGAGCTTGATCGTATCGTCGGGCAGCACACGCACCCATGCGTTCGGTTCGAACTCGCCGGGCTGTGGTTTCGGATCGCCGCTTGCGTTCGCCTCGGCCGCGAATGCTTCGGGTAACTGAAAACCGATTGCGAGACCCGATGCCAACAAGGCCGAGCTTTGTTTGATGAAACGCCGACGTGCGGTTCCGTGCGCGTCTTTCAGCGCTTGCTTGTCGTTGTGCATGTCAAGCCTCCTCGTTAGCAGAGGCAGAGGCCGCGGCACAGGCCGCCGCGCACGGCGGCGCAACCGCCGCCAGCGCCGCATCACCCGAAGCCGCGCGCTTGATCGCCTTCCTGATCCGCGAGTAGGTTCCGCAGCGGCAGATATTGCCAGACATCGCCGTGGCAATCGTTTCGTCGTTGACGGTCGGCTTATCCTTCAGAAATGACGCCGCCTGCATCAACTGACCGGACTGACAGTAGCCGCATTGCGGCACGTCCTCGGCCACCCACGCGAGTTGCAGCGGGTGCGTACCGTCTTTCGACAATCCTTCGATCGTCGTGATGTGCTTGCCCGCCACCGCGGCAATCGGCAACAAACAGGAGCGCACGGCCTCGCCTTCCAGATGCACCGTACACGCGCCGCAAAAGCCGCCGCCGCAGCCGAATTTCGTACCGGTCAATTTGAGCCGGTCGCGCAACACCCACAACAGGGGCATGTCTTCCGGTACATTGTCGAGCGAGTGCCGCGTGTCGTTGACCACGATCTCGATCATGCGTGTCTCCTGAATGTTGTTGTGCAGCGCGGCGTGACGTGCAGTGAATTGCATGCCACCAGGGCCGCGTGCTTGCGGCCATTATTGAAAGCCGTTAAGCACAACGCCAGCGACGATTTCTTCCATCACCCGTAAGTCCGGCTAACACCCATGCTGAAGCGCTACCCTTCCATCCAGTCGATGCAAGCCTTTCTGCAAGCGGCGCGCGTCGGCAGCTTTTCGAGCGCCGCACGGCAGTTGTCGCTCACGCATAGCGCGATCAGCCAGCAGATCCGCACGCTCGAAGAGTTCGTCGGGCAGCCCTTGTTCGTCCGCGAAAGCGGCCGCGTGGTGCTGACGGACGCGGGCGTGCTGTTCGCGAACCAGCTCGCGGATGGCTTCGAGCAGATCGATCGCGCGTTGTCGTCGGTGAAAGAGCGCACGGTCAAGCAGTCGATCACGCTCGACGTCGATCCCGAGCTTGCGCAGAGTTGGCTGGTGGGGCGTTTGCCTGCGTTGCTCGCCGCGTTGAGCGGCACGTCGCTCACCGTGTTGTCCACGCCGCGCTACGAGCGCAGCGCGTTCGAACGCGTGGATATTGCGTTGCGGTATGGGTATGGAGAATGGGACGGCCTCGAGAACGCTTTGATCTGCGGCGACCGGTTGACTGCCGTGGGTTCGCCCGCGCTTCTTGAGGCACGCGGGCTGAGCCTGCCGCTCACGCCTGAACAGGTGCTCGATTTACCCTTGCTCGGCTATACGAAACGCTCGTGGATTCCGTGGCTCACCGCGGCGGGCTTACCCGCCGTCGAACCGGATGCCGTCGCCGTGTTCGATAACGCCGCCGGCCTGATTGCAGCCGCGAGCGCAGGCGTAGGGGCCGGTTTGGCGCGCGGTCTGCTCGCAGTGGACGCGCGACGCGCCGGAAAGCTGGTCGAACTTACGCAAGTGGAAATTCCAACGCATTACAACCTGTATGCCGTCTGGCCGCGCGAGAAAGCCGAGCGCGTTGCACCGCTGATCGACGTGATTCGCGAACTGGTCACGCAGGCAGTCGGCGCGGGTTAGCGTTAAGCTCAGTCGCTCTGTGCATTCACGCCCATGCTGGCGGCCACCTCGCGCACGGTATCGAGAAACAGCGCAAGCACCGGCGACGCGTCCTCCGCACGATAGCGCGCATGCAGCGACACCTCGGGACGCGGCGCTGCAAGCGGTACGAAAGCGACACCCCCGGTCGTCAATTGTCGCGCCGACGAAGGCAGCAGCGCCACGCCCAGACCTTCACGCACCAGACAAAGCAGCGTGTGCACCTCGACCACCTCCTGCTCGATCTGCGGTGTAAACCCTGCCTCGACACAGCAGTCTTGCAGATAGCGCGCTAGCTGCGACTGCCGCAAACCAAACGACACAAACCGCTCGGCCTCCAACTCGCGCAACGCGATCTCGTCACGCGCAGCAAGCCGATGCCCTAACGGCAGCGCCACCACCGCCGATTCGCGCATCACGACTTCGCTGCGAATCTCCGGTTCCTCATGCGACACGCGGAAGAAACACACGTCCAGGCGCCGCTCCTTGAGCGCGAGAATCTGCGCGGCGGGCGTCATCTCATGCAGCGTCCACTGCACTTGCGGATGCTTCTCCGCAAATACCCGTAGTGCGCGCGGAATCGGCTCGACCATCGCCGAGCTGATGATGCCGATCTCGAGACTGCCCACTTCGCCACGTCCCGCGCAACGCGTCAGATCGATCGCGCGTTCGAACTGCGCGAAGATCAACGGCACCTGTTCCTTAAGTGTTTTCCCTGCCTCTGTGAGTTCGACACGGTGCTGCGAGCGCATGAACAACGCGGTGCCCATCTCCTCTTCGAGGATACGAATCTGCTGGCTGAGAGGAGGCTGCGAAATGTGCAGCCGTGCGGCTGCCCGGCCGAAATGCAGTTCGTCGGCAAGTACCGCGAAGTAACGCAACAGCCGGATGTCCATATCGGGAACGTATCAAGATCGTGGTTAAAAAATATTGTACAGAGCGTTTTTATCTTGTGAGACTGCATCGCAAGCAGCAGTGCACATCAGTGTGACACTCGATGCCGGCGAGGGGAAGGCGCACAAAAATGGCGCCTTGCAAAGGGCCGCATGGGCAAGCCTGTCTGGGCTCCGTTCCATCGATGCGCCTGCCCGCGATCCGGCAACTGGATACACCAGTTCCTCTCAAGGAGATCGAGTACATGATCATCGACACCAGCTGTTATCCGACCAATCTGGTCGACCTCGCCTGGCGCCACGACGGCGAGCCATTTACCGGCGAGCGTCTGATCGCAACGATGGACGGCCCCTACATCATCAACGGCAAGCCGCGCCGCATCGACAAGGCTTTCATCCAGCCGCCGCAAGGCAACACGATCTATACGTGGACCGACGGCAATCGCTCGGGCCGCGAGTCGATCGACGACTACATGGCGTACACCGTCGAAATGACGCAAAAGTACCCGGACCGTCTGCTCGGTTGCTTCGTCTACAACCCGCGTTGCGGCCCGGAGAACGGCGCCGAAGCAATCGAGTTCTACGCGAAGGAACACGGCTTCAAGATGGTGCAGTTGCAGGCCAACATGCATGCGTATCGTCCCGACCGCGCGCTTGACTGGCTGCGCCCGGCATTGCGTAAGTGCGCGGACCTCGGCCTGCTCGTGAAGCTGCACACCGGCGACGGCCCGTACAGCATTCCAAGCGAATGGTATCCGTTGATTCGCGAATTCCCGTCCGTGAATTTCATCATGGCGCACTTCGGTGTGCAGACGGGTGGCGTGTACTGCTTCGAGCCGTATCAAATGGCGCTCGATACGCCGAACGTGTATTGCGAATCGAGTTGGTGCCTGCAATCGCGGATCGTCGAATTCGCGAAGGTGCTGCCGACCCACAAGATTCTCTACGGCTCGGACACGCCGCCGAACGAACCTGGCATGTGGCTGCGTTTGCTCGAAGTGTTGTGCCACGAGCCGCCGCAAGGCCTGAACCTCGACGAAGACACGCTCGAGGATTACCTCGGCAACAACCTCGCACGCATGATCGGCATCGAGCCGAGCGCGCCGCCGCGAAGCGTCGAAGAAGCGCAAGCCTATCTGAAACAGCATGCCGGCGCGTCGCAGAAACACGCCGCCCAGGCATCTCAAGCAGCCTACGCAGGAGCCCGCTGATGATCATCGATACCCATCTGCACCCGACTAATCTCGTCGACGAAGCGTGGCGCCATACCGGCGAGCCGTTCACCGGCGAACGCCTGCTGAAGATGATGGACGGTCCGTACATCATCAACGGCAAGCCGCGCCGTATCGACATGGGCTTCATTCAGCCGCCGCCTGGCAACACCGGCTATCGCGACGGCAATCGCCGCGGCCGTGAAGGCATTCGCGATTACATGTCGTATATCGCCGAGCTGACGCAGAAGTACCCGGATCGCTTTATCGGCAACTTCACGTACAACCCGCGTTGGGGTCCGGAAAACGGCGCGGCCGAACTCGAATTCCACGTGAAAGAGTACGGCTTCAAGATGCTCAAGCTGCACGCGAACATGCACGGCTATCGGCCGGATCGCGCGCTCGACTGGCTGCGTCCGGCAATGAAGAAGTGCGCGGAACTCGGCGTGGTGGTGCTGATTCACACCGGCGACGGACCGTACACGATTCCGACGCAGTTCTACCCGATCATCCGCGAATTCCCGATGGTGAATTTCATCATCGGTCACTTCGGGATTCAAACGGGCGGCAATTACTCGTTCGAAGCCTTCTGGATGGCGATGGATACGCCGAACGTGTACTGCGAATCGGGTTGGTGCTACCAGTCGCGCATCGTCGAATTCGCTCGTGAACTGCCGCGCAACAAGATCGTGTTCGGCACCGATTCGCCGCCGAACGAGCCGGGCATGTGGCTGCGCGAACTCGAAATGTTGTGCGGGCCTGCGCCGCAAGGCATGGATCTGGATGAGGACGGTCTCGAAGACTATATGGGCAACAACATCGCCCGTCTGGTCGGTATCGAGCCGACCAAGCCGCCGAAGGATCTGGCCGAAGCGGAGAAGCGTTTGAAGGCGACTTACGTGAACGACGTAACGCAGCCCGCTTAACGCGCTCAATACGTTAGCGCTTGCTGTACGGCAGGCGCGGCTCACCCCGCGCCTGCCACTCCAAACATTCCGCTTTCGACGGAGTTCACTATGGCGGATAACCTCTTCCGCGCCACGCAGGATTTTCATCGCTTCGCACAAGCGTATCGCGAGCAGTTTCCCGACGACGTACTGACTATCAAGCAGCCATTGGCGGCGGATCAGCACGTCACCGCTATCGTCGCTGAACTGGCCGCGCGCGGACGGCACGACATGTTGATCTGCGAAAACGTCGACGGTATCGCGACGCCGCTGGTCACCAACTTCTTCGCTTCACGCGCGCGCATTGGCCGTTTGTTCGACGTCGATGCGTCGGGCTTATTCGACGCGTACCAGCAGCGCGCGAACGCTCCTATCGCACCGGTTTATGTTCCGACCGGTCCCGTTCTCGATCAGGTTATCGAAGGCGACGCCGTCGATCTCGCGCAACTGCCGATGATCCGCCACTTCGATACCGATCGTGGCCCATACATCACCAACGCGGTGATCATCGCCGAAGACCCGGTAACGGGCGTCGCTAACCTGAGCTATCACCGGTCGATGCGCCATGCCCGCAATGCCCTGGCAACCAGCCTGCATTCGCGCGGCCACCTCTGGCGCATGCTGCAAACCGCCAAAGCGCGCGGCGACACGCTGAAAGTCGCGATGGTGATCGGCGCGCATCCGTTGTTCATGCTGGCCGCCGCGGCGCGCGTGCCCTTCGGCACCGATGAGCGCACGATTGCAGGCGGCTTGTTCGGTGCGCCGCTGGAATTGGTCCGTACGCCGCGATATGGAATCGGTGTTCCCGCTTCGGCTGAGTTTGTTCTGGAAGGCACGATCGATCCCGACGCTCATGCGGAAGAAGGTCCGTTTGGCGAATTCACCGGCTATTCATCGGACCGCTCCACCAATAACGTGCTACGGGTCGACACGATGATGCGGCGTAACGATGCATGGCTCGTCGATGTAGTAGGTGGCCCGTACGCCGAGCATCTGACGCTGGCCCGCTTGCCGCGCGAAGCGGAAATGAGCGAGAAGCTGAAGGCGCGCTTTCCTTCGGTCACCGCGCTGCACTATCCAAACTCGGGCACGCACTTTCACTGCTACGTCGCGCTGAATCAGACACGCGATGGCGAAGCGCGCCAGATCATGCTCGCGTTGCTCGGCTGGGACCCGTATCTGAAGAACGTCGTGGCGGTGGATAGCGATATCGACATCACCAACGATTCTCAGGTGCTGTGGGCCATTGCCACGCATTTCCAGCCGCATCAGGACGTGTTTATCGTCGACGGTTTGCCGGGCAGTCCGCTCGATCCATCATCGTCCGCGGCCGGCACCACGTCGCGTATGGGGATCGACGCGACGCGCGGCTCCCACTTCGACGGCATTCGCGCGAAGATCAGCGAGCGTGCTGCACAACACGCGGTTGAGATTCTGGCCCGCGCCACCGCCGGAGCCCAAAAATGACCCCGCGGCGACTCGTAGTCGGCATCAGCGGCGCGTCCGGTTTCACGTACGGCGTACGCCTGCTGCAACTGCTACGTGAACTCGGCATCGAAACGCATCTGACCGTTTCGCGCAGCGCGCTGCTGACGATGACACACGAAACCGACTACAAGGTCACCGAAGTCAGCGCCCTCGCCAGCTTCACCTACCGCTGCGACGACATGGCCGCGGCAATTTCCAGCGGGTCGTTCCGCTCGCTGGGCATGATCGTCGCGCCTTGTTCGATGAAGACGCTGGCCGAAATTGCCAGCGGCATGTCGTCGAGCCTGATCTCGCGCGCCGCCGACGTCACGTTGAAAGAACGGCGCCCGTTGGTGCTGCTGGCGCGCGAAACGCCTTACACGTTGGCGCATCTGCGCAACATGATCGCCGTGACTGAAATGGGCGCGATCGTCGCGCCGCCTGTGCCGGCGTTTTACGCGCGCCCTGTTTCGCTCGACCAGATGATCGACCACACGCTAGGCCGCGTGCTCGATCTGTTCGGTCTCGAAGCGGGCACCGTCAAACGCTGGCGAGAACAGGACATAGCAACCGAAGTGGCAACGCAAACACACGCACCGCCTATCGCCTGACCAGTTGAACAGCACGAACCGCAGTACGAACGAAGAAACGGAGACGAGTCATGAATCACATTCACACCACCCACAACGAAATCGAGAAAATCCCTGTCACGGTGCTGACCGGCTTTCTCGGCGCCGGCAAAACGACACTGCTCAATTACATTCTTCGCGAGAAACATGGCCGCAAAATCGCGGTGATCGAAAACGAATTCGGCGAAATCGGCATCGACGGTGGTCTCGTACTCGAATCGACCGAAGAAATCTACGAGATGACCAACGGCTGCGTATGCTGCGTCGGTGCAGTGCGCGAAGACCTCGTGCGGATCGTGCGCATGCTGGTGGAAAGGCCGGACCGGCTC
>Ga0209016_1000910_pt1 | contig 28881 bp, 21 predicted proteins | sample EPASupsiteSAE305_FD_187265 | JGI IMG/M metagenome (GOLD analysis project Ga0209016, IMG submission 187265) | Bioremediated contaminated groundwater microbial communities from EPA Superfund site, New Mexico - SAE3-05 (SPAdes) (version 2) | ecosystem: Environmental > Aquatic > Deep subsurface >...
TGTTTTGCAACCTTTGATCCAACAAGAGGCTCAAGCCACCCGATGAAGCATGAAATCCCGGCCGGAAGGGCAGTTCCGGCGGATTGGCTCAGCAATTTTGACCGGTACCTCATCAGCGAAGGTACCCACGAACGGGCCTACGAAAAGCTTGGTACACACCTGGTTCGCTTCGAGGACATCGACGGCGTCGTTTTTGCCGTCTGGGCCCCCAATGCCCGGCAGGTCGCGATAATAGGCGATTTCAACGGCTGGGATCCCAGCCGCCATCCCATGTATTCTTCCGACACCGGCATCTGGACCCTGTTCATTCCCGGCCTGACCGAATTTTCCGTCTACAAATACCGCATCACAACCCAAGATCAGAAGCAGGTGGACAAGGCCGATCCCTTTGGTTTTGCCATGGAGGAACGGCCCCGAACCGGCTCGGTGGTCGCTGACCTGGGTCGCCACCAGTGGCAGGACAGTGAATGGATCGCCAACCGGTCACGCCGTCAGGCTTTAGACAGCCCCATCTCCATTTACGAGGTTCATCTCGGCTCCTGGCGAAGAGAGGTGGATGAACAATGGGGCCAACGGTATCTGAATTACCGAGAACTGGCCGCCACTCTCATCCCCTACGTCCAGGAGATGGGCTACACCCATATCGAATTGATGCCCATTGCCGAGCACCCCTTTGACGGCTCTTGGGGCTACCAGGTTCTGGGTTTTTTTGCCCCGACGTCCCGCTTTGGCACCCCCGAAGATTTCATGTATTTTATCGACCAATGCCATGCCGCCGGCATCGGGGTGATTCTTGACTGGGTGCCCGCCCACTTTCCCAAGGACGAGGCCGGGCTCAATCTTTTCGACGGCACCCAACTGTACGCCCACGCCAACCCCCAGCAAGGTGAACACCAGGATTGGGGCACCCTGATCTTCAATTACAGCCGTAACGAGGTCCGCTCCTTTCTCATCTCCAACGCCCTGTTCTGGATTGACAAATACCATATCGACGGGCTCAGGGTCGATGCGGTCGCCTCCATGCTCTACCTTGATTATTCCCGGGAACACGGGCAATGGATCCCCAACGAATACGGCGGTCGGGAAAACCTGGCTGCCATAAGTTTCCTCCGAAAAATCAATGAGGTGCTGCACGGCATCTTTCCAGGCATCCTCACCATTGCCGAGGAATCGACTTCCTGGCCCATGGTCAGCCAGCCCACGTACCTTGGCGGTCTCGGTTTCAGCCTCAAATGGAACATGGGTTGGATGCACGACACCTTGGGGTATATGAAAAAAGACCCCCTGTTCCGCAGGTTCCACCACCATCATATGACCTTTGGCATGCTCTACGCTTTTCACGAGAATTTCGTCCTGCCGCTGAGCCATGACGAAGTTGTCCATGGCAAGGGATCACTGCTGGGCAAGATGAGTGGCGACGAGTGGCAAAAATTCGCCAACCTGCGATCCTATCTTGGATTCATGTGGGGATACCCCGGCAAAAAACTATTGTTCATGGGTTGCGAATTCGGCCAATGGCAGGAATGGAACCATGACGCCGGGCTGGAATGGCAGGCACTGGACGCGCCCCGGCACCGGGGGGTGCAGCGGCTCATGCGTGATCTCAATGTGGTGTACCGGCACGAACCAGCTCTCCATCAGGTGGATTTCGACTGGAACGGCTTTAAATGGATCGACGCCAACGATTCGGATAACTCGGTCCTTTCGTTTGTCCGCTATGCCAACAACCTCGACGATTTCGTCATTGTCGTCTGCAATTTCACCCCCGTGGTGCGCGAGCACTACCGTATCGGTGTTCCCAGGGCCGGAGCCTACCGGGAGTTGATCAATTCCGACCAGGAAATCTATGGCGGCAGCGGGGTCGGCAACGGCCCGGTCATCAACTCCCTGCCGCAACCCTGCCACAGCTTCGGCCACACGCTGTCCCTGGTGTTGCCGCCGCTGGCCACGCTTATCCTTAGACCTATCCATGAAGGCGCGTAGACCTTTTAAATTCATGACCTCAACCCAACCACACACACCATGAAAATCCGTCTGATTCTTCTCTCCCTCGTCGGTGTCGCGGCGTATATCATGCTCGCCAGCTTCAACAGCAAGATGATCAAGGAAACCGCGATTTCCAAGGACCAGAGCCACGTATCGGCTCCGCAGAGGCATTCCAGCGGAGATTCTGCTCCAAGCAAGGCAACTACCGCGGCTCCAGCCCCGCCGCAGGAGGTAAAGGCTCCCGCACCAATGGCGGTGGTCCCTGAAGGGCAAAAACCATCGGAACAGCAACCGCAACCGGTCCAACAAAAAACTCCTGAGCCCCCAACGGTGCGCTTGGTGGAATCCTCGGTTGAAATCACCGAAAAACTCCAATCACTGCAAGAAGAAATAACGAGGAAAGATCGACAGATTAGTCAGATGATCGACGCCCAGGAAGCAATCGCTGCCAAATACCGCTCCCTTCTTGCCGAGACCGAAGCAGGTGCCGCCGGTGCCGAGGTAAAGGACAAGATGCTGAAAGAAAGCGCTGATCAGATCAAAGTACTGCTCGCCGAAAAAGAACAAACAGCGGCCGAGCTGCATCAGACCAAAGCCGCCTTGGACCAGTTGCGGCAACAGGTTGCACAGATAAAAGCCACCGAGGCCAAGGCCAAAGAAACGATTCTTAAGGAGAATTCCGAGCGCTTCACGGCTCTCGCCGCCGACCGGGAGAAAGCAGCGGCCGAACTGAACCAAACAAAGACCGCCCTGGATCAGTTGCGGCAAAGCTTTGAGCAGACACAGACGGCGAGCGTCAAGGCGGAACAGCTCATCACGGAAAAAGAGGCTCAGCTGAAGACCCTGCAGATGCAGGTCGAGGAACGGACCGTGGAGTCGAACCAATTCAAGACCCAGCTTGCTGAAACAGCAGACAAACTGAAGGCAGCCAAGGCAGAGTTGGAGCAGACGGCTCACAAGGCGGAGGAACTGATTCGCCTGAGTGCAGAAAAGGAACAGCTCGCGAACGCTTTAAACGAGCAGAAGGCAGCGGTGGAACTCGCTCTCCAGGAAAAGACCGATGCGTTGAACAAGGCTATTCTCACCATTCAGTCGCTCAAGCAAGAAGTCGCAGCCCAACCCCAGGCTGTGGCCACGGTACAGAATCTGCTTGATGAACGGAACAAAGAATTCGACCAATTGAATAAGGAAGCCGCCGCCAAGATCGACCAACTGAACAAACAGTTGGCTGATCTCCGCAAGTACAGTGATCAAGCCGCCAAGGAGCGCGACCAGTTCAAAACCGAAATCGAAACCGCTAAGAAAAAAGTTGCCGAACTCGAAGCGGCACAGACCCAGGCGCAAGCAGCCCTCGCCGAATCCGAACAGAAACTGGCCGCTGCCCTAGAAAGCACAACCGCCTTACAAAACCAGCTCAACACCAAGGAATCGGCCCTCAACGGCGCCCAGGCACAAATCAATGAGCTGGCCGCCAGAGCGATCTCCCTCAGCGATGAAAAACTCGGGCTAGCCAGTCAGTTGGAGGCTCTGCAGGCCGATCACAATACTCTCTTGGCCATGAAGGCCTCTTTTGAGGAGCAGGCCGCCGCCCTCGTAAAAGCAGAGGGCAAAGTGAAAGATCTTGCCGCGCTTCAGGCAAAAAACGAAGAACTGAGCGCAACCCTGGCAGAAAAGAGCGCTGCCCTTGACAAGGCGACTCAACAGGGTGAGGAACTGGCGACCCTTCAGGCTAAGCACAACGAGTTGGCCATGCAGGCTGAAACGACCGCAGGCGCTGTCAAGCAACTGGAGATGGAAAAATCGGATTTGGCAGGTCAACTGGCTGCCGTCCAGTCCCAGGTGCAGGATGTTGAAGGCTTGAAAAAATCGCTCGATGAAAAAAACACAGCCCTGTCGCTGTCTGAGGCTAAAATCAAAGAACTGGCAGGTGTCAGCGAACAGGTCGCCGCCTTGGATGCCAAAGTGACCGCTGTACAGGCTGCTAAACAGGCGGCGGAAAAACAGGCCGCGGAAACCGAGGCCGCGGTAAAAAATCTCAACAACTCGCTGACCGCAAGCAACACCAAGGTGAAGGCGCTGGAGAGCGAACTGACTGCGGCCCAAGCCCGGATCAAGGAGCTGACCGACAAAAATCTTCTGCAGGCGGAGCAGGATCTCGTCCCCAACCTTACACAGCAAATCAGCACCCTTCGTGACCAGATCACCCAGATGGAAGCGGGTTTGATCCAGGCAAAAAAGGGATTAGCCGATGCCGTCGCCACAGTTCAAGCGAAGACCGAAGAAGCTCAAGCCGCCAGCAAGAAAGCACAGGCTTTGCAGACTGAGAAAGAAAGCCTGCAGCAATCGCTCACTGCCAGTCAGGCCACCATCACTGACCTGCAGAAACAGTTGGAGTCGATGAAGGTGCAACCGGTGGCGGTTCCCCAGCCTGCTGCCACGGCAACCCCAGCCGAGAAGCCGGCGGCTGACGCAGACAAGGATGGCGTCAGTGATGCCGCCGATCTATGCCCCGGTTCTCCCGCCGGAGCACCGGTTAACGGACTAGGATGCCCCTCGCGGCAAGGCATTGTCCTTGAAGGCGTCACTTTCAAATCCGGAACAGCCGTACTGACACCGGTATCCCAGAAAAAACTCGATCAGATCGCCACCGTCGTGAACAAGGCTCCCCAAGTCAAGATTGAGGTAGCCGGCTACACTGATAATGTCGGGGACGGCAAACGTAATCTCAATCTCAGCATCGATCGCGCCGAGGCAGTGGTCAAATACCTGACCGATAAAGGTGTTGCCACCGCGCAATTGACCGCTAAGGGCTACGGAGCGGAAAACCCGGTCGCCGATAACGCCACTCCGGAGGGGCGGCAAAAAAATCGTCGAATCGAATTGCGCCCTGTGGCCCAGTAAACGACATCTCGTTCAACTGAATCGAAAAAGCCCTGGCACCAAAGGTGCCAGGGCTTTTTCGATTATCGGATTCAACGAGCCGCTTTAAAGCAGCGCGCTACTTACACCAGCTTAACCAGGGCCAGGTTGATCAGCCCGATGAGGAACCCGAGAAGCGCGCCGAACAGATTAATATATTTGAACTGTTCCTCCATAATGGAAAGCAGCAGCCGCTCGAGTTGGAGGAGATCGAGGGAGTCGACCTTGTCGGTCACCACCCGCTTGATGTTCAACGACTCGACTACCCCTGGCACCTCTTGGAGAAACATCCGGTTGGCGGTGAGAATGCTGTATTCGATCAGACCCTGGCGCACGCCATGGGGCACGATGTCGTAGAGCCGGCCTAATGGCCGGGCAAGCAGGGCATCGACCATGGCATTCACCATGGAATGGACCAGACGTTCGCTGGTGCTGGAGCGAAACAGGGCAAGACATTCCCGGACAACCGCCTCACGCAATTGCCGACCATTCTCGCCGGGAAAAAATTGGCCAGCCAGATCGCCTAGCGGTCGCCGCCCTCCATCCAGCATGTTTTCCAGACCAACATGGAGCAGTGCCCTCAGACCGGTAAGTGCCCCCTCGCTCTTGAAAGCGGCGAGCAACTGAGTTGCGCAGGCACGGCAGAGTGCCGCCAGACGATCCTCATCCACATCGGCCAGCAGCGTATCGAGGCGTTTGTGCAGCAGGGCGTCGATATTGTCCTCGAACACCAAGCGCATGCGTTCCTGGACATCAGGATTCCCCAGCCAGGCAACGATATCCTCCTCCTTCTCGTCAAGCAAGGCGCCAATCTTCTGTTCAAAGGTGTCCACTTCCAGGAACCCTCGGGCCATGGCCCCCACCGGACCGAGTGTTTCAAGAAAGTGATCGACCCCTCTGAGGATGCCTTGAACGACCTGGGCACGCAACACCGGATCGGACAGTTGGGCGCCCATCCGTTGCAGGACGGGGGCGGATTGTTCACGGAGAACAGTTTTCACCAAAACGACCAACTGCTCCGGCACCAGGTCACCGATGGTGTGCCCCTGGGCAGCGGATTGCCGCAGGCTCGCGGCTAGGTATTCAGCCAACCAGAGCTCGGTTTGTTCGCTCCCGAGAAGCGCCCGGATCACCTCGTCAATGAACAGATAGAGATCATGCCGGCTTTCTGCGGCCAACAGACTGTTGAGTTCCTGACCGGCCAGATCCTGCAAGCGATTGACAATGGCGGCGGTGATTTTCTCCTCGAATCCGCTGCTGGCCAGATAGCTGTTGACGCCCTCGCCCACCTGGTACTTGAGGGTCTTGACGCCCACCTGAAAATAGGATCTGAAACGAAGGGGGATGAGATCCGGCAGGGGGCCAAGATCCCGCCTGAAGATCTCCTGGACCTTGCGATCCGCCAGGCAGGCAAGATGTTCCTGAAAAGGCTCATCGGAAATGGCGGCGCCAATATCTTTGCCAGTCAGGAGATGGCGCCCCACCATTTCACCGATATTGACGGCCAGGGCATGCCTTTGGGAGGGAATGACCCCGGGAGTCATCGGCACCCGCATACCGAACAGAGACCACGGCCGCAAGGGCCGAAACAGCATCCGGATGGCTATCTTGTTGGTGAGATAGCCGATAAAGGCGCCGATGCAGGGATGGGCCAGAGAGCTAAGCAATGAATAATCGATGGGAAGCACGGTGGGGAACCTTGAAAAAGTGAGAGTTAAGAGGAGAGCAGGATCGGCAGCAGTTCCTCGGGCCGGGCAATGAGGTGATGCGCCCCCGCTTGACGCAACTCGTCGGCGCTCCGGAATCCCCAAAGGACGCCGACCGCATCCATGCCTGCCGCGAACGCGGTGCGCATATCGACTCCGCTGTCGCCGACATACAATATATCCGAAGGCGGTAGCCCCAACAGGCTGGCGATCTCAAAAGCAGCGGCAGGATCCGGCTTTTTCGGTACACCTAGCCGCTGCCCCAGAAGCGGATCGAAATGCCAATCGGGCAACAGTTGCTGTACACAAAGGCGGGTGAACGCATCGGGTTTATTGGACAGAATGCTCAAGCGAAACCCCTGAGCGGTCAACTGGTCAAGCAGGGTGGCGATGCCGGGATAGGGGATGGAGCGTTCATGCCAGTTCCTTGCATACTCCTCCTCAAAGGCCTCCACCATTTCCGTCACTGTTTCGGGCGAGCGCTGATTCTCGGGTAAAATCCGCTCTACCAGGGTGGTGAGGCCATCGCCGACAAAGGCGCGAAAGGCATCCATCGGATGCAGGGGCCAACTCTTTGCAGCCAGAACTCGGTTCGCCGCGGTTGCCAGATCCTCCAGGGTGTCGAGCAGGGTTCCGTCCAGATCAAAAAGGACAGCTTGATACCGCATGACCGTCTTTCTCCTTTTTAACAAAATTACAATACGTTAGCCAGGACTCCGGCCAAAAATAACACTCGAGTACGGCGAATCACGTCGGCACTATAACCGGGCTTTTCTCCTGTCGTAAATGTTTTTTGCAATAATCCAAGCCTTGCCTGCAATCATGAAAAACATTGCCAGTCACTTTTCTGATGTGCAAGCCGAAGAAAAAGCTATAGACTTGAAAAGATGAATATTTTACAATGTACAATTGAACAGGCAAGCGTTTCGGCACAGATCGTCTGGTTTTTGTGTCCGCAGCCAGATCGTTGTCCCTTTCACTCATTTTTGGCGATCACACACCGATGAATCCGGATACGTCTCCTCCCAACGCCATGATCGACCTGATCAAGGTAAGCAAGGTCTATCCCCCCGATGTCCAAGCTATTACCGACATTTCCCTTACCGTTGCTCAAGGAGAGATCGTGTTTCTTACCGGTAAGAGCGGCGCTGGCAAGACCACCCTGCTCCGGCTGATCAGCCGCATGGAGAAGCCGACCAAAGGCATGGTCGATGTGGCGGGCTTCGATGTAACCAAGCTGCTGCAGCGCGACATTCACTTACTCCGGCGCAAAGTAGGCATGGCCTATCAGGATTTCAAGCTCCTGCCTGAGCGGACCGTGGCCGACAACATCGCCATTGCCATGGAAGTGGTCTATCGCTCCCGGCCCTTTATCGAAAAACGAACGAGAGAGCTGCTCGAACAACTTGACCTGACTAAAAAATACAATACCCGTGCCGGGGAGCTGTCGCGCGGTGAGCAGCAGCGGGTATCCATCGCCCGCGCCGCCGCGAATGGTCCAGAAATTATCCTGGCTGACGAGCCAACCGGCAATCTCGACGCCGAAACCACCAGCCGGGTCATGGACCTCTTTATGCAACTCAACCGCAAGGGTACAACCCTTGTCATCGCCACCCATGACCGCTCCCTGTTTCAGGATACCCAGCACCGGGTGATCGAACTCCGCTGCGGCCGAATCAGATCCCCCCAGACAGAGGAACAGGAAGACAGCAATGAAGTGTCAGAGGATACTCTTGCCTTCTTTCAGGAGGATGATCGATGCGATTTCTAGCTGTTGTTCTCCGGCACACCTGCCGCAACATGCTGCTCACCTGGAAGTCGCAGTGCATGACCCTGTTCACCGTCTCGCTGTCTGTCCTTATTTTTTCATTCTTTTACCTCATCTATTCCAACGCCCTCCATATTGGGGAGGAGCTGGACGATGATCTCCGCCTGGTGGTCTATCTTGACGAAGAACCCGCCCCACCCCTCCAGGAGGAATACCGGCGTAAAATTCTCAAATTCGACCAGGTTGACCACATTGAGTTCATTGGCCGGGAACAGGCCTATCGCCGGTTCGAGCAGCAACTCGGTGAAAATATCGATGTGCTCACCGGTGTGCCCACCGATTTCCTGCCAGCCTCGATCGAGGTCTATCCGGTCAGAACTCTGGATAGCCTCTCCAGGATCAAACGCTTTTCCGACTACTTGCAGACTCTGCCCGGCGTCATCAAGGTTCAGTACGGCAAGGAATGGATCGAACGTTTTTACGCCTTTATCCAACTGATGCAGGTCATCATCCTTCTCTCCGGCTCCCTGCTGATCATGACCACCACCTTCGTGGTCGCCCATACCATCCGCCTGACCCTGTTTTCCAGGCAACAGGAACTGGAGCTGCTTCGCCTGGTGGGGGCCACCAACAACTATATTCGCACACCCTTTCTTCTCGAAGGCGCACTACAGGGGTTCATCGGCGCGAGCTGCGGCATGGGGGCGCTGCTGCTGCTCTTCAACTGGATTACCCTCCAGTTCGCGGGCCCTGCCACCATTACCCTGCTGCCCTTTGCCTTTTTTCACTGGACGGTTGTGCTCTCGATCATCGGCATTGCCACCCTGCTCTGCGCCGCCGGGAGTTTTTCGGCGATCAGGCGGTTTTTACATTTATGAGCCGCAGCCCCATACTTCATCGCCGCGGCCTCATTCTCCTGCTCGCCTGCCTCCTGCTCCCGTGCATCTGCGCCGCTGAACCGGAAGAAAACAAGCAGATGAACATAATCTCCATCGGCAAGCTCAGGCAAGAGATCTCCAGCCATCAGAAAAAAGTAGAGAAGAGCAGCAAGGAAGAACACTCCTTACTCGATGAATTAGCGGCACTGGACAACAAAATCGGCCAGCAGAAGGCCAAAATCGAGGTTTTGCAGACACGTCTCCGGGAACAGGAACAGGTCCTCAAGGCCAAGGAACTGGAACTGGCAACCATAACTAAGAAAAACGAGGCGTTGCGCCAGCATCTGATCAACCGGCTCCGCTCCTTCTACCTCCTTGGGCGAACCGGATTTCTCAACATCGTCTTTTCCAACAAAACCCTGCCCGACCTGATGCTGGCCAGTGACGCTTTTCGTTCGCTGGTGACCTATGACCAGGCTGTTTTCGCCGAGTACCGAAAAAGCGTCGCCGAAATCGACCGGGCCAAGCGGGCTCAAGAGCTGGAGAAATCTGTCCAGGAGCATTTTCTGGCCGATGCCGATAAAGAAAACAACTTGCTCCGACAGGTCGCCGATGAAAAAAATGCGGTCCTTAAACGGATTCAAACCGAAAAGGGTTTGTATGAACAGGCGGTAAGAGAGATGAAAAAGGCGGAGAGCACACTCCTGGCCACGCTCCCAAAGCCCAGTCAAACGGCCGAATTGAAGCCTTTTGGCTTTGTAACCCAAAAGAAAAAACTGCCGCCACCGGTGTGGGGCAAGGTGGTCCGCCGTTTCCAAGAACTCGCGACAACGGAGGAGGATACGACCTTCGCCAACGGTCTAACCATCGAGGCGCCCGACCAAGCCGAGGTCTTTGCCGTGTATGACGGCGTAGTCATTTTTTCCGGCTACATGAGCGGCTACGGCAAGGTGGTCATCATCGAACATGACCAGCATTATTACACCGTCACCGCACGATTTGACGACATCCGGGTCCAGGAAGGCGATTCGGTTCAACAGGGCCAGATGATCGGCACGACCGGAGAGAGCGCAGCCCTCTTCGGCCACGGGTTGTACTTTGAAATCCGCCACGATGCTCAACCCGAAAACCCCCTCGACTGGATTCAGCCGGGAACGCTGGTCACTCGCTAAATAACACGCTGAATCCGCGGTTTTTCCGAATGATAAAGAATAACCATTGCCTCGCTCCGTGTTTCCCGTTACGTTGGAGAATCAATAGGGTTTCCGGCAGCTCTCCGCCTGTTGCGGATTCCTAGCCCCCGACGCCGATTTCGCTTTCCGAGGTTTCTTCTCTATTTCTTCCATCCGGTTGTGCCACTGCCCCATGAAACGCCTTTTTTCCCTCCTGCTCATCGGTTTGTGCTTCACTTCGACCTCCATTTTTGCCGACGAGGGCAAGCAGGAGCGCGATATCTACAGGGATCTGGAAACCTTTGCCAATGTCCTGACCCTAATCCAGCAGTATTATGTCGATGAAATCAACTCCAGCAAGGTGGTCAACGGCGCGATCAACGGTATGCTCGGCTCGCTTGACCCCCACTCCGCCTTCATGACACCTGAGGATTTCAAGGATCTGGAAGATGAAACCTCGGGCAGCTTTACTGGAATCGGCATTGAAATCTCCGTGCGCGATGGCGTACTCACCGCCGTGGCCCCCATTGAGGGGACACCGGCCGATAGACAAGGTATCAAATCCGGAGATCAGCTCGTCCGCATCAATGGCGAACTCACCAAAACCATGACGCTTATGGAGGCGGTGAAAAAGCTGCGCGGCGCCAAAGGAACCCCGGTAACGATCACCGTGCATCGCCAGGAGTGGAAAGAGCCCAAGGACTTCACCCTGATCCGGGAGGCCATCCCCTTGGTCTCGGTCAAATACACGGAGCTGGAGCCTGGTTTTTCCTACATCAGGGTCTCCAACTTTCAGGCCACCACCACCAAAGACCTGCGCAATGCCCTGAAAAGCCTAAAGAAGAAGCACCGCATCCAGGGAATCGTCCTCGATCTGCGGAACAATCCCGGGGGGTTGCTTGACCAGGCGGTCAAGGTGGCCGACATTTTCCTCGACAAAGGCGTCATCGTCTCCACCAAGGGACGAAACAAGGAAGAGCAGATGGTGTTTGAAGCGCATCCTGACGAGAGCTATACCGATTTCCCCCTGATTGTTGTGGTCAACGGCGGGTCGGCCAGCGGGTCGGAAATCGTCGCAGGAGCGTTGCAGGATCACAAACGGGCAGTTATTCTGGGAACAACCACTTTTGGTAAAGGCTCGGTGCAGACCATCCTCCCGCTTCCAGAAGGCGCGGGACTTCGTCTGACCACCGCCAAGTATTACACTCCCAGTGGTGACTCGATCCAGGCCACCGGCATCAAGCCCGACATGGTGGTGCCCCTGACCGCAGTTGCGGAGACCGCAACCGATGCGCCGCAATCCGCCAAGACCGTCAGGGAAAAAGACCTGCCCCGCCATCTTGAAAACGAGACCAGAGGCAAGAAACAGCCCGAGAGCGCAAGCGAGGCGGGGGAGAGCGGCGATCAGGAGGAAACGTTCCAGAAGATGGAAGATATCCGGCAGATGAACAAGCGGCTGGAGCAGGACAACCAATTACGGACTGCGTTCATCACCCTCAAAAGCCTGAGTCTCGCCTCGGGGCAGCGACGATCTAGGTAAAGGGAATCTTGCCCAGCAGAAATCGGGACGGACGCCTGATCAGGCCAGTCCCAGGTCGCGGAGTATGTTGGCGTTTCCGGTCCAGTTCTTGCTCACCTTGATCCACAGGTGCAGCCGCACCCGGCAGCCCAGCAGATGTTCGATATCGGCGACGGCGCTCGTGCGAATGGCCGCCAGCATCTTGCCCTTCTGTCCCACCAGAATACCCTTCTGCGAACTTCGCTCGACTAGAATTGTTGCCTGAATGACCACAGGGTCACCCTCTTCAAAGGCATCGATGACCACTGCGGTTGAATAAGGGATCTCGTCGCGGGTAAGCAGAAAGATCTTCTCGCGAATGATCTCGGCGGCGATGAAGCGTTCGGTGGCATCGGTGGGGATATCGTCCGGATAATACTGCGGCCCTTCCGGCAGGAGGGCAACCAGTTCCGCCAGCAAGGTCTCGACCCCTTTCCCCTTGAGCGCCGAAATGGGTATGATGGCGGCAAAAGGGTGCAAGGTCCGGTACCAATCGATCACCGGCAGCAACTGTTCCGGCGGCAAAAGGTCCATCTTATTCAGGGCCAGCACCACCGGACAGGTTATCTTGTCCAGGTATCCGTGGAATTCCCCGGCCCGTTGCTCCAATTTGCTGGCCGTCATATCGGCGCTGTCGGCAAGGAACAGGACCGCGTCCGCTTCGGCAAGACTCTCCAGCGCCACCCGCACCATCTGCCGGTTCATTTCCTCCCGCGCCTCGTGCAAGCCGGGGGTGTCCAGAAGAATCATCTGATACTGGGGCCCGGTAACAATGCCCATAATCCGGTTGCGTGTGGTTTGCGGCTTCGGAGTGACAATAGCGATTTTCTGCCTGAGCAGTTGATTGAGCAAGGTTGACTTGCCGGCGTTTGGGGGGCCGATAATAGCCACCACCCCCGAACGGTAGGGAGAACTGTGCACTGGACTATCCTTTCTTGACGGGTATGCGGGAAATCGCGGAAGAAAATAATGACAAAGAGATGGAATCCTGCTATCCACTGTACCTTACCATGACCTCCGAACTTCGCAACGTGTTAACTGATGATCTCTCCCGGCAGCCTTATTGAATTTATAGACGGCGGCAGATTTTTCTGCGGCCTCGTCTCCGGCGTTGCCGACAAAAAAATCCAGCTTCTGAGCCAAAACGGTCGCGAGATCAACTTGCCGGAAGCTCGGGTTTTAAATGTTTCCCAGCAACGCTTCCCCCAGAACGGCAGCCGGGAGGCAATCACCGCCCTCCTGCGGGAACGCAGCGCTGGCCGCTTCGCCCTGGCCGAAACCATCGACCTGGAACCGCTCTGGGAGATCGTCTGCGAGGAGACGGACAACGAATTTTCCCCGGATTTCCTTACTGAAATGCATTTCGGCGGCATGGTTGATGACGACCAACGCGCTGCCTTTTTGCGGGCAATCTTTATTACCCCCCTATTTTTTAAGTATAAAAATGGCAAGATTGTTGCCCATACTCCGGAGCAGGTCGAGCAACTGCTGCTGCAGCGGCAGCGGGAAGAAGAAAAGGCGCAGTTGCTGGACCAGGCGGTGAACGGCCTGCAAGGAGTCATGCGAGGCACTCCGGTCAGCGAGGCCGAATGGCCAGACCGGGAGCGCTGCCTGCATTGGCTTGCCCAGTCGGTGCTGTTCGGCAGCGAAGTCCCTGAAGACGAGTTCATCCACCAGGTCATGAAGAAGGCTGGCTTGACCGCACCGCATGCCGGCCATGAGCTGCTGGTGAAGGCCGGAATCTGGGATCGCGACGAAAACCTGGCCCTGCTTAGATCGGATCAGCCGGTGGAGTTCTCCGAATCCTGTCTCCAGATCACCGAAAATCTGCGGGAGGCGACGGCCGAACAGTTACTCGCCGATCCCAAGCGAAAAGATCTGCGTTCCCTGAACACCCTGACCATCGACGGTGCTTTCACCCGCGACTTTGACGACGCCATCCACATCGTCAAAAAAGAAAATGGCCAGGTCGAGGTCGGTATCCATATCACCGACGTCAGTTACTATGTACCGGTCAAGAGTCCGCTCTTTGCCGAGGCCAGGGAACGGGCGACTTCGATCTATTTTCCCGAGGGCCACATTCCCATGTTGCCCAAACTCCTGTCACTTGACCTCTGCAGCCTCATTCAGGGCAAGATACGCCCCTCCATCAGCTTTCTTGTTACCCTGACAGCGGAGGGCGCCCTTGTCCACTCCACTATTGTCCCGGCAATCATTGAGGTCAAACGCCAACTGAGCTACCGCGAGGTCGACGGCCTGATCGACCGGGACCCCGACCTTGCCGCCTTGAATGTAGTCCGGCAGCAATTACGTCAGCAGCGGGTTGACCAGGGCGCGCTGCTGCTCTCCCTGCCGGACGTCAACATCGACATCCGCGACCGCGACCATATCCAGGTCTACCTCTCGCCAGTGGATACACCGGCTCGCAATCTGATTTCCGAACTGATGATCCTGGCCAACGGTCTCGCCGCCGCCTACATGGCGTCCCGAGAAGCGCCCGGCCTGTTCCGCTCGCAGCCGCCGCCGCGCAAACGCATCATTTCCGGCGTCCAAAACAGCTTGACCGACATTGCCCACCAGCGGCGCTTTCTTGCCCGAGGCGAGTTAACCTCTCATCCCAAACCGCACAGCGGCCTCGGCCTCAACAGCTACACCACCATCACCTCACCGATCCGCCGCTTCCTCGATCTGGCCATGCAGCACCAGTTGAGCCACATGATCCATGGCCAGGGCATCCTCTTCTCCAGCGAGGAGTGCAAAACCTTTGCCGGCGTCATCCAGCAGAAACTCGGCCGGGCCAATGCCATTCGCCAACAGCGGCACCGCTATTGGATTCTGCGATATCTAGCCCCCAAGGAGGGGCAGCAAGTCAATGGGCTGGTGGTCGGCGTTGGTCCCAAAAGGGTCAATCTCCTGCTCTGCGACTGTCTCTTTGACGTAGACCTGCCGCCCAACCCGGCCTTTCCGGTCGAACCCGGCGACACCGTGCGCATCCGGCTTGCCCGGGTACGTCCGCTGGACAATATCCTTAGGGTCGAGTGGTAAAAAAACACGCCCTTCCGGTACCCCGTCTTTCCTCCTCAATAATCAGAGCCGCGCCCGTGGACAGAGTCTCGGCGGCTTTCCGATGGGCCGATGTCAGAATCTGTTGAACCGTCCCTCGCTCCCCCGCTCCCCCCTGCTCGTTCGATCGCTAGATCGTGCAGCGTCGTATGTGACGGCTTGTATGTCCGGCCGCAAAATGCCCAGCTATGGAGATGTTATTTATCAGGACGAGCTTCCATCTTTTTTCAGCTCCCTAGTTTAATCGTGAACGCGATACCGCAAGTGACCTTGGCCAATTACATCCTGTTGTTTCTAGGCGTAATGGCCCGCAGCCTCTCCACTGTTCTTGCACCTCTGCTCCATGCAGGACAGAAAAATCCGCCACGGCGGGTTGCGCACTTCCCTCTTCCGGACAGGTCCTTGTCATGGACAAAAGTTCACTGATCAGTTATATGCTCAAGGTATATTTTTTTCAGCCCTATCTTTACAAAGTTTAAGAACAACGGCCTTTTGACCAGCAAAATGACATTCTCCAACATCCGACTGCTCTTTCTCTGCGGCTTTCTATTACTGGCGCACCCCTGCCAGCCGATGGCATCCGCGGAAGAGACACCCGAAATCAAAGACATCATCGTCACCACCTCGGATGTTGACTTGCTGCTCTTCGCCACAGTCAAAAACGGTTTCACCCAGGAAATGATCGACGACATTAAAAACGGTATTCCCATTATTTTCACCTACCAGATGGAACTGGCTAAGACCAGCAGCAAGTGGTTCGACACCACCCTAGTCGAATCGGCCGTGACCCACACCTTGTCGTTTGACAAAACCAGCAACCAATATCAGGTGACCCTTTCCGATCAGAATGGCAGAGTCGTGACTACCACCGACATTAATCAGGCCAAGCAGCTGATGGCTGAACTCAATGGGGTTAAGGTGATCGCGCTCGCCCAGCTTGTTCCCGATGCCCCTTATGCCATCCACTTCAAGGTCACCTTGAAAAAAGGCTCCCTGCCGCTGGGCATGCACCGCCTTCTGCCGATGTCCGCATTGTGGGATTTCGAAACCGACTGGCGCACCATCGAATTCAGATACTGACCCTCCCTCCCAGCCACTGCATGCTCACCGCGGAACAGAAAAAAAAGAAACAACGGCTGATCCGCTTCGTCATCGCTTTCTGCCTCCTCCTTATCCCTGTGCTGGGTTATGTCCAGCGCGGCCTGCTCAGCGGCGACTTCAACCTGCCCATTTCCAGCACCATCCTGATCTTTGCCCTGATCAACATCAACGGGCTCTTGCTTTTGCTGATGCTCTACCTGGTGCTGCGCAACCTGGTGGAATTGGTTTTTGAGCGCAATCAAAAAATCCTCGGTTCACGGCTGCGTACTCGGCTGGTCATCTGTTTCGTCTCTCTTTCCCTGATCCCCACGGCCATTCTCTTCTTTGTCGCTCTGCGCTTTGTTTCCACCTCCATGGATTACTGGTTCAACGCCCAGGTGGAAGACTCGCTCCAATCCTCCCTGAAACTAGCGCAGTCAGTGCTCCACGACAGCAACAAACATGCCGAGTATACCGGACGGCAACTGGCCTCAATCCTGGAGAGCGGCACCCTTGACCTGACCAATCTACCAGCCCTGGAACGTTTTTTTGCCAAGACTCTGAAAATGGATCTCCCCGGGGCGCCAGACAGCCTCCTGCTGCTCGATGGTAACCGAGTCCCCCTAGTCTCCGTCCGCGGACCACGCCTGCAAGCCATCGCCCCGCCGGACCTGCCCTCGGAAGCCCTGCGCTTGACCGCCGACACCGATCAGACCGAGATGGTCACCCGGCACACGACCATCGGTGAATTGATCCAGGCGATCGTGCCCGTGGAGATCACCCTGGAAACTCCCAAGACTTGGTTTCTGGTCACCACCCTGCTGATCCCCTCGTCCCGGCTCGAAACCATGCAGTCCATTTCCGACGGCATTACCGGCTATCAGCAACTGATCATGCTCAAGGCCCCGATCAAGTTCAGTTTGATCATCATGCTGCTGATCATCACTCTATTGGTTCTCTTCGGGGCAATCTGGTTCGGCTTTTATATTGCCCGCGGCCTGACCGGGCCGATCAAGAAACTGGCCGAGGCAACCAAGCGGGTGGCCGACGGCGACATGGATTTTATCGTTGAAAAAGAAGCGGACGATGAAATGGGCATGCTGATTGATTCCTTCAACTCCATGACCTCAGAGATCCTTGCCTCCAACCGGCAACTGGCCCGGACGCACCGGGCCCTCCAGGACAGCAACGAGGTCTCGGAGCAGCGGCGCCGTTATCTGGAGACCATTCTGGAAAACGTCGCCGCCGGGGTCATCGCCCTGGACGAAAACAACCGCATCACCACCATCAACCGCTTTGCCGAAGAGTTATTGGCCATCAAACCCGCTGCCTTCCTGGGCAAGGATTTTCATACCGCCCTGCCCAAACAGCATGTGCTGATTGTTGAAAGTTTTCTCAAGCAACTGCTCTCCACCGGCAAACCGACCATCGAACGTCATCTACGGGTTACCATTCGCCGGGGCGAGACCCTTTCGCTCCAGGTCAACATGACCCGGATGGTTGACGACTGGCACAATCCCATCGGCTTTGTTATCGTTTTTGACAACCTGACCAATTTGGAGAAAGCGCAACGGCTTGCCGCCTGGCAGGAGGTTGCCCGGCGCATTGCCCACGAGATCAAAAATCCGCTGACCCCGATTCAGCTTTCGGCCCAGCGGCTGCGCAAACGCTACCTGGACACGATCACCGACAACCGCGACATCTTCGACCAGTGCACCGCCACCATTATCAATCAGGTCGATGAGATCAAAAACCTGGTGAGCGAGTTTTCCGATTTCGCCCGGATGCCGAAGCTGCACAAGGAACGGAAAAATCTCGGCGATCTGGTACGGGAGATGGTGGTTCTTTACCAGGAGGCCCACAGGCAATTGGCCATCACCAGCCGAATTGACCCTCTGCTGCCCGAGTTCCTTTTCGATGCGGTCCAGATCAAACGGGTGTTGATTAATCTGCTCGACAATGCCGTTTCCGTTTTGGGTGACGCTGGCACCATCGTGGTCACTCTCGGTTTTGGCAACAAGGCCGACCAGGTGAGGCTTGAGGTGATCGATGATGGACCAGGAATTGCCGACGAGGTCAAGCTGCGAATCTTCGAACCCTATTTTTCCACCAGGAAATCAGGGACCGGCCTGGGGCTGGCCATCGCCCATACCATCGTCAGCGAACACGGCGGTATCATCCGTGTCTATGACAACGTCCCCATCGGCACGGTGTTTGCGGTTGAGCTGCCGCTGGATACCTGATATGATATTCAAACCAAGTGATTGCACCACCTCCCGCCAACAGGTTGCCGAACCCTTTGTTTCCCGCCGGGGAATACTCCATGCCAGATTCTATTCTCATCATTGACGATGAGGCGGCCATCCGTGACAGCCTCGCTGGAATCCTTTCCGACGAGGGATTCGCGCCCTTGACTGCCGCGTCCGCCGAAGAAGGGCTGCAACTGCTGGATGAGAAAGATATCCGCCTTATTTTACTCGACATCTGGATGCCTGGCATGGACGGGCTGGAGGCGCTGAAGCTGATCAAGCAGCGGTTTGATCTGCCGGTGATCATGATTTCCGGGCATGGCACCATTGAGACCGCTGTCCAGGCCACCCGCAGCGGCGCCTATGATTTCATCGAAAAGCCGCTCTCCTACGACAAAACCATTCTGTCGATCAAAAAGGGCCTCCAACTGGCGCACCTGGAACGGGAGAACCAACTGCTGCGGGAAAGCGGCCCTCCCGCGATCGGCATAACCGGCAGCAGTCCCCTTATAGCGACCATGCGCCAACAGATCGAACGGGTCGCGCCCACCGACGCCTGGGTCCTGATCCGGGGCGGGCACGGCACCGGCAAGGAACTGGTGGCCCAGACTATCCATCGCCATTCTCTAAGGGCTAAACACCCGATGGTGGCCGTTAATTGTGCGGCCATTCCCGAGGAACTGATCGAATCCGAGCTGTTCGGCCACGTCAAAGGGGCTTTTACCGGCGCCTCGGAAAGCAAAAAAGGGAAATTCGACCAAGCCAACGGATCGACCCTCTTTTTGGATGAAATCGGCGACATGAGCCTGAAAAGTCAGGCCAAGGTTCTGCGTATCCTGCAGGAACAACGATTCGAACGGGTCGGCGGTTCCAAAACCATTGAAGTCGATGTCCGGGTTCTAGCGGCCACCAACAAAAATCTCGAAGAAGAGATCGAACAGGGACGTTTCCGGGCCGACCTGTTCTACCGCCTCAATGTGGTGCCCATCCTGGTGCCCGACCTGGTGGACCGACGCGAAGACATCCCCCTGCTGGTGGCTGATTTCATCGACCAATTCAGCCGCAAGGGTATCGGCCGCAAACAGTTTTCCGCCGAGGCTTTGCGTCTGCTCCAATGCCACGCATGGCCAGGCAATGTCCGCGAACTGCGCAATTTGGTGGAACGTCTGGTAATCATGACTCCCGGCGACGAGATCAACGACCAGGATGTGGCTCTCTTTCTGGGCAATGCACCGCTGCTCCCGCCGCCATCCCACCCCGCTGATCCAATATACCGGCAACTTTGTTACAAGGATGCCCGCCGCCAGTTCGAGACCGATTATCTTCTCGCCAAGCTGAACGAAAATGACGGTAACATTTCAAAAACAGCAGAGCAGATAGGGATGGAGCGTAGCCACCTCCATAAAAAAGTGAAGGCCCTAGGCATTACAGTGAAGTAACGAATTACCGCCCTAGTCTGTTTGCAAGCTGCGGCTGGAAATCGAGAACTCAATAAGCAATCGGCGCCCATCCCTCAATTGCAACGGATGAGCTCCTGAAACATCCTTTTTCTCAAAACCAGAGGTGTCCCATGGTTTTCCCCGAATTTCGCCCGCGCAGAATGCGTCAAACTGAAACCTTCCGCGCCCTGATCCGTGAAACTCGGCTGGTGCCGGAGCAGATGATTTATCCCCTCTTTATCCTGCCCGGCAAGGGCATCCGCCAGGAAGTGTCGTCGATGCCCGGCGTCTTCCGCCTGTCCGTGGATCAATTGGCCAAGGAGGCTAGGGATTGTCTGGCCGTGGGCATCCGTTCGGTTCTTCTTTTCGGTCTGCCGGAAAAAAAGGACGGACTCGGTTCAGGAGCCTATGCCAACAACGGCATAATCCAGCAGGCCATTCGGGAGTTGAAGAACAAGGTTCCCGAAATGACCGTGGTCACTGATGTCTGCCTATGCGAATACACTGATCACGGCCATTGCGGCTGTCTGGCCGGCAAGGAGGTCGACAACGACGCCACCCTGGAACTCCTGGCGCGCACCGCACTGTCCCATGCCCAGGCCGGTGCCGACATGGTGGCGCCCTCCGACATGATGGACGGCAGGGTGAGCGAGATCCGCACCGCACTCGACGAAAATTCGTTCCATATGGTGCCGATCATGTCCTATGCGGTCAAATACGCCTCGGCCTTCTACGGCCCCTTCCGCGACGCCGCCGAGTGCGCCCCCCAATTCGGCGACCGCCGCAGTTACCAGATGGACCCAGCCAACAGCAAGGAAGCCCTGCGTGAAGCGACGCTGGACGTGGAGGAAGGCGCGGATATTCTCATGGTCAAACCGGCGCTGGCCTACCTCGACATCATCAGCCGCCTGCACGACGAGTTCGACCTCCCGGTGGCCGCTTACCAGGTCAGCGGCGAATACGCCATGATCAAGGCCGCAGCCGAAAAGGGTTGGATCGACGGCGAGCGGGTAATGGCGGAAAGCCTGATCGCCATCCGCCGCGCCGGCGCTGACATCATCCTTACCTATTTTGCCAAGGACATGGCCCGACTGCTGGCCCAAAAATAACTATATCCGGAAACAGATCGGAACAAAAAAACCGGGGTGTTCACAATGAACACCCCGGTTTTTTATGAAAATTATAGAAGTAAAAAAACCGCTCGGTATGCAGCACAGCTTGTCAACGTTGCCCTCAAGCAAGCAACAGTGGATGGCGCCTGAAAACAGTTGCACCTAAAGAAGAGAAAAGCCGCATCGTCTATCTGGCTAGACGATTGACGAAACACGACATAAGATCCAAGGTCAGTTCAGGAAAATCCAGATGCGGGGCATGGCCGCAGTCCTCCAGCAACAAGGGAGTAGCCGGGCCTCCGGATTTATTGACAATAGCCTCCACCTGAGCGGCAGTACCATATTGGTCATCCCTGCCTTGGAGCACCAGCAAAGGTACCTCAATGGATGGCAGCAGGTCTTCGATGGTCCAGGAACGAAAGGCGGGGCTGGTCCAGGTTTCAGCCCACGCTTTGAACAACTGCTCGGTTTTTTGGCCGTGATACCGGGCAAGCCCCTTTCTCAACTTGCCTTGCACAAAAGCCTCTTCCGCTTTCCTAATACCAACAAGACTGACCTGCTCGACAAAGACATGGGCAGCGACGGTGATGGCGCCAAGCAGAAGGCGAGGTCTTTTTGCGCTGAAAATCAAACTGATAGTGCCGCCGTCGGAATGACCGATCAGGATGAACCGCTGGCTGGGGATCAGGGCCTCGACCACCTTCGGCAATTCGTCCAGGGCCGCTTCGTGGAGATACCGGATGGTACGGGGCTGGATGAGCGGCGAAGATTTGCCATGGCCGAGCCGGTCATAGACCAGGCCTGGGCAACCGGTCCGGTGGCAGAGGCGTTGGGGAAAACCGTTCCACTGAGCAACACACCCTAAGCCTTCATGGAGAAAGACTAGGCAGGGGCGCTCTGCTTCCCCTTCGTACTGCTCATAGAAAAGATGACGGTGCTCATCGAGAACAACAAGGCTCATGGACCAACCTCAGCTCCTCTTCGTTTTCGCCATTGCCTCCATCCCCAGTCACTAATCGCTGCCAGCAACCCGCCCCCGGTATCGGCGACCAGATCGGCTCCGCTGGCAAACCGTCCGGGAATGAAGGACTGGTGGAATTCGTCGGTTGCCCCGTACAACAGACAAAAGAAAATCGCCGCGCAGCCAGCTAGAATCGGTTGCCTGTGTCGCCATTGTGGCGGCAGGGCGAAAAGAAAGGCCAAGCCGAGCACCGCATAGACCAAACAATGCAACACCTTGTCGATATTGACGATATCCGGCAGGGAAAAACTGTTTCCGGGTTGATGCGACTGATAGAAAATCCCCCCCATGATCACGAGCACGGGAAACAACCTGTACCCGTTATGTTGGCACTCCATTGACGACGCCTAGGCCGCGCCTTCTTCGCTGCCTTGCTCCACGTGCATCCGATCGAGCATCTCCTTGGGATAGCGTTTGTGCAGGCGACGGATGGCGGCATGAATCTGCTGGGTGGGTGCCCCCTCCAGCTCGGTTTCGGCCTTGTCGGCATAGGCTGTAAGGAAAAATTTCCGGTCGCGGAGGACAAAAGTGTGGCTGAAATTGATCTCAATGGTTTCGGGATTCTCGTTGATGGGCACCTCAAGCCGTTCACCGCCTCTGGCAATTTGGACAGCGTCGGATTCGGTGATCTCCAGGAGCCAGGCATCCCCTTCATGATCACTAAAGAACAGAAAGACGCCCAATTCTTGAAAGGTGACTTTTTTCTCGACCGCCAGGGCTTGCACCTTTTCGATCGCCGCCATCAGCGAGACCTTCATCTGATTGATCGGGCTGCCCGTTGCCCCCGCCTGCTTGGCGGGCAGACAGCAGTGTTTATATTTTTTCCCCGAGCCGCAGGGGCACGGGTGATTTCTTCCAATTTTTCCCATCCTGTCTGTTCCTCTCTTGTTGGTTATGTGGAGGTGTAATCACGCGCTCTTGTTCAGCCTCTTTTCATACCCCGGATCACCAAAAAAATTCAAGAAAAAGCAGACCTTCCTGCTTCAGCTAGGTGATGCCGTCAACTTTTGCCGGCATATTAACTGAAAACAACCAACTTGGCCGATCATCAACAAGCCGCAACCGTATGCCGGGTTTAACCCGCACTCCTCATAGATAGAAAGTCAAAAGGCCACAAGTGGTGCATAGTCAGTAACCACTGGCAAGGCCGGTGGTTTGAAAAATGTGTACCGCTCAAAACGATCTACTCAACAGATTGACTGACACCTCTCTTTTTGCCGATGTCTTCCTCGAAGCATATGTCGAAGCCCCGTCACAGATTATCCTTGATGTCGACGCCACCGAAGATCCGCTGCACGGAAGCCAGGAAGGGAAGTTTTCCATGGGTGGACAAGGCCTGTTGTTACCTGCCGTTATACATTTTTTGTGGGGAACATTTATTGTGTGCCCAGTTGCGGACAGCCGGCAATGATTCCTCCCCCGACACGGTTGCAGAGGTGGAACGTATGATTCAGCGCATTCGCGCATCCTGGCCGAACACCCAAATAATCGTCCGGGGTGACAGTGGTTTTTGCCGTGAAGCTGTTATTCTATGGAACCTTCAAAACGCGAGTGCAACACTACTTTTCTGCCGATGCGGTAAACCTGGCTTTCATTGGCCAGGCTGTTTTTATTACCTCCATGCTCATCCCAAACCTTCCTTCCCTCGTTCCTCAAGACGTATGGTGCCTTGAATGAACTTGGACCTTTTTCTTGACAAAAAGGCTTGATTTGGTGTAGCTATTTGCCTTTTTGTCGAGGGTTCGTTGTATGAGGCGGCCCGATTTCGCTCCGTTTTCAACTCTTTCAGAGGATACCGATGAAGCAATTCAAAATCAAAACGATTAATGCCATTGCCCAGGAAGGATTGGCCCTGTTCAACGAGCGGTTCGCGGTCAGTGCCGACGAGGCCCATCCCGAGGGCATTGTGGTGCGCAGCTCCAAGGTCGATCTTTCCGCGTTCCCGGAATTGCTGGCCGTGGCCCGTGCTGGGGCCGGCGTCAACAATATTCCGGTGGACGAGGCCACGGAAAAGGGGATCTGCGTCTTCAACACCCCCGGCGCCAACGCCAATGCCGTGGTCGAGCTGGTATATACCTCGCTAGGTATCTGGCTGCGCAATGTCGAGAAGAGCATCGAATTCTGCCAAGGCCTTTCCTGCACGAACGACGAGGAGATCAACCGCGAGGTCGAGGCTCGCAAGAAGAAATTCAAGGGCGAGGAGATGTCCGGCAAAACCCTGGCGGTCTTTGGTCTCGGCAAAATCGGTGTCGGAGTTGCCAATGCCGGGTTGCATCACGGCATGCGGGTGCTGGGTTTCGACCCCTTTCCCGCCCTGGACAACATCCATCATCTGTCGCCCGAGGTCGTCCTGGCCCGATCGCGCAAGGAGGCCTTGGCTAATGCTGATTTTATCTCCGTGCATATGCCACTCAACAAGAACACCAGGGGCTACGTCACCGAAAAGGACTTCCTCGAGTTTGTGAAGGAGGGCGCGGTCCTGATTAATTACGCCCGCGGGCCGATCATCGATGAGGATGCGGTGCTGGCAGCCCTGGCCAGCGGCAAACTCCGGGGCCATATCTCCGACTTCCCTTCGGTGAAATTTCTCGGGCACGAGAAAATTCTGGTGACACCGCATCTTGGCGCTTCCACCTCCGAGTCCGAGGAGAACTGCGCCACCATGGCGGTGCGTGAATTGAGAAACTACCTCGAGTTTGGTAATATCGTCCACAGTGTCAACTTTCCCAATATTGAGACTATTCCCACCGTGGAAGTGCATACCCGCCTGACCGTGATCAACAGGGATCAGCCGGGCATGATCGGCATGATCAGCAATATTCTGGGTGGCGAGAAGATCAATATCATGAACTACACCAACAAGAGCAACGGCACCGTTGGCTACAACATTATCGACTGTTCCGGGCCGGTGCCGGAGGAAGTGCAAAACGCCATCGCCAAGCAGGACGGTGTTTTGCGAGTCCGGGTAATACCTCTGGAGATACGAGGGCGACAGTGTTAAGCTGGGTAAAAACTATCCAGATAGCTGTTCAAAACAGAAATCAGTGTATAAAAAAATTGATCGCTCAACAGGTTGATAGAGTGATATTTTTTTATGGCAGCAGTGGTTGGTTCGTATAATCCGGTAAAAAAAATTTAACTTTTCTTGGGTGTTGCGCCAATCGTCCCTGAGGGTGAATCCTATTGTATCCATTTAACATTGTGTGTAATTATTAGCTACATCTGCGGTTTTTATAAAATGGCACGAAGAATGCTAGATCAAAAGCAATTCTTCATCTCTTCTCTCCTTTTCCGGCTTGATTCCTTGTGGATCAAGCCGGTTTTTTTTGAGGCAGGCAATTGGATAGCACTTACGTTTTCCTGTTGCCGCATTCGAGCTATGAACAGCCGTCCTTGGATGCCGCAGTTGAGAGCCTACTGGCCTCAATGGACAACTTCGGAACCTTGCGCACTGCGCGGGTGTTGCTCAAACCCAACCTGATCACCGCTCGAAACGGCAAGCTGGCCTGTACCGACGGCCGGTTCATTGTGGCTGTTGCCCGATGGTTTACGGCCAAGGGGGCCCAGGTGGCTGTCGGCGATTCCCCCTCATTCGGTTCGGCGAGATCGGTGCTGGAGGCAATTGACGCCCTGCCCGCCCTGCGTGAAATGGGTGTGCCGGTGGTCGAGTTCCGGCAGATTAAGGAAATAACCCTGCCCGGCGGATATAAGGTGCCGATGGCAGCGGCAGCCATGGAATGCGACCTGCTCGTCAATCTGCCCAAGGTCAAGGCCCATTCCCAGATGCGGCTGACCCTGGCGGTGAAGAACCTTTTTGGCTGCATTTCCGGCTTTCATAAACCCTGGTGGCACATGATGCATGGCGGCACTAACGGCAGGTTTGCCGAACTGCTGGTGGCTTTGCCGGGTATGCTTCCAGCCGGTTGCACCCTGGTCGATGGTATCATCGCCATGCACCGGACCGGTCCGGTGCATGGCGAACCCTATCCTTTGGGTATTATGGCGGGCGGTACCAATCCGGTGGCCATCGATACCGGACTTTTGGCCCTTTTGAGCGTTGACCCTTTACAGTGTCCGTTGTGGCGCGCAGCACACCATGCAGGTCTTGTGGGAACGAACGCAGAGGACTTGGTGTTTCCGTTGGCAACACCGGCTACGCTTGCGGTTCGCGGGTTTGTGACGCCCGATGCCTTGGGGCCGGTCCGTTTCAATCCCTTCCGTTTTGTGAAGAATTCCATGAAACGGGCACTGCTTCGTGCCGGTGGGCGATAAAAGGCGCTGATGCCTGAAGCAAAGGGCCTGGTTGGTGGACAGGGGGCAAGGCCCGGCTTGTGATTTAGGGGCGAGTGTTTTTTAGCAGTCTCCAGCAAGCCTCAAAGCAGCCCATTGCCGCCAGGTAGATCAGAGTGGCGGTGATCAGCGAGGGCCAACCGACCGTGGCCGTGTGGAAGAAGTGTTGAATCGGCTGGTAAACGATCGCGCCGTAGCCCGAGGCGTGGATCATCCAAAATCCAGGAAAGGTGAAGCCGGCGATCAGATAAAAACCTCGACGGATAAGGATCATGCTTGGCCATTCTCGAGAAAGTTTGAGGAACAGGTACTTTGCGCCATCCGAATACGCTGTTCAATTATAGAAGATCGCTTGAGCAAGAGAAAACCTTTTTCCGTAAGACCGGCCTGTTGGCCGTTTTTTCAGCTGTTTGCATTGATTTTTTTTCATAACTTGAGTAAATAATTTCTTTTTTAACAGAGTTTCCGGAGTTCCTTTTGCAAAAAGAACGTCTGCCTGCCGTGTCATTTCGACCAAGGAGAAATCTCTCGTGCCTGGTAACGAGATTTCTCGCTATCGCTCGATATGACAAAAAAAGTTCCACCCTTTTTTGAACATTCGGACACGCTATAGTATCCGGTCGTTTTGCAAGAGGCTTAGCAAACATGGGTGGCGTTTTGTACCGTTCAGCTTTGGCTGCTCGCTGGCCGGTGCGAAAGATCTAATGAGCACCTGACTCAACATAATCTCAATGACCAAATCAGCCCTGAACAAGAGGGCTTATTTTTTTACTCACTCCAGAAGGAGATTTTATGTCCACGCATCTATTTACTTCAGAATCGGTCTCCGAAGGGCATCCGGATAAAGTTGCCGATCAGATCTCCGATGCCATCCTCGATGCCATCCTCACCCAGGATAAAAACGCGCGGGTCGCCTGCGAAAGTTTGGTCACCACCGGCTTGGCTATGATCGCCGGCGAGATCACGACCTCCGCCTGGGTTGACATGCCCAGCATTGTCCGCGAAACTATCCGGGAGATCGGCTACAACTCTTCCGATATGGGCTTTGATTGGCAATCCTGCGCGGTCCTCACCTCGATTGACAAGCAGTCGGCGGATATTGCCCAGGGCGTCAACGAGGGCAGCGGGCTCGATCTTGACCAGGGCGCCGGAGACCAGGGGCTGATGTTCGGCTATGCCTGCGACGAAACCAGCGTCCTTATGCCCATGCCCATCACCTATGCCCACTACCTGGTTAAGCGTCAGGCCGAGGTCCGCAAGGCAGGTATTCTGCCGTGGTTGCGCCCGGACGCCAAGAGCCAAGTAACCATTGAGTATGTGGACAATGTGGCCAAGCGGATTGAGGCCGTGGTCCTTTCCACCCAGCACAGCCCCGACATCAGCTACGCGGATCTCAAGGAAGCAGTGATGGAGGAGATCATCAAGCCAGTCCTGCCGGCCCATATGATCGACGCGAAGACCAAATTCTTCATCAACCCCACTGGCCGGTTCGTTATTGGCGGTCCAGTCGGCGACTGCGGCGTCACTGGCCGCAAGATTATCGTTGATTCCTATGGCGGCCGCGGCTCGCACGGCGGCGGGGCTTTTTCAGGCAAGGATCCGTCCAAGGTTGATCGGTCGTCCTCCTACATGGGCCGTTATGTCGCCAAAAACATCGTGGCAGCCGGACTGGCAACCGAGGTCGAGGTGCAGGTCGCCTATGCCATCGGCATCTCCAAACCGGTGTCCATCAATGTCAAGACCTTCGGCACTGGTAAGATCTCGGAAGAGCGGCTCGTCGAAGTGGTGGGACAGGTCTTCGATCTCCGGCCCAAGGCGATTATTCAGCAATTGGATCTTCTGCGGCCAATTTACCACAAAACAGCGGCTTATGGCCATTTTGGTCGGGAGCTGCCGGAATTTACCTGGGAGCGGATTGATAAGGTCGAAGCCCTACGCAACGCCGCCGGTCTGTAAAATTTAGAAGAATTCTGGTTTCTCACAGGAAACCTGGGAGCACTACATGCATGATTATAAAGTAGCGGACATGAAGCTGGCTGAATGGGGCCGGAAAGAGATAGCCATTGCGGAAACCGAGATGCCTGGTCTGATGGCTTTGCGCGAGGAATTCGGCGCGAAAAAGCCGCTTACAGGTGCCCGGATTGCCGGCTGTCTGCACATGACCATTCAAACAGCAGTATTGATGGAAACCTTGGTTCATCTCGGCGCCGAGCTTCGCTGGTCCTCGTGCAATATTTTTTCCACCCAGGATCATGCGGCTGCAGCCACTGCCGCCGCCGGGATTCCGACTTTTGCCTGGAAGGGGGAGACCGAGGAAGAGTTTTGGTGGTGCATCGAGCAGACCATTTTTGGACCGGACAACTGGCGGCCGAATATGATCCTCGATGACGGCGGCGATCTCACCTTGATCATGCATGAAAAATATCCCGAACTGATGAAGGATATTCGCGGCATCTCCGAGGAGACCACCACCGGAGTGCACCGGCTGTACGAGATGACCAAGCAGGGCAAACTGCTGGCACCGGCCTTCAATGTCAACGACTCGGTGACCAAGTCGAAATTCGACAACCTCTATGGCTGCCGGGAGTCATTGATCGATGGCATCAAACGGGCCACCGATGTGATGATCGCCGGCAAGAT
>Ga0209016_1000913_pt1 | contig 28785 bp, 30 predicted proteins | sample EPASupsiteSAE305_FD_187265 | JGI IMG/M metagenome (GOLD analysis project Ga0209016, IMG submission 187265) | Bioremediated contaminated groundwater microbial communities from EPA Superfund site, New Mexico - SAE3-05 (SPAdes) (version 2) | ecosystem: Environmental > Aquatic > Deep subsurface >...
TTTAACCGAATTGGGCCGGATTGTCAAGGAAAAAAGGAATGATGTTTCGTAAGTATCGATTGAATCGATAGATAGGTAACCGAGACTGATCACTTTTACTGTTTGATAAGGGTTTGCGGTTCTTTATGTGTGTGGTATATGTTTCTCGATATTGTGGCTGGAAGGGGCAAAGCTGGTTCGGGAAATAAAAACCGCAAGTTAATCAAGCATAGTTTAAACCCACAAAAAGCGCCGTATTTTAATAAGCCGTATTAAATTATCTTGGTCTTCGGCTTCCCATTTCATATCCAATTTGTGAGATTTTTTAGAAACGTCTTTGTATTTTTGGTAACCCGGAGGATCGCTTATAAAAACATAATGGTCAATCGTTTTTCCATCATCTGCATACACTGGTTTTGAGCGTTCCTTCCAATCGGGCATTTCATTTTTCTTTAAACTGTCAAAAGGGTCAGTCCGATTTGGTCTTGATTTGGTCCACCAGTGATATAAATAGCGTATTTCTTTAGCCGCGTTAATATGTGCGTCGTTAAAATTCCAATCGATAATTTTGAATGGATGTTCCTGCTCAACAAAGTCAACAAGAATTTGAAAATTAGCATGCAGCATTATATTATCACGATCCGTCCACCCTTTTTTTAACGTGTGTATTTTTAAAATTTTCATAATGCCTCACATAATAATCAGTTTTCGCAGTCTCTTTCAATTTCAAAAACAAATTCGAGCATATATGTTTTTAATTCGTTTATTTCTTTTTCGGTAATAAGCGGCTTGGCGTTTGGATTGACATCGTTTTTAACGGCCAGAAGGCATTTGTCGATGTCTTTTTTTAGGTCATCATAGCAGAAACCGCCTATTGTTTCAAGGCTGTCGCAAAATATCTTGAAGTACCAGTCTGAACGCTTTTGAGGCTGGCCGCAGCCGTCTTTAGACATTCCGAATGTATACCAGACGCTGTTTGTCCATCTGCTGTAAGCCATATCATCCCTCTAACTGTAATTTTTTAACCGCCCAGGCCTGCATCTGAATTTTAAGATTTTTCATCTCACGATACTTCGCGATCGCCTCGAGGTCGATCGTAACGACTTTTGCAAGCTCGGTTTCGAATAGTTCAAGAATCTGCGCTTTCGACATCACTATCGTTTCAATGCCGTGCTCAATGCTTTTCTTGCCGTTAACGCCGCCCGTGCGCGCGGCCCACTTCGCCGCCTGGCCGGACTTGCGGACTGAGAGCGGCAGCCGGTAAACACGCTTGCGCTGCTCCGGGTCCATGTTGACCGGTATCACCAGATCGCGGCGCTTGAAATTTTTATAGAATTGGCCGGCAAAAGTTTTAATGTGTTTTATGCCGTTATCATCGAGGTTGGCCGTAAAATTGGTCGCTATGATATCGCCGGCGGGATCGAAGTCGACTATTGAAAAAATTATGAACTCTTTAGCCAGGTCTATGCCGCGGTCGGAAAGTTCCTTCACAAAATATTCTACGGTAAGATATGAAGATTGGCCGCCAACGGCTATTGTTGTAATATCGAAGTTGCGGTTGACTTCCTGCAGAAGGTCTGTATAAGATGTTTTTTCGGCGAAAAGCATAACGTGCGCATACTTGCCGCCGATCCAGCGGTTGCCCTTATCATCATCATCGAAACCAAAGTCGCGGTATTTGAAAAGACCGGATTTGACCATCAGGACGAACATATTCGAAACGATGTTGTAGGCGTCACCCTTCTTATTGGCCCCTACACGGTCCATCGTGTCTTTTATATAATACCAGAACGAACGAAGATTGCCTATGTCAAAAGGCTTCTCGCCCGCTTTTATATATTCGTATGTCTGCCAGATAACGTTTTTAATGAAAAGCGATTTGTTTATGTTCTTGGCGCTTTTCCCGAATTCTTTTATCAGCTCGTTGTTTGGCATCTTCAGGATCGGCTTTTTATAATGCTTTATGCCGAGCTTTTTCAGTATTTCTCCGGGATCGAGGCGGGCCAGTTCCCTGGCATAAGCTATCAGACGGGAGGTATAATCTGTTTTTGGATTCATCGGGGGCGCTCCGCTGTCGAAAGGTCTGCTATGGCCTTTTTCACAAGTTCTAATAATTGAGGGTCGGTGAGTGCCGAAGGATCTATGCCTTTCGATTTGAGCCATATTTTGAAGTGATAGCGGGATTGGAGTTTTGCGAATTCGTCGAACAGCGCGTCGGGCGGTTCGACCGTGTTTTCCGATATCCAGCGGTCTATCGCCCATTTCGGAAAGCGCAGCAGCGTTCCTAGCTTGGTATATGGTATTTCATTGTTCGAAACTTTTTTATAGATCGTGGCTTCGGTTATGTCGAGATATTTCGCGAGTTCTTTGATCGTCATGACTTCGGAAGACATAATAACTCCTGCTATGCGGCTTTTCTGGTTTTTAATTTTATGATCAATTCCATATCGAGCGCGTCGGCTATTTTATCAAGTGTTCCTATCGTTATTTGCTTTACACCGTTTTTACTGAGTTTTGATAAAGTCGCAGCGGCCGTTCCAAGTTTTTTGGCAAGCCCGGCTAGCGTAAGGTCGGACGCCTGGCATATTCCCCTGACTTCCAGTATGTTTTTTACGGCCGTTAGAAATGCCTGGCCGTTGTTTTCTGCGATCGCCGAGGTGAGGCACTCGGCAGCTAGTTTGTTGGATTTTAACTTTTCCATCAGAACTTTATGGCTATTTTGGGATTGATCTTTTTTGAACTGTTCCGCTTCAGTATTGGCCAGCTCGGTAAAAGATCGTATGTCATATTTGCATTCTTTTAATATCTTGGCTCTTGTCTTGTGGATTTTCTTTACGATCGAATCTTCCATAATTACTTATCCTCGGTTAAGCCACTTTTTTGTTATTGTTTAAAAATCCAAGTTTTTTGGCTGTAGCATGAGAAGAAGAAAGTCTTTTGCTTATTGCATCTTCAAGGCTTAAATTTTTGACTTCTTCATATGCCTCGTTTTTGCATTTCCATGTTTCGATAAGCGCTTTAGAATCTTTAAATTTCTTCATAAACAACCTCTTTGTAGATCGTGGCTTCGGTTATGTCGAGATATTTCACAAGCTCTTTGATCGTCATAACTTCTATGGGCATAGCGGCTCTTGTCAGGCGGCTTTTCTTAATTGTTTTGTCGTTTTCTTTATGGTGGCTTTTGGGTTTTCCTTATCGATTTTTTCGGCTTCCTTCGTAACGTATTCGCAATAAGTTCGAAGATTATAATCGCACTTTTTGTATGTGGCTTCCCTCGTTTTTCTTATCTCATCAATGCAATCAATATTTTTTTTCATCTTTCACCCCCATAAACATTTTTGGAGTTGTTATTACGACGTTATGAATCTTGTTTTTCACGTTAAAATCAATAAGCTTGCGTATATTGTGACTGTTCACGATATGCTTCATGTTCCATGAAAGAAGGTAATCCATCTGGTGAACACTAGCCACGGCTATATGCAAAGCATCGACCTCCGCCTTCTTCGGAAGATGCAAAGCCTTAACATATCTTTCGGCCAGTCTGATCGTTGCCTCGTTTAACGGCAGCTTCTCTATATTTTTCGCAAGTTCTATCCTGGCCGGTATCGCCTCGATGTCACCTTTTGATATTTCATCGATGACGGCCGCGGAAATGTATATTTTATAACGCCTGGCGGCATGGTCCCAGAAATGCCATGTCGCTAGCTGCTCGGAATATTTTTCGTAATCGCGGCTCGGTTTGGCCGTGATAACGCTTATTACGCTGGACTCGACGTAAATTTTTTCCATATACCCTCATTATACCATAAAATATCTTAAAAATCATTAGGTTAACATATTGTCTGTTATCAGACTCGGCCGCTGGGTATAAAATTCAGACTTTACAACACTTTTCGGAATATTCGAAAAATATTTTTCATCCCACTATATCAGTCCTGAAATATATTTCAGGCTTTACGTGCCTTTTAGACCGCGCCGCGGCGGATCCTGGCGCTGTCCAAAAATGCCTTGAAATCGGGGTTATCAAAACAATTCGGGGTTAATGGTATCTTTCGGCAAATTCGATTAAAGCCTGGCTTATAATATCCTGCTGTTTGAACTGAGGATGCTTTTCAATAAAGTCCGTTATTTTTTTAATAGCGCTTTCATATAACTTATAGGTTTTTAGTGTTAGATTGCCGTGAAGCGCGCGGGCGTTTATCTTTAATTCCGGTATTTCTATTACGTTTTTTTGTTTTTTCTCATACCAGTCAATGACCTCGGCCATTTTGTTTTTCATGCTAAATATTTCTTCAAGTGTTTTTAAAGCTGCTATTTCTGGCAATCCATTTATTTTATCAGATTTTATTTTTCTTTGAGGTTTTTTAGTGATCATTTTTTTCCTTTATTGCGTTAGCAATACTTTTGTATTTGATTATCAGAGAGGATATTGCGAAAGTAATACTTTGACACTGCTTTAATTATGGTACTTTTCGACAAACTCTATCAGAGCCATACCCAATAAATCTTGATGCTTAAACTGAGAATGCTTTTCGGCGAACTCAATAAATTTTTTAACGGCTTTTTCGCTGATCTTAAAAGTTTTGGTTATTATCGTTTCGCCCAGCGCCTTGTTATTTATTTTAAGTTCAGGTGTTTCTATTACATTTTTGTGTTTTTTTCGATACCAGTCAAGCATCTCAATAAGTTCCGGAGCTATATTGGCGACTTCAAGGATATTTTGTTTAAGTTTTGCGGGAAAACGCAGGTCCGCACTTGCTTGTTCCGGCAATACTTTGGCAATACTTTTAGAAGATTCCTTTATTTTAGCGGGTATTGCGGAAGTATTGCCTTCGCAATGTTTTTTATTTTCTTGTTTTATTGCTTTAGCAATACTTTTGGAATTTTTCAGTTTTGGCTCTTTTGAGGCTTGAAACTCTTTTTTTTTAGCCTTTATTGCTAAAGTATTGCTTTTGGATTTTAATGGCATGTTATCACGCTCCTTAATAAAATCATCGGCTTTTACGTCGAAGGTATTGAGTGGCGTTTAAATTTAGGTTAATAATGAATAACCAGCATGTTTTTGAGATCTATGCTAAAAGGGAAAAATTAAAAACAAGAAAACGGCTGCAATGCAATTGTTTTAGATAATATTTTGGTGTTACGAGCCTTTTCAACGCATGATTTTGATGTTATAATGGATAATAAAATTTTTAAATGAATTTGGAGGTAGGATTATGATTCAAACCGGTGTTAGCCGGCTAGCGCTGGGACCGCGTAAAATTTTAAACGCTCTTGTCTTCATAGTTGAGCGCCAGGGTAATCAGCCTTTTTATAAGGAATGGACAATGACTTTAAAAAAAATGTGCGCTTTAAATGTTTCTGGAACTCTCTGTTTAAGAAATATTTTTAAAAAATTAAGGTCTGCTTATATATTTTTCAAAGGTGAACAGTTAGAGTTGTTTAGTATGCTGGAGTTACAAAAAAACGATTTCGAATTTAAGTTCGATTTTAACACAAAAGTTAAGGAATCTATTTTAAATGGAGATTGTATGGCTTTGGACGTACTGGCAGTGTCAAAGTTCAATCACGTTTATTCTATGGCTTTATTTGAAGTTTTAGGATGCGTTGTCCTGAAAAATTTTTCTCTTGGTTTTGCAAGACGATCTTTTCGTATTGATGAGTTTAGAAAAACTATGGATTTAGATGAAAAATTAAAATCATTGCAGGCTTTTAAACGATTGTTCCTGGTTCCTTCTTTTGCTGAGATTAATCAAAAATCAAGGATTAAGTGCGGTTATTCTTTGCATAAAGGATATGGACTGGCTTACGAAACTATAAAATTAACCGCTAATCAACGAAAAGAAATCATAAGACAAGAACGGGAAGCTCTTGCTATTAAAAGAATGAATGATCGATCCAAGCACGAAATATCAGAATTAAATGAAGATGATTTTGAAGAACTGAGAATGGGGGCTATAAAATTTTTAATGGCTACAGTCAGTAGTTGGTCAGAAAAAGACATTATTGACAGTATGGTTTGTGCATGGATCAGGATGAATGATTATAAAATGGAAGATTTTTAGATTAAACAAGACATAAAGAGTTAATAAAGGGTATAATCGATGTGGGAGTAAGAAAATAAAACAACTTATGCATATATTTTCAATACCCAATATCTATTAAATAAAAAATAAAACAACAACAACGTTTCCTCCTTATATATTATATATACGCGCGTACGTGCGCGCGCGCGCGGTTGTTGTTGTTTTAACTTGTTTCATCAAATATATGTTTACGAACAAGAAAACAGTTGCAAAACAAGGGTTTTTAAAAATGTAGCGTTAGAAAATAAATACCAGACCGTTAGAAAATAAATACCCTAGCGTTAGAAAATAAATACCCTGGCGTTAGAAAATAAATATAGTGGCGTTAGTTTGGCAATTGATAAACTAACGGTATGTCGGCAGGTTGTGTTTTATGAGGTTAAAAGTAATAAAATGATTGTAGCACAATAGTTTTAGGAAATGTACCGTTAGAAAATAAATACTCTGTGTGATAGATTTTAAAATATAGCGTTAGTTTTATTGTTGACGAACTAACGGTATGGTGGTATAATTAGTTGGGGTGGTTAAAAGATGAATAAAGAACTTAGTTTAAAGAAACATAGTGCTGTTATCCAGATTAGCTGCAAAGAATTAACGATTATTCAAAGAAAGTTGATTAATGCAATCATTTGGATCATTCAGAAAACTAAAAATGAATCGATTTATGAAATAAGTTTAAGCGAAATAAAGAAGATGTGTGGTATTCAAGCCACTGATAACGTTAATTTGAAGTTTTTGTTTAAAGGATTGCGCGATATAAAATTAGAGTTTAACTACTTAAATAAGGATAAACACCAAATTTGGGCAGGCGGAAGTTTTTTATCCTGGGTTGAAATAGATAAAGAAACCAATCACATAAAATTTGAAATGCCGGAAATGCTAAAAGAAAAAATAAGATACCCCTCCATGTATGCACCGTTAAATATGATTTTAATTGCCGGTTTTAAATGCTCATATGCTATTATCTTGTACGAATTGTTAAGAGATTATTTAAACGCCCAGAAAATTCCGTTGATAAGCATAGCAGATTATCGTGTACTTATGGGAATAAAAGATCATGAATACAAAGAATTCAGGAACTTTCGTAATTATGTTATTATTCCTGCCGTTGAAGAATTGAATGAAAAATCAGATTTGACTTGCCGATACGAATTAATTAAAAAGTCTTTTAGCAATAAATATGAATCAATTAGTTTTTTTGTAACTAAAAAGACCGGTAACCTAACATACGAAAAAAACCCTGAATTGCAGACAGAAAAACCTGATGTTAGCGGCGATCTTTTTGAGCAATTAGAAAATTCGGACCCGCCGACCAGTCATATACCGGAAGAGGTTTTGAAGGAAATTCCGGAAAAATATCGTGTAAAGTCACTGCTGGATGAGATCATAAAAAAGCTCGATGAAGGCAAGGCCGTAAGTTATATAAGGCTCAATTTGCGGTATGCCCTTAAAAAAGCTAAAGATAATCCGTTGTTTTATGCAATAAATGCTTTAAAAAACAATTATGCCGGTTTCGATGTCGAGGTCGAAGAAAAGAAAGATCTTGAAAAAAAGACGCGGGTCCAGGCTGCACAGGTTAATACAAATAAAAGAAAAAACGATGAGCAGACACTGGATATGATCAGGTCGCTGTCGCCTGAACAGTATGGTCCGTTATACGAAGAAGCCAAGCAAATAAATGCTAAAGAAAACCCCGGCAATCCATTTTTTATCCGTGATTCGATGATTGAGTTAAAAATGGCTCAGTTATATACTGAAAGCCAAGAAAAGAACGGCTATCAAAACAAAGACGGCGATTAAATCGTCCGCGTCCGCGTGATTGAATCATAAATTGTAAGTTTTTAATTAACATCACTCCAGGCCGCCCAGCGCCGGCGAAACTTTGTCGCCGGCCGGAAGAGCGGCCGGCTGCTAAGATAATCGCGGGCAGCAGCCGGCTGCTGCTCGCGGAACCTCCGCCGCGGGGCGGCCGGGTTTGTTCAAGACAAAAATTTTAATCAAGACAGAACCTTTTTTCTATTTCCCAAAAAAATAACAAATTTCGAGGCCGTAAGCGGAGCTAAAACGAACGCAAAACGCAAAAAGGTAGTTTTGGTCGTCCGGCGATTCGGAGGCCCCTTAAAACGCGTTATACGCATTCGAAATTTCATGAAATTTAAATTCTAGGTAAAAAGCTCGATGATGATATGTCTTGAATCAAGTATTCGCATATCCAGAGATTTTCCAATGTCAAAACCAAGCTCTTTTAATTTTGCGGGCAATGTTATTCCCATTGAATTACCAATTTTGCTTATTTTTTTAGTTTCTTTAGATAATTCGTCTTGTATTTGTCTTAATTTGTGATAGGCTTTTGATTGTTCGAGCGTGAAAATAATTTCCTGGCAGGATCCGCAAACCATAACGGCGCATTTAATACCCTGTATTTCCTGCGTTTTTTCCTCGAATTTTCCGCCGCATCCGCATTTCATAGTCTTCCTTTTTGTTCCCATAACGTCACCACCTTTGCATAACCTTCGTTTAGAGTCACGATCAATACTATAGTTTTTTTATTCTTTCCGTCATACCAGCTTAAAGCAATTTTGTTCGGTTTTTCACATTTATCGAGATAAAGTTTTCCATTTTTATAGGCTTTTATAATATCGTCTTCATAGATATTATAAAGAGGCATTTTATCGGTTACGCAATGAAGGCTGAAAACTATATTGTCAATAAAATCAAGCCTTTTTGCATATAATTTTTCGAATAGAGTCATCGCGACACCTCGTTTATGTTATAACACCTATTATAACACAAGTAATAACGAAAGTCAATACAAAACGGTCATTTTGGGGCGGGCGGTGCGAGGTGCAACCGAGCGCGCCCGCGCACTTAGACAGAACGGCTGGCAGTTAGCCGCCGCCGTTAGCGTCCATGGATGGCGCGCGACGATAAACCCGCCTTATGTAAAAGCGAGCCGCACGACGCGGCGAGCGTCTGAGCCCGGCCGCAAGGACGGGCGAAAGTTTACATAAGGCATGGATTATCGGCGAGGCGGCGGCGCTCGTCCCTATCGACGAGACAGAAGGGGGCCGGGGGTGGGGATAGGTGAATTATGTTTAACCACAAGGGTTTTAAAATAAATTCTGAATTTGTATGCAGCACGGCGTAAATTTATTTATTGGCTTGCAAACTCTTTGTAAATACTCATCTTGTCTAATAGAGTCTTAATTGACTTTTTAAAAATTTAAGTTATAATTTAAGTTAATTATTTTCAATGCAGGAGATAAAATGAAAACATTCCTTGCTACATTAAAAATATTATTAATCCAATTATCTAAAGAGAAAAAAGCATTTATTATAATCGGGTTTTATTATATTATTTATTTATTATTTATTTTATCTTTCGGTTATACAGAATTTTTAACTTCATTTTATGGATTAAAAATACTTTTTTCATCGGTATTTCTAGTTCCCTCAATAACATTGACATTCAATGATAATTATATGATTGAATCATATGCGTATGCTAAAAACCAAATTTTAATTAATAATAGCACTTTTGTTTTATCACATGTTTTTATAATTTTTATGTATGCAATAATTTTGCTGTTACCAGCTTTGATTTCAGATTATTACCATATACAAGTGGTGTCAAAATCGTCGTTTATCTTTTTAATATTTGAAGAGATTAAAAATATAGTAATTATATTATTTTATTTTACAATTTCATTTGGATATGGAATATCAACCATTCGTAAATATGTGAATGCAAATATAGAAATACCTAATACTTTGAAACTTCAAAGAATTATAACATCATCTATAATTTTTACAAATTTATTTTTAACCTTCATTATTCCGGGGTTTGGTTGTTATTTTAATTGTTTAAATTTTACTTTTAGAATATCATCTCCAGGACTAATGCACTTTAAACAAGATTTATATAATACCACGTTTTTAGAGCTTCCATATGATGTTTGGCTAACATTTATATTGTGTTTAATTTCTTTATTGCTATACAAATATGTAATTCTTAAAAATATTAGCAGTTATATCTTAATCATTGAAGGCGAAAGCAAAATAAAACTTTAATTATATGAGTTTTAAAGGAGTTAAAAATGTATCAAAGTAAAAAATCAGTAGTTAATATAACAATATTTACAGTGTTGCTTTTAATTATTTTATTAACATATATAGGCTGTGGAAGTAACATCAACGAAAATACAATAATTTCATCTCCTGTTAATATTGAAACTTTGACCGAAGGGGATGAAATTTTAGTAGATAGCGACGATTCTTATTATGCAGTACTCGAAAAAAAATTAAATGACGAACTTGACTTTAACCGTGCTCCCGATAAATGCGCCGCCCAAGGCCTTACCAAAATCGTATTGAACTTTACGACCGACGAAATTCAAACTTGTTCAACATATGACCTTTCCAAAATGTCTGTAACCGCTTATTTTTCGGATAAAACTGCCGAAATTGTAATGCCGACCTGGTCAATATATTCGGGCGGCGGAACGTTGGCTGGAACTATATATACGGCAACTAATAAGCCGGCAATAATAGTTTTCAAAGCATTATATTCAGAAAACGGAATATCTAAATTAGCGCTTTTCAGGCTGACCGTCACGGGTCTGATCTCAATATCGCTCAATAAAACGACCGACGAAATTCAGCTGCCTGCTACCTATGATCTTTCAACCGAATTGATTATAACGGCTAAATTATCGAATGGAGCCACAAAAGCCATAGTTAAAGGTGATCCGAACTTGAAATGGATGCTTACGTCAGGCGCTGGAGCTCTGGTCGACGGCGTTTATACGCCTTCAGCAAAGGTCGCAACTGCAACATTTACCGCAAACTATACTGAAAACGGAGTTACCAAGGCAGCTCAATTTAAATTGAAAGTTGCGGGCCTCAGTTCTTTAACTTTAAGCAAAACAACCGATGAGATCAATAGTTGCGAAACATATGACCTGGCTTCTAAGATAATCGTATCGAATAAACTTTCGAATGGCTCGATCAACGATATTACCAGCAGTTCCAATTTAACATGGACGCTTTCGTCCGGAGCTGGTATTTTTACCAATAAAACATATGTGGCTCCGGCAAGGGCTGAAACTGCGGTATTTACAGCTAGCTATACCGAAGCCGGCATAACCAAAACCGCTCAGTTCAGATTAAAGGTCACCGGTCTTAGTTCTATTGTTCTGGATAAAACGACCGACGAGATAATGCTTCCGGCCACATACGACCTGGCTTCGGAAGTCAATGCTATAGTTAAATTTTCCGACGGCGAATCAAAAAGCGTTGATTTGATATGGGCGCTTTCATCGGGGTCTGGAAATCTTTCTGGATCGCTTTATACGCCGGCGGCGAAAACTGAAACTGCAGTATTTATCGGTAGCTATACAGAAAACGGTATAACTAAAACGGTTCAGTTCCGGTTAAAGGTTATCGGGTTAAGTTCGCTGACCTTGAGCAAAACAACCGATGAGGTTGCTAGTTGTGCTACCTACGATTTAAGTCAAATAATCGTTAGCGATAAATTATCGAACGGTATGATTAATAATATAACGAATAGTACAACCTGGAAGCTGATTTCAGGGTTTGGAATCCTTTCAGGGATGACTTACGCCGCACCCGCCAGGGCTGAAACTGCTGCGTTTACAGCCAACTATACGGAAGCTGGCATAACTAAAACAGTACAATTTAGACTTAAAGTTATTGCGCTGGCTTCGATAAAATTGAGTAAAATGACCGACGAAGCACAGATATTAGCGCCATATGACCTGACTTCCAACATTGCCGTGACAGCCAGATTGTCGAATGGACAGCTAAAGCCGGTACTTGGAAATGATCCAAATTTAAAATGGACGCTTTCTTATAGCAGTGGAATTCTTTCTGGTACGATTTATACTCCGCCTGAAAGGATTGAAACCGCAGTTCTAACGGCTACATATACAGAAAATGGCGTAGCCCAGAGCGCACAATTACGGTTAAAATCAGTGGCAACAATACGCAAAAATGTTGAGTTGATAGGGCTTGCTCTTAGCAAAACGACTGACTCTGTTGCAATAGGAAAAATTTACGATTTATCTCAGTTAACTGCTATAGCAAAATTTGTCGATAAAACGACCGTTGAAGTATCCCTTTCTTGGGTTGTTTTGGCCGGCGGTGGCTCTGTGACTGGCACATTATTTACTGCACCCAATAATGAAGCCACAGTGAAACTAATGGGATCCTACGCTGCAAAAGATGGTTCAATAAAATCGGTATATTTTACAATTAAAATCGTTGATATTTACAATGTAATCGAAAGTGTTTCAGATAAAGTTGATTCAATGGGCGGATATTTAAGACTCAATAATGGAATGATGCTTTGTATACCTCAAAATGCTGTTTCGGAAACTGCCGAAGTTGTATTTCAAATGATAAAACATCAAAATTTCAATACTTCAAATGATTTATTTTTTTGTGTTAAAACAAACGTTAACATAAGTGATAGCTACATTTTAATTCCACCTGAATATGCAAAAAATGATTTGAATTCTGTTTATGCAGAAACAATTGATTTGAATTCAAATCAAAAGCAAAAAATTACCGTTGGTGTTTTTGAAGATTTTAATAATATAAATAGAGCTCCTAACAGATTTTCATTTTTGCCCGAAATTCCTTTGGGAACTCAAGCATTGATTGCTGGTTTCATTCCCGTAGCATTGTATGCGGCACCTAGGGTTTATCATTGGGCCACAGTTCCTTACCTTATGACAGAAATAATTATGCCTCAACATATTCAGCTTGATTATCCATTTTACGAACAACCCACTTCAAACGCAAAATGGTGCGATTTAGGGTGTATATTAATGATTTTAAAGGCATATCGAAATGATCTTGATAAATTAACGAATATTGGTAATTCTCAATATAAGCTGGCAAATTTGTTTGGAATTACTATTGAACAAGGACTTACTTCAGCCCCTTCTGTTATAAGTAAAATACTAGAATTAATAAATAGTTGCATATCGCCATCAACTTTGCCCTCCAATGAAGATATGCGTTATTGGTGCCCAACTTATTTTGCAAATTACGTTCTTGAATCCATTATTGTTAAAAAAACTCCTCTAATTATTAGTTGGAAGGTTCCTGGTATGGAAGCGTGGCATTCTGCAATAATAGTCGGTTATACAATTCCTTCTGGCGCAACCAATTATGATCAATTAAAATTTATAATACACGATCCGACATCTGGGCCATATACAACATTCGCATCAGGCAAAGAGTTTTCGTTCTCAAATATTTCTCAAAATATATGGGTTCAAGGTTATTTTAACAGTCAGTTGGAGTTTACATCTAGAATAAAATGCTTTTTCACAGAAGGCACAGGTTTGTTGACTTTAAAAAATCCTAATAAGTCTTTACCAATTGCAGCATATGGTGATGTCGATAAAAAACAAGTAATACTTCAAACAATTCAGATGAATCACAAGACGGTTAAATTTGTTGGTAACGCCGAAAACTATGTAATTTACAATAAAGATATTGAAGACGGGTACGGTTTCGAGAATCAAAATAATGGTAAACTACCGGATTTTGATAAAATATCAATCAATGGCGTTCCTATATTTGATACCGATTTATCAAATACAATCACCCCTAAAGTCCAGATAAGTGTAACTGCAAATGGATTGGCAAAACCATTGTATTTGGATGATAATGTATCCATAGAAAATACACCGATTTCAAATGGGGCCAAAAAATATGTCATTAAAAATTATGATATTGATTGGAAACTATTGAAAACCAATGGCAAAATTAAGCCGGAAAACACCGATTTTACATTAGAAGTAGCGTTAGTTGATCAAAGCAATCCTACTATCAGACCTGATGGCTTACTTGATAGCTTTACTGTTAAGTTTAAATACACCCCTCCCAAATCCCTTCTTTCGCCTAAAAAGACTGGCATGTACCTTGATGAAAACTATAAAATCGAGTTAAAATACGGCTATAGCGATAGCGATACGAACTCAGTTGACGTTGCGAGCCAGGTAGAATGGAGTGTTGAGGGCGGCGGCACGATAACCGGCGGGGTTTTTAAACCGAACGGCCCAGGCACTTATAAAATAACGGCCATATTGAGAAAAGGAACGAAACTTTCAAACAACGAAATTGTAGCTGAAGACGTTACAATCTCGTTTTTTATCAACGTCAATGACGCATATATTAACCCTGCTCAAAAAAATATAAATATAAATGAAACTGTTGATTTTTCGCTGAAATATGGCACAAACGAAGTAGATGCCGCCGATGTTACTAAAATAACCTCTTGGAGCGCCGATAGTGGAGAAATTGTAGTTAATGGTGACGGCAAAGCTATATATACGCCTTCGACAGCAGGCACGTTTATCATAACCGCGACGCTTGTGAAAGATACAGCGTTTTCAACCTATGAAGTCGTTATGGAAAATATAGTTAAAACGGCAGAAGTAACAGTTTCGGCCGACTTAAAAATAGTTCCGGCTTCAAAGATCATGCTTCCGAGCGAATCTTTTAAATTTGCTGCAATGGTCGATGATGCCACTCGTGAAACCGGTATTATATGGTCGGCTCCAGACGGCGGTTCAATAACACCCGTCGGCCTATATACCGCACCTAATAACGCTGGAACTTATATCGTTAAAGCCTCTTTTGGAACAGTAGAGGCGACGGCGGAGGTAACCGTTATGGCGGCCGATCTGAAAATATCCCCGCCGGCGGCCGTGTTAAATCGCAGCCAGCAAATGACCTTTAAAGCGCTTGTCGGCGATACAACGCAGGAAACAGGGATTGCTTGGTCGGTCGTGAGCCTTAATGGTGGAAGCATAAACCAGACCGGTGTTTATACCGCGCCGGCGCAGTGGGGCAAATATGTTATCAAAGCTGCACATCAGGGCATCGAGGCGACGGCGGAAGTTAAGGTTAATGATGAGCGAATTATGCTTCTCATGGATAATCCCACAACGATGCCCGCTGTTCAAAGCTCCGCAATAAAAGCTGATGGAACTTCATTAAATTCAAGCGGATATACTGGATTTTATGTGTATGGCTACGGAGCCGATGCTTCTACAATCGAGCTTTCAATAGTTGAAGGTCAGGGAAAAGGACGGGTGCAGTTCGTATCGAAACAGTATAATACTGATTGGTACTGGTTGCCATGGAAAACCAGATTGCAATACTATTACTATGCGCCCGATTCGAATCAGCCGCTATACGATACCAATGAAATAATACATATCAACGCTAAATGTCCGGATAACTCCAACACGGTTGCAGCCAATTCGATCATGATTCTCCGTCCGCAGTTAAGTGAGACGCAGGAAGTGGTTACAAACGCCGGCACTTACGATGAGCGTAAATGGCAATTTAAATCTATAGGGTATAGAGCTCAAAATAGTACATGGTCCAACGCCGCCTATAAAAACAGTAATATGATCCATGGACTTTACCTGGGTATCTTTACAAGAAATAATATGGCCGCCTATATTCAACACTATTATTGCGGCGAGGCGACCGGCGAGCATTTAACTTATTACAATAATCCCGGCGATGAAAGGCATGGTAAATTGGTCGCCCGGTACGTCTACACAGATTTTATAAAATATAAATACGAGCGCTGGGAATATACGACTGAAAACAGATATGATCCTAAAACCGGTTATACCACAGGACCGTATAAAGTAACAAACAAGGTGACTGAAAATTACCAACGGGCGAACATTAATCAAAGTTGGAGCATAATACTTCCGCAGGTCTTCGAAAAATTTGATGGATGGGTAACTCCATAGCCTATAACTAAAATATAGCCTTAATATCAAAAACCGGCCATTCAGGCCGGTTTTTGATTTGTTCGCGCGAATGAGGGTTTTCGGGGTTAGGCGGATCGCCGGTATGGCCTGTGAATGGGCGGTTTGGCGGCCTGAACAGGCGGCAGAGGGCTTTAACGGCGGGTGAATGTCTGGTCCGCTGGAAACGCCTTATAGCAGGCCTAATTTGCTTTTTACCGCGGTTTGAAGCAATTGAGAAAAGTTGAGCTTTCTTTCTAAAGCTATATCGTTCAACCACTTTGGAATGGTCAGTGTCTTTTTGATTTGTTGTTCGGTTTCAAAAAATTACGGAACTAAATTTAATAACGTTAACGAAAAGTATCAGCGGCACCGTTTCTCGCGTCCGCTGGATATACTTGTTCGACTACCCACTCTCGCTGTCTTGGGTTTCTTGTTTTATAGAGGTTATGCTCAATCTCAGACTTTCACTTGACGAGACAGAATGCGAGATGCCAGTTGCCCTACCCCTACCACGACGCACGCAATCAAGAACCCTAGAATGAAAGCGTATTTTCGGTAGGGAGGCGCAAACAGAAAGACCGTCAAGAACGATCCATATCCTAGAAAAAGGGAGGCGCAAGCAACTAACGCACTCGGCGTGCGATTCAGCAGAACAAACAGAAGCCCTGGCGTCAGAATCACCAGACTCGAAAAACCTCCGATTATCAGGTCTACGGCGTCGACGGCCAGAAGGACAGTTGCTGATGCGCCCACTCCCACAAGAACAGTGATCCAACGAATGGATGCTACTGTCCGGAGAGACTTTCTGTAGCGACTCAGAACTGTTTGCGCAATAGATGAAAGGGAGATTGCCGAGACGCCGAGGAGGGTATCCGAAGCTGCCATCAAGGCTGCATAGAACGCTAGGGTGACAACCAAGGACAGTCCTCCTGGAAGTGCTTCTCTCATGAACCATATCGCAGCGTGAGCCGAATCAATACCTGATGACATGCTCCGCGCACAGATACCGATGAAACAGCAGACAACGTAAGCCGCAATGATCAAGGGCAGGGACAACCAGAGTGCAAACCTCGCTTCCTTCGTAGATTTGGCGGCAATGATCCTTTGCCAGTAGTCATATCGTCCTACAAAGCTTGGGCTGAAAAACAGAAAAACTCCTATTGGGAAGAACGCGCCGTAGCCGGTGAATGTGAAGTGGCTTGGCGGGACATTCGCAAATGACAGGTTTGGGTCAAAGATCATGGTCAGCCCTAGTACTATCAGTCCTACAAAAACAATAATAACCTGAAACACATCTGTGGCAATGTCCTTTCGTATGCCGCCCGCCACGGAGTAGATTAGTGTCGTTCCGCCAATAACAAGCAAGGAGAGTAACCATGCTCCCATTTGACTAAGGTCAAGGACCGCAACATAGAAGTTCGCGATGATCGCGAACTGCGCGGCAAGCATGAAAAAATACATGCCAAATGTTACTAAACTAAGCAATATCTTGTAACCCGTTGCCCAGCCTCCGCCAGCAGGCAGCCGTACAGTTACGATATCATAGAGAGTGTTGATGTTGGGCGAGGACATCGCATTTCTTATGGCAGGTATGGCAAGGCTCAGCAGCACATACCCCACAATATATGAGGCAGGAAGGGCCAGAACCGCAAAACCCGATTCATAGCCCATCTGAGCAACCGTGAAGAACATCCCGCCACCAATGACCGTCCCACATATGCTCAGTGCGATGGCGTATTTGTTCGTACTGCTTGGGCACGCAACGAAGTCATCATAGCTGCTAGAGCGCAGTTTCCAGAGACCAACCGTTAGGTTCAGCAGCACATAACAAGATGTGATAATGATCAGCCCAAGAGTCATGATTTATCCTCTTTATTTCCTTTTATGGCAACAACGGCCGCCTGATACTCCGGCTGGATTTTGTATTTGCTCCTGCGAAGCTTCACGATTACCGCAACTATGCCAATGAGTACCGTAGCGCACGGGTTAAGGAACTTTGCCCATTCTATTCCGAGAGACAAATATTGCCAAGAAGGAATCACCGTAAGACACCCGCTCACGAAACCCAAAAAACACATTACGAGCAATAGGAGCGTAGTGATGCTGTCCCACTGAACCTGCTTCGCGTAATTGTATGCTTCCTGGTTGGTGGAGTTCATCGGAGCGGCGTCAATAAGTTTGTCTCTCAATAGGGTGACAAGCGAAGCATAGATTGAAGCAATAATCACTAACAGATTGGCTTTACCAAGTAATGATAATACTACGCATAAGGATATGGCAAGAATACAGAAAAAGTAAAACAGCACCTGTCGAGGACCCATATAATTGTCATAAACGAGAACCATATTTAGGTCGTACCAGTCAAGGAAATAATAAATAAGCCAAAGTAACAAGGCAAAGGCCATGCAGCCACCAGAGACGAGGGAATTCCCTGCAGTGTTGCCAAAACCGAATAGACACATTTTGTTTTCGCTATCACTAAGTAACACTATTAAAACACCGATGATGACCCCAACAAGCACAGCATACAAACTGTTGCCCATGCTGATGGCGGCGTCAACCTGCAGCCCTTTATCCCGTATCGGGTAGTTCATAATGCAGTCCTCCGTGTGTTCATTGCCAACGTAACATCCACAAACACATTTTCCTGCGCTATGCTTAACCGAGAAAACATTAAATATAGGCTATCCCTGCGAACGATCCTTTTTACCCGGATCGACACTTCATTCGGAAGCGAATTGCTGATTTTCCTCCTGAATTTCATCTGAAGTTGTGAATAATACAATTGGCCACTCCGAAGCAGATCTAGGTACAGTGGATACATGTCGAAGGTAGCTTCCGAGAACAAGGGGTCGGACAGTATACAACCACCGAGGATATAGCCCATCTGTGAAGTCAGCAACACAATCTGGGATGCGGTGTAATACTCAACCTTGATGGCGCTGTAGTCAATCTCGTGAGGAAGAATGGTTGCTACGAGCATTCCTGAATTGTAACGAAAACACTCCAAGTACCTGTAATCCTGGGGATACAAGGATAGGCATTCTTCTAAGAGGTAAGTAGGAACGGCGGTTGCCTCGGCTCCGGTGTTGAAGGATCCAGCGGCTTTGTTACGGGCAATGGCCGTGGAAACTGCATTGGTCGTAATCATGTGCATCGGCATCTTTCTTGTTTCTCCTTTGTCAAATAATAATTAAACAGTGTCATTTAAGTATTTCATTGGAGACCTCATATTTTTTAGTCGAAATTTATACGTCTTCCTGTTTCCTAAAGGCACAGACCGCGATTTTTGTAATTTATTTAAATTTTTTTGGATTTAACCAACTGCCAATAATGAAATCCTAAAGACGTAAGTCGACAGGACTTTGATTCCATCGCGGCAAAATACATAAATTCCGTATTAACTGGAACCACCAATCCCACGCTTTGTAATTTTTGTAAGTTTTTAAATACACTAACATTCTCTGGCTTTGCATATGGTTCTACAACAGTATGCTCGATATCTTTTGCATTGGTATCCTCAAATGAAGGATCTAATTTAAACTCATCTTGCGGTGCAGGAAAATACTCGATTATTTTTCGCATAATATCTGGTGAAACTTGTGGATTTATAGTTCGTATAGAATTAAACCTCGTCACGTTTGTTTTAAAAACGGGCCTTTGTTCCCAAGCACCAAGGGCCTGATCAATATAAGCATAAACTCCACCTGGTGAAATATGCCCGCGCAGATCTGCGGCACCACCTTGAAGAGCTGCAAGTAAAAGATTTGTAAACACGCCATGACCATTTATTTCCACTGAAGGTTCATCGTCTCTACTTGCAGTTAAAACCGTAACGCCTTCGTTTAATTGAGATACCGCGCCGCCCAGCGTCGGAGAACCCATAGCACCAGAATGGCAACAATCAAGAATTATTATCTTGTCTTTGGTTTCTGATTTATTAGCTAAAACTAATATTTCATCCATTGAAATACCTTCGTCATATTTTGAATAATCTGGTGTTACCAAATAACCGCCTATTTCATTTAAGAATCCGTGACCTGAAAAGTACAACAATGCTGTATCGCTATTTCCAGCAAAAAGCTTAACAATCATTGCTTTAAGTTCTGATTTAGTTTTAACATCTGTTTCAAGTCGAACATCAAAGTTTGGAGAACCATCACCATGAGTTTCAATAATAGCTGCAATACCGGATGCATCATTAATGCATCCACGCAATGGTGATGCTGGATAATCATTTATACCTACAACTAATGCTTTTTTCATGTTATTTATTTTTCCCTTCTTTCATCGTTTGATCTATTGCAGACGCTATTTTATCCCAGTCCCAATCGATGGTTCTGTTTCGTTGTAATCCATCAGGTAAATTACTGCTTGTGTTAGCACCGCCAGCATACACTCCAAAAATAGGAACATTACAATCCTTTGCAAAAGTAATTTCTTTAGCAACACCTGTTGCCGATGCCATATATTTACCAACTAATACAACAACAAAGTTACATTTATTGATTTTATCTTTTATGATCTTTTCCCATTGGCTCTGTGGTAGATCTGATTTGGAAGACCAATCTTCAAAATTAAAAGGTGTTTTTTTGTTTTTTGCCTGTCCAATAAAAAGATTTTTTTCATCCTCGTTGTGATCAAAATCGAAACTTACGAAACCTCTTGGATCTGCCATAATTATTCTCCTTTTTTTGCCAAGCCATAAATGACGAGGCATATTTAACTTTTTCAGTGCCTAAAATTTCAGTTAACCTGTTATTTTCTTGAGTTGATAAGGCTTTTTATTTTTTACATAGATCGTATAATTTCCTTTGAATCGTAGCTAAAAACGAATAAGCTTTTGAATGAATCAGACTTCTACATCCTGAACAATCCTACAACTGATCTTGCATAATCTTCATTAGCGCCTTTATATCCTCGGCACTTTCGTTAAGAAATTTTTCAGCTCCGTGCCTATATCGTCCAGAAGGAAACTCATAAACTATAGTGAACGTCATAAATAACTTTGCATGCGAAGCCTGAAACACTGACCATTACTCAAGACGATGTTAAGAAACTAACGTCGTTCACTATAATTCGTCGTTAATTTTGTATGTGTATATTTGGCCGTGCGGTGTGTCAATTTCTATCGCCGGAACCTGACACCCACAAAGATCATGCATAACCAATTTGTCAAACATTGCGTTCATTTTTATTAAGGTTGCTGTAAAAGCTGGCCGCTATTCAGTTTATTCAACCATTCACAAAAATGTGGACACTCATCACGAATTTTATCAAGGCCTATCTCCAACACCGCCAAAGCTCCCAATAGAGGCTTTTCATAATTAGGAACTAAATTTTTAATGCGTTTCGACGGCGCGGTAGTCGACGAATCGTTAATTTCTTCTGGAGTATTGTACTGGCTACGAATAGCCCTGAAATTTGAAACAAGGTCTGTGCGGCAAATTCCCCTGCCAAAACTTTCACAGTCACTAAATAGCATTCCTTCGAATTCATGCATCATTATATAAGGAATAAAACGGTTAGGATTAAAGTTACTACCTAAGGCACCACATATGTCAGCATGCATTGCACTCTCAATTGCTATAGCTTTTTGATGAAAAGGAAGGTCAGACGCTCTTTCTCGATTAGGCCACGCCCCTTCACCACTTTGTGGAAGCGCATAATAATCTACCATTGTTGTTGCAACACATCCGGGATCTTCTTTAAGATGAGCAAGAATGTCATTGCGTACCGAATTCCAAGGGCGAATTCCACCACGTCGATCACGTTGCCGTGCATTACCAACGAGGCGAGCGCTAACAGTGGTATAACCACAACTACAAAGATATTGCGCCAAAACTTCATTTACAAAAGTTTCTTCTGTCTCACCTTCAACATGAATCAACAGTCTTGTCATTGTACACTCCCTCTAGGGCGTCCGCCTATTTCATTTTTTTCCCAAAGCTGTCCTAAACTGTAATCTTTTAACCATTCAGACAATTTCACTGAATCAAGTCTGGTAATCTGAGTCCCGCCCTTGATATTTTCAGCCACGAGCACATCTTCTGGTTGAAAATTATCAAGTAATAATGATGACTGAGTGGAAATAATAACCTGAGTCTTTTTTGCAGCTTGCTTTACCAGGGACGCAAGTAAAGTTATTGCATAAGGATGAAGCCCCAGCTCAGGTTCATCGACAAGAATGACCGAAGGAAGAAACTCTTCCGGTTGCAGAAAGAGTGTGGCTAAAGCAATAAATCGCAAGGTTCCATCCGAAAGTGACGACGAATCAAAATAGGCGTCATTCTCTTTATGATGCCATTCTAAACGTATCTTATCAGGATTGAGCTTTTGCGGTTCAAGCTGAAATTTATCAAAAAAAGGAGCAACACGTTGAGTAATACGAGTAATAAGATTGTAAGAGTCCACATGAGATTGACGAAGAAAATAAAGAAATGGAGCAATATTACTACCATCAGGGCGCAAATAATGATTGTCGTTAATATCTGCGGTTTTCTTCATTGGCGAATTCACACTTGTATCGTGAAAATGGTATAGTCGCCAACGGTCAAGGCGCTCTTTCACATGGTTAGTAATTCGCGTCGAAAATGATGGATTACTTATTCCAGCTTCTTTTCCAAAATTAGGTACTGCTGTTACATGCGGTTTGGTATGCCAGCGTTTGTCCCAAAAATAGACCTTTTCTGAGCTCGGTACCAATTCATCGACATTTGTGGGTACGAGAGTGATTTCGTAATAATTTAAGTCTTTTTGAAAAGAAATATGAATATATAATTGTTCAGTTACTTTAGAGCCGAAGTACAACACTTTATCAGCACCACCGGCTTTAATAACATATTTTTGCAAACTGCCCGTTCGAATTGCGTGTAAAAAAGAAAAAACACCAATGAAATTGGACTTTCCTGAGCCGTTTGGACCAACTATTACGTTAATTGCTTCGAGCTTCAACTTCTCGATAGAAGTGATACTCTTAAAGCCCTTAATAGTGATGGTATCGAGTTCGGCCATTATATTGTATCTCCTTGTTTTTCAGGTGTCATCGACTTTTCTCTAAAATTTACTGGTCACACACTTAAATACCATAATTTCAAGAAATTTTCAAGAATAATTGTCGTAAAAATCCATAAAAAATTCTCGTTTTTACGCCCGACGTCCTTTGGACATTGAAAGTTCATCATATTTTAAAAAATATGCCAAAAACAATAGTTGCTCATTTTCAGTAAGCTTCGTATAATCTTCAATCAATTTATTAACACGCGTTATGTTAAGGTATCGTGCTTGTCTTTATAAAATATAATCGGATTACCACTATTATCTACCAACATTTTATCTGGCATCCTTTATTTTGTATGTCTCAATTGAAATGGTTATTTTATTTTTTTACGATCTCGCAACGCGTTTTAAGCCCCGCTTTCCAGGGGGTTCGGCGCCTGTCAGGTAGGGTTTGGCCTTCTCATAAAATAGGGCTTTTACCTTGGAAGGCGTTATCATCAGGGCGTCGGTTTCGAGACCGTAAGCCTGGCCGTTAATGCCGCCGGTCTTCTTCATCCATTTCTTAACCATCGCTGGCGTGGCTTCGCTTTCGCCCACCAGCGCATATTTATAGGCTTCGAGTTCTTCCGGAGTGAAGACGCTCGGCTGCACCAGGCGTATGAATTTCGTTTTCGGCACGTTATAAGTTTTAAGATTGTCTATGAAGGTCGATACTAATAGATCGCCGGCCGGATCGTAGTCGGTCAGGGTTATGATCGGAATTTCTTTTAAATGGCTTTGCGTGATGGCCTTTTTCAGGGCCGCGGTGAAAAACTCCATGGTTATCATGCCAGGTATGCCGCCCGCGGCCAGGATGGAAACGCCGTATTGCGCGTTAAAACCCTGAATGAACTTGAAATGCGAACGTTTTTCGGCGAGCAGAATAACATGCGGATTGGTTTTGCCGATGATCCAGTTTTCTTCTTCGGTAAGGCCGTATTCTTTATAGGTCACGATCTTGTGCGTGACCAGGCGCGCCATAACTTCCGAAAGTGTTTTGTAATGGTCAGAGCCTTCCAGGGCGCCGAGTTTCGATATGGCGGGCTTTATCATATACCAGAGCGATCGAACGTTTCCGCCCTCAAGCGGCTCGGCTTCGCCTGCGCGTATCTTCAAGGCGAATTGATAAAGAAAATTCGCGATCAGCAAAGATATAACCGGATTGCCGGCGGAGTCGGAAAAGTTTTTTAAAAGTTCTTCTTTCGTCATAAGGTATATTAGCTTTTGATAATATTTGATGTTTTCTTTCATCAGCCAGTATGTAGGGCGGTCAAACGGTTCGACGTGATCGAGCGTTTTGACTTCAAATAATTTTCTGGCTTCGGCCGTGTATGCCGCGTTTAATTCGACCGGCGCAGCCTGGCCGATAAAAGTTAAAAGATAATCGCCTTTGGCGAGCGGCGAAACGGTTTTTATTTTTTTGAAGTTGGCTATGGCGGAGCGCTGAATCTGAATAAACAAGCCTGTTTTTAAAAGCGTTTTCTTTATATCGTCGAACGAATCGTATGATCTTAGTACGGAGCCGTCCAGAAGCGCCGCGGCCGCGGTGGTTCCCTCGCGCCAGGCGTGAACGATATCGCCGGAGTTGATTATAACCGGGCCTTCGGGTCCGGCCAGCGCCAGAAAAGTTCCGGCATCGAGACTATTTCTTAACATTTCGGCTTCGCCCTTTTGGCTCGAATTTTAACGCGGCATCAGCTTTATCTGATATTCCCATGGCTTTTTTAAAAGCCGCATAGGAACTGTCCGCTATTGATACGCGGACATCCGCGGGCAGGGATTTAAAGGAAACTTCACGCGTGCCGGTGGCCGTCATATGCAGAGCGCGGACCTGGCGAAGGTTTATGATTTCGCTGCGGCTGGCTTTGAAAAAAAGCGGATCAATTTTAAATTTTTCAGCCAGGGCCGTCAGCGTATCGAAGCGCTTCCAGCGGGCGTTATTGAGATCAACTATATCTAGGCCGCCGGGAACGGCGGTTATAAAGGCTATTTCTTCGGGGTTTATAAAAATCATCGAGCCGACGGCCTGACATGGAACAGGCTTCAGCGGCGAAACTAATTTCAGGACCGCGCTATATAACGCATCGGGATCTGCGGGGCGGGGTTTGATGGGCATGATGAAAAACTCCTGTTTATTTATTGAAGTTAGTTTTATACAAGCCGTATTTCAAGGTGTTTATTAAAAACGTCTGCAAGTTTTAATATCATGTCAAGGCTAAAATTTTGCCTTCCATTTTCAATGCGGGAAATAATGTTAGATGAAGTTCCAGCTTTTTTGGCAACTTGCTCGCGGGTCATCTTGGCTCTTTTGCGTAACTGCGTCAATTCATAAGCCATAGTCAGACGTTTATATTCTTTTTCATAGGATTTTTCAAACTCTTTGTTCTTCATTTGTTTTTCAATAAAAATATCAAAACTAGTTTTTTTCATGCTTAGACCTCCTTATGTAGTCATCCAGATACTTTTGCGCGCGAGTTATAAAATTCGGCGGCGCTTTTTTCGTGTTTTTATAAAAAGCATAAAGCAGTATTACTATCTTGTTTTCCACCAAAGCATAGAATATTCTATGCCGCTTTACTATCAGTTCACGAATTTTTCCTTCAACATGCTTTGAATAAGGCTCTTCGAGGTATCCGCCTTTTTCGCACAAAAATTTGATGGCAACTGCAACCTTCGCCCTTTCGTTATCCAGTTTTATTTTTAACAGATAATCTTCTGCCTGGCTGAACCCCTTGATATCTTTATAAAATTCTGCTTTGTAATTGCTATTCATACAATCCTATTATAGCATAAAAATGCTTTAAAGTCGAATTTGTCGTGTATTATCAGGATTTACTTTGAGCGGTAATTATTTTTGATTACCGGCAAATTCCGCGAAAACTGTGTCTAATAATGCTTTTTCATAAACTCGGACCGCCGTATATTTTTTATCTTTAACATATTGCGGACCCGCTTTGGTTGTATTATAATAGCTTTGGGCGGCCATTAATCCGAAGTTTTTCATTTGAACCGCATCCAATTTTATTTTTAAAACGTCTCTGACGTATGTTTCGATTGTTTGCATGCCTTCAGGAATTTCATCATGTGCTAATATATATTTTTGATTAAGCCATTTAATGACACGAGGTTTCGGATTCTTCATATAACTTATCCTTTTGGTTTACATAATCGGCCTTATCGCACGCAACCGTTTTAATCCAAATAACCGTCCTTCTTTATTTTTCGGTATATTCAATTTTCATTTTGAGGGCGGCTATATCAGTTTTGCTTAATATTGTAATGTTCATAACGGTTTTCGGTTGCAAATAAACGATTTTTGCTATCCTTCAAAATGCCTATAAAATTAATAGGTTTCAACAAAATATAGCGTTTGGGCTACTTTCGATACCGTTCGACGAATTCGAATAACGCCTGGCTCATTAAATCCTGCTGTTTATACTGTGGATGATCCTCGGCCAGCGTCATAAACCAATCAAGTACTTTTTTGTGCAATCGAAACGCACGAGTAACTATTTCGCTTTCGAATTTACTTTTTTCGATGTTAAGTGCCGGCATTTCTATTACGTTTTTATGCTTCGACTCATACCACATAAGCATTTCAAATATTCTGTCTTTGGCATCCGAAACTTCAATAATATTTTTTTGTGTTTTCGGATGTATTTTTGTAACATCTTTGTGCACAACTATTTCTTTTGGCTCGTGTATGTTTATATCACTTTTGTGCTCTTTTGATTTATCCTGTGTTTCCGCCTTGTGTATGTTTGGTACCTGTTTATACACTTCAATTTTTTTCTTTGTTGCGTTTAATACATAGCCGTTGTTTTTAAGTTTTTTTATCATTGCCGGTTTATTACTGCCAACACTTTTACATACTTTTTCAAATTCTTTCGTTTTAATTTCAAGGTTAATATATTTTACCTGATCTTCGATTTTTAGTTTATTAAATTTTTCTTTGTTCATATTATTACCTCGGTCGCTTAATTTTATTTATTATCGGTATTATAATGTGTATGTTTATAACATGAACATACATTCGAGCAAAACCAATGCTTATAAAGCATGTATGTTTATAATACTTTTGTGCATTTTCTCAATGGCAAAAAAAAGTATTTATGTGTACCGTTCATACACTTTTTAATTTTACTAATTAACATGCTGTATTTGCCAACGTATAAGCAGTATGGTTGTTAAAAAGCTCTTCGACCGCTTCGATCTCCGGAACAAATAACGGGTTATAGTTCTTGAGGCGTGCCACTGCCTGCTTGGCTTTTGTCAGCAGCGCTTCAAAATTTTCTTTGAAAAGGTCCTGTAAATATCTTATTTTGCTCAAAAAAACTTCCTGAGCGTTTTCTATTACTTTCAAGGTCTGCTGCGTTACCGTTTTCTTTTCTTCGGCTTCACGTTGTCTTTGCTCGAGATCGATCTCGGCTTGTGTTCTGATGTCGTACGGAAAGTTAGGATTATCCATTTTATGATAAATGCTCATAGTACCGAATAATGCTGAGTGGGAGTAATTTTTAATATTGAAAATAGGCTTGTATTTTGCATTTTTCATGTTAGATGAGGTTTTGTTAAATATTATGGACCGGCAGTAATCGTCTATGACGGAAGTATCTATATTTTTAGATTTGGCCTTATGAATAAACTTATGTATGGTAGCCTGATCATCCTGGCTATATTTTTTGAAGTCTGGAAGTTGCTCCATGGCCTTAATATATTTCTTATCTATGACAGGTTTGATGTCTTTAACAAGGATTGATTCGTTCATTCGTTTATCGGTGTTAGTATCAGTAAGAATGAATGAATTTTTAGATATATCTTCAGGACGATTATTAACGTCTTTATCTTCTTTAGATACCCTTTTAGATATATATATAGGGGGAGCTACAGTAGCGCTCTGGGTCGCGTTGCCAGGTTGCTGGTCTGATACGGCCGGTTTTTCGAGGAATGTTATTTGCGGAAATAAACCGGCCTGGGTTATATTAATAACTTTATAGTTATTAAGTCGGTTTATTATTCTTTGGATAGGTTTAAAGGCTGAATAAGATTTGGACAGAAGTTTTAAAAGTTCGTCTTTAACTGTTCCGGTTAAAATTAGAAAATTTTTGTTGCTGTAGGTAAGTTTTCGCAAAGCACAAAAAACTTTAAATTCAGAATAAGAAAAATCGAAAAGATTTTCGATGTTTGGAACCGTAAAAAAAGAATGAACTTTGGAATCGTTAAAAGTACTCAATTTGATATCCCCCCAAAATTTTTTTGAGGGCCAACACTTTTTCGCTTGACATTTTTTGTTTATTCATGTAAAATAAGTTAAAAATGAATAAACAAAGGCTATTATAAAAAATAATACCTGTGATTGCGTTTTATATTTTAGTGATGGCCCAAACCATAAGATAACTCATGTTGGTCGCATGAGTTATTTGGTTTTTATATGGATATGATTTTATAACAAAAATTTTAAAAAAGCAAGAAATTTATTTTTTATATTATCATAACTCCAGGCCGCCCAGCGCCGGCGAAACTTTGTCGCCGGCCGGAAGAGCGGCCGTCAGTCAAGATAATCGCGGGCAGCAGCCCGCGGCTGCCCCCGGAACCTTCGCCGCGGGGCGGCCGAGTTTGTTCAAGATAAAAATTCTAATCAAGACAGAACTTTTTCTCTATTCCCTAAAAAACAGCAAATTTCGAGGCCGAGAGCGGAGCTACAACGAACGCAAAAAACTAAAAGGTAGTTTGGATCGTCCGGCGATTCGGAGGCCCCTTAAAACGCGTTATACGCATTCGAAATTTCTAATTTTGAATTTCATGGATTTTAAAGGATCGGGAACGGTCCTTTTGGGGCGGGCGGTGCGAGGTGCAACCGAGCGCGCCCGCGC
>Ga0209016_1000920_pt1 | contig 28636 bp, 24 predicted proteins | sample EPASupsiteSAE305_FD_187265 | JGI IMG/M metagenome (GOLD analysis project Ga0209016, IMG submission 187265) | Bioremediated contaminated groundwater microbial communities from EPA Superfund site, New Mexico - SAE3-05 (SPAdes) (version 2) | ecosystem: Environmental > Aquatic > Deep subsurface >...
GCTTGCTCCGTATCTCCGCAAGCCTCCACCCATATTTGCCAGTGGTAAGCACTTCGTGCAATTATATCACTGGCAAACATCGCATACGCTGGAATGTTATAAGCAATTCAAAAACAGAAAACTTAATTAATTTTTAAAACTAAAGGATCTAATATGACACTTGAAAGAAAAATTGCCAAAGTATTCAATCTCACTGATGAGAATTGGATGAAGCACGCAAATCCTTGGAGTGTATGGACTAGATATTCTGTATTACCAATTATTGTATTGGCTTTCTGGAGTAGGATATGGATTGGGTGGTGGCATCTTATCCCTGCATTTATTTCACTTGGGTGGATGTTTTTCAATCCAGTATTTTTTAAAAAGCCAAAATCAACAAAGAATTGGGCATCCAAATCAGTTCTCGGAGAGCGTGTTTTTCTTAATAGAGACAAGATTGTAATTCCAAAACATCACCAAACCATAGTAAAAATACTCAATACAATTTCATCACTAGGAATGGTTCTCGCAATTTATGGAATTGTAAAACTTGCAATTTGGCCTGCGACTTTAGGAATTGCTTTGGCTTATCTGGGGAAAAGTTGGTATTTAGATAGAATGGTTTGGCTATATGAAGATATGAAGGGATTTGCCTGAATATAAAAAATGGCTATTTTAATGAGGGGGTTTTTGAACTCACCCCGCTACGCTCGGGACACATAACAAGGATATAAGGTTTTATGTATTTTTATTGCGTCAACAACATATAATATATAAAATAGTTCAAGCTAAAAAAATCACAACATCATAGATAAGTGGTTTAGATATTTTTACTCAAAAGAATTTAACATCAAGGAGTAAAAAAATATGGTCTCCCAAATTTTTATTTCTTTTTCCTTAATTAATAAAGTCAAGGAAGAAAAATAAAAACTTCGCTTCATGGGTGCACGTTAGGCAAAATAATTTATTATCTTTTAATTTTCAAGTCATGAAAAAATTTCTATCAAATTTATTATTAGGTAAAATTGTTTATAAAGAGTCAACTAATGTCTCTTTTGAAAAGGTAATTAAAACATTGGAAAAAGCAATCAAAGCCAATGATTTTTCTATTACCACTGTTCATGATCTTAAGCAAACTTTTACTAAAGCCAAATCGTCTTTAGATAAAGATTTTGAGTATAAAATTGTCCAAATTTGTAATGCTGAAAAATCACACAAAGTGTTAACAACTATGAGTTATGATTTGGGCATTATGATGCCAAAGAGTATTGTTGTCGCTAGAGAGAATGGAGAAACGACTTTGCGTTTTATGACAATGAAGCCATGGATGGTTGGCATGATGTTTCCAGGAATAGATATTACACAAATGTCCAAAAATGTGATGGGAACCATGAAAAAAATCGTTGATGAAACTATCAAGAGCGTGGAAAAAGAATAAGTAGTTTTGTGTTTCAGTTCTTCACACCGCCCAGTTTTCCACTAGTATTTGCAAGTGGTATAATTGAACGAAGTTTCTTACCACTGGCAAATATCGCATATACTGAAACGTTATATGAATTATTTTCAAAAGAACTCTTATATAGAAAAATTGTAAATAATTGTTTACAATGACAGCATCATGGAAAAAGAAATTCTCATCATCCAAAACATTACACGTGAAGGACCGGGTCTTCTGGAAAAAGAGTTAAAAGAACACAACATCGGATATACCATTGTCGAATTTGATCAATGGCAAATTTTTTCACCAGTAGAAAACTATCGAGCTATCGTTGTTCTAGGAGGACCGGACAGTGCCAACGATGAAAATGAGAAGATGACAAAAGAGTTAAAATTTATTAGAGATGTAATCGGAGCAAAAATTCCATATCTTGGTATATGTCTCGGCTTACAAGTTCTTGTTAAGGCTATGAGTGGCAAGATTTCAAAAAGTCCAACTAAAGAAGTTGGGTTCGTTGATCCTGATGGAAATAATTTCACAGTAGTACTTACCGATGATGGCAAAAAAGATTCGCTGTTTGAAGGACTTAATGATACATTCAACGTTTTTCATCTTCATGGGGAAACTGTCGAACTTGCTGACGATATGGTTTTATTGGCAGTTGGAAAATTTTGCCGTAACCAAATTGTAAGAATTGGTAAAAATGCCTATGGAATACAATGTCACTTTGAGCTCACACCGGAAATGTTTGAAATTTGGATAAATGAAGATACAGACCTTATTCAACTTAACAAAGAGCAACTTCGAGCAAATTTTGCGGTGATTCGAGATGAATACACACGAGTGGGAAGGCAATTATTCAAAAATTTTTTAAAGATAGCAGGTTTTTGAGAATTACATCTCCTAATACAGAGCATGTGTTTTTTACTCTTATATTTTGTTCCGCTATTGCTACAGCATGCCATTTATGGATTTAATTAGACTGGATACAAAAAAAAGAATAAAATCGAAAAGTTTTAAATTAAATTTAATTATTTCTTATGAACAAAAAAAGTGTTATAAGCATTGTGATATTGGCTGGAATTATTATTGTCGTGTCTGTTTTTTTTGTTTTTTTCAAGAAAGATAATGTAAGTGCGGAGCAATTAGTTTTTCAGAACGTTAATTCCATTTCCAGAGAATATATAGCTTTACGTTATAGGACAGATATGATTTTGGTTGATGCGGAAAAATATCCCGATTACCAGACTTGGAATAAAGAAATAGAAATACTTATCAATGATTGGAAAAAGCTGGATGAAGCAGCTTTAGATTTGGAGAAATCTGCTAATGTGATGTCAGAAGAAAAAGTCAGTTTTAATCTGATTAATAAAGTTTTGGCTTATGAAAAACAAGAACTTTCCGATATTTTTGATAGAGCACCGGCCGGCAAAAAAATTGCGACTTTGGCGAAATATTTGGGAGTGGATGCCAAGTTAGCTTATAAAATTTTAAAACAGGATCAAGATCAAGTTACGGCTGATATTTGGAATGAAGAAGGGGATATTTACCGGACCTTGGAGGTGGGAGCAACCGTTGTTAAAGACGGTTGTAAAATTGCCGGTTTTGTAGGAGGGGTAGCTGTTACCGGTGGTACAGCTGCTGTTGCTGCTGGTTCGAGTTTGTCTCAGGCGGCAATCGTGGTTGGAGGAGCGGATTTGATTTTGGAGGTAGCGGATGATGGTGCAAGTATTGCCTTGGGAGATGAAAATAAAATCAGCAGTATTTCTCGTATCGCTAGAACTGTTACGGAACCATTGGCTACAATATTAGCTATTAACGAAGTACCGAATAATCTAAAAACTGGGTTTCAGAAATTTCAATCTGTGATGCTAGGGGTTGATCAATTAAAAGGAGCTGCCCAAGATGGTAAAATAGTCGGTATTGCTTTGCCGGTTTATCAGCCTAACAAAAAATCAGTGCCGATTAAATCTGCTGTTTTGGATGGGGATGAATTGGATCAATGGTTTGATGATAACAATTTAGCCAATAAAGTCTTAACTCGAGTAGATTTGGATAAAATATTATTGGAGGAGCCTTTTTTGAAAGAAACAGCTGAAAACACTGAGAATAATATTGAAACAACTGGAATAGAAAAATCTGTAGATAGTCACATAGAAAAAAATACCGTTGGTTCAGTGGTTGGTGTTTGGACCGGAGTATTAAAAGAGATAACAAAATCAGATTCGGAGGAGGCCGAGGAAAGACCGGTTACCTTTACGTTTTCAGCAAACGGTGATGTTGAGACGAATTATGATTACGAAGAAGATTATATATGGACGCAAGAAGGTGAACAGGTTAAATTCATAGAGAAGAATAATTCGGATGGTGGTTATTGGGAATTTTTGCTTGATGGCGACGAATTAACTTTTATCAAAGCCGCTGGATCTAATTCTGAGGGATCATGGGGAGAAATCTACGCCGGCTCGGATTTTTTAGGTGGTAAATTCATAGAAATACATTTAAAGAGGCAATAATAACTATGCAAATTTTAATGAGATTACGTTAAGATGCGCAAAATAATAAATAAAATTACAATCAAATTATTTTTTAATTAAAAACTATGAATGATCAATTTACAGGAATTACAACGAAAAGTTGGGGGGCAAGGATTATAGATTCAATTAAAGGAGTTCTATTTGGACTATTAATGTTTGTTGTTTCTTTTGGTGTTCTCTATTGGAATGAAGGAAGAGTTGATATGTCAAAAATTGCAAAAACTGCTATTGAAATCGAATCTATGTCAAAAGCCCAAACAGAAACGAATAATCAGCTTGTTTCAACTACAGGTATATTGGAGTCAGATGAAAATATTGGTGATTCTTTTTTAAAGGAAGGAAAATATATCTCTATAGAAAGGAATGTAGAAATGTACTCTTGGCAAGAAGATCAACAGTCATCAACTAAAAATGATGTGGGTGGATCGGAAACAACAGAGACTACTTATACCTATCAAAAAGTATGGACAAGTAATCCGGATAATTCTTCAGATTTTGCTAAGCCTGAGGGACATCAAAATCCACAAATGTCTTTGAATAGAAATTCCATAAAGGTAAAAAAAGCAAAAATAGGAATCTATGATATAGATATGGATCACGTTGTATTGCCTGAAAGCAAAGAAATACAACTTGATAGTGACATGGTAATTTTGGAGAATGGTATGAGTTTAGCTGACAATCGATATCTTTTTAAAAGCAATGGATCAACAATGAGTAGCCCGGAAGTTGGTTTAGCTGACAATCAATATATTAGAAACAATGGTACAACAATGAGTAGTCCGGAAGTCGGTTTAGCTGACGATCAATATATTAGAAGCAATGTATCAACAATGAGTAGTCCGGAAGTCGGAGATATTAGAATTAGTTATTCCGTAATTTATAATCCTCTTGAAACAGCAACAATTTTTGGGAAATTAGACGTATCAAACCAAAAAATCTCTTCATATTATGCTAAACAAAATACGGAACTTTACAGAATTTTTGAAGGAACGAGAGATACGGCAATCTCAACAATGGAAACAGAACACTCAACATTCACTTGGGTTTTAAGAGCTGTTGGTTTTGCATTGATGTGGTTTGGGTTGATGGCATTATTGGGTCCTATAAGCGTATTTTTAGACATTATGCCGGTTTTTGGTTCTATAAGCAGGGCTGGTGTAGGGTTGGTCACATTTATTGTTTCTTTGGTTTTATCGATTATTACAATTTTAATATCAATGATAATCCATAATTTAATAGCTTTAATTGTTGTAATAGCAGGAATTATTATAGGAATAATTTGGTTTTTAAAAAATAAAAGTAAGAAGCAATCAGTAAAAGCTAATAAATAAACAACACAATTGAAATGAATTATTATTAATAACATGAAGAACATTTTTTCTAAGTTTTATTGCACTTTCAATTGGATTGTTCTTGTTTTTAATAGAGTTAATTGTTTTGTTGATAGTAAGAACTACTCTTGGAATCTTTAAAGAAGAAATTTGTATTGAAGAAGAATAATGGTTTAAAAAATAGACTGTCCATAACTCTGCCGGACAGTCTATTTGTAAATTACCTTGTTTTACACATGATCTTAATCATAGAGGCTAGGCCTCCAATAAAAATTAAAAATACAATCAAGTGAATCAAGGTAGGTTTGTCGATAATCGGGTTTATTCGGAATACTATTACTGAACCGATCATCAATAATAGAGAAATAATTTGTCTCATACATAACTCCTTTGTTTGTTGTTGGCAGAGCCGGTATTTTATTTTTTAATAAAACACCGGTTTAGCAACAACATTTTTTAATGAACAAAAATAATTATTCTTTTGGTGGGTTATTATGCTTTAAGTAGTAGGATTATGTCAATAATAACAACCTGATTTTTATAGATAATTAACTTCTCACAAAGACGCATGGTTTTTTAGTAAGTTTGTTATCGCCAAACATCTTGAACAAACGCTCTAAAATCTGTAAACTCGACAAGGAAAATTTAAAATATTTATTAATAATAACTTATTAGAACATGACTGATTCTATCTTGTATGTATTGGTTGGATGCTCTGTCGTAGCTTTAGTCTATGCGGGTATATTTATCAAGATGATTGTTTCCGTAGAGGTAAAGAATGCTAAAATGCAAGAAATTGCGGATGCTATTCATCAAGGAGCGATGGCTTTTTTATTCAGAGAATATAAAGTCCTGTCAGGTTTTGTGGTAGTAGTGGCAACATTACTAGCAGTCTTTATTAACTGGCAAACAGCAATTTCATTTGTTTATGGAGCTGTCTCCTCGGCAGTTGCCGGATATGTTGGCATGAAAGTCGCTACAAAAGCGAACGTTAGGACTGCTCAAGCCGCTGAAACCGGTTTAAGTGCTGCATTGAAGATTGCATTTGCATCGGGTGCGGTTATGGGAATGTCTGTCGTTGGTCTTGGACTTCTCGGAGTTTGTGTCCTTTATATTGTGTGGGGTAATCCTGAGTTTATTTATGGTTTCTCTTTTGGTGCTTCTTCCATCGCTCTATTTGCTAGAGTTGGAGGAGGTATTTTTACCAAAGCTGCAGATGTCGGAGCTGATTTAGTTGGTAAAGTTGAAGCGGGTATTCCAGAAGACGATCCAAGAAATCCTGCCGTAATCGCTGACAATGTTGGTGACAATGTTGGAGACGTAGCAGGAATGGGAGCCGATTTGTTCGAAAGCTACGTAGGTTCCATTATTGCAGCTATGGCTCTAGCAGTTGCTACAGGAATGAGTAAAGAGGCTGTAATATTGCCACTTATGATTGCTGGAACGGGTATTATTTGTTCCATTATCGGAGCTTTCTTTGTTAGAACAAATAACGAGAAAAAAATACATTCCGCTCTAGATAGAGGTATGATAGTGGCTTCAGTATTGGTTATTGTGAGTCTCTATTTCTTGATTATGAATACCGTTAAGGATGTAAACATCTTTTACGCCAGTGTGGCCGGATTGGTTGCAGGTGTAGCTATTGGAAAACTAACGGAATGGTATACGTCTTATGATTACAGACATGTTCAAAAAATATGCAAAGCTTCGGAAACAGGAGCAGCTACAAATATTATTTCCGGTCTCTCTGTAGGAATGGAATCTACCGCTTTACCAGTAATTGTAATTTGTATAGCTATTTTTTCTGCTTATAAATTTGCTGGTCTTTATGGAATAGCAATTTCAGCTGTGGGAATGCTTTCTACTCTAGGTATTTCTTTGGCAATTGATGCTTATGGCCCAGTTGCTGATAATGCGGGAGGTATTGCTGAAATGGCCGGACTTGATAAATCTGTTAGAGAAAGAACAGACGCTTTGGATAGTATTGGAAATACAACAGCTGCAATTGGAAAAGGTTTTGCTATCGGTTCAGCCGCTCTTACTTCCTTAGCTTTATTCTCAGCTTATGCACAGGCTGCAGGGCTTACAAGCATTTCTATTACTGAGCCAATGGTTGTTATCGGCCTATTTATTGGTGGTATTCTTTCCTTCTTATTTTCTTCTATGACAATGCAGGCTGTTGGTACGGCAGCATTTGATATGATTGAAGAAGTAAGAAGACAATTTAGAGAAATCAAAGGACTAATGGAAGGTACAGCTAAAGCTGATTATGCAAAATGTGTAGATATCTCGACGGCTGCTGCTATTAAACAAATGGTTCTTCCTGGAATACTTGCAGTTGTTACTCCCGTATTAGTTGGGATGTTCCTTGGAACGGAAGCTCTTGGAGGATTATTAGCAGGTTCACTTGTAACCGGAGTTCTTCTTGCTATCATGATGGCAAACGCTGGGGGAGCTTGGGATAATGCTAAGAAGTATATCGAAACTGGTAAATTTGGAGGAAAAGGAAGCGCTACTCATAAAGCTGCTGTTACAGGTGATACTGTGGGAGATCCTTTCAAAGATACATCCGGACCTTCAATAAACATCCTTATCAAATTGATGACTATTGTTTCGTTGGTTTGTGTTCCATTGTTTATGTAAGGAGAGAGGGTTTAAAAGTTTAAAAAGGCGATCTTAAATAGGTCGTCTTTTTTTGCCAATTGTACTGTTTTTCGACTTTTGATAAGCTGATTACTAGAACATTAATGACATAATTATGAAAAAAACATTAGCTCTCGTGACCGGGTCGTTGGTTTTTTTACTGGTTGGTTGTTCTACGGTGGATGCTCCAACAACGCCGAATGAATCTGTAAAAGCTCCGCAAGAGCCAGTGATGGAAAATGATGTAACCGAAGAAGCGGTAATCGCGCAATCAGAAACGACAGAAAATATAGAATTAAAGAATTATGAAACACCTGAATATTCTTTTAATTATGATGGTACTCTTACTCTGAATGATAAGCCTGAAGACTCTCCGGTAGGCTTTGTATCTTTAGTCGACTCTTCTACTGGTAAAGAAACTGTAAAAATAGGTGTGCAATTAACTACGGTAGATGCGCAAATCGGAGACTGGAAGGCTATATATGATGGTGACAAGGGAACAATTGGGACAGTTGTTTCCAGTGATCCGACTTATTTAATTGGAGACAAAACAGTGTATAGAAAAATTTTTGAGGGTAATGGTTTCCAAAATGAATTTGAGGCTTTACATCGAATGGTTGAAGTAGGCTTCCCAAACATAAACGAGGATAAATTTGTTGACATCTGGGTTCTTGCTCCCAAGGATTTAAGTGAGGAATACGAAGCAAAATTATTGGAGATTATTAGTTCTTTTGAGTGGAAGTGATAGATGTGTGTTTGATTTAAGATTATTAGAAGTTGGCTAATTTATATTGGTTCAACGTGATTATTTGCTTTTTTTGGATAATTTATTTCTTTTTTTTTGATAATGATGTATAACGTCTATTGAAAAAAAATTATGTATTTGCAAAAAATCAAAAAAAATCTTAAATCCGGGATAACAGTCTCCTTGATTTCAATTCCTTTGTCTGTATCGTTAGCGGTAGCTTCAGGAGCAACACCGATTATTGGTATTATCACAGCTATTTGGGCCAGTTTTGTGGCGGCTTTATTTGGAGGAAGCAATTTTAATATTGTTGGCCCGACCGGAGCATTGTCTGGTGTTGTAGCCACTTATGTAATTTTACATGGGATAAGTGGATTACAGACCGTTACTATTATTTCCGGACTTTTTATTGTTTTGGCATATGTATTGAAACTGGAACGTTATCTTATATTGATACCATCCAGCGTTATTCATGGTTTTACATTGGGAGTTGCTTTTATTGTTGGGCTTGGGCAATTGAATTTTGCCTTGGGCTTACAAAATATTCCTCAACATGAAAGTTTGTTTGCCAATATTATTGAGTTAGTGGGGCATTTGGAAGAAACTTCTTGGATTGCACTGGCTTTCTTTTTATTTTTTCTGATCTGTTTACTTATCTTTAGGAAACTGACACCAAAAATACCCGGTGCAATTCTTCTGGTACCCGTAGGAATTTTGCTTGGGTATGCTAGCGAAGCAAAAATTATTCCGATTACATTGCAAACTTTGGGTGGTAAATTTGGTGATATTAATTTTCATCTCTTTGAAATACCACATTTCGAATTCTCTTTCATGATGCTGGAAACAGCGGTTGTAATTGCTCTCATCGCAATCTTGGAAACGATGCTTTCGGCAAAAATAGCTGACGGAATGACAGCGACAAAACATAATGGCAGGAGAGAGATGATGGGCCTAGGACTAGCCAATATTGTTTCCGGATTAGTTGGTGGAATGCCGGCGACGGCGGCTCTGGCCAGGACATCATTGAACATTAAAACCGGTGGAAATCATAAAGCATCAGCAATGATAAACTCTGTTTGTGTAGCGATAATTTCGTTGTTTTTTTTGGGATATTTTAAATACATTCCATTGGTTGTAATCGGAGCAATATTGGTGTTTGTTGCTATTCAAATGGTGGAGAAAGAGCATTATGAAAAATTGTGGCATTATGAAAGATCCGGTTTCTTTCTGTCTCTTTTAGTTGCCGGTGCGACCGTCGTAATTGATCCTATTTTTGGAATATTGCTCGGCGTTTCAATTTCACTGTTGATTTTTGTCGATAGAATATCGCGCGGACATTTCGAATTGAGTGTTAATAGATTTGTTGATGGAATTGTTGATTCCGCTTCAGGAGTCAAATTAAAGGAGATTGAAGAAAATGCTGATGTTTTGGTTTATTCCTTTAGAGGTAAATTATGTTATGTAAATAGTAGAGCTCATATTGAGCGATTTGAAGTGAATCTTAGGAAGTATACATCGATCATTTTGAGGTTACGCGAAGTTCATTTCATTGATACAGATGGAGTTGAGGCACTTGATGAGATCATTGATATTATTGAAGCGCGAGGACAACAGGCGATTTTAACTGGGATTGATCAAAATGCACTAGATTTATTAGAACAGTTGTCTCAAGGATACAAGAGATTAAAAGGGAAGAAGTTAATTTTCAAGAAAACGGAAGACGCATTGCTATTCCTTGGTGTACCTACCAGAAAGAAAAAATAGATTTATTAAATTTCGCATACAATGAAAATAGCCCCACTTCGCGAAACGCTATGAGGGGCTATTTTGTTAATTTCGGACAAAATTATAAGTTAGTTTGATCTTTGATTAGATCACACATACCACAGGCGACGCATCCGGCAACATCTCTTGTAATCAACCCTTTTTGAAACATTAATTCATTCGTGAATTGGAGTATCTCCAGGAATTGTCGGAAATCCGTTTGTTGTGAAAATGGATAGTCTGGAATATCTTCAAAATACCTCCCTGCCAGAGGAGAAGGAATGACACCCAAATCAGTTATCTGCTGAATGCCAGCTTTTATACTGTCTAGGGATTCTATTCCAATAACAAAACAAGAAGATACCTTTCCCGGTCCGAAAATTTTTAAAGCATATTCGAATGCTTTTAAGTAAACTTCTTTCGTACATAATTCATTTTTCCCGGGGATGTATTGTCGTCTAAGTTTCTCGTCCCAGACTTCTAAATTCATCATAAGGCTGTCCACTCCGGCATCTTTTAAACGAAGAATCCAGTCTAAATTTATGGGAGGAGTTATCTCTATACCTATTGGTATTTTATAATTGCTATAAATTTCTCTGACTACGGGTTCGATGATTTCCATTCCTCTTCCCTCGTGCATTGTCATTCCTCCATTTAAAGTTAATCCATCGTATGAATTTATAGGAATGAGATTAAGTGCATCAGTAAATAGCTTTGCTTTCTTCTTAATCAACAATGGGGATCTATTTGCCAAAGAGGAATTAATTACACAAAATTTGCATTGATTTCCATGCGAGAATAATGAGCAATCTTCATATATTGAGCCGGCTAATTGACGACCATGTGAAGTCAGAATTTGAGTTATAGAAAAACCAGAAATAAGGTTATTGTACCAGTTAGGAGATTTTAATACCTCTCCTGTTGCGATCGGTTCATTGTTATATTTGATAATAAAGCCATGGTCGCACAAAACATCTCTCCAAAGAGACAAGTCGGTTTTTTTTGATCTGTAGAATGGAGCATTTACATAAATAGAACCTCCAATTTTCATTTTCCCACCAGAGCTTAGACCTCCTCTTTTTGCTTTAGAAGGGTTTTGTTCTAAGAATAGTCGCTCGATTTCAGGAGATGTGTTTACTCCCTCGCAAAGCATTTTTGCTTTTAATTCAATAAGATTAAGCGGTTTTTGCTGATCAGTGTTTGTCATTATTGACTCCTTTAATATGATTAATAAATTGTTTTTTTGTCCGAATTGTAAAAGAACCTCTTCTCTAAATTGAGAAGGGGCTAAGTTGGCAGTTTTTTTGTACGTCAACGCAATCCTTTCTCAACAGGCGAAAAGTTGTGGTGATGTTCTTGCTCAATTTTAACCAGCATCATTTTGTATCCATCCATGCCTTGGTGTAGCCATTTTGATATTCTTGCAACAGTTGTAGAGCTCATCTTTGTGTCTTCAGTTATTTTCGAATAGGGGATTTCTTCGTTTAGCATTCTGGCAACTCGAAAGCGATTACCGAACTCTGAGATTTCATCTTCTGTCAAAAGATCTCGAAAGAACCTCTTCGCCTCTTCCATATCTACCAGAAGCAGAATAGCTTTGTATAAATCTTCCGTCTTATCTGTTGGTTTGATCTTCATTGCTTTATTAGAATAAAGTACTTTAGTCAAGTAAAGTATAGCTTATTGAGTGGGGATGTCAATATAGCTTAATACTGGATATAAAAGTCTTTTTCATGTTATAATCTAAAGATGTTTTAAATAAACAAATGAAGAAGTCTTCAGATGAAAGTGTAAATGTGGAAATAGGCAAGGAGTTAATTAAGAATAGTGAAGATGAAAATACGAGGGGTAGGATTGAGGAGACTCTTAATTTACCTATAGACCATTTTGAGAGATACAGGATACAATTTGTTGATTCCGAATCTGCTCATCTGGTCCAGGAAATACATGGGTATAAACAAATATTTGACGAATATTTATTTAAGACGGCTATGGATGACTATTTTGATCAAGCATGTGATTTATATGAAGGTAGAGGAGATGAGAATATAATATTGTTACTGAAGAGTATTAATTTTGATTATAATAAGATTATTGATAGTGACTTGGAAGAGCATGAAAAAGTGGCCAAATTAGTAAAAGTTATTGTCAAAGCTAAAAGTTATGAAGAAGCTGTCGATCATAATAGAGGAAAAGAAATTGAGTTTGATGGATTTGAAAATGACTCTGATATCTTTGATATTAAGGAGTTTCTATATAACACGTTTGGAAGGAAGTTGCTCGAAGAATGTCTTGTTTCAAAAATTAAGTATTTTTCAGATAAGATCCTATTAAAAATAGGTAAGAATACGTATATTGTACCGATTGATATTTATGAGAGAAGTAGGAAATATATTCCCAACATTAAAGAGAATAAATATAAGGGTGCAGCTTTTTCATCATGGAACTCGAATCATGAATTTAGTCAGAAATATGTTTTGACTCCCATTAATTTGTTCAGCTTTTATGATGAAACTCCTGAAGAGATTGATTATTTAGAGAAAATTCCAAATGATAAAAAAATGAGAATGTTTAAATTGGGAATAATAAACCATGAAATCGCTCATCACATCTATGATTATCTGATTGATTGTGATAAGTGTGAGGAATGGGAAAAGATAGTAGAAAAACAGAAGAAACCTCTGACTCAATATTCTGATAGATATAGTAATCATGAGTTAAAATATGATGAATATTTTGCTGAAGCAGTTAGGATTATGACTACGTCTCCTGGATATCTGGGAATTAATTTTCCGGAAATTGATAGATTTATTAAAGTTAATTTCCCTGAGATTCAAGAAGCGAGATAATTAGAGTAGAATACTAATAGTTTGTTTAACTGTGAGGGATGGATGTTGGAGATTTATTTATTGAAAATTATGAGGGAAGAATATGTTCGATAAGATTTGAGAAGAAGTTGGGAAGTCCAAGCATGTCAGTGAGTAAGGAAAAATCAGGCATAATTTGTGAAACCAAAAAACAATTAACCGAATACTTCGAGAGGAAAAGAAAAGTTTTTGACGTTCCTCTAAATTTATCAGGGACAGAATTTCAGTTAAAAGTCTGGGAAGAACTTCGGAAAATTCCGTATGGAGAGACGGAGTCTTATGCGGATATCGCAAAAGCCATAGGAAATTCAAAAGCGGTTCGGGCTGTTGGAACAGCGATTTCCAAAAATCCAATACCAATAATTATACCATGTCATCGAGTAATCAACAGTGATGGAAGTATTGGGGGATTTTCAGGTGGAGTGAGAGTGAAAGAGAAATTATTGCATCTGGAAGAAAAATGGGTCTAGAATAAAACCATGATTACATGTAAAAATTGCCAAACAGATTTTGAAATTTCAAGCGAAGAGGAATCTTTGAGAAATTTGATTGGCAATTCTTTGGAGACGGGTAATGTGCCAAAACCGACTTTGTGTCCTGATTGCCGAATGCAGAGAAGAATGGCCAGAAGAAATGAGAGATTTTTGTATCAGAGAAAATGTGATTTAACGGGCAAACCAATTATTTCAGTTTATATAGAAAGTTCTCCCTTTCCCGTATATGAAAAAACAGTTTGGTGGAGTGATGATTGGGATGCGCAAAATTTTGGGAAAGATTTTGATTTTAGCAAACCATTTTTTGAGCAATTCCATGAGTTGCAAAACGTTGTCCCTCGTCCCGCAATGATGGGTAAGAATGTTACCAACTGTGACTATTCAAATTTTTGTCTTGATTCCAAGAATTGCTATTTAAGTCATTGTTCGTATCGCTCGGAAGATTTGTTATATTGCTATTGGTTGGATAAAAGTAAAAATTGCATTGATTGCTCTTATATGGCTTTTTCGGAACAATGTTTTGATTGCGTTGATTGCAATCGTTCCTATAATTTGAGACATTGTGCCGAATCTCACCAGTGTACGGATTCATTCTTTCTCTACGATTGTCGCTCTTTACGAGATTGTTTTGGTTGCGTTGGTCTAAGACAGAAAGCGTACTGTTTCTTTAATGAGCAATTATCGAAAGATGAATATGAAATAAGAAAAGGTAGTTATGATCTGGAGAATGGCGAACACATTAAAGAAATAAAGGAGAAATTATGTAGTCTAAAAATGAGGCATCCACATCGCAATTCCATTCAAGATAAAACCGAAAACTGTGCCGGCGATTATATTTTTAATTCCAAAAACAGTGAACATTGTTTTGATTGTTATGACGGTGAAGATTGCCTTTATACCGCTGACGTAATTGGTCTGAAAAATTGTCTGGATACATATCATAGTGGGTGGTCACAGTCCGTTTATGAAGCATATTCTCCCGTCAATCAACAAAACTCGGCCTTTACCAGTATTTGTTGGGACGGAAGTGACAATTTTTATTGCGACACTTGCTTTGGAATTTTTCATTGTTTTGGTTGCGTGGGATTAAAACATAAAAGTTATTGCATCTTGAATAAGCAATTTACTAAAGAGGAATATGAAAAATTACTTCCTGAGGTGGTAAATCAGATGAAGGTTTCCAATCAATGGGGCGAATATTTTCCTATCAATATCTCGCCATTTTGCTATAACGAAACCATTGCCCAGGAACATTATCCACTTTCTAAGGAAAAAGCTTTAAATCTAGGTTGCAGTTGGCGTGATAGCGATCCTAGAGAATACAAGCCTCAGAGTTATGAGGGCTCAAATAGAATAGAAGAAGTGTCTGATACTATTCTTAAAGAAATATTAGCTTGTGTTAATTGTGGTAAGAATTATCGAATTATTGAGCAGGAACTAAAGATTTATCGAGATAAAATAATAGCTCTGCCCAAATTATGCCCTGATTGCAGACATAAGACTCGATTAAGTTTGAGAAATCCTCGACGATTATTTGAGAGGAAATGCGGTAAATGCTCAAAATCAATTTCGACGACTTATTCACCCGAGCGAAAAGAGATAGTATGTTGCGAAAATTGTTATCTCAAAGAAATTTACTAGAATATGTGACTAGGCTTTTTCTGGTTTAATAGTACGCGTTAAATTAGGATTATACCGAATGAAGTCCTTCCCATAATTATTCGGTGGGTTGGTGGTTGTGGCAATTCATATGATGAGGTTTCTTTAATTAGCAAAATTTAAAGATACCAGTCTCAGTTTTCCTCTGCTTTGGTTCTTTTATCTGTAGTTACGTCTTTCATTATACTTTCGAATTCAATGGAAAGTAGTGCTAGATTGTCGGTTTTATCCAGTTTGTCTAGCCAGTAATGAAAATCCAGACTTGCCGGGATATTCTCCGTGGCCAAAGATCCGAAATATACATTGAAATATTCCGATGGATTTTTGGTTTGAGCGATTGATGTATCATAAATAAGAGCACGTATGGCAAAAGCAAGATAAATAATCGGTCTCAATTTATCGATTTTTTCGGCAATATCTTTAATGAAGTTCTTCTCTTTTTTTCATAAATTTTCCAAGAGAAGGATTTAGGCAATTAGCGGATAAAAGTCAACTTAAATTAGATAAATATTCATCTAAAATCTCCTAAATCAGTCAATTTGTATTTACCGATTAATTATATGAATTTAAGAAAAAGCGTATTCTATACTATTCTCAATATTTAACTTAAATAATGAATAGTAAGATTTGGATGATGTTTTAGCATTATAGCCGGAAAATCTTCTTTTTTTATAGTTTCGTCGTTTGAAGTCATTTTATCCAGAATATGTTTCTTTTTTTCTCCTTTTAAAAGAACCAATATTTTTTTGCTTCTTAGAATTAATCTGGGACTTAAAGAAAGCCTTTCCCTGACACTGAATTTTTCCGTTGTAGTTTCACAAACAATCTCTCCATCATCAAAATTGGCCAGAGTATTAGGGAAAATAGAGGCAAAATGGCCATCTTCTCCTATTCCTAAAATTGTCAGATCAAATGATTTATGAGGAATCATGTGCAGTTCAACCTCGTATTTTTTGATTGTTTCAGCTTTTGGAAGAGAAGTATCGAAATAGAAAAAACCTTTGATTTTATCTTTTACCTTAGAAGTCAAAGTATCTTTAATCATTTGGAAGTTGGAAAAAGGACTATCCAAAGGAACACAGCGCTCGTCCACCAAATAAAAAAGTACATTACTTAAATTTACCGGTAAGGATCCTAGATTTCGATAGATATCTTCCGGAGTCGAGCCTCCACTTAGTCCAATAAAGACATCTTTATTTTTTTGAGCAATTATTTCCGTTAAAACAAAATTAGCTGAATCTTCAATGAATTGTTTTTCATTATCAAATTTAGTTATTCTCATGATGATTATTATATTGATAAAGATCAAACCAATGATTGCCATCAGTAGCCGTAATATCGTGTTGTGAGTGTGGTCCTGCTGTATCATCACGATATATTTCCGGTACTATCTTTTGTTTTTTAATGTAATCAAATATATCACCAACAACTTGCCAAGATGAGATGATTTCCGGAAAGGATAGAAAATAACGACGTTCTTTTTTTATGGCTTCTAAAAGCAACATAGCATGTTCAGGCAAACATTCAGCATTATCGCAAGTCAAAGAATGTTCGGGGGCAATCAGTTTTTGAAAAGATGTTTCTCCAAATTTATTTAATAATGTAATGCTGATTTTTTCATTAGGATAGAGTTCAAAAATGACTCGATTTGGTTCCTCGTGTTTTTTTTGGTAGTCAAATTTTGCCAGAGTTATTACAATACTGGTGTATTTTTTATGCATTTTTTTCCCGGTTCTGATATAGATGGGAACTTTATACCAAGATTCACGGTCTATGTATAATTTTATGGCGGCAAAAGTTTCCGTATTTGAACCTTTGGAGACATCTTTTAGTGATCTGTAACTGCGATATTGTCCCAAAGTTAAATGATCTTGAGATCCATAAAATTTAACAGCTTCCAAAATACTTTGTTTTTCTCTATGAACTGATGAAGCTCTTTCCGTAATTGGAATAGACATCGTGACTAGAGAAAGAATTTGTAAAAGATGAGATTGGATCATGTCACGAATAATACCAACTTGATCAAAGTAGCCGACACGATTTTCAATTCCAATGTCTTCAATCGCTGTTATTTGGATGTCGGACACCTCTTTCCCCTTGAGCATAGAGTTTAAGATGCGGTTGTGATGTCGTAAATGCAAAACACTTCTGACCGGTTGTTTGCCCAGATAGTGGTCTAAAAGATAGATTTGCTCTTCTTTGAAAAATTGCACAATGAAATAATAAAGAGCCTTAGCTGAGATGACATCTCCTCCGAATGGTTTTTCAATTATTAAAATTGATTTATCTTTGATTTTCTTAGGAAAGGATCCCAGATTTTTAATAATATCTTTGAAAACTGTTGGAGGAACGGACAGATAATGAATTTTTAAGAAATTATCATGTTTCGATAGCGTGTTAATCTTCTCGTGTAGTTTCTGATATGACTTAACATTGTCGTATTGTCCTGACACATAAGAGACTTTATCGATGAGCTTATTGATTATCTCCAAATCAGCATCTTCATATTTTGCTAATATGCTTTGTCTAAACTCTTTTCTGAATTCTTCCTGTTGTTTTTCGGTTCGGGCATAACCAATAATATAGAATTCCTTTGGTAGTTTGTCTTGTGCAATTAAGACGTATAGGGAAGGGAAGATTTTGAGTTTAGCCAGATCTCCGGAAGCTCCGAAAATTGTCAGAACGAATGGTTTGATTGTCTCTTGATTTAACATAATTTCTTGTTATTCCCATTTAGTATGAAAAATACCTTTCCTGTCTACTCTGTGATAAGTATGAGCACCAAAAAAGTCTCTAAGTCCCTGAATGAAGTTTGCCGGCAAATCTTTGGATTTTATTTGATCAAAATAAGCCAAGGTTGATGATAAAACGGGAACTGGTACTTCTCCCATTACTCCTTCTTTTATTACTATTCTAAGACTTAAAATTCTATCGGATATTATTTTTTGAATTTCCTTAATTTCTAAAAGTGATGTATCAGGATTTTGCTTGAAAGATTTTTTTAACAAATCCAAGATTTCAGCCCTTATAATGCATCCTCCTTGCCATATTCTGGATATTTCCGAGAAATCGAGTTTCCACTTTTGTTCTTTTTTAGCATTTTCCATTAATTCATAGCCCTGCGCATAAGCTAATAAAATAGCTGAATAAAGAGCTTTTTTTAGCTCAGGAATAAATTCGTTGAGGTGCTGTTTCTTGGGGAATTTGGATTTATACATATTGGCTAGGATTGTTCTTTTTTCTTTTTTGGATGAGGTTATTCTGGCATTCACCGCTTCTGAAATTGCGGAAATCACCACGCCTCTTTTGAGTCCATCAATGGCTGTCCAGCGTCCTGTGCCTTTCTGTTCGGCCTGGTCCAAAATATTATCTATTAGAAATCCTTTCGTTAAGTCGTCTTTCTCTCTTAATACAGAAATGGAAATTTTGAACAAATATGAGTTTAATTCACCTTTATTAAAATCTTCAAAAATATCTGCTATCTGATCAGATTTTAATCCATATAGTTTTCTTAGAATGTCGTAACCTTCTGCCATGATTTGCATGATGGCGTATTCAATACCGTTATGAACCATCTTCACATAATGTCCGGACCCGTCTTTTCCTATGTAAGTGACGCAAGAATCTCCTTTAAAATCTTTGGCGGCGATTTTATTGAAGACTTTTTCCAGATTGCTATAGCTTTTCTTGTCTCCTCCGGGCATGATGCTTGGTCCATTTAATGCCCCTTCTTCGCCACCGGAAACGCCAACTCCCAGAAATGAAACACCTTTTTCTCTTAAGAATTTTTCTCTTCTGATAGTGTCTTCATAATTTGAATTTCCCAGATCTATTATAGTGTCTCCTTTGGAAATTAGGGGAATCAATTGATTGATTAACTGATCGACAGCTTCACCGGCTTTGACCATCAACATAATATTGCGAGGAGTTTTAACACCGGAGACAAATGTCTTCATATCAAATATAGGAATAAGATTTTTGTTAGCGTCTTTTTTAATCAAATCCAGAGTTTTTTCTTTGGATCGATTATATACACTAATTTTGAAACCTTTATCAGCAATATTTCTGGCAATATTTCCTCCCATGGTGGATAGTCCAATAAGTCCGAGATTAGATTGCATAAGCTGGGTTCGTTCATTTTTCATTATAGACTATAAACTTATTAATTTGTACGAATTGTATTTGTCTAAAATTATGTCCATTGCTTCCTTGTTGTCTTTAGCCAAATGAATATAAGTGAAATCCTCTTCTTTCATCAATTGATTCTTTAAGGGACTTGTTTTTATCCATTCTATTAGTTCGGGCCACATTGTTCCAAGCATTATTATCTCTTTTCTCTCAGTTTTCTTCACTTGAATAAGTTGCCAGGTATAAAAAAGTTCTAACAGAGTCCCTACGCCACCTGGAGCAACGACAACTATATTTGATAATTTAATAAACGAGTCTAATCTTTCCGAAAATTGTTCAAATTGCATCTTGATATCAAGATGTTTATTAGCACTCTGTTCGTGTTCCAGAGTTATATTTAAACCAACCGATTGACTGTCATTGTTTGTTCTGCCTGCTTGGTGCCCGGAATTTGCCGCATCCATCAAACCGGGACCTCCACCGGTTACAATATCGATGTTGTGTTTGCCAACTTCCTTGGCCAAATTATAGATTTGTTGGTAGATTGGGTCGTTTTCTTGAATTCTTGCTGATCCGAATATTGTTACTCGGAAGTGATTTAGATTTAATTCATGATGAATGATGTCCTCGTTCCATTTACTCATTTTTTTTAGTTAGATATTTTTTTGTTAGTATTTTGGATGTTTCCACTCCAGGTTGGTCGAAAGCATTGATATCGAACATTTCTCCGAGAAAGGCTGTAGCTCCCATAAAAAGCATAAAGAGTCCGCCAAGTGTTTCTTCATCAATTTTATCAATGCTAATTAAAATAGAAGGTCTTTTGTTCTTGGCCAGTGAGTCTCTTGTTGCTTTGAGTTCCGTTTTCAATAGTTGATCAAATGTAACATTTTTAAGGTAAGTTGTGGCTTCATGATTCGGATTTACCGGAATTATGATTTGTGGTCCGGACTCTTTGGCGCTCAGGAATATAAAGAATTTGTCGTTTGGCCCTTCATTATAAAGTTGACTCTGGGAATGTTGATCTGTTACACCGAGAGCATTTATTGGAGTTAAGCCAATGTTAACAATTTTTCCTTGATTGTTTTTTTCTTTTCCTGTACTTTCCGCTAAGAGCTGTCTGTACCAGTCGGCAAATCTGATTAATTTCTGATTATATACCATCATTACATTCTGTGTATGACCTTTTTTAGCCATTTCATATTGCATTAAAGCAAGTTTAAAAGGTAAATTCTTGTCTATTCTTTCTGAGAGAAATTGATCTCTCATTTTCTTGGCACCTTTTAGCAGTTTATTTATATCCATTCCGAGTAATGAAGAGGGTAGTAATCCTACTGCTGTCAGAACAGAGAATCTGCCACCGATATTTTCAGGAATTTCAAAGCTTTGTATCTCTTCTTCATCAGCTATTTTTCGAAGTAGTCCAATTTTAGGATCTGTGATAAAAATGAAATGTTTTTTTACTTTTAAGCTGTGTTCCTCAATCAATTTTCTAAAATAATAATATTGAGATAGTGTCTCTGGTGTCCCTCCCGATTTTGTTACAACCATAAAAAGGGTTTTCTTCAATTTGATTACGTCCAAAATTTCACTCATCATTGCCGGATCGATATTATCCAAGACGAAGAGTTTTTTTTCTCTGTAGAGATGAGATAACGCTTGATCCAGGCAAATTGTCCCCAAAGCGGAACCTCCAATACCTAAAACAACGAAATAATCAAACTTACCTTTGTTTAATGTGGAATATTCAGTTATTTTTCTGACATATTTCGTATCATCTATATAGGAATAAAAGCCTTGTTTTCTTTTATTAATTCCGTCCAGTAAAGATGAAATCTTAAAATATGTCTGTGGTTTATCTAAATTAATAGGGTCAATTTTAATCATCTTTAAATATCTTAAGTACTTTATGCATTATCATAATACATTATTTATACTTAAGAGAAGATTAATTCTAATGGGAGTTCATTTAAGACTTCCTAATTACGTCTATTGCTCTAAGAATGGGATGTTCCACTTTTATATAGACTGATTCTCGATGTGTGATCGCCATATTTGCTGGCAGAATTAATAGGGTCTATCAAGGATCCTCTTATTTTTGATCTAGCTGTATTCATTTTACCTTTGTTATATACGTCATGTGGGGCTATTAATTCCATAAGAGAATATACCCAACTAGGTAAAGCGGAAATTTCGATAGTGGAATCACCTTTCTTTAAATAGATTTTGGTGTCTAAATACAAGGGAGAACCTGTAGATTTTATAATTCTAAGATTATCTACTCCACCTATACATTTATCAAATAAGGTAAGTAGCTTCTTGGCCTTTGGTTTTAATTTATATGTTTCTACACCATTCTTGGATGTAATTATTGGAGGATTGTGAATATCTTCATCGATTATTAATTCGGTTCTAGCCAAGGTAAAATCATTGATATATCTATCTTTTAATATTTCTAATTTGGATTGACGAAACCAAATTATGTCCTGGTTTGTTTCATCGGCCAATTTTAAATACTCTGCTTTTTCTGCCGCGTCTTGCGTTTGAATTGCCATTTTCTCAAGTTTGTAGAATTTTTTTACCATTTTTTCATACTGGCCCTCCTTTTCAAAAATGACTCTTTTCTCTTCATGTAAACTTGTTAGTAAATCCATAACAGTTTTTGCGTGGTGGAAATATCCGGAGTTGTCATTTTCATCGAGAAAATCTTCGATAGGTAATTCTCTGATTGTTTTTTCGAACTCTTTTAAACCTTCATATCTTTTTTCGAACTCTTTATCAGTTGGTTTGAAAAAATTGATAATGTTTGTTTTATAGCGAACTTCGTAACCCTTACTGTCATGAATAAACTCTCTGATTACGGTTTGATAAAAATGAAATGAGTCTTCAATGGTTTTGACATTAAAACGTATTCCGATAGCATCTTTGACTTCTTTATCTTCCAACCAATTAATAAATTGTTTCTGACCATTTTTTATTTTGAAGTGAACGGATTCTAAGGTTATTTTCTTAGGAGTGTTTTTTTTATCCTCATTTAAACCTTTGAGTAAAAATGGACCGTCAATAATAAATCTATTATTAGTTATATCTTCATTAAGTTCTTTATCTAAGCCATTATCGTCGATGACAGATTCAAATGTTCTAATTCGCGGATTACTTTGTTTAACAACTTCGCGCCCTGAAATGATTTTTTTGAACTGCATTATAATGTCTTTAAAATCCTCAATTGAATTTTCGAGACGAATATCAATATTTCTTCTTTCTAGAATAGCTTCAAGCAAAAAAGAAATAGCAGGTTTAAGAGATTCTATTTTTTTGAGTATTTCATTATCACTGTTCGTTGGTATACACAGCATCGAAGCCATATCATTTAAGGAGAAAGGATGTTTTGAAGATAGAGAAAATAGGTCTGGAAATTCAGAAGAAAGATAAGTATTAAATAAATCTTCGACAATCGTTCGATAAAATGCCTCGTCTTCAGATTCTTTTAATCTATCTTCTTGATTTGTTTCCTTACGTCTTAAAATCATTTCTCTGATAAAAGTATCGAGATTATCATGATTGACATAAGGAGTAATGCCGAGAAGACAAGATTCTAATTTCTGTCTAACGTCTTTTGTTGTTTTTATAATAGTCTCTCCAGGGCTATTATTATCATTATTTAAATGACATATAATGGATTTTAGAATATCTCGCGGATCAGCTTGAGGAATTATCAGCTTCTCTTCTATGGAGTCCGTTATGTTTGTTTTTTCGCCCATTTTTTTGTTTTCCCGTTAGTATATCACAAAAAATGATTTAATTTAAGTCTTTAATTACCACTTCTCTTCCATAATTTCGTAGCATTTATCTTGAAATGATCCTTCACCTAATTTTATTATTTCCATTTTTATAAATACTAGACCTGCACTTAGTGAGGAAATTTCTTGAAAAGCATTTTGCGATAAATCTATAACTCTACCTTTGGCAAACGGTCCACAATCCAATATTTCCACTTCCACACTTTTTTCATTAGTCGGGTTTGTTACTTTGACGATGGTGTGAAAGGGGAGAAGTGGACTGGCTCCTATATTTAAAGAATTATCAAAAATAGTTCCGGACGAAGTATTTCTTCCGGTGAAAGAATTGCCGTAGTAACTGGCAACGCCTTCCTTAATCCTATCCCATTTATCCTCGTATTCGTCGGGGATGAGTGGATATAAGTCTTGCTCTTGAGACTCTAATTCTTGTTCTTCGCCTTTTTCTTTGTTTAAAACTTCACCGGACCGCATCTTCTTTATTTCTTTGGATACATATAGGAGATTTACATTATTAGTAAAGAGAACGAATTCACCTCTGTTCATGTAATCATCAGGCAAAAAGGAGTTCTCCGGCTTAAAAATACCATTAAATGCGACAAATCCGACGTAAGGTGCATACCAAGAGTCTTCTTTGACATCGGGATAATTAAACGATGTGTGGTACTCTTTCGGCAAAGTGGGTGATCTAACTCCAAATGACTCCAGAACGATTTTAAGAGCTTCGGCTCTAGTTATATTGGCATTTGGATAAAATAATCCATCATCTTTTCCTTGAATGGTGTTTTTTCTCTTAGCCATGTAAATATAAGGAGCATACCACTTGTCATTTGTCACATCCGAAAAATCATTATTTTCCGGTAATTCATTAGGAACAGGTATTCCTTTTAATTGGAAAATTATTTTTAAGGCTTCCGCTCTGGTTATGAATAGTTCGGGATGAAACAACCCATCTTCTCTTCCTTGGATGATTCCTTGTCCGGAAAGAGTGTTTAAAGCATCATAAAAAGGGGCTTCAATAGAGACATCCGGGAAGCTAATTTCTGCATGGCTTATATTAGCGAACGATGTGAATAGTAAAATCGAAACAACGAGAAAGGAGAAAAACCTTTTCATACTATTTGTTCACGGAAAAATTTTAACCTTAAATGTGCATTAAGTAAACATTAAGACATTGATTGTCGTCCTGAACTTGTTTCAGGATCATCTTAAAAATACGCAGAGCTTGTAGAGATACTGAAACAAGTTCAGGACGACAGTGATCTTTCTTTTTTTGTTCTTTTAAAGTTGAGCTTTTTTTAAATCGACATTACACTTCGTATGAAAAAACGAATAATTATGAGAGTTGCAATTGTAGCGGACTGGCTGACAAATATGGGAGGTGCCGAAAAAGTAATTGAAATGTTTTTAGATCTTTATCCGGATGCTGATATTTTCACCACGGTATACAATCCTGAAAAAATGTCTGAACGATTTATAAATAAGGACATTAAAACATCATTTCTGCAGTATATTCCTTGGGCTCGCAAGAGATGGCAAAATTTCTTACCTCTTCTCCCGGTGGCTATAGAGACTCTTGATCTAAAAGATTATGATCTCGTCTTGAGCTCTTCATCTTCTGTGGCACATGGGGCGATTACAGGCAAAGATACTCTACATATTTGTTATTGTCATAATCCAATGCGCTATGCATGGGATGGTTGTCATGAGTATATTGAAAAATCTTCCTACAATCGGTTCATGAAGTTTGTGATACCTTTTTTCATAAATTTAATCAGACTCTGGGATTTTTATGCTTCGGATAGACCGGATTATTATATTGCCAATTCCGAATTTGTTAAAAACCGAATAAGTAAATATTTCCGACAAAAATCAAAGGTGATTTATCCACCCGTTGATACAAGCCTCTTTACACCAGCTGAAGACACGAAACTTGGAGACTATTATGTCCTTCTAGGTAGACTGGTCCATTTCAAAAAAGCTGATTTGGTTGTAAGAGTGTTTTCTAAATTAGGGTTGTCTCTTAAAGTTATTGGTACTGGCCCGGAAGAAGAGTATCTGAAAAGCATAGCTGGACCATCGATTGATTTTCTCGGTTCAAGATCAGATCAGGATGTAGCAGGATTATTACGTAGATGTCAGGCTCTTGTTTTTCCTCAGGAAGAAGATTTTGGAATTACTCCACTGGAAGCTATGGCCTCAGGTCGTCCCGTGATAGCGTACAAGGCTGGAGGTGCACTGGAGACGGTCGTTGAAGGCATTACTGGAACATTCTTTCAGGAACAAACCGAAGAGTGTCTAATGGACGTAATTAGAGATTTTGATGCTCATGCCTATAATAAAGAACTAATCAGAAAACAGGCGGAAAAATTCAGTAAACAGAGATTTAAAAAAGAACTTAAAGCATATATCGACAACAGAATGGAGAAATTTATTGATGGTCGATAATCTTAAAGATAATTATCAAGACTAGTGTGAGCCGTTATAGCTATTAATTACTACAAATTTCAGTTTCGCTGACAATTTTTTTTATGTCATTTCTTATATCTGCAAAATGAAAATTGGGATCTCTAAAATCACTTCTATCGAAATTTAGAAGCAATCCGGTTTTTGCGCCGACTATAGTCTGACTTTTACTTTTCAATACAGAATCAACGGAGTGTCTGGAAGTGGTTAGTAGCTCCCTGATCCTCGCTAGTGAGCTGGATATTCTGTCAAAGCTATTTAGATTTGTTTTTTCATTCTGCATGGATAGAAAAATTAAACTAAGAGAAGACTATAACATATTATTTATAAAAAGCAATTAACTTCAACTTAAAAAAACCAAACACATTTATAAATTTATCAGTGATTATTGTAATTCACCAATATATAGAGAAAGTTAATTCATTAACTTAAGTTTTTCTTTGATTGGAAGAGGAATGATTTAGCTTGAATAAAATACGAAAAAGGTTTTAGTATGGGGAATTATTTCATTATTTCTTCGGATTTTTTGCAGGTTTGTTTTTTTGGAAGTTTAATGGTGAATTTTGTACCTTCACCCAAAATACTCTCAACATCAATTGTTCCTCCATGTTTATCAATAAATTCTTTACATAATTTAAGTCCGTAGCCTGTTCCTTTTTCTCCATTGGTACCTTTTTTTGTTACGTTCTTAATATTTTTAAATATTATTTTTGAGGTTTCTTCAGTCATTCCTACTCCATTATCTTCTACGATAATATAATCAAAATCTTCTGACTGTGGAGCCATGATGGTTATTTTTCCCTCCTGATTGGTATATTTTATGGAATTATCGACTAAGTTTCTTAAGACCGTCTTGATCATTTCTTGATCAACATTAATTGAGTGAGATGTATCAATATCGACCTCGATATTTACTTGTTTATTTTTAGCGGTAGCTTTTAAGCCATTTGTAACTTCGATTACCAAGTCTTTGATAGATGTATCTTCTCTGTTGAATTCAATATTTCCCGATTGTGCATGTGCCCATTGTAGGATGTTAACCAGTAGTTTATATGTATTTTTGGCGGCATCGTCGATGGCATGGATATATTCCAGAGCTTCATCGGTTGATAACTCTTTGATATCTTCAATTAAAGCCTGACTTAACCCAAGAATGGCATTGAATGGAGCTCTTAAGTCATGCGCAATTATTGACATCATTTTATCTTTCGTTCTTATTAATTCATTGCTTTTTTCCAGAGCTTCTTTATAGTGACTATTTTCTTTAACTATTTCATTAGATTTTGTTCCAAGTTCTTCCATCTCCTTTTCCAGTAATAATATTTCTTTCTCTAAAACTTCAAATTTTTGTTTATATATTTTGACTTCTTCTTCAAGTTCTACTTGAGCGGTTATATCATGAAGAATATTGATTGCTGTTGATATTCCGGTTTGTTTGTCTTTTAGAAAAATAAATTCTCCGGCAAGATATATATTATTTTTTTCTTTATCTTTAGCTCTAATTTTTTCAATGGTAAATTTAATTTCAGTTGAATTCTGTTGGATTGCTTTACTGAACATTCCAGCCATGTGTTTAAGGTCGTTTTCATCTATTGATGAACCTCCTTTTTTGCGAAATTCTTGATATTCGGATTCAGAAAATTTTAAAATATCGAGGAAAGCTCTATTGGTCAATTTTTCTTCAACACCAACACTTGGAGAGTGGGTATATATTTGCATTGCATGATCTGAAACATCGAAGGCGTCTAGAATAAGCCTAAAGATCTTACTTTCTTTATTTAAATTTTCAATCTCCGGATTTATCTTGTGTAGAAGATTTAATAAGTCTTTATATTTGTCGGAAGAATCATTTTGACTGACTAATATACCTATTTCATTTCTGATTGCAGTAAATAGTTCTATCCCTGAGTTAGCGACTATATTCTTGGAGTTGAAATCTGCTGTTTTTTCCAATATTTATTGTTATGTATATTTGGGTAACAAAAATAACATAAAAAACTGATATTTTATAGTATCTTTTAAGGTAAAATATCTATTAGTCAAGAAGTTAGTTCTTATTGGTCGATTTGGGTTTTCGTCTGCAGTTTATCCAATCCAAAATCGAAATTATAATCGGTATGAAAAACTGTAATAATCATCAAGACAAGAGCTATGAATGCGATAATCGAGAATATCAAATGTTTTCTGTTTTGTTTGTCTAATTTTATGGCTTTCATTTTATGTAGTTAGATTATGATATTTCATTTACCAACTCTAAACCTTTGGTGAGCATTCGTTTAGACGTTTCCAAATCCTTTGAATCGGCTATGACTCTTATAACACCATGTTCGGTTTTAGATTCTCTGATATATACGAATCCTTTATCCGTAAAGATTTTTAGACTTCCGGAATTGCCTCCATTTGCTTTATAGGCCAGATTTTTTTGAAGGCAAATTTCAATAAGTTTACTCCTAGCTTGTGTCCAGTTCTGATTATTTCTGATTATTTCTTGGAGAGTATAATAGGTTGGCAATTCTTCAATTGCCTCGTCCAGAGTTTTATTGGTTTCATTTAGCATCCCTATTATCACAAGAAGCGCTAATATGCCGTCTCTACATCGCGAAGGAGGAATAATAACTCCACCAGAGCTTCCTTCACCACCGAAGTACATAGCCTTCTCATCATGTTTCTTGATGATATTCACTTCACCTACTTCGGTTTCTATCCAATCAAAGTTGTGGTCTTGTACGATGTCTTTGACAAGATAGGAGGTGGCATCATTGCAAATTATTTTGCCGTGATATGATCCTTT
>Ga0209016_1000923_pt1 | contig 28585 bp, 31 predicted proteins | sample EPASupsiteSAE305_FD_187265 | JGI IMG/M metagenome (GOLD analysis project Ga0209016, IMG submission 187265) | Bioremediated contaminated groundwater microbial communities from EPA Superfund site, New Mexico - SAE3-05 (SPAdes) (version 2) | ecosystem: Environmental > Aquatic > Deep subsurface >...
AATTTACCTGTGCTCGTGCAGGCGTTAATGTGGATTGCTTCCATATTTCTTGTTGCCTTTGCTGCAGAGTCAATGGGGCAAAAAAACTGTGCTAAGCTTTTAAAAAATATAAACTCAACAAATATAATACTCGTAGCAATTCTTGTTTTTAATTTAGTTTTGATTATGGTTTCTACAGCTCTTGTAATGCTGTTTAAATCAACTGTTTAGGGTGGTGTGAATAATAATGGATGTGTTGCGTCAATGGGCAATTTGCATAACGGTATCAGCTCTGGTAAGTGCAGTGATATATGCTGCTTCACCCAAGGGCAATATGCAAAAAGCTATGCAAATTATTATTTCGGTATTTTTTCTTTGTGCGATATTATCGCCTTTTTTAAGTGGAAAGGTAATGGAATTTGATTATGAAACTAAGGATTATATGTCTGATCAGACTGAGCAAAATATTGAACTTAATGAGAATATAAATGCTCAGATGCTTGAAATATCAAAGGGTATGATAGAGGAACAAACACAGTCTATTTTTTATTCTCATCAAATTTATAATGGACAAATTTATGCAGATATGGATATTGACAGTACTGGTAGCATATTTATTAAAGCGATGACAATAAATTTGCCACAAAAGGATATGTCCAAAAAAGCAGAAGTAATTGACTCTGTTTGTAATCGGTTTGGCATTGAGCCAAAAATTATAACAATAACGGAGACGGAAAATGATGAAGGATAAATTAAATGTGGAAGAACTTAAAGGTAATATACTGCAAAGATTAAAAACAGATAAAAAGTTACTTGCCATATTAGCAATTGGATTACTTGGGATGTTACTGTTGCTTTTAACTGAATTTACAGACGGAGACAAAAGTGAAAAACAGCAATATAAAACAGCAAATACAGGAACCCAATATACATATGAGCAAAATTATAAAAAACAGGTACAGAATGATTTAAAAGAAATAATTTCATCAATAGATGGTGCTGGAAAAACGCGTGTTATGATAACACTTGACAGTGGTTCTAAATCAATATATGCGATAGATGAAAAAATAAGTGACACCAGTGATTCCTCAGAAAATGATAAACAATACAGCAAAGACTCAAAGTATGAACGAGACACAGAGCACATAATAATAAATTCATCAAACAAGGATGAGGCAGGATTAATAGTAGAAGTGATACAGCCGCAAATACGAGGAGTTGCAATTGTTTGTGAGGGTGCTGATTCGGCTATTGTCCGTAAAAACATTACAGATACCGTAACAGCGGTTTTAAATATAAGCTCTACACGAGTATGTATAACAAAAATGACAAAAGATTAAACGGGAGGCAGAGTTATGGGTATGGTAATTAAAAGGAGACAATTAGTGATGGCAACAATGGTAGTAGCATTAGGAGCTGCCGTGTTTGTAAACTGGTATTTTACAAAGCCACATCTTCAAACGGATGATGGAGTAAAAACAGTAGAAGTAGTAACCGAAAAGTCAGATACTGTTAATCTTGGTGATGCAGAATATGTAAACGGCACAACAAAAGCACCTGTAGACAAAGCAAAAGATACACAGGAATATTTTGCACAGGCAAAGCTTAACAGAAGCACTGCACACGACAAAGCGTTAGAAACATTAAATTCCGTTATAAGCAACAGCAATTCGTCAAAAAGTGCTGTTGAAAATGCGAGTGCAGAGCTTACAAAACTTTCTAATTTAATTAAGCAAGAAGCAGACATAGAAAACCTAATAAAAGCCAAGATCGGCGGCGATTGTCTGGTAGTAATAAATGGCACAAAAGCAGAGGTTGTTGTGGGAAAAGGCACTCTAAACGACAACGTAATAATGCAGATAAAAGAAATAGTTATAAATCAAAGCGAAATAACAGCAGATAATATTACAATTATTGAATCAAAATAGTATAAAAATGGTTGTTTCTTTTTAAGTTTGTGGTATAATAACTTTAATAAACAGAATAATTATAATGTTTATAGCCTACTTGTGTAATGCATGTAGGTTTAAACCACCCGTTAAGAATATGATTTTATTATTTTGGTTTTATATTAGTGCGGTGGTTCTTTAGTTGCTTTAATTAAAAAGGAGGACTCCCTTATATGGCCGAAATAAAGAATGATGAATTTTCTGGAGGGCTTGTCATCTCCGAAGAGGTTATTGCATCAATTGCAATGAACGCTGCAGAGGATGTTGAAGGTGTAAGCGGTTTCGCGCTTCGTCCTGCCGATGTACAAACAGTTTTTAAAATCGGAGGAGAACCTTTAAAGCATGTTAAGGTTACAACTGCTGATAACGAAATTAAGCTTCATTTGTATATTAACATTGCAAACAATGCAAAAATACCGGTTGTTTGTGCTACTGTTCAGCAAGCGGTTAAAAATGCTGTTCAGAGTATGACAGGCAGAATAGTTACAAAAGTTAATGTTAGCATAGCTGGTATTGATTTTAACGAACCTACAGAATTTCAGAAGTAGTAACATTTTTGCCCTCCGCTTATGCTATATTGTGGAGGGCTTGATTTATTTAAACCAGGAGGACAAGCCTAATGAACAGAAGGCAGGAAAGAGAACAAGCGTTTATACTCGTTTTTGAAAAAGAATTTAGTAAAGATGTTGATATGCAGACGATTTTTGAAATGGCTGAAGAGTCAGAATTTATGATTCCTTCCGACTTTTCTAAAAAGCTTGCATTGATTGTAGATGAAAATCTTGAAGAAATTGACAAAGAAGTACAAGAAGTTTCAATTGGCTGGAACACAGGCAGAATGTCAAAGGTCGCTTTGGCAATTATTCGACTTGCAGTTGCAGAAATAAAATATATTGACGAAATTCCTGTTAGTGTATCAATTAACGAAGCTGTAGAGCTTTCAAAAACATATGCAAGCACAGATGATGCATCGTTTGTAAACGGTGTTCTTGGTACCATCTCAAGGAAAAAAGAGGGATAACATGAGCCTTTACCTTGGAATGGATACAAGCAATTACACAACATCCATTGCACTTTATGATTCTTTATGTAACAAAATTGAACATAAAAAAAGATTGCTCCCAGTTAAAAAAGGTGAGCGTGGTATAAGGCAGAGTGATGCAGTATTTCATCATAATGTAGCATTGCCTCAGCTTGCACAAGAACTATTTGATGAAACAAGTTTCAAAGAACCGTTAAAGGCTGTTGGTGTTTCAACTGCACCAAGAAGTGTTGAGGGCTCTTACATGCCTTGTTTTTTGGCAGGTGTTAGTGCAGCACAAACTCTTGCATCTGCAAGCAGGGTCGAGTGTATGCATTTTTCTCATCAGCAGGGTCATATTGCATCAGCATTGTATTCAGCAGATAAGCTTGAACTCCTTTCTCAGCAATTTATTGCTTTTCATCTTTCAGGTGGAACCACGGAAGTCTTGCTTGTAACGCCAAGTGATAAACATATTATTGATACCCAAATATTAGCACAATCATTAGATTTAAAAGCAGGACAAGCAATTGACAGAGTCGGCGTAATGCTAGGTCTCAATTTTCCAGCAGGAATGCAAATGGACAAGCTCGCTTGCACAAGCGAAAAGCAGTACAAAATAAAGCCATCAATCAATGGACTTTGCTGTAGCTTATCTGGAATTGAGAATAAATGCAAAAAAATGATGGACGATAGTGAAGAACCTCGAGACATAGCACGCTATTGTATTGAATATATTTATTCAACACTAGATGTAATAACACAGCAAATTGTAGAAGAATATAAAGATATTCCTTTAGTATTTTCCGGTGGTGTAATGTCAAACACTATAATAAGGCAACGATTTGAAAAAAAGTATGATGCTTATTTTGCAGCACCTGAATTTTCAAGCGACAATGCGGCAGGAATAGCAATACTAACAAGTATAAAGGATAAGTAGTTATGAAATCTCCTGATGTTTTATCAATATCTCAGCTCAATTTCTATATTAAATCAATAATTGACGAGGATATAAACCTCAGAACGATTTTTGTTTGTGCGGAGATTTCAAACTTTACAAACCATATAAGAACTGGTCATTTTTATATGACTTTAAAAGACGATAAATCAGCTATAAAGGCTGTTATGTTCCGTGTTAACGCTCAACGTCTTAAGTTTATGCCTGAAAATGGTATGAGTGTTATTTTGCGTGGTAGTGTTTCAGTTTTTGAAAGAGATGGACAGTATCAGTTGTATATTGATGATATGCAGCCAGATGGTTTAGGTTCGTTTAATTTAGCATTTGAGCAGCTCAAACAGCGTTTGGCAAAAGAAGGACTTTTTGACGAGCAATATAAAAAGCAAATTCCATTATTTCCTAAAAAAATTGGAGTAATAACATCTCCAACGGGTGCTGCAATTAGGGATATTTTAAATGTATTAGAACGTCGTTTCCCGTGCGTTGAGGTTGTTATGTATCCTGTACAAGTGCAGGGAGAACAAGCACCAATACAAATTGCAACTGCAATTAGGCATATGAGTGATGCAAACGCCGCTGATGTTTTAATTGTTGGAAGAGGCGGAGGCTCAATAGAAGAGTTATGGGCATTTAATGATGAATTGGTAGCAAGGGCAGTTTTTGATTGTCAGATACCTGTTATTTCAGCTGTTGGACACGAAACGGATTTCACCATCTGTGACTTTGTTTCAGATTTGCGTGCACCTACTCCATCTGCTGCAGCAGAGCTTGCAGTGCCAGACAGGATTGAGGAACAAAGAAATATAAGAGCAATTAAGAGTATATGCTATAATGCATTGTGCTCAAAGATAATTCAGCAAAGAACACGCATAGATTTTTTGATGTCAAAAAGTTTTATGCAAAGTCCTGCACAACTTATAAACAACAGAAGATTATTGCTTGATGATTATATATTTAAGATGTCTAGTTTAACATCGTTTTATGTTAGTGAAAAAAAAGCTAATTTTATGACAACAGTTGGTAAGCTTGATGCACTTAGTCCACTTAAAGTTCTTACAAGAGGATACAGTATAGCAACAAAAAATAATGTGTTACTTTCTACTATTAACGATATTTACATTGATGATAAAATTGATATTAGACTTTCAGATGGTAACATAAAGTGCAATATAAACGGTGTTGAAAGGTTGTAGTAGTAATGAAAGAAATGACATATGAAAAAGCAATGGAGAGGCTTGAGGAAATAGTAAAGGGACTTGAAAATGGAGCTTTACCATTAGATAAATCACTTGAGCTTTTTGAAGAGGGAACAAGGCTTTCCACATATTGTAATGCTTGCCTCAACGCCGCTGAACTTAAAGTAACACAGTTTATTGACCAACAGGATAATGAGGAGGAAAATTGATTGGCAGCAGATTTTAATCAGTTTTTGGAAAAAGATGTTGAGATAGTTGAAAATGCACTAGAAAAATATATGCAAAATTCATATGCTGGATATAAAATAGTTTGCGATGCAATGAAATATAGCGTTGCAAATGGGGGGAAGCGTCTACGCCCTGTGCTTGTTCTTGAGTTTTGCAAAGCCTGCGGTGGCGATATTTCTATAGCACTTCCTTTTGCTTGTGCTGTAGAAATGATTCACACTTATTCGCTAATACATGATGATTTGCCATGCATGGATAATGATGATATGAGAAGAGGAAAGCCATCATGCCACATTGCTTTTGGTGAGGAATATGCACTCCTTGCTGGAGATGCATTGTTAACTCTTGCTTTTGAAACAGCATCATCAGTCACAGCAGATGCAAACATTGCGTTGAATGCAATAAGAGAGCTTTCACAAAAATCTGGTGTCAATGGTATGGTTGGCGGTCAGGTTATGGATATATTAAATGAAGCCAAAGAAATTTCGCTTGAAACGCTTAAAGAAATACATTTATTAAAAACCGGTGCTCTTATTGAATGTGCATCTGTTATGGGATGTATTGCGGCAAACGCAGATGAAAATAAGATTAAAGCAGCTCGTGCATACGCAGAGTGTATTGGTCTTGCATTTCAAATTATGGATGATATACTTGATGTTACTGGTGACAGTGAAAAACTTGGAAAACCAGTTGGCAGTGATGTAGAAAATCAAAAGACAACTTATGTTTCTATTCTTGGTCTTGAAGTATCAAAAGAGCTTGTTAATAAGTTTACACGATCAGCAAAAGAAAGTCTTGATATCTTTGGAGAAGATGCAGAGTTTTTGAGGCAACTTGCAGACAGCCTTAAAAACAGAGACAGATGATTTTTTAGTAGGAGTAATATATTATGAACACATTGTTGAGCAAAATTAATTCTCCATTAGATGTAAAAAAATTAAATGAAAATGAGCTTGAACTTCTTGTAGGAGAAGTTAGGCAAACTTTAATAGATACAGTATCACAAACAGGTGGGCATCTTGCATCAAATTTGGGAGTTGTAGAACTAACTATAGCATTGCACAAGGTGTTTGACTCTCCGAAAGATCAAATAGTATGGGATGTTGGGCACCAAGTATATACTCACAAGCTTTTAACAGGACGATATGACAATTTTGGAACTTTGCGAACACAAGGCGGTGTTTCTGGTTTTCCGCGTCCTAGCGAAAGTGAGCATGATATTTTCTATTCAGGTCACAGCAGTGCTTCAATATCTGCGGCTTATGGTCTTGCAGTGGCGAAAAAGATTAATAACGACCCAAACTATGCAATTTCTGTAATTGGTGATGGTTCATTTACTGGAGGCCTTGCTTATGAAGGCCTTAATAATGCTGGTAGGAGCAATACAAAGCTAATTGTAATACTCAACGATAACGAAATGTCTATTTCAAAAAATGTAGGGTCTATTGCGCGATATCTTGCTGCAATAAGAACAAGGCCCGAATATTATTCTTTTGTTGCAGGATTTGAACAAAGCTTGGCAAAAATCCCATGCAAGGGTGAAAAAATATATAATTATTTCTATAAAACCAAAACTGCTCTTAAGAATATGATGTATCAAAGCACTTTGTTTGAAGATATGGGATTTAAATATTTGGGACCAATCAATGGTCATGATATAAATGCATTATGTGAGGCACTTGAAAGTGCTAAAGCACTGGAGTGCCCTGTACTATTACATATTAATACTATTAAGGGTAAAGGATACAACTTCGCAGAGCAGTCTCCAACGCAATTTCACGGAATTTCTCAGTTTGATATTGTAACAGGGGAGCCTGTTTTATCTGCTGCCAATTATTCATCTGAGTTTGGAAAATATCTTTGTGAAATGGCGTCCGACGACAAAAAAATCTGTGCGATAACTGCCGCAATGTCACTTGGAACAGGACTTGACGAATTCTCAAAAAAATTCCCTAATCGTTTCTTTGATGTAGGTCTTGCAGAGGAGCATGCTGTAACATTTTCGGGTGGACTTTCGAAAGATGGAATGACACCTGTATTTGCTGTCTATTCAACATTTTTACAGCGTTGTTATGATCAACTTGTTCATGATGCTGCACTTCAAAGACAAAAAATTGTTTTGGCAATTGATAGGGCAGGCTTTGTTGGAGAAGACGGTGAAACACATCAAGGAATTTTAGATGTTTCATTTTTAAATACAATTCCAAATGTAACTGTTTATTCACCATCCTCTTTTTCTGAACTTAAAGTTGAATTAACTAAAGCAGTTTACGAGGATGAAGGCGTTGTAGCTGTTAGGTATCCTCGAGGTTCTGAAGTACCGTTACCTGATGATTATGAATACAAAAAAGAGACTTATTCAATTTATGGAAATATTGATTCAAAAATTGCAATAGTCACATATGGCAATCTTTTTGGATATGCGTGCGAAACTTTAAAAATTCTTCAACAAAAAGGAATTAATATTAAGATATTAAAGCTAAATAGAATAAAACCAATTGATGAAAATGCTGTGAAATCTATGTTGAAATGTAAACATATTTTCTTTTTTGAAGAGGGAGTTCGTAGTGGCGGAGCTGGTGAAGCATTTGCTCTCAAACTTTTGGAAAATGGTTATAAAGGTAAGTATAAATTACAGGCGGTAAATGACTGCTTTGTAGCACATGCAAGCGTTTCTCAACTTTTAAATCAATATGGTATGGATACTGAGAGTATGGTAAATCTTATAGCAGGGAGCGTTTGATTTGGCAGAAAAAAAGAGGCTTGATTTAGCTGTATTTGAGCTTGGACATTGTGATAGCCGTGAAAAGGCAAAGGCTCTTATAATGGCTGGTCAAGTGTATTTGAACGGTCATAAAGAATTAAAAGCTGGTACCTGTATTAAGCCAGACGACCATATAGAAGTTCGTGGTGAAAAAATGCCGTTTGTAAGCCGTGGTGGATATAAGCTAAAAAAAGCTATTGAAAGCTTTGACATTAAACTTTATAATTGTGTTTGTATGGATATTGGAGCATCAACAGGTGGATTTACAGATTGTATGCTTCAAAACAATGCATTAAAGGTGTTTGCTATCGATGTTGGATATGGTCAGCTGGCTTGGAAGCTCAGGACAGATGAAAGAGTAGTTAATCTTGAACGAACTAATTTTCGTTATGTTACAGAAAATGAAATTACTGAGCCTATTGATTTTGCAAGCGTTGATGTTTCTTTTATATCACTAAAAATTATTTTGCCTGTTTTAAACCAAAGGCTAAAACAGGGCGGACATGCTGTTTGCCTTATAAAACCACAGTTTGAGGCAGGTCGTGATAAAGTTGGAAAAAAAGGTGTTGTGCGAGAACTATCAACTCATACTGAGGTTGTAGAGAGCATTACATCCTTTGCAATTGAAAGTGGTTTTAGCGTACTTGGGCTTGATTTTTCACCCATAAAAGGTCCAGAGGGTAACATAGAGTATCTTATGTATATAGAAAAATCTGATTTTCCTGAATTTATATCACAGTTTAATATTAGCGAACTCACGCAGCACTCACACAATATTTTGAATAATGGTGAATTATTATGAAAATTGGTTTGCTTCCAAATTTTACAAGAGAAAAGGCATTTGACATTACAACCAATATATGCAATGAGCTTGATTATCTTGGTTCGGAATATTGCCTTTTAAAGTGCCATGAAAATTCATTTAAGTTGGAACGCACAAAGTATATGGTAATTGATGAAATGCTTGTTTGGTGTGATGTTGTCATTGCTGTAGGCGGAGATGGCTCTTTCCTTAACGCTGCCAAAAAAGCTGTAAAGTACGATAAACCGATACTTTGTGTAAATGCAGGCAGGCTTGCTTTTATGGCAGGATTGGAAGGCGATGAACTCAAGCTTTTGAAAAAGCTTACCGATGGTGAATATAAAATGGACAAGCGGCTTATGCTTGATGTGCAGCTTTTGCGTGATGGAAAGGTTATTGCAGAGGATTTTTGTATTAATGATGTTGTTTTGGCAAGAGGAACAAAGCTTAGAATGACTGATATAAATGTTGATTGTGATAATAAACGCATAAACACATACAGGGGTGATGGCGTAATTGTTGCAACTCCAACTGGTTCAACTGCCTATTCACTTTGTTCTGGTGGGCCTGTTGTAAATCCATCTACTGAGAGCATAATTTTAACACCAATTTGCACACAATCATTATTTGCAAGGTCGATTATTTTTAGCCATGAAAATCAGCTCTCAATATACCCAGATGAAAGCTCAACTAACAGTGATTTGTATCTGTCGTTTGATGGCGAGGAAACAATAAATGTTCGCAAAGGTGATAAAATAGTAATCAAAAAAGCTGACAGAACAGCTGAATTTATTAGAATTAAGCCTGACGAATTTTTTGATGTGCTTAACACAAAGCTTGCTGATAGGAGAGTATAACGTGAATATACGAAAAAAAAGACAAAACCTTATTGTTGAGTTGATTAATAAAGAAATTATTTCAACGCAGGAAGAACTTTTAAAAAAGCTTAAAGAAAGCGGCTTTGATGTTACTCAGGCAACGATTTCAAGAGATATTAAAGAACTCAAGCTTATTAAAAAAGTGGGTCAAAATGGCCGTTCAAGATATGCAATTAATCAAAGTGTTACAGACGATTATCTTTCAAAGTATTACTCAATACTATCAGGGGCTGTGCTTTCTGTTGATTATGCAATGAACACAAGCGTTATAAAATGCTATGCAGGTATGGCAATGGCAGCTTGTGCTGCAATTGATTCAATGGAGTGGGAAGGAGTTGTTGGAACTCTTGCGGGTGATGACACGATTTTTGTATTGTGCAGAACAGAGCAAGCGGCAAAACAGCTTAAAGAATCTGTAGAAAAAATGATAAACATATAATTAATATAGTTAAGTGAGAGGAGGTTTACCTTTGCTTGCAAACTTAAAAATTGAAAATATAGCGATAATTGAAAGTGCATCAATAGATTTTATAGGTGGACTCAATGTTATGAGCGGTGAAACAGGTGCAGGTAAATCAATAATTCTTGATTCACTTAATGCAGTGTTAGGAGAACGAACATCAAAAGAGCTTGTAAGAACAGGTGAAAAAAGTGCAAAAGTTTCGGCAATGTTTTTTGATGTATCAAAATCGGTTCAGCAAAAGCTTGAAGAACTTGAAATTGAAACAGAAGAAGATAATAGCCTTTTAATTCAGCGTTCTATAAATACAGATGGCAAAAACATGTGCAGATTAAACGGTTGTCCCGTAACCGTAACAATGTTAAAAAGCGTTGGCAAAGAGCTTATTAACATACATGGTCAGCATGACAGTCAATCTCTTTTAAATGCTGATAGACACTGTGATTATATCGATGCACTTGCGGATAATAAAAATTTGATTTGTGAATATAAATCTACTTATAATAAATTGCAACAGTTAAAAAAACAGATAAATACACTACATACTAACGAGGAAGAAAAATTAAGAAGAGTTGACCTTTTGCAATTTCAAATTGGTGAACTTGAGCTTGCTGATATAAAAGTAGGAGAAAAAGATGAACTTCTCGCTAAAAAAGAAGTTTACCAAAATTCTGAAAAAATTATGACATATTTACATACGTCATATGATATACTAAATGGCGCACAGGATGAAAATGGTGCCAACTCTATGATTTCATCCGCAGCAGACAATCTTGAAAAAGCCGCATCTTTTGTTCCGAAATGGCAGGATATATCAACTAAAATTAGGGATATTTCATATACTCTTGAGGAATATGCAAGTGATATTCGGGAAATGCTTATGGAATTTGAATATGACCAGTCTGATATAGAGGGTACAGAGGAAAGACTCGACACGCTATATAAGCTTTCACTTAAATATGGCAGTACAGAAGATGGTATGCTTGAATATTTGAACAAAGCTAAGGACGAGCTTCACGAAATTATTTTTAGCGATGAACGAATTGAAAAATTAAGATTAGAGCTCAAAAATGTTGAGGCACAGGCGGCAGAACTTGCTGAAAGGTTATCTCAATCCAGGCGTAAAACTGCTGATTATTTTGAAAAACAAGTAAAACAAGAATTATCATTTTTAGATATGCCGTCAATTGAATTTATTGTTAAACAGATTCGTGTTGGACTTAATGACAATGGTGCTGACGATATTGAGTTTTTGATTTCTGCTAATGTTGGTGAGTTACCAAAACCGCTTTCAAAGATTGCATCAGGCGGTGAGCTTTCACGAATAATGCTGGCAATCAAAAATGTTTTGTCCGAAAAAGACGAGATAGGCACACTGATTTTTGACGAAATTGACACAGGAGTAAGTGGAAGAGCAGCACAAAAAATTGCTCTTAAGCTTTCACAGGTTTCAAAAGGTAGGCAAGTTATTTGCGTTACACACAGTGCTCAAATTGCAGCATATGCAGATAATCATTTGCTTATCAAAAAAGAAGTTACAAACAATAAAACATATACAAAAGTTAAATCACTTGACATTGATGGCAGAAAAATGGAGCTTGCAAGGATTATTGGAGGGCTTTCGATAACTCAATTGCAGCTTGATAATGCAGAAGAAATGCTAAAGTCATCAAATATCATATAGGAGGACATTTAAGGTGAATGTTTTTGAAGAATTACAGGCAAGAGGATTAATAGCTCAAATGACTAACGAGGATAAAATTCGTGATATGCTCGTTAATGACAAAATAAAGTTTTATATAGGATTTGACCCAACGGCTGATAGCCTCCATGTTGGACACTTTGTTCAGATAATGGTTATGGCACATATGCAAAGAGCAGGTCATACTCCAATTGCACTTTTTGGTGGCGGTACCGGAATGGTCGGTGACCCATCAGGAAAATCAGATATGAGAAAAATGCTTACAAGAGAAGAAGTTGACCATAATATCGACTGCTTTAAAAAGCAGATGTCAAAGCTTATTGACTTTTCAGAAGGAAAAGCAATAATGGTCAATAACGCTGATTGGCTTGCTAGTTTGAACTACATTGATTTTCTTAGAGAAATTGGTGTACACTTCTCTGTTAATCGTATGCTTTCATTTGAATGTTATAAACAAAGACTTGAAAAAGGTCTTTCATTCTTTGAACTTAACTACATGTTAATGCAAAGCTATGATTTTCTTGTTCTCAATCGTAAGTATAATTGTATGCTTGAGCTTGGTGGAGATGACCAATGGAGTAATATTATTGGTGGTGTTGAGCTTAACCGTAGAGCAGATGGAAAAGATACTTATGGTATGACATTTAAGCTTTTGCAAACAAGCGACGGTAGAAAAATGGGCAAAACAGAAAAAGGTGCTGTTTGGCTTGACCCTGAAAAAACATCTCCATATGAGTTCTATCAGTACTGGAGAAATGTTGATGATGCTGATGTTATTAACTGTCTTAAGATGCTGACATTTGTTCCAGTCGAACAAATTGCTGAGTATGAAAAACTTGAAGGTAGTGAGCTAAACAAGGTTAAAGAAGTTCTTGCTTTTGAAGTTACACAGCTTATTCACGGCGAGGAAGAAGCAGAAAAAGCACAGTCCGCTGCAAAAGCTCTGTTTGGAAATAATGTAGACACAGAAAATATGCCGACAACAATTCTTGATGCATCTGATTTTTCAGAAGGCGAAATAGCAGTTTCAGATATTTTGCTTAAAACTGGAATATGCAAATCAAAAGGTGAGGGCAAAAGGCTAATTGAGCAAGGCGGTATTTCAATTGATGATGAAAAAGTAGCATCCGCAGTTGCAACTGTTAACACATCAGCGTTTGAAAAAGGTCACATAGTAGTAAAAAAAGGTAAAAAAATCTTTCACAAAGTAAAAATTTAAAATTAAATGTAACAAAAAATAAGACCCAGTAAAATTTTGTGTAAAAGTGAATAGTAATCTTCCTTTCAGAAAAGAATTTAGATAACAATAAATTCAAGTTTGAAAGGAAGATTTTTTATAACAACACCACCAGAGTAGCTGATTAAAGATACGAGCAAAAAATTATTAATAAATATAAATTCAATACAGATGGTATAGACGAAAAGAATTTAGTACTGTATGCAGTTTATTCTTAGATCACTGTTTATTTTATCTATAATAAATACCCTCCATAGTCAGTTTTAAAAACTACTATGGAGGGTATAGGATTTTTCTGTATGACATAATTCTTAACTGCTATTTTTTTTAACTATAATAACTTGATTATCAAGAACCTTGTCATAGTTTATCAAATAGTATACAAATTCGGCTACCTCATCAGGTTGCATAATTGTGCTCTGGTCTTCATTTGGAGCAAGAATTTTTCTAAGCGGGGTTGCACATCTTCCGGGTGAAATGCAATACACACGCATATCGTATTCCTTTAATTCTTCAGACATTGTTAGCGAAAAATTTATAAGTCCTGCTTTTGCTGCAGAATAAGCACTCCATCCTGGTTGTGCCCTAGTTCCTGCTGTTGATGCAATATATATAATTTTTCCTTTAGTTTGTCTGGAAAGCTTTACGAACTCTTGAGTACAGTAAAAAGCACCTGTTAAATTTACTTGTAATGTTTTATTCCATATTTCTTCTGTTGTTTCAAAAATGCTCTGTGGTTCAACAAATCCCGCACAGTAAATCATAATTTGTGGTATTCCATATTTTTCAGAAAGCTGGCAGAATGCTTTTCTAACAGACTCTCTGTCTGTAACATCTGTCGTAATATTCTCATGCCCGTCAACGGCGGTTCTCGACATATTAACTGTATGATAATGCTCAGAAAGCTTGTTCATAACAGATAATCCTATGCCACTACTCCCTCCTATTACGACTGCAAGTTTCATTATAAATAACCTCCGCAATCAATATATCTAATGGCGTGGTAATTTTAATATTTTCCTCAAGTCCATCTATAATAACAGGTTTAATTCCAAGTTCATAAAACACAAGGCTGGAGTCATCAGTATAATTTTTCCCTTTTGCAATTTTATGTGCTTTTTTCAAAATTTGGGTATCAAATACTTGAGGTAATTGTACATCTAAAACATTATCACGCTCTAAAAAATCATTTTTATAAAATACGGTAGATGTGGAGGGCAAGCAAGGTACTATAGCGGCTCCATGCTCTGACATAAGACGTTCAACCAATTCCTGTGTTGCAAAAGGTCTTACGGTTTCATGTATTATAACTCTGTCACTACTGCATTTTTGTAGTGCGTTATAAACTGATTCTTGTCTTGTCTTACCACCTTGCACATATATGCATTTATCACAGCAATAGTCCTTTATTATAGAACTAAAATATTCTTCCTCACCAGGTATTACCGTGATAATTATTTTCTCTACTTTTGGAATGTTACAAAACAGTTCCACAGAACGAACAATTAGTGGTTTTCCTCCAAGCCTCATAAACTGTTTTGGGCAATTAAGCTTGGCTCGTTTGCCTATTCCAGCGGCAAGTAAAATAACATCCATAAAGCTCACACCCTTCATATATTTGCAGCATCTAAAAGCATTTTTGCAGTAATGCTTCCAGAATTACCGCGTAGCTGTATTGGGAATATGCCCTCCATAAATTCTTTGGTTTGTTCATCCACCCCCGATTCTTTTGCTATATATATCATTTTAAGCATCTCATTTGCACTTTGTGCATGATAGCCTATTGAGTTGGTATAAATATATTCCTCAAATGAATTAGGATATTTTTTAATTATATTATCCTTAACAAGCCAATCGGGAAAAACCACAGGAATTCCTAAAGCCCATGCCTCATAGAGAGTGCTGCTGCAATCGCTTATCACAACATCTGCAATAAGATATTGATCAAAAGTCATGTTGTATCTGTTGTTTGCTGGATGGCGTGACTCAATTAGGTTAATGTCATCTGGAATTTCTCCTAAGCTTTTTAGCAAGGTTTCATTTGCTGATACTTCTTCTAATAGAACATTTTTAACTGCAATTGGATCTTCTTTTAATGATGCAGGTAACATCATTGTATGAGTAGGAGCAAACAATAAGTTTATCTTATTGTTTTTTCGTACTGGTTTCTCTTGATTAAAAAGTGTATCAAGTCTTGGATAGCCATTAATTAATATTTTTTCAGGTGCAATACCTTGATTTATCAATTTGTCCTTCCATGCAGGTCCTGAAACAAATATATAATCGTAATCATGAACACGGTTAGCGTTTCGCCAGTTTTTATCTGCTATTCCATGAGATATAAACGCACCTCCGTGAGGTTCCATTTCAATAAAGAAACTAACATTTAAATAGTTCTCAAGATAGTTGTAATTAATAGAGAATTGTGACAGATGTTTTGTAATTGGAGTCACAATGCTATCTACCACTTTGTCGTATGGATATATAACAGTTCTAAAGTTGATTGTTTTTGCCATATTATCACATGCCTTCCTAATTTATATAATATGCTTTAGGATAAGCTATGTTGTATAAATCACATAGGGGAGAGGATTTATAAATTATAGATTTCATAATAGCTTTCAATAAGTTTTTGCAAGCAGATATCCGTTGTGAAATTGCAATTAATATGCTGTTTTAATTCTGGCTGTGAATTAAATACAAGAGCTTCTTTTACTGATTTATATAAATCATTTTCATCGTATGGATTACAATATGTTGCCATGTTGCCAAAATATTCTTTTGTACTACCTTCGGATGTTAACAGTATATTACAACCGCAAGAAGCTGCCTCAAGGCTTGATAAACTTGGCGTTTCCACAAAACTGCAAAGAGCGTGTAGCTTAGCACCTTTATATATTTTAGTTAATTCATTACCCTGTAAATTGCCCAAATAAGTAACATTATCAAAAAATAGGCATTCATCAAGATAATTGTTAAAGTTCGCACTGCCTGCAAGTAAAAGCTTTTCTCCTAAATTATTGCAAACCTTTGCAAGCTCAAGTTGATTTTTTCGTGGGCAAATTCTTGCTGCACAAAGTATGTATGAGCATTTGTCCTTTTCTTCAGCTATGTTTTGTTCTTCAATGCAGTTATAAATAACTTGGCAGGGGAGCGATTCTCCATATTCGCTTTTTATAAGATTTTCTTCTAAAATACTTGATGGATAAATCATTTTACAGCCGTTTAATATCTCATTTCTGAAGATGTAATACATATCCCAAAGCTTAATATGATATTCACTTTCTGTAAATTTATAATATTTGTTGAGATTCCAATAAATTGGTGTTATTACAATTGATTTTTCTTGCGCTTGAGCCATTTTAAAATAATTATAAGTTTCACTAATTCTTGTTAAATTAAATAAATGCACAATGTCGTATTTTTTAAAATCAGTTATAGTTCCGTCGTTAATATCTACTGCTATTCCTTTGCTTCGTAAATAGTTAGCCATTGTAAGAAGTTGGACGCTATCTCCAGCCATATTTTTAATATAATCATTTCTTGTACAAAAAAGTAATTTCACAGGTGAACCACAACCTTTTTTAAGATACTAATTATACGGTGTTTATATGATTGCAAATGCAGATAAATAGTGATTGTTATATTTCTAATAGTACAAAACCGACTATGATTTTTTTTAAAACTAAATTCATAGTCGGTTTTGTATTTTGAATAAAAATTATTTTATTCAGGGAAAAACAAATCATTTGGAAAATCAATATTGTTTAAATAATCGCAAGGATTGGTAGACTTATCTGCACAATTTTTTGGACATGTGTATCCATATGATTTTACAAGTATGCTTTTGAGCCTGAACAAACTAATAACTGTATTTAACCCAATTGTTATATAAAGCGGTACTGTTGGTTCTTCATATATATCATCAAAAATGCAACTGCAATCACAACAGTTCGGATTTACATCTAACGGGAAAGCCTTTGCCTCGACTAACGCATGGGGTGTGTTATTGCGAAGAGTTTGTTTAGGAGTAAATATATCAGATGCAATAATAGGTGATTCGCAATCTCCTCCATATAGCGTGATTTGTTGAATATAACTTACTTTACCTTTTATATAATCTTTTATGTGACCTCTAGTTCGTGTTCTATTGCAGGGTATGTCACAGTGTAAAATCTTGTATGGCTGCATAGACAGGCTAAGTAATTGGAGTTTAAAAGTGAATTCAAATTTGATATCCACATCCCAATAACCTTTTTTTAGTGGTGTTTGTTTTATATCTATAATGGTGATGTTTTTAAGTTTAAAGCTGTCATTTAAAATTTTAAAACTGCTTATATATTGCGGAACACAAATAGGGCTACATGGAAGAATTATCTTACCAATATCGCTTTTGGTTTCTTCAAGTTCAAGAATAGCACATTCACATTCCTCGTCTGAAAGAATAGGGCCGACTTCCAAACATTTATCTAAACTGCATTGGTCGAATATTTTTAAAGCGATAATTGGATCTTTGTTAACCTCTTTCATAAAAAAATGCAACCCCCATAATTTTGTTTCATACTATAGAATATGTTTATATTAAAAATGTGTTAATTTTATTATGGGTTATTGCATGAATAGCAATATATTATATTGAATATATAAAATAATTGTTTAATAATATAAAGTTGTATAGTTCAATTAAAATTTTCAAAAATAATAGTTTGAAAGGAGTTTTAAAGTGGCGAAAATTAACTTGTTACCTTCCAAATGTGCTTATGTTGTTCAAGCATCTCCAAATAAGAACTACGAAAATAAAAGTGCAGTGTTCACTGGAAGATATAAGAGCTTAAACGATTTATATAGATCTTTATTTAAATTTGATTTAAGTAAAATAAATAATATAAATGAAGCAAAAATCATTATAAAATCAGCTGTTTTAAGATTGTATTTAATGAGAAATGAGGTTCAAAGCGTTCCAGGTTCTTCAACGCTTTATATTTATAGATTAACAGAAGAGTTTGATGAAAAGACAGTGACATGGAATACACAGCCATCTGTCTCAAAAGATGCTGAAAGCATAGGTGCTGTTTTAGCTCAAAAAAAGGGTGAAGTTAATATTGATTTAACAGATATTGTCCAAAAGTGGGTTAACGGTGAGGAAGAGAATTATGGGGTTTTAATAAAGGGTGAAGAGCTTATAAACAGTCTTGTAGCTTTCCCTAGTGCAAGCTACGGTAACGAAAACCTTCGCCCACAACTTTTTATTGAGTATAAGAGTGATCTTAATGAAAATGAGGCTAAATCATTTAATGAATTTTATACTATAAAGTCAGAGCACTATGATGAATATTGTGATAGTGATTTTACAGAGGAAACAGTTAAACTTGCTGAAATGATAAAAGGGCAAAAATATAAAGGGATTGTTGTTTTTCCATCTGTATTTGAACAGTCTGAAAGGCATCTTAAAATGCTAACAGAGTTAGCACAAAAAGGTTTTTTATGCTTTTATTGTAGGTCGAAAACAGATGAGTTTGATATTGAGAAAGTAAGTGAAAATCTTTTTGTCTTAAGTGGGGATGACTTTCTAATCCCATATATTAAAAATAAATTTATAATAGTTATTTGCAGTAAGCTTATACAGCTTGCATGGGCTGATTTTATTCCAAATAAAGTTGTATGGTATGACATTTCAGAAAGCATAAATGCAAATCCTAGTCATGATAAAAATATGATAATTAAGTATTTAAATCTTATAGACAAAGCAGATATTGTATCGTATAGCCAACCGGATTTTAAAGAATACGTCTGTAAAAGAGTAGATTCAATTTTTATTCCCGATGATTTAAGTAATGATTTTGAGGAGATTATTTCAAGCAAAAGTCTTTACCCATATGCAAATGTAAACAACGAAGGAACCGTTGCGGTTATGTGCTCAACTTTTTTTAATCGCAATGGAACTGATTTCTACAATGGTGGTGCAGAGAGGTATCTGTGCGACTTATATGATGTCTTCACAAAATTAGGCTTAAGAATGCACATTTATCAGCAAGGAGATGGACAATGGGTAAGGCGTTTTAATGACATTGATGTGCATTCGCTTGATAATAAAATGCCACGAAAAGCCTTTTATGAAAACACTCAGCTCACAACAATTTTAAATGTATATTCTGCATTTTTTGAAGGACATCCCAAAACTTCACGCCCTTGTATTGGTATAAGCCATGGAGTTGCTTGGGATTCTCAAAGCTATGTTTTTAACTCTGGCGAACAGTTTTGGAACAGAAATAAAAGATTAATAGATTCTGTGCATATGCTTGATGCATTTGTATCGGTTGACACAAACACAGCAAATTGGTTTCAAACAATTGACTACAATGTTGCAATGAAAATGAAAGTCATTCCAAACTATGTAGATACAAATATATTTGTGCCAAGAAATGATTTTGATAATACAAACAAAAAAACAGTTATACTTTATCCCAGAAGACTGTATAAAGCAAGAGGGTATTACCTTATGCTTGATATTGTTGATGACATTTTAAAAAAATATCCAAATGTTGAGATTCACTTTGTTGGTAGGGGAGTTGAAGCTGATACCGTAAATGTAGAGGAGAAAATAAAAAAATGGGGCAAAAGAGTTAAATGGTACGCTCTTGATTTAAATGACATGCCATTAGCATATAAGCAGGCAGATATTTCGGTTATTCCAACGCTAAACAGTGAGGGAACTAGCCTTTCATGCCTTGAGGCAATGGCTTGTGGAAATGCGATAATTGCAACAAGAGTAGGAGGCTTAACTGACCTTGTTATAAACGAGCATAATGGAATAATAATTAACCCATCTGCACAAGAATTAAAAAACGCAATAGAAGATTTGCTCGATAATCCTTCAAAAATGATTATGCTGAAGAAAAATGCAGTAATGGTTTCAAAGGCTTTTTCAAAGAGTATTTGGGAACGAAAATGGGTAGAAGTAATAAAGCCAATGATTGATGTTAATGCCATAAAAAATGAAAGCCATAAAAAGCTCATACAGATTAAATTATCTAATATGGCATCATTAGATAATCTAGATATAAGAAACATGATAAAGGATTATTTACTTGATGGGTGTCTTGTGTATGTTATGATAAAAAATCAACCAGAATATATGCCTCAGAGTTTCGGTAGACTTCAATTTTTGCGACAGGATGAGGAAATCTATGCACAGCCAGATGATATAATTACGGACTAAGATTTATTGATTATATTTATAAAAAAGTATAAGTAGCTTTATGAAATATGGTGTAAAAACTTTTTTGATAACGCTATCTAAATAAAGTTTTTGCACCATAGATTTATGTAATAAAAAAACAGACTGTATAAATACAATCTGTCCATTTTATAAATTAAAATATAAACACTATTAAAATTCAAATCATTATCTATCTTCAGCTTCGGCCACTTGTATCATAATAGCACACTCTATACGCTTACGGAACAATTCGCAACCATACTCATATATTCCAGTAATACTTCCTGTTGAATGATAAGCATTTGCTGCACATCCACCTGAGCAATAAAGCTTTGCCCAGCAGTCATTACATTCACTTCTAGCATATACATTGCAAAGCTTAAACTCATCTCTAAGAGCAGTATTAGTTACGCCATCCCAAACATTACCTATACTGTATTTAGGATTATCAACAAATTGGTGACAGGGAAAGAATTCTCCCCATGGAGTGACTGCCATATATTCTGTGCCAGAGCCACAACCAGAAATACGCTTATAAATGCAGGGACCGTGAGCTAAATCTATCATGTAGTGATAAAACGTAAAGCCATCGCCTGCTTTTTTGCGTTTAATCATCTCTGATGCTAAAAGTTCATACTGCTCAAACAGCTTGGGCAAATCTTCCAAAGTTAGGGCATAGGGGTCAGTAGGTTTGCAAACCACTGGTTCCATGCTTAATTCTTTAAATCCAAGATCTAACATGTGAGAAATATCGTTTGTAAAATCTACATTATTATGAGTAAATGTGCCACGCATATAATAATCTTTGCCACCGCGTTTTTCAACAAACTTTTTAAATTTTGGAACGATTATATCGTAACTGCCATCACCTGCAAGATTTTTACGCAAGTGGTCATGAACTTCTTTTCTACCGTCCAAGCTAAGTACAACATTGTGCATTTCTTTGTTCGAAAACTCAATTACATCATCATTAATAAGCATACCGTTGGTAGTGAGTGTAAAGCGAAACTTTTTGTTGTAAATCGCTTCCTGTGAACGGGCATAGGTTACAAGTTGCTTTACAATATCCCAGTTCATTAGTGGCTCTCCACCAAAAAAGTCAACCTCTAAATTGGTGCGAGTGCCAGAGTTAGCAATTAAAAAGTCCAGAGCCTGTTTGCCAACTTCAAAACTCATTAAAGCTTGTTCACCGTTATAGTTGCCTTGGCGAGCAAAGCAATACTGGCAATTTAAGTTGCATGTGTGGGCAACATGTAAGCAGAGTGCCTTTACATCAGTACTGCGATTTTTAAAATCAAAGGCTTTATCAGCGTAATCGTCTTTGGTAAACAGCTTGCCGTTTGCCTTTAATGTTTCAATATCATCAATGCATTCAAGTATTTCAGCCTCGGTAACATCGGGGCTGTTTTTATATTTATGTAGAATTTGAGTTACAATCTCATCTTTTGGGGTGTTTTCATAAAGGCTGATTATATCATAAGCAACCTCATCAACTGAATGGACAGCCCCACTAAAAGTGTCCAAAATAATATTATATTCATTCATTTTATACTGGTGAATCATAATTTATCTGTCCTTTTCTGCAATAAAATTGCCGCTCGCTCACACTTTTGTGGAACAGGCGGCAAATTTCTTAGCTAAATAATTACTGCACTTTGTTGTTCTTGTTCTCACAAGGCTGATTTGCAACACCACAGGAGGTTTTGCAAGCAGACTGGCAGGAAGTTTGGCACTCACCACAACCGCCATTTTTTACACTGCTAGCTAAGTCACGTGTGTTAAGAGTGTTTATTCTCTTCATAATAAAATCTCCCTTTAAAATAATGTTTTAATAACGCTTAATAATATACACTAAAACTCGCATATTGTAAATAGCAAATGTGCTGTTTTATACTATATCACTTTAAAACCTTAATTAAATTTGGTATACCGCCACTTGTGCTTTTTAGGTTTACTCCAATTTTGCAAAATGATTCTAATACGCAAATGAGGTTAGAGTCAACCTGCTCGCCAGGAATAATTATTGGAACACCTGGGGGATAGGCCCAAATATATTCGCCAATTGTTTTGCCAATAGCATCATGAATGGTTGCCATTTCGCATGGCAGGCTTAAAGCCTCGCTAATATTGAAGTTGTTTTTGGGCAGGGTAGGCAAAACAACACTTGTAGTTTGATTTGGGCATGAATTACAGTTAGTGTCAATTCCGCAAAGTGCATCTGTTAGTTCTAAAATACTGCTTTTGGTATCTCCAAGTCCTGTCATAGCAATTACATAATTAGTAGAAGACATTTCAATTTCAATTTTATATTCATTTCTTAAAAATTGTGCAAGCTCTGTTCCAGAAAAGTTAGTGCCTTGAGTTGATATAACAATTTTACTTTTATCAAAATTAAAGATACTTGGATGGTTTTGTGTTTTGTCTGTGCCAAATCCTAAAACCTTAAGGTGCTGTAGACTTTTTACTGCGTTATCGAACTGTTGTAACGCTGATTGCCACTGTTCAAATAAACGCTCACCATCTTCTTGTATCAAATGTACGCAACTATCAATAGAAGCCATGAGTAAATAAGAGGGGCTACTGGTTTCAAAAATTGCAAGTTGGCTTGCAATTTTTTGTGGTGAGATAATGTTTCCATTTACATGGGCAATTGCCGTTTGGGTCAGACTTGGTAGAGTTTTATGTAAGCTTTGAATCACAATATCAGCTCCCGATTTTACCGCACTATTTGGAAAACCGTAAAAGCCAAGATGTGCACCATGTGCTTCGTCTACTAAAACAGGCACATTTTTAGAATGAGCAATTTTGCATATGCTTTCTATATCGCTAATTACCCCATCATAAGTAGGGCTTGTTAAAATAATAAGTTTTGTATTTGGGTGTGCATTTAGTTCGTCTTTTATTTGCTCAGGTTTAATACTGCCATAAATACCAAAAGTATTGTCAGTAGGGGGGAGTATGAAGTGTGGAGTCAAACCACAAAGCTCTATAGCGTTATATACTGATTTGTGGCAATTACGTGCAACGATTACCTCTCCACCATTACCTGCAACACTGCGAACTGAAGCTAAAATACCGCAAGTACTACCGTTTACTAAAAAATAAGAAGCTTTACTTTGCCATAAATCGGCTGCATTTTGCATTGCAACTGCAAGCAACTCCTGCGGGTCATGTAGATTATCAAACCCATCAATTTCCGTAATATCCAGATGAGCAGAAAGCTCACTTAAATAAGTAGCACATTCTACATTTCGCTTATGACCTGGCATATGCATGGGTATTATTCTACAATTATAATATTTTTTTAAAGCATCTAGAATTGTTGAGTTGTTTTGCATAATTACTCCTTAACATACAACTTGTTTAATATCAAATATTATATCATTTTGTCAAATAAAAAGGAAACAACTAATCGAAAAACAATATATACATTTTTATTTAAATACAAATTCTTGTTATATACTTCTTAATTATCATATGGTATAGTATAAATATAGTTAGGGTGAGAGGGGATGAAAATATGATAGAAATTATGAATTCTATGGGCGTTTATTTTTGGATAGTCATACTTATTGCTATGATTGTTTTTGAATCGTCGACCTTTTCTTTAACAACCATTTGGTTTGCTGCTGGTTCATTGGCAGCGATAATTGTTTGTGCATTGGGCGGTTCTATCACATTACAATGGATTGTTTTTGCTTTGGTATCTGTGTTGCTTTTGGTTTTACTTCGTCCTTTAGTAAAAAATATTTTAAAAGTAAAGAATGAAAAAACAAATGCAGACAGAATCATTGGTCAAAATGCAATTGTAATTGAAAAAATCGATAATTCAAACGAAACGGGTCAAGTAAAATTAATGGGACAATATTGGTCTGCTCGTAGTTCAGACAATTCTATTATTGAAATAGGTCAAGAAGTTGTTGTTTGTTCAATTTCCGGTGTAAAGGCAATTGTTCAAATTGGCAATAAATAATAAAATGTTAGGAGAGTTTTTTTAGTATGTATTGGATTATTGCGTTGGTTATTTTAGCCATTATTTTTGTAGGTGTTAACATTGTAATTGTATCTCAAGCAAAAGCGTATACAATTGAACGCTTAGGTGCATATCAAGGAACTTGGGAAACAGGATTACATTTCAAGATTCCATTGTTTGAAAGAATTGCAAAAAAAGTTTCATTAAAAGAACAAGTGGTAGATTTTCCACCACAGCCTGTTATTACAGCAGATAATGTAACTATGCAAATTGATACTGTTGTTTATTTTCAAATTACAGATGCAAAATTATATACATATGGCGTAGAAAATCCTATGTCAGCAATTGAAAATTTAACTGCAACTACTTTGCGTAATATTATTGGTGATTTGGAACTTGACCAAACATTAACTTCTCGCGATCTTATTAATACAAAAATGCGTACTATCTTAGATGAAGCAACTGATGCATGGGGTATTAAAGTTAATCGAGTAGAATTAAAAAATATTCTTCCACCTCGTGAGATTCAAGAATCTATGGAAAAGCAAATGAAAGCAGAACGTGAGCGTAGAGAATCTATATTGGTCGCAGAAGGTCAAAAACAATCTGCAATTTTAGTTGCAGAAGGTCAAAAAGAAGCGGTTATTCTTCAAGCTGAGGCAAGTCGTTTGTCGCAAATTAAAGAAGCCGAGGGTGAAGCAGAGGCTTTGATGACAGTTCAAAAAGCATTGGCAGAATCTATTGAAATGTTAAATAAAGCTGCACCAAATGAGGATGTTATTAGATTGAAAGCTTTGGAAGCATTTGCAAAAGCTGCTGATGGAAAAGCAACAAAAATTATTATTCCTTCAGAAATACAGGGTCTTGCAGGTTTAGCAACTTCTTTTAAAGCGTTGGTTGAAGACTATAAATAATAAACAAAAACAGCTATCAATATAGATAGCTGTTTTTTATTGGGTATTAGCTAATATAAATTTTGTTTATAATAAATCAAAAATCAACTTCTGTGTCATAGTAGCAGCAAGTTAACAATTTTTCCATTTGTTCTGGTGAAATTTCTCTTGGGTTTGAGCCTGTGCAAGCGTCTCCAACTGCAAGTTTAGCTACAGCTGAAAGCTTTTCAAAAAACTCTTTCTCATCAATTATGCCACCTTCATAATCTTTGATGCAACTTGGAATATCAAGTGCCTTATTAAGCTCATTAATATGATTGATAAGTGCATCAACAGTAGGCTCTAAGCCGATAAAGGTAGCAATTTCGCAGTATCTTTTATTTGCTGTTTCATTAACAGAATTAAACTTTATTACCTTTGGCAAGTACATAGCATTTGCACATCCGTGAACAATATGTCCGCCACTATATGCTGCACCTGTTTTGTGAGCCATTGAATGAACTATGCCAAGCAAAGCGTTTGAAAATGCCATGCCAGCAAGACACTGTGCGTTATGCATTCTATCTCTAGCGTTTTTATTTCCATTAAATGAATCAATCAAAAATTCACTGACCATTTTAATTGCGTGCAAAGCCAGTGGGTCTGTATAGTCGCAGTTAAGAGTTGAAACATAAGCCTCAATTGCATGGGTTATAGCATCCATGCCTGTGTGAGCTGTAAGCTTTGGTGGCATTGTTTCTGCAAGATCCGGGTCAACAATTGCTACGTCAGGTGTGATATTAAAATCTGCAAGAGGATATTTTATGCCTTTTTGATAATCTGTTATAACAGAAAACGCAGTAACCTCTGTTGCTGTACCAGAGGTTGAAGGAATTGCACAAAAATGTGCTTTAGTGCGAAGTCTTGGGAAATTAAAAGGTATACATAAATCCTCAAAAGTTGTTTCTGGATATTCATAAAAAGCCCACATTGCTTTTGCTGCATCTATAGGTGAACCGCCGCCAATGGAAACAATCCAATCTGGTTCGAATTTCAGCATCGCTTGGGCACCTTTTTTAACTGTTTCAACTGAGGGGTCTGGCTCAACTCCTTCAAAAAGTTCTACTAGCATTCCTGCTTCTTCAAGATTTGCAATAACTTTGTCTAAAAAGCCAAATTTTTTCATGCTTCCGCCACCAACAACGACAAAAGCTTTTTTTCCTATTAATTCTTTTAATGCATTAATTGAACCTTTTCCGTGATATAAATCTCTTGGCAATGTAAATCTTAACATTTTAAAAAATCCCTCTGTTTTTTATTTTGAAAAATTTTATACATGGTATAGAATAAAATTATATAATTAGGATTCCACATAATGAAGTTTGTTAACTATTTAGCCATGTTATTATTTACCATAAAACATCTTCTTTTATTTTTCACAATAATATGTTAAAATATTCATTCAAACAATAGTTAAATAGTAAGTATAAATTAAAGAAATAGTTTAAGAACTAATTAAAGTAACAATAACTGTAGGGAGAATAAATATGGTAAAGGTCATGTTTGTATGCCACGGTAATATTTGTCGTTCGCCAATGGCAGAGTTTGTGTTTAAAGATATTGTGAAAAAGAGGGGATTAGATTCTTCATTTTTCATCTCTTCATCCGCCACAAGTACTGAAGAACTTTGTAGCAAAGTACATCATGGAACAAGAAATAAATTGAGTAAATATGGGATTTCAACTGATGGCAAATGTGCAGTCCAATTGGAAAAATCCGATTATGATAAATATGATTATCTTATAGGCATGGATGATAGAAATATAACAAATATGCACAGAATACTTGGTGAAGACAGAGAAGATAAAATATATAAGCTTTTAGACTTTTCACAGAGAAAAGGAGATATTGCAGACCCTTGGTACACAGGAAATTTTGATGTTACTTATGATGATATTTATGAGGGTTGCGAAGCTCTTATTAAATTTATTGTTGATAATAATGCAGATAAGCTGTAAATAGAAATAAAGCAAGCCACGATAGAAAATATCGTGGCTATTTTTATACATCATTATTTTTAATTGATTGTTTTTTTGCATTTTTATTTTGATTTTGATTTTCACGGGTAATTGGCGTTTGACCATTTGCCTTTTTTAATCGTACTTTTTTGTTGTCTGGTTGGCTATCCTTTGGCATCTTTTTCCTCCTTGTTACATAATATTATTTTCGGTGTGGATATCAACAATATTATATCCTATTCTTTCTATTCTATTTTTAATTTTGTGAGTGTCAACACCTGTTGTGTCAAAATCTACGGCTACTGTGTCAGATATTTTATTTACACTAACGCTTATCACTCCATGAAGTGTATCAAGCTCTCGCTTTAATTCTTTAACATCGTGATTATCGTCAACGTTTTTTAATGAAAAATATGCACTTGCCTTTGCCATCATCTACCTCCATTATTGTTTTCAAATATTGGGTTTGCTTTTTCTTTTCCGCTTTTTGCCTTACCTTGTATTTCTGGTACAGGATCCATAGAATTTTTAGGGAAATGAGATATTTTGTTGCTTTCTGTTCCATGTGGTTGTTTTGGGTCGGGTCGTTTCATACCTGCTTTTGCCATATATATCACTCCTCGTTTTTGTTTATACAATATTATTTGCAAATTAATTTAATTTATATAAATATATAAAATGTAAATTTTGTTGTTTTATGAGCAAAATATTAAACAGATATCAAAATAATTTGATTTATTATGAGTAATAAAAAATAATGAGACTATAAAATTCATAGTCTCATTATATAAATCTATGGTTTTAATTTTCTTATGGTTCTACTGGTGGTTCTTCTGGCGGTTCTTCTCCCTTTTTAACCACTTCAATTTTGCATATTGATGCAAAACTAGGATTAAGATTGTTGGTTCCAACAAGAACTAACATGCCATACTCATTTTTGAGAACAGTACCATTGGCGATTTCTTGGCCACCGGCTTCAACAGTAGCATTTTCAGTATCTACGGGTAGATAACTGCGTATTGCATTGTGGCAATTTGCAGAGCATCCAGTTGGTGCTGGTGTTGGTGCAGGTAAATAAGTGATATCATTATTGTAAGTTGCACCTGGCAACTCAATTCCTGCTATTTTGCAAATTGAAACAGCTTCCTTAGGTCTACCTCCGCCAGCATCAAGTTCAAACAATCCTGCATCATCTGTTGCTGGTATTAATGCACTGGGTTGGCCAGTAACAATGTCACCGCTTTGAGTAGTTACCTGAACATTGTTATCTGGGTAAAGTTCAATTATTTGCTCTAATAAATGTCGCATTTGATTTACGCATGCACATTC
>Ga0209016_1000925_pt1 | contig 28504 bp, 26 predicted proteins | sample EPASupsiteSAE305_FD_187265 | JGI IMG/M metagenome (GOLD analysis project Ga0209016, IMG submission 187265) | Bioremediated contaminated groundwater microbial communities from EPA Superfund site, New Mexico - SAE3-05 (SPAdes) (version 2) | ecosystem: Environmental > Aquatic > Deep subsurface >...
ATAATAAGTGATTATGAAAATCATGAGGAAAAAATGAACGTACAATTGTTGGATTTGAAAGCACAATATCAATCGCTAAAAAGCGAATTGGATGCGGCATTACTAAAAACCGCTGAATCACAGTATTTTATAATGGGACCAGAAGTAACAAAACTTGAAGATGAAATCTCTGCATATCTTCGGGCAAATCATTCAGTTGGAGTTTCATCGGGGACAGATGCACTACTACTTGCATTAATGGCTTTGGATATAAAAGCTGGTGATGAAGTAATAGTTCCAACATATTCGTTTTTTGCAACTGCTGGAGTGGTTTCTCGCTTAAATGCAATTCCAGTTTTTGTTGATAGCGACCCAGTAACATTTAATATTGACCCAACCCAAATTGAAGCAAAAATTACAGACAAAACAAAAGCGATAATTCCAGTACACTTATATGGACAAAGTGCTGACATGGATCCAATAATGGAAATTGCCAAAAAGCACAATCTAAAAGTAGTTGAAGATGGAGCGCAAGCAATTTCTACGCAATATAAAGATGGGAAATGTGTTGGTACGATTGGTGATATTGGATGTTATTCGTTTTTCCCAAGTAAAAATCTTGGTTGCTTTGGCGATGGTGGAATGACTGTAACAATGGACGCTGATTTAGCAGAATTGCTAAAAGTAAAAAGAGTCCATGGTGGAAAGCCAAAATATTATCACAGCATGATTGGCGGCAACTTCCGTTTAGATGCAATTCAAGCTGGAGTTTTGAGTGTAAAATTGCCACACTTAGATAGCTGGTCGCAAGCAAGAAGAGATAATGCAGCACTTTACACAAAGCTGTTTTTAGAAGCGGGATTAGCTGAAGAAGAAGGTAAAATAGCATTTGATGCAAATAACAAAATACTTCTTCCAAAAGCAGTTTATAAAGAAACTGGACATAAAAATTATCACATTTACAATCAATATGTAATTAGAGTTGAAAAACGCGACGAATTAATAGCTCATTTACGTTCGGCAAATATTGGATGTGAAATTTATTATCCAGTACCATTTCATAAACAAGAGTGTTTTAAAGATTTACCAAGTTCAAACGACAAATATCCAAATGCAGATTTTGCAGCAGAGCATTCAATTGCACTTCCAATTTATCCAGAATTAACAAAAGAGCAAATTACTTATGTTGTAAATACAATTAAAGAATTTATGGAATAGGAATAATGGAATAGAAAAGGAATTATGGAATGATGGAAGAAACTGTTAAATATTCCAACATTCCCTTATTCCAATATTCCACACTTGACAAATTAAAGAATTAATGGATAAGAGTTTTATGAATAGTTTAGAAAATATCAAATTAGCCATAATTGGTGCTGGACGTTGGGGCATGAATCATGTAAAAACTGCTGCTTCGCTTCTTCCGCACGAAAATATTGTTGTGTTTGATTCAAATCTTGATACATCTCAAAAAATAAAACAATTATCGGATAAAATAGAGTATTCCAATATTCAGCTTTCCCAACATCCGAATTTTGCTGATTTTAATGCAGTAATAATAGCAACCCCAGCAGAAACGCACTTTGAAATTGCAAAAAAATGTTTGTTGGCTGGAAAAAATGTTTTGGTAGAAAAACCAATAACATTAGTCCCAGATGAAGCCGAAGAACTGCTTAACCTTTCCCTTAACCTCAAGCTAATGGTTGGACATGTTTTGCTTTTTCATCCAGCAGTTTTAAGAATTAAAGATGGAATTGAAAAAGGTGAAATAGGAACGTTGCAATATATTTATAGCAATCGCTTAAATCTTGGAGCAATAAGAAGTGAAGAAAATGCATTGTGGTCATTTGCCCCTCATGATATTTCAGTGATTCAATATTTGGTTGGAAAAAATCCAATAGACGTGCAAGCAAATGGCGGAGCTTTTGTCCAACAAGGAATTGAAGACTCAACACTAACATTCCTTTCCTACCCAAACAATGTTAAAGCACACATTTTTGTGAGTTGGTTACATCCATTTAAGGAACAAAGAATGGTTATAATTGGCGATAAAGGAATGTTTGTATTTGAAGATTCATTAAAAACAGAAAAGTTGAAATTCTATAAAAAAGGTTTCAAAGAAGTTGATGGAGTGATAGAAAAATTTGATGCTGATTATGAAGTAATCAGTTTTGAAAACACAATGCCATTAGCCGAAGAACAAAAACACTTTTATGATTCAATTCTAAATAACACAACTCCAAGAACAGACGGCAAACACGCATTAGAGGTGATAGAAATATTGGATAAAGCAACGAAGAAGTTAAAAGAGGAGTGATGGAATTTTGGAATAATGGACTAGTAAAACAATAGTAATTGTTTTTGAGAATGAATAAATGGAATTAAAACGGAAAAATGTGAATAGAGGATTTACTAAACTTCGCGTTTGGGAAGATGCCATTTTGCTTTTCAAGTTAGTTTATAAAACAAATAAAAACTTTCCATATGAGGTTTCCAAAAGCCGAAATAATATTCTTGATGCAGCTCATAGCATTTCTAGAAATATTGCTGAAGGATATTGCAGAAAAAATATAAAAGAGTATCTTAATTTTCTAAACATTGCTTTAGGTTCTTGTGGCGAATTATTTTCGGGAATAATTTCATTCAAAGAAATTGAGCTAATTAGCATCGAGGATTTTGAAGTTTTAGATGAGCTACATTACAAAGTAGAGAATGAATTAATAGGTTTGATAAAATCATTACAAATAAAACAAAACGAAGGTGATTGGGAAGATAAGTTTTGAGTTTGTGGAAGTAATTATTCCATCATTCCAATACTTGTCCGCCGTGGTGGATTCCACCATTCCCTTCGACGAAAGGAGAAATTTATGAGCGACAAAAATTATTACGTTAATCCCCACGCTGTAGTTGACGATGGTGTTGAACTTGGCGAAGGAACAAAAGTTTGGCATTTTTCACATGTTCAATCTGGTTCTAAAATTGGTAAAAAATGCGTGCTTGGACAGAACGTAAATATTGCCAACAATGTTACTATCGGAAATTATGTTAAAATTCAAAACAATGTTTCTGTTTATGAAGGCGTAACTTTAGAGGATTATGTTTTTTGTGGACCATCAATGGTTTTTACAAATATCCTAAATCCACGAAGTAAATATCCACAAGTTGGAGCCGAATTTTACATTGATACACTTGTAAAAGAAGGTGCTTCACTTGGTGCAAACTCAACAATTGTTTGCGGACATACAATCGGTCGTTTTGCAATGGTCGGGGCTGGTTCTGTTGTTACAAAAGATGTTCCAGATTTTGCACTTGTTGTTGGAAATCCAGCAAAAGTCGTTGGTTGGTGGTCAGAAGCTGGCGAAAAATTAAACTTTGATAAAGATGGTTTAGCAAAGTGCGAACGTTCTGGCAAGACTTATAAGCTTGAAAATGGAACGGTAAAAGAATTATAACGATTCCAATCCTTTTACTTTACCTCAATCTGTGCCTTAACCTTTCTGATGTATTGCGCTCTTTGAGCTAAGATAGAGTTAAGATTGAATCAAATTTTGAATAATGAATGAAAATAACACAAAAATAGCAGTCGATAGATTTAAAAACTTTTCTCCACAGAAAAAACTTGATTTATCTATGCAGTTATATTATTCAGCTAAAGAGTTGAAGCGTGCCGCTCTAAAACAATTTAATCCAGAATGGAGTGATTCAAAAATAGATAAAGAAGTGAGAAGGATATTTTTGCATGCAAGAACATAGTCTATTCAAAATATTTACCGACAGATTAAATAAATTGTGTGTACCATATATGATTACGGGATCAGTTGCTTCTATTATTTATGGCGAGCCACGTGTAACTCATGATATAGATATTGTTATAACAATTCCTATTTATTATTCTCAAAGGTTTTTTGACTTTTTTTCTGAGGAGGAATTTTATTTACCTCCAATTGAAATAATAAAAAATGAAATATTGCGTGAAAACAGAGGACATTGTAATATTATTCACCACGAAAGCGGTTTTAAAGCCGATATTTATTTTGCAGGGAGTAATGATTTTCAACATTGGGCTTTGGAAAATAGACGAACAATTAACTTTTATGGCGATAACATTCCAATAGCGCCGATAGAATATGTAATTATTAAAAAGTTAGAGTTCTATAAAGAAGGGAATGCACAAAAACATATCAATGATATAAAAGCTATGTTGCAGAACTCACAAAGTATAATTGACAACGACCTGTTAAAAAATTATCTCACTCTGTTTGGATTGCAAAAAGAGTGGCAATTGTGTTTGGAAGTATAAAGAATTGTAAATTGTTATTGTGTTTGATACGAATTAAAATTGTAAAAGTTGAATTTTGAATTAAAAGAATTATAACGATTCTAATCCTTTTACTTTACCTCAATCTGTGCCTTTACCTTGTTGTGTAGTTAATACTTAACCTTAATCTCTACCTCAATCTTATGGTAAACGGTTTGGTAACTTGCTCAAGAACAGATATTAAAGACTAATTTAAAAAGGACAAAGTTAGGAGTGAGGAGAAAATTTAGAATTATGAATAAAATAAAACACAAAAAAAAATTCATAATTGAGGCAAATAGTTAAGACCTTTATGTTGTATGATTTTAGAATTAAACATAAAAAACAAACCATTACATGAGGAGGTAACATTATTGCCAATGCAAAAATTAAAATATTTGATTATTACACAATAGGGAAGAGATAAATGAAAAAAATTCTGGTTACTGGTGCAGCAGGCTTCATTGGTTTTCATCTTACAATGAAATTAATTGAAAATGGCTATGAGGTTGTTGGACTAGATAACATGAATAACTATTATAATGATAAATTAAAGTATGCTAAACTTCCAATACTTGGTATAAAAGATTCTAAAATAGAAGATAATTTAGTTTATATGAGTAGCAAGTATCCGAGGTTTAAATTTGTAAAAATAGATATAAGAGATAGAAATACTGTTGAAAAATTATTTGCGATTGAGAAATTTGATATTGTCTGTAACTTAGCAGCACAAGCAGGAGTACAGTATAGCATAGAAAATCCCCATACTTATATTGATAATAACATTACAGGTTTTGTTAATATAATTGAAGCAGCAAGACAAAATAATGTTGAGCATTTTATTTATGCAAGTAGTTCTAGTGTTTATGGTAATAGGGAGGATGTTCCATTTAGAGAGTCTGATAGAGTCGATAATCCGATAAGTCTATATGCAGCAACTAAAAAAGCCAATGAACTTATAGCCCATTCATATAGTCATTTAAATAATTTAAAAACTACAGGGTTAAGATTTTTTACTGTTTACGGACCGTGGGGTAGACCAGATATGGCACCTTATATTTTTGTTGAGAAAATTTTAAATGACAAACCTATTACGGTTTTTAATAATGGAAACCTAGAAAGAGATTTCACTTACGTAGATGATGTAGTTAAGGGGGTATTTCTAATTTTAGAAAAGGGTGATACGAATTTAATTTACGATATTTATAATATCGGAAATTCTAAACCTGTCAACTTAATTGATTTTATAGCAACTATTGAAAAAATCCTCGAAAAAAAAGCAATAATTCAATATTTACCATTGAGACCAGGTGATGTACAAAAGACATATTCAAGTATAGATAAAATGAGAATTAATTTTGACTATGAACCGAAATTTGATCATTTTGAAGGATTGTTCGAATTTATTAAATATTTTAAAACAGTTATTCTTAAATCAAATAAAATATTGTAGTGGCTATGCTTGCACATTCGCAAAAAATTAAATACTTTCTAATTTATAGTTTGCTAATATTTTCATCTAGAGGGAATGATATATCACAAAATATTTTCATTGGTTCAGGTATTTATCTAATTTTATTTATTCACCATTGGGCAACCTTGAAGAGTTTCTATAAAGAGATTTTTCTAGTTAATACTTTTTTGATCCTCTTGTTTTTTCTTCAATCGATTTGGTCCAACTCAGTACACTTTCTATTTATACTTAGAAATCTATTTATCGTTAATTATGGTTTATTAGTTTTAATAATTCTAAATATTAATTTTATTCATTACTACGAAAAAGCAATCTATCATTTTGCCATTATCTCTCTTTTCCTTTTTCCGATAGAAGTAATTCGGTTTGATTTGGTCTTTAATATAATTTCAGCATTACAAAATATTTTAGGAATTACGACAACTCTAAGCAATAGTACGCTTTATAGTAACATATTTGTATATACATGTAGAACTCCTGAAATTGTGCGGAATTGTGGTTTTATGTGGGAACCAGGCCCTTTTGGCAATCTATTAGCAATCGCCATATTGTTTAATATTATTATAAATAAACTTAAATATAATAAGAGGCTGTTAATTATGGTAATTGCATTAATAACAACCTTTTCAACCACGTCTTATATAGCTCTAATGATTGTTTTATTATTTTACATCATCAACCAAAATCATAAAAAAATTATTCTTTTAATTCCAATTTTTGTAATAATTATGATTTGGGTTATTCAAATAGATTTTATTGGGAATAAAATCATTACCTTGGCCTCTGAACCATTTTTTAAATATAAAGAGACATTGCAATTTGGGGCTAAAAATGCTAATCAGACATTAGGCCGTTTTGCAGGGTTAATTTATAATTATGATATCTTTATTCAGAACCCATTGTTTGGAATTGGGGGGAATACTGATTTATTGACATTTAACAGAAGTTATTACTTCTTCAGCACAAATGGATTAGGTACATTTATAATGACTAATGGAATAATGGGGATATTCGCTTTATTGATTATGTATAAAAAGAGTTTTTTAGCATTTACCCGAAGTTACAATTTAAAATTTAGTATTATCCTTAGTTTACTAATATTAATTACATCTTTTTCTTTTGTTCATTTAGAAACACCACTCTATTTCTCTTTTTTGTTTTTACATTTTGTATATAATAATGATACTAATTAGAAGACTAAAACAATTATTGGATAATCGAAACACAAGAAGTTTTAAAGCAAAAAAAAATATATTATTTGGGTTTGGTATAAAAGGTATTAGTATAGTAATAGGATTAGTTTTAGTCCCGATTACAATAGATTATCTTGATACAACACGATATGGAATTTGGATAACGTTGTCTTCGTTTTTAGGTTGGTTTAGTTTTTTTGAAATTGGACTCGGTACAGGACTTAAAAACAAGCTATCTGAAGCGCTGGCAACAAATAATTTTGAATTAGGAAAGACTTATGTAAGTACTTCATATTTCTTAATAAGTATTATTGTCTTTTTGCTCTTGTTTGTTTTTGGAATCCTTGCATTTATTTTAGACTGGACTATTATATTAAACGCTCCAATCGAGTATAAAAATGAATTGTCAATTCTTGCAATAATCGTATTATTTTCCTTTAGTTTGAGATTTCTTTTACGTTTAGTAGAAAGTGTTTTGTTCGCCTTTCAGGATACAGCCCTGAGTCAGACATTTAATCCTATAGCAAATATAATTTCACTTTTTCTTTTAATAGTTGTAATGAACACAATAAATAGTTCTTTATTACTTGTTGGGTTAATCTTCAGTTTAACACCAATTATTGTCCTGATTTTTCCGACAATACTATTATTTAAAGGAAAATATTCAAAAGTATCACCCTCGTTAAGTTTTATTAAATTATCTGCATCTAAAGAGCTATTTGGAATAAGTCTAAAGTTTTTTATTATTCAAATTTCAACGCTAATATTATTTCAAACCAGTACAATTTTAATTGCGCAATATTTTGGACCAGAAGAAGTAACTAATTACAATATTGTTTTTAAATATTTTTCAGTTATTTATATGCTATTTACTATTATTGTGGCTCCTTTATGGCCAGCCTATACAGAGGCTTGGGTAAAAAATGATATTCAATGGATAAATAGAATATTAAAAAAAACAAAACTTATATGGTATGCTTTTTTATTCACAGGAGTTATATTGTTGGTTTTTTCAAAAGTTGTATACACGGCATGGGTCGGGGATAAAGTTCAAATATCTTACGAATTGTCGTTCTGGATGTTGTTGTACTTTTTATCGTTGTCTTTTGGTGGTGTATATAATATGTTTATTAATGGAGTTGGTAAAATTCATGTTCAGATGATTAGCTTAGGGATTGGTGCCATTCTATATTTGCCCATTACTATTATACTTATAAAAATATTTCATTTTGGGACTGAAGCGGTAGTTATAGGTATGATTTTTGCAAATTTCTATTCGCCTTTTGTTGCACCCTATCAAAGCCATTTAATAATTTCAGGAAAAGCAAAAGGAATGTGGAATAAATGAAATATTTAAAATATTTTTCACCAGAATATTTATATGCCAGCTATCAAAGATTATTATATATTGGAAAAAACAGAAAAAAAAAATTAACAATTGGTCGTTTTTCTAAGCTAACAAACGTGGAAATTGGTAATTATGTTTTTATTGGTGAATCCACATCACTCAAAAATACTAGTATTGGTAACCATTCTTATGTTTCATCTAATTCAAGAGTTATAAATGCAGACATTGGAAAGTTTTGTTCTATAGCAAGTTTTGTAACGATAGGACTCGGTAAGCACCCAACAAATTATATATCAACGCACCCTGCATTTTATTCTAACAACAAAGGGTTTTTGACATTTTCAAAAGATGAAATTTATAAAGAATATGAACCCATAAAAATTGAAAATGATGTTTGGATTGGCTCGAATTGTTTAATAATGGATGGGGTTAAAATACATAATGGTGCAATTGTTGCAAGCGGGGCCGTAGTTACAAAAGATGTGCTTCCATATGAAATTGTTGGGGGGGTACCAGCCAAGCACATTAGGTATAGATTTGATGAAAACATAGTTAACAAATTGCAAGAATTTCGGTGGTGGGATAAAGAGATTGAATGGTTTGAACAAAACTATAGATTTTTCATTAATCCTCCACAATTTATCGAAAAGTTTATAAAATGAATTACCCAAAAGTTTTAATTATTGGTGAATCTTTTCACATGGAAAGCGGGGGGGGGATTACTCTTTCAAATTTATTTGAAGATTGGCCTCCAGATAAACTTGCATTAATTGGGAGCCACAGGACGCTGAAAAAAACCGATACTAGCAAGTATAAGAATTTTTATCAAATAGGCGAAAAGGAGACTTTTCTTTTATTTCCTTTTTGCTTGTTTCAGAAAAAATATTCATCAGGAACAATTATTACTAATCAAAAGTTTGCCGATAGCAAATTAATAAATTTATCTGCAAAAAGAGATGTATTGATCGACATATATCTGTTATTTACACATTTTTTTGGAATATATCATGCTATTAATCGCTATCGAATTTCTAAAGAGTTATTAGAATTCAGTATTAATTTTAAACCTGATTATATATACTCACAGTTATCTACAAGGGAGTTAATCTTTTTTGTTAATCAATTAATAATTAAAACTAAAGTGCCATCTGCTATACATATAATGGATGATTGGCCAAAAACCATAAATGCTTTTGGGATATTGAAAAAATATTGGGATAAGAAAATAGATAGTGAATTTAAAAAATTATTATCATATGTCGAATTAAAGCTTGCCATTTCGGATTCAATGAGAACTGAGTACGAGTCCCGTTATGGTGGAAATTGGCTTACATTTCATAATCCAATTTCAACTAGTAAATGGGTGCCATTTCAAAAATATGATTACAAAGTTGAACAGAAGTTAAAAATACTATACGTGGGTAGGATAGGTACTGCTAATAGTCAGACGATTAAGCATTTCTCTAAAAGTTTAATAACATTTATGTATGAAACAGATGTTGAATTTTCTATTTTCTCACCAAATTATAATGAAGAAATAGGGCTAAAGTTAAAAAAAAATAAAAATACATTAGTTAAACCACCAATAAATCATGAAGAAATACCAAACTTAGTTTCAAAATATGATTTATTATATTTACCGTTAGATTTTAACAAAACCACAAATAAATTTTCAAAACTTTCGATGCCAACTAAAATGTCTGAGTATATGATTTCAGGAGTTCCTATATTAATTCATTCGCCATCTAATACAGCTATTTTTAAGTATGCTAAACACAAAAATTTTGCTTACTTATTGGATAGTTTAAAAAGCGAACGAATTCATGAAGCATTGATTGAAATTATAGAAAATGAAGAAACAAGAAAAAAGCATGGAAGAAAATCTAAAGAAATAGCAATAAAAGATTTTGAAAGTAAATTGGTTAAGGAAAAATTTTTAAAGATATTTTTATGAGGAATAAATGTTAAATAATAGTACATTATTAATAACAGGTGGTACCGGTTCATTTGGAAATGCTGTTCTAAACCGTTTTATTAATTCTGAATTCAAGGAGATAAGAATTTTTAGTCGAGATGAAAAGAAACAAGATGATTTAAGGAAAAGAATAAATAATCCAAAAGTTAAATTTTATATTGGAGATGTAAGGGATTATAGGAGTGTTGAAAATGCAGTAAGAGGTGCCGATTATATATTTCACGCAGCAGCATTAAAACAAGTTCCTAGTTGTGAATTTTTTCCTGTAGAAGCCGTTAAAACAAATGTGCTAGGAACTGAAAATGTGTTAGAGGCAGCATCAGCATACCATGTAAAGAATGTGGTTATTCTTAGCACAGATAAAGCGGTTTATCCAATTAATGCAATGGGTATGTCAAAAGCAATGATGGAAAAAGTGATGATTGCTCGTTCGAGAGGTTCAAGTGATGGTGGAACAATTATGTGTGGAACACGATATGGCAATGTGATGGCTTCTAGGGGTTCTGTTATTCCACTTTTTGTTGAGCAGATTAAAAGCAATAAAACTATTACAATTACTGACCCAGAAATGACTCGATTTATGATGACTTTAGAAGATGCGGTTGAATTAGTCTTATACGCATTCACAAATGGTAAACCAGGTGATATGTTTGTTCAAAAAGCACCAGCAGCAACGATAGCTGATTTGGCTCAAGCACTAAAAGAATTATATAAATCTGACGTGGAGGTTAAAATAATCGGAACACGCCATGGTGAAAAACTTTATGAAACGCTGGTAAATAAAGAAGAAATGGTTAAAGCGGAAGACCATGGACAGTATTATAGAATTCCCTCTGATAATAGAGATTTGAATTACGATTTGTATTTCTCTGACGGTGATTCCCATGTATCGAAAGTAGATGATTATCATTCACATAATACTAAGCGACTCGACGTTGCAGGGACGAAAGAATTGTTGCTTAAATTAGATTTTATTAGAAATGATGTAATTAATAATATTTGAGAATGAACTTGAAACCAAAACTTATTGAAGGGAATTCATATTCAGACAATAGAGGAATTATTAGTTTTGCAAATGATTTCAAACTACCTAACATCAGCAGATTTTATACGATAGAGCATTTAAGTATAGATATTATTAGAGCTTGGCAAGGGCATGAGATTGAAACAAAATATTTTTTTCCGTTGAAGGGTAAATTTGTGATTGCATATGTAAAAATTGATAATTTTGATAATCCATCTGATAATTTGATGGCAGAATATAAAATTCTTGATAGTAATAAGCCATGTGTTTTGCACATTCCTCCAGGGTACGCAAATGGGTTGCGTGCTTTAGAGCCAAATTCTCTTATTGGTGTTTTTTCAGATATGGATGTTGATAAATCGGTTGATGAGAAGAGGCGATACGATTTTCATAAATGGTTTAATTGGTTTCAAAACTTTGAAGAGGAAAAGAAGATTGATTAAGGTTGGTATAACCGGACAGCCCGGTTTCATGGGAACGCATTTATATAACTTTTTAGGATTAAAAGAAAGCATTGAGAGAATTCCATTTAAAGATGAATTCTTTTCAGACAAAGAACTTTTAAACCAATTTGTTAGCAAATGTGATGTTATTGTTCACCTTGCTGCGATGAATAGACATAATGACCCAAAAGTTATTTATGAAACGAATCTTAAATTAGTTCAAGATTTATTGCAAGCTTGTAACGAAACAAATTCAAAACCACATATTGTTTTCTCGTCATCAACTCAAGAGAATAGAGATAATTTATATGGCAAATCAAAAAGTGATGGACGTAAACTTTTTGAAGAATGGGCTAATAAAAACAACTCTAAATTTACAGCAATGATTATCCCAAATGTTTTTGGACCATTCGGACATCCTTATTATAATTCAGTAATTGCTACATTTTCTCATCAATTAACACATAACGAAACACCCAAAATAGATGTTGATGGAGAATTAAAACTAATTTATATAAATGAGTTAGTGAATGAATTTTATTATGCAATCATTGAAAATCTGCCTATTGTTAGTAATATAAAATATTACGAGGTACCCTATACATCGGTTAATAAGGTTTCGTCCATTTTAGAAAAACTGCAAATATATAAATCTGAATACTATGACAAAGGAATAATTCCGAAGATTAAAAATGGGTTTGACCTAGCATTATTCAATACTTTTAGATGCTATTTCCCAAATGATAAATTTCCATTTATGCTAACCAAAAATACGGATAATAGAGGCTCGTTTATAGAAATTTTAAGAGCAGGTATTTCTGGACAATATTCATACTCCACTACAAAACCCGGAATTACACGCGGTAATCATTATCATACAAGAAAGATTGAAAGATTTGCAGTAATTAGTGGTAAAGCAACAATTGAATTACGACAAATAGGCACTGGCGAAGTTGTTACTTACAAACTTGATGGTGAAAATCCCTCATTTGTAGATATGCCAATATGGACTACACATAATATAACAAATGTTGGTGATACTGATTTATTCACTCTCTTTTGGATTAATGAACCATATAACCCAGATGACCCGGATACGTATTTTGAAAAAGTATAATTTGGAAAAACAAAATGACGAATAAAAGTAAATTAAAAATTGCAACAATTGTTGGAACACGTCCAGAGATTATTAGGCTAAGCTCTACTATAAAATTATTAGATAAGCATTTACAGCAAATAATTATTCACACTGGTCAGAATTATGACTATGAATTGAATGAAATCTTTTTTGAAGATTTAGGACTTAGAAAACCCGATTATTTTTTAGGTGTTGATACTTCATCTCTTGGTAATGTTTTGGGTGGTACCTTAATAAAAAGTGAAGAGGTTCTAAAAAAAGAAAAGCCTGATGCTGTATTAATTTTAGGCGATACAAATAGTAGTATTGCAGGAATTATTGCTAAGAGGCTAAGAATACCAATTTTTCATATGGAGGCAGGTAACAGAAGTTTTGATATGAATGTTCCTGAAGAAATAAATAGACGCATAATTGATCATATTGCTGATTTCAACTTAGTTTATACAGAGCATGCTCGAAGGCATTTGTTGAGTGAAGGGCTTCCTCATAGAAGGATTTACCTTACAGGTTCACCAATGTATGAGGTCTTGCAAGATAATATGGGCAAGATAGAAAAATCAAATATTCTTAAAGATTTAAAACTGACTAAAAAAGAGTATTTTATTGTTTCTACACATCGCGAAGAAAATGTTGATAATCCAAAACATCTTGAACAAATTTTAACAGTATTAAATAGTTTAGCTCAAGAATATAATATACCTGTCATCGTTTCAACACATCCGCGTACAAAAAATCGTTTGGAAATGCTTGTTGACAAAGAGATTGATTCACGTATACAATTTTTGAAACCATTTGGGTTTTTTGATTATATCAATCTCCAAATGAACTCGTTATGTGCAATTTCGGATAGCGGAACAATTAGTGAAGAGAGTGCAATGTTGTCTTTTCCAGCAATTAGTTTAAGGCAATCTATGGAAAGGCCTGAAGCTCAAGATGCTGGCACAATTATTTTAACAGGGTTTGATCCTGCTGTGGTTTTAGCTTCTGTTCGAATAGTTGTTGAAGAACATAAAACAAAAAAATATACTCAAATTTCTGATGAATATAAAATTGAAAACACCTCATGGCGTGTGTTAAAATTATTACTTGGAAATACTAAGCTAAGCAATCTGTGGTGGGGAATAAATGCAAATAATTAATCGGTTAATAGAGTTAATTCTTTATTTTTTTCAATCTCCTAAAAAATATGCCAAAAGACAAGGTGTACAGTTTGGAGATAACTGTAGAATAGCTTCTAAGAACTTGGGTTCGGAACCATACTTAATAAGTTTGGGTAATCATGTACATATAACAAAAGGCGTTAATTTTGTTACTCACGATGGCGCAGTATGGGTTTACAGAGAAGAAATAAAAGATTTTGATGTTTTTGGGAAAATACATATCGATGATAATACTTATATTGGGAATAATGTTACGATTTTACCAGGGGTAACTATAGGTAAAAATTGTATTGTTGGCACCAGTTCGGTAGTTACTAAATCAATTCCCGACGGTATTATTGTTGCAGGAAACCCGGCTAGGTTTATATTAAGAACAGATGAGTATAAGGAGAAAATGCTATTAAAAAATGCAAAAACAAAATTAGTAGATTCTAAAACCAAGAAAGCAATTCTAAAAAGCACAACCTTTGATAAATTTATAGTTAAAAAGGAATTAAAAATTGACTAAAGGCAATACTTTAGTAATAGTAAGTTCAATGGACCTAGTGCATGGAAATTCTGCTGGGAAACATCGTATGAGACTTTATTCAAAAGCAATCCATTCGAAAGGTAATAACGTTTTTGTTATACATTTTTCGACAGATAATGTTACAAAGTATAGAATAGACTTTAAAAATGACAATTTGTTGCCAAATTTAGTGGAAAACTTTAAATCTAGTAATTTTATTTCTAGAATATTTTTATTAAATAGAATTATTAAGTCCTTTCCACAGAAAAGTTCTTTTTTACTTTATCCAACATCAAAGTCTTATTTTGATTTTATATTTGTAATCTTAACAAAGACAATTAATAAATTTAAAATATTTTATGAATTAAATGAGGTGAGGAAATTTTCAATCACGCTTGATTCTACAAATATTTCCATAATAAATTCACCTTACAAGTATTTTAAAATTAAATATAAGTATCTCTTCGCAGTATTGTCTGAATTTATCTATTGTAAATATGATGGGTTTATTACAATATCCAATAATCTACTTAACTATAAGACTATAGAAAAATTTAGAAAAATTAGAATTCCAATCTTAACAGACTATGATTTAAAGACGAGTAAACTTTTAATAGGAGAAGGGGAATTACATTTTAGGATTGGTTTTACCGGAACAATTAATATAAAAAAAGAAAATCTAGATGTTTTTCTCCATGCGCTATCAAAAGTTAAAAATAAGAGAAAAATAGAGTTTGAATTATATGGCTTTATAGATGAAGATAATCTGACCAAATTAGATTTTTTACGGAAAAAGTATAATCTAATAAATTTAGTAACATATTGTGGTGAAGTCGATGGAAAAGAAGTCTTACAATTATTAAAAAAATTTCATTTGCTTGTGTTGCCAAGAGGTAACACGCTTCAAAATCAGTTTGGATTTTCTACAAAGCTAGCAGATTACATGTGTAGCGGTATTCCAACGTTAGTTACCAATGTTAGTGACAATTCATTATATATAATTGATAGTATAAATGGTTTTATTATAGAACCAGATAGTGTGGAGGCATTTATTAATAAAATTACATATGTAATTGATAGTTATTCAGAAAAAGCATCAAAAATAGCCCAATGCGCTTTGGAGACAGCGAATAAATCATTTAATTATTCAAATTATTCAAGTCTACTAACAGAATTTTTATTTTTGGATTTTGAAAATAAAAAATGAAATCAGTTGCAATTCTAATAAATACTCTTTTAAGTGGGGGAGCAGAAAAACAAAGCGTTCTTTTGTCAAAAGTTCTTTCAGAGGATTATCGCGTTTTCTTAATAGTTCTTAATGGGTTTTTGATTGAAAATAAGTTTATTTCAATTATAAATAACACTAAAGTGGAATTAATCAAATTAGAAGGCAATTTTGGTGTAAATCTTTTTCGAGTAATTAAAATTATAAAATGTAATCAAATTGATATTGTGTTTTCGTTTCTTTTAACGTCAAACGTTTTTAATAGTTTTATAAAACTATTTTCAAATACTATTGCAATTGGTGGTATTAGAAACGCATTTTTGCCAACAAAAAAAAGGATATTTGAACGAATTTTACATAATTATATAAACAATTTTACAATATCTAATAGCCAATCTGCAGTTTCAAATCTCTCAAAGCTTGGGTTTAAAAAAGATAAATTTATAGTTATACACAATGCTTTTGATTTAAAACGAGAAAAAATAGTTAGAATAAATACTAAGACAATAAAAATATTGTCAGTTTCAAGGTTTGTCCCACAAAAAGATATCAGAAGTGCAATAGAAGCAATAAATATATTGAATAAAAAAATAAATGTTAATAGACTGTTTTTTAAATATTATCTAATTGGTTATGGTATACAGGAGCGAGCAATTAGAGAAAAGATAAATGATCTAAAACTAAATGATGTTGTTGAAATAATAATTAAACCCAATAATTTAGAGACTTATTTTATTGAGAGTGATATTTTTTTGACTACCTCACTTTTTGAAGGGGTATCTAATTCAGTTTTGGAAGCCTTAAGTTTTTCTTTACCAATTGTAGCTACAAATGCAGGTGACATGAAATATTTGGTAAAAGATGGAATAAATGGCTATATATGCGAAATGAATAATCCAAAGAATATTGCCTCCAAACTTGAGAAGGTTATTCTTGACAAAAACTTAAGGAGTAAGATGGGGGCTGAGAGTTACAAAATAATTATGGAAAATTTTACAATGAAGTCATTTAAAGACAAATATTTAAGTCTAATTAATGAGTTAAATTGAATGTGTTTGAAATATTATAGGAAAATTTATGAAAAATATTATAGTTACTGGTGCTGGTGGGTTTATTGGTTCCCATCTTGTTGAATTGTTGGTTAATGAGGGATTTAATGTAAAAGCTTTCATTCATTATAATTCGAAAAATAGTTGGGGGTGGCTTGAAGAATCTAATATTAAAAATGAAATAGAGGTAGTATCCGGTGATATTAGGGATTATGATTCTGTTTTTGAAGCGATACTAGGAACTGATGCTGTGTTTCATTTGGCAGCATTAATAGGTATTCCATATTCTTATGTTTCACCGTTAGCATACATTAGAACAAATATTGAAGGCACATACAATATATTACAAGCGGCGAAGAAATTAGATCTCAGTAATATTCTAATAACATCGACAAGCGAGACTTATGGAACAGCACAATATGTTCCGATAGATGAAAATCATCCATTAGTAGGACAATCGCCATATTCAGCCACCAAAATAGCCGCTGATCAAATAGCTTTGAGTTATTATAGATCTTTCAATCTTCCTGTAAAAATTGTACGGCCATTTAATACCTATGGACCAAGACAGTCCGCAAGAGCATTTATTCCTACAGTTATTTCGCAAATTTTAAGTGGATACTCTGAAATCCAACTTGGAACCTTGACACCAACCAGAGATTTAACCTTCGTTAAAGATACGGTTAAAGGTTTCCTTGAGATTGCGAAATCTACTGAAACATTAGGTAGTGTAACGAATATAGGGATGGGGGATGAGATTTCTATGGGTAATCTTGTGAAAATGATAGTAGATATTATAGGTGCAAATGTTGACATAGTTAGTGATGAATCCAGAATTCGACCTGGGAAAAGCGAGGTTGAAAGATTATTTTGCAATAACAAAAATATTTTAGAAAGAACCTCTTGGGCTCCGAAGTATAATTTAAAAAAAGGGCTAATAGAAACAATAATTTGGATGAAAGAAAATTTAAAAATTTATAAACCAGAGATTTATAATGTCTAAAAGAGCAATAATTTTAGCGGGCGGAAAAGGAACGCGACTAAGACCATATACCCTTTCATTACCAAAACCATTAGTACCTGTCGCTGACAAACCTATCATTCAAATAATAATTGAACAACTTATTAAAAATGGATTTGATCATATTACTTTGACAATTAATCATATGGCTGAGGTTATCAAGGCATTTTGTGGTGATGGTTCAAGATGGGGTGCTCATATTGACTATTCATTGGAAGACAAACCCTTAGGCACAATGGCTCCATTGAAAATAATAAAGGATTTGCCTGATAATTTCCTTGTAATGAATGGAGATGTTCTAACAGACTTAAATTTTAAGGAGTTATATGATGCACATCTTTTGGGAGATAATATTTTCACAATTTCTTCATTCCAAAGAGAAAACATTAATGATTATGGCGTTTTGGATGTAAAAAATGGCACTTTAATTAATTTCAGAGAAAAACCACTTACAATATTTGAAGTTAGTATGGGAGTTTATATTCTTAATAAAAAAGTCCTTGATTATATTCCAGCAAATTCTTTTTATGGTTTTGACCAACTTATGCTTAGCTTTTTAAAAAAGGATGAGAAAGTAAAAGTAATAAAACATGTTGGTTACTGGCTAGATATAGGCAGGCCTGACGATTATCAGCAAGCGAACGAAGATTACGAAAAGATTTTAGGTAAACTTAAATGATAGTAGCTGTAACAGGTAGTTCAGGTTTTATTGGCACAAATTTAGTAAAAAAACTTCGAAAAAAAAACCATGAAGTTTTAGAAATAGATTTAAATAAAGGATATGATATATTAAATTATGCTTCAGTAAAAAACATTAAAAAGTTTGATGTTTGTGTCCATCTTGCTGCAAATTCATATGTCCCAAAATCTTTTGAAAATCCACATGATTTTTATTCGCTTAATATACAAGGACTAGTTAACTCACTCGAATTGTGTAGGGTGTTTAATGCTAAACTTGTATTCGCTAGTTCTTATGTGTATGGCGCACCAAACTATTTGCCAATAAATGAAAATCATCCCTTGCAAGGATTTAATCCTTATTCTGAAACAAAAATAATTGGTGAGAAAATTATTTCGGATTATCATAAATATTTTGGAATCAAAGCAATTATACTACGCCCCTTTAATATATATGGGCTAAATCAGAATGAAAATTTTTTGATTCCTTCAATCCTAAAACAAACTAATGATAAAAAGATTGTACTTCAAGATCCAAGACCTAGAAGAGATTTTGTATATATTGATGATGTAGTTTCAGCGTTTACACTAGCAGTTGAAAACCAGAAGATTGAATTTGATACCTTTAATGTTGGTTTTGGTAAAAGTTACTCGGTAAAAAATATTTTTGATATAATAAATAATTTATTAGGAGGCAAACTTATAGTGTCTTTTTCGGATAAAATCCGTATGAATGAAGTTTTGGATACAGTTTCCGATATTACAAAAGCTAAGGATAAATTGGCATGGACACCCAAAATTGATTTGACCACGGGAATATTAAAAATTATTAACAATGAAAAAAATTAAAGTATTACATATCGGAATAAAAAATTTTCCATTCAATTCTTCTTTTGAAGATGAAAAATTAAGTGGTATCCGTGGTGGTGGCATGAACAAATATTGTGATATTCTAATACATGCATTACCAATTAACATAGAAACCTTTGTAATAACACAAAAGCTGAAAAGCCAAAAAAGAAATGAGATATATGACAGAATTCATATTAAACGAATAAAATCTTTTGGCGGAAGAACATTTAGGCAAATTTTAACAAACTTACTTAGTTTTTTTTATGCTATTATAATAATCCGTAAAAACGAAATTGATATTGTACACGGCCATATGCAACCTGGTATTTTAATTGCATATTTTTTGGGAAAAATATTAAACATTAAAGTTGTCGGAACGCCATATTCGTTTACAACAAATAAAACACATTTTAATTTAAGTGGGATGGCAAAATTTATAGAAAGTTACTATTATAAAAGAATAGATAAATTAATTTTTGAAACTCATGAAAATGAACTGAAAGCATATGAATTAAGAGGTCTGAAGTATAGTAATTCTGTAGTTATTAATACAGGAGTATATTTACCTGAAAAAAAAGAGGTTTCCCACTATAATGATAAAATTAATGTTTTGTACATTGGTAGGATTGTTGAAATTAAAGCTTTGGATAAATTGGTTCTTTCTTTATTGCATATGAATGATTCTGTAAAAGAATCTATTAATATTGATATTGTAGGGGAAGGAGAATTGTTAAATTCGTTAAGGTTGTTAGTGAAAAAACAAAAACTTGAAAATTATATTACTTTGCATGGATTTGTTTACGACACATTTCCTTTTCTAAAAACCGCCGATATATTCATCTTACCTTCCGATATGGAGGGATTAAGTATTTCGTTGCTTGAAGCAATGTCATATGGAAAAGCATGCATAGTAAATGATTTTGGGGTGCCATTTAGTAGTCAAGAGGTTATTGTTATGAAAAATAATAATCCAGTGACAATTGCAGAAGCTATATCGTTTTTGGTTGAGCACAGAGATATCATTCAAACTCTAGGGAATAATGCAAGGCTTAAACTAGAAAAGGATTTTTCAATTACTGCTTTTGCTGAGAAATATGCTAAAGTTTATTTGGAATTAATATAAACTAACAATGGATATCCGATGTGTGGAATATACGGTGTAATAGCCTCAAATAAATCAAATTATACAAAAGAGTTTTTATCCAAATCATTAGTTTTGTTAGCGCAATTATCTGAATCAAGAGGAAAAGATTCTTCAGGGCTGTGCACATTTAATCAAAGTGCAAATAGTATTGAAGTAATAAAAGGGCCAGTACCAATTGGCTATTTATTAAAACAAAACCCAAGTAAAGAGGCTATTTCAAAAGCTTTTGCTAAAAGTGATAATGCAAAATATGCTTTTGGTCATGCCAGACTTGTTACGAATGGAACACAGTTGAATGATAACAACAACCAGCCAGTAGTTAAAGATGGTATTGTTGGGGTTCATAATGGAATAGTAGTAAATGTAGATGAATTATGGGCTAAACACCCAGAAATTATTAGAGAAAATGAAATAGATACAGAAGTTTTATTGTCATTAATAAGAATGGAACTTGTTAACGATAAGTCAATAGAAGTTGCTGTTTCAAATAGTATAAATAAAGTTTTTGGTACTGTAGCAACAGCTTTATCATTTAATGATTTGGACAAATTTGTTGTTGCTACTAACAATGGCTCATTATACACGCTTCATAATGGCAAAGATATATTGTTTTTTGCATCTGAACGTTTTATACTTTCGGAGTTTGAAAAGAAGATAGATATTTCTCAAATTGGCAATTATAAGATAAAGCAAATTAACAGCAATAGTGGGATTGTGGTTGATTTAAAGGATTTTATAATAAATGAATTTTCTTTTGATACAGAATTGAATGGGAAAAAAGAGTCTTTTAATAATAAAAAATATAAAATTGATATTACACCAATTGTTTCGCCAAAGGAGCAATTATCAACTGTTGTTGATTTGAATTTTATTCATCTAAATCCAAATGCTGAAAAAGAACAATCTATTTTAGAGTATCCTATAGAAAAAATAAGGACACTAAGACGTTGCTCAAAATGTTTGTTACCTGAAACATTTCCGTTTATTCATTACGATTCAAACGGTGTTTGTAATTATTGCCATAATTATAAAAAGAAAAATTCTCCTAAACCAATAGAAGAACTTCAAAAATTAGTTGAACCTTATAGAAAAACGAATGGTGAACCAGAGGTTTTAATTCCTTTTAGTGGAGGCAGAGATAGTACATATGTTTTACATATGGTAAAAAAAGAGTTAGGACTTAACGCTGTTGCCTATACGTATGATTGGGGAATGGTGACGGACCTTGCACGCAGAAACGTGGCGCGCATTTGCGGTAAATTGGGCGTTGAAAATATTATAGTTGCAGCAGATATTCATTGGAAACGTGAAAATATAAGAAAAAACATTACGGCTTGGTTAAAAAATCCAGCACTTGGAATGATTCCATTATTTATGGCTGGAGACAAATTCTTTTTTTATTACGCACACAAAATAAAAAAACAATTAGGAATTGAATTAGAGATTTGGGGTGTAAATGAGTTAGAAAATACTAACTTTAAGACTGGTTTTGCTGGGCTTGAGCCACAGTTTGATAAAAAGAGAATTTATTCTATTTCTTTAATGAATCAATTGAAATTGTTTGGATTTGTGGGTAAAAACCTAATTCAAAGCCCAGGATATATAAATCAATCAATAATAGATTCACTTGGTTCATTTGCATCAAGATATATTACACCAAAAGCTGATTATTATCATCTTTTTGATTACGCTAATTGGGATGAAAAGAATATTGAAGAAACAATTATTAATAACTATGATTGGGAAAAATCTGTCGATACTGATTCAACGTGGCGTATTGGAGATGGCACGGCTAGTTTTTATAATTATATTTATACTTTAATAGTAGGCTTTAGTGAAAACGATACTTTTAGAAGTAACCAAATTAGGGAGGGTATGATTACTCGAGAGCAAGGTCTTAAACTAATCTACGAAGAAAATAAACCAAGATATAATTCACTTAAATGGTATTTAGAAATAATAGGGTTGGATTACGAGACTGTTATCAAAAAAATTAATGCTATTCCCAGAATGTATTGATTATCTCAATATTCATCCTATTCCCTTGGCAAACTAAATAATGATAAAACAAAAAACAACACTTCTTCTGCTATTATTAATGCAAGCGATTACTTATTCACAGAATACTATTGTTAAAGATTCAAATTGTGACAATAAAAATTATTTTGTTTCTTTTAATTATGGTTATCAAATGTCTGGAATAAAAGATGAGGATTTCGTTAGTTCAAATTACACCCCTTTGTTTAATTTAAATATTGGGAAATGGATTTCTCCTTATTTTGCTTTTCAAATTGGTTATAAAGGTTTTTATTTCAATTATATTGAAGATAATATAAAGCATCACTATAATTACTTCTATGCTGAAGCAGTAACTAATTTTAATAACGTAGTTTATCCAAACAGAATAAATAAAAACTGGAATTTACTATTACATTCCGGCCCAGGTTATTTTTATAATAATGTATATGGCAAAGCAAATATTTGTTTAAATATTGGTATTCAAAATAATTATAAGTTGTCAAACCAAATTCAAGCAAATCTTGATATTTCCTCTATTATTGGCTGGGATATATATCAAGGCAATACAGATATTTTACCTGGAATTAGCCTAGGTGTTACATATTTATTTAATTTTGATTAAGATCTGTTTTTTAATGTTGGGGTTACCTTAATTAAAGTGTTAAAAAACATATTCCTCTCAATTCTTTCTATAATAATTTTTGTAATTATTGCAGAAATATTAACACGTATTTTTTGGCATCCAACAGAAAAGAATAAGGATGTTCGAAAAGGATTAGTTTTAGAAGGTGCAAACAGAACGCTAAATTACGAAGGGATTGTGTACCAAATAAACTCACATGGAATAAGAAATAGGGATAGTTCTACTGAAAAGGATACAAATACTATAAGAATTATGGCATTAGGTGATTCTTTTATTTGGGGAGATGGCCAAAATAATAAAGACCTTGTAACCGTAAAACTTGAAAATTTATTAAATAAGAGAAATAACCATAAAAGACATGAAGTAATCAATACTGGTATTGGGGGTTATAATACAAGGGATGAATTTAAGCAGTTAATAAGATTATATCCAATTTATAAACCCAATTTTGTTATACAATTCTTTTTTACAAATGATGTTTTAGATACCAAAACGAATAATGAAATTAGGGATTTGAAAGTTGTTTACCACATGTGGTTAAGAAAAAATTCAAAATTTTATTCTTTATTTTATTATTTAATTAAAAGCACAATTAATGCAGAAGTTAGTTTTCCTCAATTTTTATTGCCACAAGATTATTACAACCTTGATGATACAAAACCCGGGTGGGTTGATTTTAAGACACACACCATGTCTATAATGGAGTTTTGTAAAGAGCAAAATATTGGCTATATGTTTGTATTTATTCCAACACTAACAAATTTGGATGATAATTACCCATATATGGAAATTAAGAATAAAGTGGAAAATTATGTTGATAGTCTAAATGCTCCATTTCTAAGTTATTTTAATTTATTTTCAAAACATCCACCAAAATCTCTTTGGGTAAGTGAAGAAAACACACATTGGAATGGTTTTGCCACAACATTGGCTGCGGACACATTGGCTCAATTTTTAATAAATAAGAAATTAATTACCAAATAAATTTAACCAGTGCACATATTGAGAATGCTCAGTAACACCGAACGCTCCTTCGTAATGCAATGCTGTCAACTTAAAAATTCGTCATTCCGCAATGCCCTAATGCGGAATCCATTTTATAGTAATTCTTAGCGGCGAACAACAAAAACATTTGAACGTAGCTTAAAAATATTATTTTAAGTTAACAGCATTGCTTCGAAATTACAAACATAGTATTTACGACATTTAACTTGGATAATGCAATAGAATTAAAATTAACAATATTTAAAAATAGATAAATCAATATAGAAGCGAACTTGCCCCTACATACTTGGTCTGACTAAGTCATCGCTATGTGCTTAGCGTTTGTACCCAAAGGTTACTGAGCGCAGCCGAATATGCATTAATACTTTTCGAATGCATATTTTGGGTTTAAATTTAAAATATATGAAAAAAACAATTTCCCTCAACACATTAGTTTTAGAATTACTTCTCTATTTTTGGGTCCCCTTTTTTTTCTATTCAGTTACATTTAATAGTAAGTACTATCAAACAGAGCTTTTTATTTATTTAAGCATACAATTTTTAATATGGTTAATTGTTTCGTTACGTACACATAATTTTAAAAAATTTACATTTAATAATAATTATTTCAATTCGTTATCCCCTTTTGTAAATTCCTACATTCTCTTTTCTTTGCTAACAATTCCTATGTTATATCTGTTTTCGTTTCCACCTTACACTATAAAAAGAATATATTTTTCGAGTACTATATACATATTATGGTCATTTGTATTTCAGAGCTTTAGATACTTTTCATTTAAGCCCCCCAAAACAGATGAAGTAAATTTAAGATACCTTAAAGCAACAACATATATTGAGCTCGAAGAGTTAAATAATGGTGAAGGAACAAGAGAAAAGGGAAAAAATATTGTTGAAGAATTCAATTCGACAGAATTAAGCAGAAAACTTAAAAACACATATCTATCATCTTGCCCAGAGCTTTATAAATTTATAGCATCAAATATTAATTTAAATAAATATAATCTTGAAAAGCTAAAAGTGTTGCGTTCTTCAGATCCATATAACGTTTTAGTATTAGAAAAAAATTCAATTGAAATATTCATTAATCTTCATGAACTAAATGATATAAGAAGAATAAATGAATATTTTATAAATCTTAATAGAAAACTTGTAGATGGTGGTATTTATATAGGTAAATTTGAACCTACAAGATATAGATATAGGCGCCACTTAAAAGATTATCCAAATATTTTAGCTCAAATTCTATATTTCTACGACTTTGTTTGGAAAAGAGCATTTCCTAAGTTGCCCATTCTTAAAAAAATATATTTTGCCATCACAAAAGGTAAAGATAGGGCTATCTCCTTAGCTGAAGGCTTGGGTCGATTATATTATTCAGGATATGAGGTGTTAAATTTATTTGAAAATGACAATTTCATCACCTTTATTGCAAAAAAAACAAAAGCTCCCTCCAAGGATAAAAATCCTTCTTATAGCCCAATTTTTAAAATGAGGCGGATTGGAAAAAATGGGAATGACATATTTGTTTACAAATTTCGAACTATGCACCCTTATTCTGAATATTTACAAAAATTTGTATTTGACAGAAATTCACTCGAGGACGGTGGAAAAATTAAAAATGATTTTAGAATAACATATTGGGGAGCAATATTTAGAAAGTTCTGGTTAGACGAATTACCTATGTTTATTAATTTTTTTCGAGGGGAAATGAAGCTTGTTGGTGTGCGCCCATTAAGTAAACACTATTTTGGGCTTTATCCAAAAGAATTGCAAGAAAAAAGGATTAAAACAAAGCCGGGACTAATTCCTCCATTCTACGTAGATATGCCTAAAACAATGGATGAAATTATTGCATCCGAAATGTCATATTTAGAACAATATGAAAAGGCACCTTTTAAGACTGATGTTAGATACTTTTTTCAATCATTTTATAATATTGCCATTAAAAAAGCTAGAAGTGGGTAAAAAAGTAAAGATTTAGTATGTTAAAGGACAAAAATGTTACACTTTGTCATTCCGTGAATCTCTTACACGGAATCTACTTTATATCAATTCGCCGCGACGAACAACAAAAGCTTTTACTAATAACATAACTTAAAAGTATTTTCTTAAGTAGAAAGCAATGCTAGCCACAAGAATAAGAAAAATAATAGCTTTACCTTACCGCAGTAATTAAATTTTTATTTGGGTTTATATTTCTCTAGTCCTAAACCTTAACCTTTTTCTTAACTTTTACTATTCGAATTTTTTTATTATTAATTGCTAATTCTATGAAAAACATAACAGATAAAAACAGTTTACTTCTTTACTTCTTTCTTTTCACTTTTCACTTTTCACTTCTATCTGCTCAGGTTGTGTTTGTTCCAATAAATGACAATATCTATAGCTATTTAGACAGAATGAACATAAAGGGTATTATTCAATTAGATAGTGAAGTAAAACCCTTTTCAAAAATGTATATTGCTGAAAAATTATTGGAAGTTGATTCAAAAGCAAATTCAAAACAATTAACAAATGTGGATATAGAATTATTAGATTTTTATTCTTCAGAATATGGAACAGAAATAAATAAGCTGATTAAAAACCAAAAATTTGCTCCAACTTCCCATCAATCTCCTGTAATAGATGCGATATTCCAGCGAAAACATTCCAATATTCCATTTCCCATTAGTGCCAAAGATTCATCCCAAAACAATTTTAGCATAGCTGACGCTCAATCATTAAATTATAAAGATACTATATCAGGTTTTCCACATTTCCAATCTTCCACCATTCCTCCGCCCTTCCCTGATTCTTTTCCTCATCCCGACAAATCTGGACAAGTCGTCTCACGCTCCATGTCTCCCGATTCTTTTACTTTTGCCTCTAAGGATCTTTACGGTAGTTACCGTCTTATAAGCTACGAAGACTCATTGTTCTCTTTCAAACTGTCTCCTATAATGGCTTATAGTGTTTCAAGTACTGGAGGAAAGTCTGGTCACCAAAGAACCGGTGGAGTTCGTACAGAAATTATGGCTTCAAACTGGTTTGGTGCCTCGCTTAATATGACCGATAATGGTGAATTTAGCGAGAACATTGATAGAAAAAGATATTTAACACCAAAGCGGGGTGCTGATTTTATTGGTGCAACAAATGGAATTGAGTTTAGTGATGTGCGTGCACAAATAAATTTTAACTGGGGTTGGGGAACTGTATCCTTAAAAAAGGATTATAGTGAGTGGGGAAATTCATATTTTGGAAATGTAATTCTTTCAGACAAGTCGCCATCCTATCCGCATTTTTATATGGAGCTAAAGCCCGTTAATTGGTTCCGCTTTTATTATCAATTTGGTTGGCTCCATTCAGGAGTGATTGATTCATCAAGAACAATTGTTATTAATTCCTCCGAAGATTTTTATGTGGCACATGAAAGATTTGTGAAAAAGTATTTTACAATTAACATGATGACAGTTACTCCGTGGGATATTTTCGATATTTCTATAGGTAATGCCGCCATTTATGCTGGTGACATGCGTCCCGAAATGTTCATCCCATTCAATTTTTATAAATACATGGATAGGGATACTGGGAAAAAATCAGTAGAAGATAGTAATGGAATGTTTTTCTTTGATATGGCATTACGTTACCCAGAAACATTTAAGTTTTATGCCTCAATTTTTGTTGACGTAACAAGCATTCGTGAAATTTTTAATAACGAATTTTATTCTACATGGACAGGTGCAACAATAGGTGGGAAAAAAACAGACATATTCCTAGATAACTTAGACTTAACCATTGAATATACAAAAATAACCCCATGGGTTTACGAGCATAAATATGGTGATTTGACTAATTATAAGCATCTTGGATACTCTTTAGGGCACTGGATAGGTCAAAATGCCGATCAATTTAAAATTCAGTTTAATTATCAACCAATTCGTGGTTTAAGGACACAAGTTTATACAGAATTTGTTAGAAAGGGTGGATTAAAAGAAATAGATGTGGTCTATAATAATAGAGAAGATTTAAAGTTTTTATATTCACCAGTACGAAGTGATTTTTATTTAGGTGTAGATGCAAATTATGAAATATTTCACGAATTGTTTGTGGAAGGAAGCTACAGATATTCTAACATTTCCGATGAAGATGAAATAAGAACCGAAGACTTTATGTTAGGGTCACAAAATTATTTTTCTTTAGGCTTTAGGTATGGAACTCCTTAAAGAAAAAACGAACGGTGGAATATTGGAAAAAGAGACTGTATCATATTTTGTGTAAATGGAATTTATATTATTTAATAAACGGCTTAAGCCGTTTGTCAAATATAATAGAAAATTGAGAAAAAATGAA
>Ga0209016_1000929_pt1 | contig 28300 bp, 31 predicted proteins | sample EPASupsiteSAE305_FD_187265 | JGI IMG/M metagenome (GOLD analysis project Ga0209016, IMG submission 187265) | Bioremediated contaminated groundwater microbial communities from EPA Superfund site, New Mexico - SAE3-05 (SPAdes) (version 2) | ecosystem: Environmental > Aquatic > Deep subsurface >...
GCCGGTTGTTGATTACCCATTCACCCTGTTCCCCGCACCCGCGGGGATGAACCTGTGTATGATCACACCGCACAGGGCGGCGCGCCCTGTTCCCCGCACCCGCGGGGATGAACCGGCGTTTTCCCGTCTCCAACTAGGGGCGCGGCTCTGTTCCCCGCACCCGCGGGGATGAACCGTGACAGCAGCGTGGATAGGAGCGCCCCCCATCCTGTTCCCCGCACCCGCGGGGATGAACCGTCTGACTCAAACGCCAGATACAAGGGGCGCAGCTGTTCCCCGCACCCGCGGGGATGAACCGCCCCCCGTGGTTGTTAGCCTTTTGCGAATGACCTGTTCCCCGCACCCGCGGGGATGAACCGGCCAACCATAGCCAATCAGCTAGACGTGCTAACTGTTCCCCGCACCCGCGGGGATGAACCGGGCATTTGCCAGTAGCTTAAAGATGGGAAGTCCTGTTCCCCGCACCCGCGGGGATGAACCGGCAACGGTGGTGCCGTTAATGGTTATTGTCTGCTGTTCCCCGCACCCGCGGGGATGAACCGGGGTGGTACTGAAAATGAGCGATGACGCCATGCTGTTCCCCGCACCCGCGGGGATGAACCGGGCCTTAGCCAGCAGCTTGAAGATGGGAAGCCCTGTTCCCCGCACCCGCGGGGATGAACCGCATGCCGTTATCTTTGTGGATGGGAATAAACACTGTTCCCCGCACCCGCGGGGATGAACCGCGTTAATACAACCACGGGTAGCAACTCCAAGTCTGTTCCCCGCACCCGCGGGGATGAACCGAGCAGACTTGATATCTGATACAAACCTATCTCCTGTTCCCCGCACCCGCGGGGATGAACCGCAGGCCGCATCTTTATGCAGATGACCCAGGGCCTGTTCCCCGCACCCGCGGGGATGAACCGAAACTGTTGGCCGCCCTGGTGGCGGTGCGTCCCTGTTCCCCGCACCCGCGGGGATGAACCGCTGACCGCCTCCGGTCTGGTGGCTGGTGCTGGCTGTTCCCCGCACCCGCGGGGATGAACCGCCCCCTTGTAGTCCAGCCAATCCATGCCGGCTCTGTTCCCCGCACCCGCGGGGATGAACCGTCAGCACCAGTAACCGGCTTAACCAACATCTCCTGTTCCCCGCACCCGCGGGGATGAACCGATAAAATAGGTCTGTTTTTTGAGGCTGCAGATCTGTTCCCCGCACCCGCGGGGATGAACCGACCTACAGCCTCATGTTTGAGGGCCTGAACACCTGTTCCCCGCACCCGCGGGGATGAACCGGCGTTTACGGGTTGGTAGGTCTTTTACCAGTCCTGTTCCCCGCACCCGCGGGGATGAACCGAGCGGGTGATCAGCTATTTGGATACCGTTTTACTGTTCCCCGCACCCGCGGGGATGAACCGTCCACTTTTAAAACCTAACATCTCAATGACCCCTGTTCCCCGCACCCGCGGGGATGAACCGTGATGATGGTAGTCAGTGAGTGGCTGGCTACACTGTTCCCCGCACCCGCGGGGATGAACCGGCGCAGGCACCCGCATTTGGGGCGGTATTGAGCTGTTCCCCGCACCCGCGGGGATGAACCGCAGTAATGCAGCCAGTGCCCGGTTGATTTTTCCTGTTCCCCGCACCCGCGGGGATGAACCGGCATGAAATCATGTCAGCAGGTCTGGGAGTACCTGTTCCCCGCACCCGCGGGGATGAACCGCATCCATTGCGGTTCAACCGGCTTGGCAGCTGCTGTTCCCCGCACCCGCGGGGATGAACCGCCATTCCATATACTCTTGGCATCATTGCATCAACGTATTTAGGACGGGCGAGGATTGAAAATTCCGGGCGCCCGGAATTTTGACCTAACTAGCTGATTTGTAATGAAATGTTCTTAAAGCGGTCCTGTTTTTTTGCTGTGGAGGCAATTCAATGATGTCTCAGATGGATGTTACTGGAAACACAGGCTGTATTTATAGAGATTGAAGGCGTTTGTAGCGAAAGGCAAATCCCCCTTTGTCAAAGGGGGATTTGCCATTAAACGTAGTCTGTGACACCCCCATTATACTCTTTCGTAAAGGGGGCCAGCCAACCACCCCTTTCGGCGGGCCAAGGCGTCATGATTAGAAGTAGAGCTTTTGTTGTCCAAGCGTTTTTATTTGTGATACATAGGTAGCATGCTGTTTTTATTGAAAATAGTTGCGGGACTTCTGGTTGCGTGTAACGCTGCGCTTGTTCTTGCTTTTCTTGGCGCTGGCTGGACATTGGCTGTTTGTGTCGGCATTGTGTTTGGTATGTACACAATTATCCGCTTTTAGCTTAGCTGAAACTGTACTGCTGCGTATCTCGGGTCGTCCCTGCCTGTTTTTTCTGGCCGTGCGGGTGAATCCGATGGCTGAACAGGTTTCATCCTACCTTTATTGATCTGTATCAAGTTACTGAAAATCGTTTTCATAAAGCCTTGACCCCTGCATGCCCATTCTGTTATTGATAACAAAAGTCAGATGGGGGCATGCCATGATCCTGGAAAAGAAAAAAACGTTCAATGCTTTTGCCGCCCGGCAAGGCCTGCGTTCAACCCGCCAACGTGATGTTATTCTGGATGTCTTTCTTTCTACCCATGAACATTTAAGTGTTGAAGAACTATATCTGAAGGTAAAGGCCTCCCAGCCCGGCATTGGTCAGGCCACGGTCTATCGTACCCTGAAGCTGTTTGTTGAGGCTGGACTGGCCCGTGAGATGATGCTGCCGGATGGCCAGACCCGTTATGAACATCAACTGGTGGGTGAACATCATGATCACTTAATCTGTACCGGCTGTAACGCCATTATTGAGTTTGAGGATGAGACGATTGAACAGTTGCAACGGGATATTGCCAAGCGCCACGGGTTTAGCCTGACGGCTCATAAGATGCAGTTGTATGGGCTCTGTCCGGCCTGTTCTGCTCCCAAGGCGTAATTCTATTTTGTCAGATTTAAAACAGTAAACCTTAACCCCCTCAATCCCCCTTACCTAAGGGGGAGGTTTTAAGGCTCTCCCCTTATAGGTAAGGGGAGCGGGGAGGGGTTAAAGGTTTCGACGCAATGCTAATGTGGCAAAGCAGAAGTAATCTGGCTGGTTTGATGAAATCGCTTTTTACTACAAGGAATAAACGATGTCAGCTTCTGCAGTAACGTCAGATTCTACTCAGCACCATCGTCGGGTTGCCCTGGTGGGGAACCCCAACGTGGGCAAGAGTGTGTTGTTTAATGCCCTGACCGGCAGTTATGTCACGGTTTCCAATTATCCCGGCACTTCGGTTGAGGTGTCGCGGGGAAACACGGTCATAGCGGACGAGACTTGGCAGGTGATTGATACCCCCGGTATGTATGCCGTGCATACCATTACGGAGGAGGAGCGGGTTGCCCGCGAGATCCTTCTGAATGAAAAACCGGATGTGGTGCTGCATGTGCTGGATGCCCGTAACCTGGAGCGGATGCTGGCCATGACGATCCAGCTGATTGAGGCTGGTCTGCCGGTGGTGCTGGTGGTTAATATCATGGATGAGGCAGAGCGGATGGGGCTTTCCTTTGATCTGCCCCTGTTGCAGCAGCGGCTGGGAATACCGGTGATTGCTGCGGCAACAGCCCGTAAACGGGGGATTGAGGAGATTAAGGCTGCCATTGCCGGGCTTGGTACCAGCTGCGGTCTGCCGATCAGCTACAGCCGTTTGTTGGAGCGGGATATCGCTGAGGTGTCGCGTCTGTTGCAGGGTACGTATGTGCTGTCCCGCCGCGCATTGGCGCTGCTGCTGTTACAGGGGGATGACGAGGTCACCGGTCTGGCAGAGCAGGGCGAGGGGGCAGGCTATCAGGCCCTGGCTGAAAAGGTGCGTGAGATCGCCTTTGAACGGCGGGAATCATTTCATCTGGATCTTTCCATGGAGCGTAAGGAGATTGTGACCCGTCTGGTGCGGGGGGTGATCACCCTGCCGGACAAGCGTCGTGAAACCTGGGGTAGCCGACTATCGACACTGGCAGTACAGCCGCTCACCGGTATCCCCCTGCTGCTGCTGACCCTCTATTTTGGGCTGTACAAGTTTGTGGGGGATTTTGGCGCCGGTACTCTGGTGGATTTTCTGGAAGGGGAGCTGTTTGAAAAGCTGTTTAATCCCTGGATCACAAACCTTTTAACCAGCTGGATTCCCTGGTGGTGGCTGCAGGAACTGCTGGTGGGGGAATACGGCATCATCACCCTGGGGTTGCGCTATGCGGTGGGGATTATTCTGCCGATTGTGACCACCTTTTTTATCTTCTTTTCGATTCTGGAGGATGCGGGTTATCTGCCCCGACTGGCTCTGTTGGTTGACCGCGGCTTTAAATGGTTTGGTCTGTCAGGTCGCTCGGTGATCCCGATGGTACTTGGTTTCGGTTGTAGTACCATGGCAACCATGGTGACTCGTACCCTGGAGACGGTGCGGGAGCGGGTGATTGCCACGCTGCTGCTGGCTCTGGCGATCCCCTGTTCTGCCCAGTTGGGGGTGATCCTGGCTCTGCTGGCCCGCACACCGGGCGGCCTGCTGGTCTGGATTGCCTGCATGACTGTGCTGTTTGTACTGGTGGGGGTTCTGGCCGGCAAGCTGCTGCCCGGTGAGGCGCCGATGTTTTATATGGAGCTGCCGCCGATGCGCTTGCCACAACTTTCCAACGTCCTGACCAAGACCTATACCCGGATGCAATGGTATTTTCTGGAGATTCTGCCGCTGTTTGTGCTGGCCTCGGTGCTGATGTGGCTGGGCAAGATCACCGGTGGTATGGAGAAATTGGTTAATGCCATGACCCCGCTGATGCAGGGGATCGGCCTGCCCAAGGAGGCGGCAATTGCCTTTATCTTTGGTTTCTTCCGGCGGGATTATGGTGCAGCAGGCCTGTATGACCTGCAGAGCAAGGGGCTGCTGGATGGCCGTCAGTTGACCGTTGCAGCGGTGACGTTGACCCTGTTTATCCCCTGTGTGGCGCAGTTTCTGATGATGTTGAAGGAGCGGGGCTGGCGGGTGTCGCTGGCAATTTTTGTCTTTGTCAGTCTGTTGGCCTTTGGTAGCGGGTATCTGTTGAACCAGCTGTTGGTTGCGACCCGGCTGCTTGGGTAGGTTTACGGTTTCAATTTTTATAAAGGCTGATCAAAAGCCATGATAATAGCACGCGGATGACACGGATTGAGCGGATATACGCAGATATTAACCTGAAAACAGTAATTGGTTACATATAAATACCTATAATAACAAATAAAACTGTTTTAGTGTCTTGCATAAATGGAAGCAGTCGTGTGTTGTATTTTCTTGTTTTTTCTCTGAGAACTCTGTGGCAACTGCTTTTTGCAGGTTTAAACATCTGTGGTTTTAAATCAGTGTAAATCTGCCAAAATCAGATTTAATCCGCGTGCTAGTGATTTTGACTTTTTCTGGTTGGTTCTGGCTATGTACGTGTAGGAGTAAGCCATGATACGCTGCGGATTCTGCGGGCATGAGTTTGAAGAATCAGAAGGGACGCAACCGGGTTGCGGCGCCTGTGCCGGTGGCTGCCACGGTATTCACTGCCCCCGTTGCGGGTATAAAAATATTCCAGAACCGGACACATTGAAACGTCTGAAGTCATTTTTTACCAGAACTACAAAGGAGTAGGGCATGAAACTCTCTGAACATGCGGAAGAGGTCCTTGAGGCGATGTGGATTGCCATTGAAGAGGAAGGGGCGGCCTTTTATGATCCTGCCAGAATGCAGCTTCCTGAGGATGATGCCGCTTGTAGGGAGCTGACCGCAAAGTCTCTGGTTGAGTTGCGCCATGGCATGCTCTACTTCCGCCAGGAAGGTCGGGAAGAGGGTAAAAAGACCATCCGCCGCCATCGTCTGGCAGAACGGTTGATGATGGATGTCTTTAATATCAAGGGGGACGAGGGGGATGACAAGGCCTGCCAGTTTGAACACCTGCTGAATGAAGGGGTGGATACCAAGCTCTGCACCATGCTGAATCATCCTGCCACCTGTCCCCACGGTAAGCCGATTCCGCCCGGTGATTGCTGCATTGAGGCACGCCAGCAGGGGGATCTGGGGGTGGTGCCGCTGACCGAATTCAGGTCTGGTCAGGAAGGTGAGATCGCCTATATCCAGACCGATGACAGTAAAAAGATGCAGAAGCTGATGGCCATGGGGGTGCTGCCCGGCAACCGGATTATTCTGGCACAGTCATTTCCTTCCTATATCTTTCGGGTAGGTTTTTCAGAGTTCGCCATTGATACTGCCCTGGCGCGGGAGATCTTTGTCAGAAAGATTGAGCGGTAATTGACAAAGAGACGGTTGAACAGCTAGTATCGAACCTTACTTTAGCTGTCTGAAAGGTTAGTATGAAGATCATTGTCCTTCTGGGCGACGGCATGTCCGATGAGCCCTGTGCAGAATTAGATGGCAAGACCCCGTTGCAGGCAGCACAAACTCCTAATATGGACCGCATGGCCCGGGCCGGGCAGGTGGGACTGGCCCACACCGTGCCGGATGGTCTGCCCCCTGGCAGCGATGTGGCCAACCTTTCCGTGTTTGGCTATGACCCCCGCAGCTGTTACACCGGCCGTTCTCCTCTGGAGGCGATTAGTATGGGGGTGCAGCTTGGTCCCCACGATGTGGCCTTCAGGATGAATCTGGTGACCCTGACTCCCCACAACGGAAAGATCTACATGGAAGATTTTTCTGCCGGTCATATCGGCAGTGAAGAGTCTCACCAGTTGATTTCCACCCTGCAGGCTGAACTGGGGGATGAGCGTTTTGAGTTCCACCCCGGTGTGGGCTACCGCCACCTGCTGGTCTGGCGTAATGGCAAGGATGCCATGACCGCCACCCCTCCCCATGATATCAGCGGTAAAAAGATACTGGAATATCTGCCCCAGGGGGATGGTGCCGATGAGCTGATCAATCTGATGAATGCATCCCAGATGGTGCTGCACAATCATCCGATCAATAAACAGCGTCAAGAACGGGATGAGTTGCCCGCCACCTCAATCTGGCTCTGGGGGCATGGCAAATCACCGGTGCTGCAACCGTATCAGGAGAAGTTCGGGCTGTCCGGTGCTGTAATTTCCGCAGTGGATCTGATGAAGGGGATTGGCCTCTGTGCCGGTCTGGAAGTGATCAACGTGCCGGGTGCAACCGGTTATATTGATACCAACTACAAAGGCAAGGCCGAGGCAGCACTGGCTGCGCTTGAGCGGCTTGATTTTGTGTATGTGCATGTGGAGGCGCCGGATGAGGCATCCCACAGCGGTAATCTGCAACACAAGATCAAGGCGATTGAAGATTTTGACCAGTTGGTGGTGGGGACGGTGCTGGCCGGTGCGGACCGCTTTGATGATCTGCGCATCCTTTGCTGTCCTGATCACCCCACACCGGTACAGAAGATGACCCATACCAGCGATCCGGTACCGTTTATTGTGTATCGTCCGGGACAGGACAACGGTAACGGAGCTGTTTCCTACGACGAAGTTCAGGCCAAGGCAACCGGGCTGATTCTGGCAGAAGGATATCAGCTGATGGAGCTGCTTGTTTCGTAGGTTGGGCCAATATGTTTAACGTTAAACGGCACGGAGTCAGTTGATGACATCGTGCCGTTTTTGTTTACAGAGTAGGCAGCTGTCGATCAGAAAGCGGGCAATACTGCGGCTGGCTGGTAGTGGCGGGAGTGAGCCGATGGTGAACCAGCGGGCATCATCGATCTCTTTGCCATCCACTTTTATATCACCATAGGCGTAGTCTGCTACAAATCCCACCATCTGCTGGGACGGAAACGGCCAGGCCTGACTGGCAACATAGCGTAGATTTTTAATGGTAACGCCGGTCTCTTCCATCGCTTCTCGTATGGCACACTCCTCCAGTGATTCTCCAACATCAAGAAAGCCTGCCACCAGGCTGTAGCGTCCAACCGGCCATTCCGGTTTGTGGATCAGTAGTAATTGATCATCACGGCGGATCAGCACGATTGCGCAGGGATGGATATGGGGGAAATGTTCATTGTTGCAGCCCACACATTTTTTACCCCAGGATTCCAGCAGTTGCTCTAAAGGTTGGCCACAATACGAGCAAAATCGGCTCATCCGTTGCCAATGCAGCAGTTGTTTGCCAATTCCGGCAACCGTCATCAGCTCTGGTGTAATCCGCTCACGAAAGGCATTGAATGGTTCTGCAACCAGTTCTGCCGGTATCTGCAGGTCGGAGGGAACCGAGGCTGCCCGTACCGGTTGCCCCCGCAGTGTCGCAAATGACAAGGGCGTGTGTTTGAGGCTGAGCCAGGCAGGGCAGGGGCCTTCAGGCAGGGTCAGCTCTCCGTTGATTTCACGCATCAGCACAGTGGCCCCTTGCAGCAGTATCCAGATGCCATCGGTATCACTTGCTGGCTGGGGATTCGGGTGCAGTACGAAGCCATCCGGTAAAGCCTGGCGGTTAAATGGCAGGTTAACCGTTTCCGGGTAGGGCAACTGTAGGCTGTGTTGGTTTGAGGCCAGTTGTCGTTTTAGATTGGCAACGGCAGCAGGCTGCTTGCAGGAAGCGCCTGAGAGGGGATCAGACATGGGAGTATCCTTGCTGGCTGTGGTGTCTGGCCAGTGATAGCAGACGAGTGAGCAGATTTACAGGAAAAAAGCAATGCAGGTTGCAAAGGCCGTAACATCAGGTAGTCTGTAGAAGTTTCCTCTCTGTAGCCGATCTGTGTGCCATCGGCTACAGAGAGGAGTTGTAGCTGTTAAAGTCTGAATTGTCCCACCAGGCGCTGCAGTTCTTCTGCCTGACGGGATACGTTGTCTGCAGCCAACCCGGTTTCACGGATGCCGGTGCTGTTCTGATGCGCAAGTTCATTCAGGCTCATGACATTGTTGCTTATTTCACGGGTGGTGCAGGTCTGCTCTTCTGCTGCAGTGGCGATCTGGCTGATCTGATCAGTAACTGAATTGACCTGATCAAGGATTGTTTTCAGAGAGTGTTCCAGTTCGGCGGCTTCTGTAGCCCCCCGTTCTGTTCCTTTTACCCCTTCTTCCATTGAGCTGATGGCTCGACCTGTTTCCTGTTGGATCGCTTTGATCATCTCGCTGATTTCCTTGGTTGCACGGGTGGTCCGTTCAGCCAGTGCCCGCACTTCATCGGCAACCACCGCAAAGCCACGCCCCTGCTCACCGGCACGGGCGGCTTCAATGGCAGCGTTAAGGGCCAGCAGATTGGTCTGATCAGCAATATCCTCAATGGTACCAACAAAATGGCACCGATCTGATCGGAACGTTGCCCCAGCGATTCCACCATCGCGGCATTTCGTTTGGTTTCTTCTCCACGGCTGCGGATGCCATCAATGGTGCTGGTGACCACCTCAAAACCGTGCTGGGTGGTATTGGCAGCCTGTTGCGCCCCGTCTGCCGCCATATGACAGTTGTTGGCAATGTCTCCCGAGGTGGCGGACATCTCTTCGCCTGCTGTGGCCAGATTGGTTGATTGGGACGATAGTTGATTCACGCTTTCCTGCATCTCTCGTGAGGTGGATTGCAGTTCTGTTGCAGAAGATGCCAACTGGAGTGCAGTGCTGGAAAGCTGGGAGATGATTTCGTGCAGTTTTACCACAAAGGTGTTGAACCATTGGCTCAGTTCGCCAACCTCATTGTTACCGTGAATCGGCAGGCGCTTGGTCAGATCTCCTTCTCCCTGGGCAATATCTTTGATTGTTTCAACCACCTCTTTGATCGGCCCGGTAACAGAGCGGGCAACCAACCAGGCCAGCAGAAACATGAGTCCCAGGATAATCAGCAGGGCACCCCCAATACTAAACTGGATCTTGCTCATGGCGGAGTCTACATCATCAATATAGATACCGGTACCGATGATCCACCCCCAGGGCTGGTACAGTTCTACATACGAAATCTTGGGGACAGGCGTGTTGTTACCTGGTTTGCCCCAGGCATAATGAACAAACCCCTTTCCCTTGTCTTTACAGACCGCAACCATTTCAACAAACAGGGCCTTGCCATTTGGATCTTTGTTGTCGGTCAGGTCTTTACCGTTAAGTTCTGGTCTCAGCGGATGCATGACCATTTTGGGCCCCAGATCGTTAATCCAGAGGTAGTTGTTGCCATCGTCATAGCGGATGCTGGCAATTCTTTCAGATGCCCTCTTCATTGCTTCTTCACGGGTAAGGGCGCCGGATTCAATCTGCTTCTGGTAAGAGGTGAGCATGCTGGTTGCCTGCTGTACCAGTTCGCGCACTGCAGTCTGCTTTTCATGCATGATAAGACTGCGAATATAAGGAGTTAATAAGGTAAAGGAAGCAAGTACCAGGAGTAGCCAGGTGATCAGTGAGAGACCGATTATTTTACCAAAGATTCCCCAATCACGTAATTTTTTCATGGTTGTACTCCTTTTTGTAATATGCTGACAATTGGTGGAAATGTTCTCGTTCTGCTGGTATAACCGATTTTAGTTTCTAATTACACAGTTCGGTTTTAAATGTAACATTGTTATAGATATTGTCAATAGTACACTCTTTTCTTGACCTTGGACGCAAAGCCCGTACAATCAGTCCATGTCTTTTCAGTTACCACGCTTTTCAACTCGTTGTACTCTCCCTTGGTTAGTACGTCTCTGCGCCCTGGTATTTCTGGGGTGGTACCTGTTGCTGCTGTACCTTCCAGCCGGTGATGCTGCGCATGTATATGGCCTTACCGTGCCTAAAGGGGCCGGTTTTTCCGGTGTGGCCAATGAGTTGAAACAGGCAGGGGTGATCCGCAGCAGTCTGCATTTACGACTGGTTGCCCGGTTGCGTGGTCTGGATCGCAGGATGCAGACCGGTGATTATCGTATTTCCAGCGCCATGGTGCCATCGCAGATTCTTGAAAAACTGGCCAACGGGCAGACCGATGCCTGTAAGTTTACCCTTCCTGAGGGGTATTCTATCTATCAGGCTGCTGAACTGCTGCAGAAACAGGGGGTTTTTGATCGTGCAGCATTTCTGGATGCCTGTTCAGACCGTAAACTGCTGAACGAACTTGGTATTAATGCAAAGACAGTAGAAGGTTACCTGTTTCCCGGCACCTACCAGATAGGGTTCCATATGGATGAAGCAGGTCTGGTAACTGAGATGGTGCAGGCATTCCGACATAAGACAAAGGGTTTAAAGCCGTTGATTGATGCATCTGGAATGTCAGTTGAGCAGGTCGTGATCCTTGCCTCAATCATTGAGCGGGAGGCGGTTTCTTTAGAAGAAAAACCGTTGATTGCGTCGGTATTCTTGAATCGCTTGAGGATTGGTATGCCGCTGCAGAGTGATCCTACTGCTATCTACGGAGTCAAGGTTTTTGGCGGGACGGTAACAAAGCAGGATCTGCAGATAAATAATTTATATAATACCTATAAGGTTAAAGGCCTACCTGTAGGCCCCATTGGAAATCCAGGTTTAGAGGCGATACAGGCAGTACTACAACCTGCCAAGACAGATTATTTGTATTTTGTGGCACGTAAGAATGGAACTCACCAATTTTCAAGGACACTTGCCGAGCACAATCAGGGTGTTAACCGATTTTTGAGAAAGGGAACGAAAAAAAGGTAGAAGCAAAGGCTGCTATGCCATACTGATGCCATCTGCATCTTCTATGATGATCTCCAACTCAGCCAGTGCGATCTCTTTTAATCCAAGAAAATGAGCTTCAGGTGCTGAGAAAATTGAGATGGTTGGATCTGCCGGGTACAGAGATCTACCAAGTTTTTTGCAGGCCAGATTTGAAAGCCGGACAGCCACCAGCAGGATGTTTGATTGGTCAAATTCAGCACTATGATGATTTTTTGCAATGTCGCAGTAGAAGTCTGGGAAGTTCCACGCCTTCATTAAGTTATAGCCAACCTCTTCATGCATCGCCTCCATAATTTCGTTGATCAGCTGATCGGAAAACAGGACAGAAGTTTCTTTGCTCTTTTGAATGTCATCAAGGACCTTCAGGAGGGCCAGGCTGCCAATGTCATGCATCAGCCCCCCCATGAACGCCTCTGATGCCATGCCGGGGTAGCCTGCCTTGCGGGTTAACCATTTTGCACCAACAGCGCAAGCCAAAGCATGTCCCCACAGGCTTTGCATCAAACGATTCAAGGTCTCGTTTGGTGAATTATAAAATTCAAACTGTGATGCCAGCATGGCCATGTTGGCAATTTCCTGCGCGCCCAGCCGGATGATGGCATCCTTGATGGTGGCAATCTTGTTCAGGCCAGCGTAGTACGATGAGTTAGCAACTTTAAGTACTCGACCTGAAAGGGATTGGTCCTCACTGATCAGCTCAATTACATCATCAATTTCAAAGCTGCGGGATGATAGTAGTTGCTGCAGTTTGACTGCAACAGTATGAAAGACCGGCAGTTCCTGCAGGTTGCCTTCCAGGCGTTCCTGAATCAGCCGGACCAATGGTTTTTCAGTTGTCATCGTTGTACCCCCAGAATCCTGCGCAACTCATGCAGTGGCCGTGGTTTACCCAGGCGCGGCAGATCAGTAACAATTTCCTGCATTGAAATCAGTCCCCGTGCCCCTTTGACCAGACCATCCTCCATCAGGGTTACCATGCCAGAGGTCTCAACGCTTATTTTGCGAATTTCATAGGAACTCTTGTGATCCAGAATGGCGTTCTTGACCATCTCATTCATCACCAATAGCTCAAATATCGCCACTCTGCCACGATACCCACTGAATCTACAGTTTTTGCAGCCACGTCCAAGTTTAAATTCAGCCCCTTGCAGATCATTGGCAGAAAGCCCCAGACGGCTGAGATCCAGCGGGGTTGGGGTGTATGGTTCCGCACATTCCGGGCAGACCTTACGCAGCAGCCGCTGTGCCACAATGCAGACCACCGTGGATGAGATCAGGAACGCCTCAATGTTCATATTCATCAGACGGATCAGGCCGCCGATGGAGTCTTCAGTGTGAAAGGTGGTCAGAACCTTGTGGCCGGTCAGGGCTGCCTGAATGGCCACTTCTGCCGAGAACTGATCCCGTATCTCTCCCAATACGATAACATCTGGATCCTGACGTACAATGTGGCGCAGGGTTTCTTCAAAGGTAACACCAATTTTAGGGTTGATTGAACATTGGGAAATGCCATCAATCACATATTCAACCGGGTCCTCTGCGGTGATGATACTGGTGTTGATATCGTTTAAGTGGTTGACGCAACCATAGAGTGTGGTTGTCTTGCCGGAACCGGTGGGACCGGTCACGATCATGACACCGGTAGGCACTTCCAGGGCGTCATAAATGAAGTGCTCCAGCATGCGTGGAGCCATGCCCACTTCCTTGATATCCAGCAAGGTCCCCTTATTATTCAGGAGTCGCAATACCACTTTCTCACCGTAGATGGTGATGAAGAAAGAGACCCGCAGATCGAGATTAATGCCATGTTTCCGGCTGGTAAAAAGGATGCGACCATCCTGGTGGCGGCGTTTCTCTGCAATATCAGCCGAGGCCATGACCTTGATCCGGGTGGTCAACTGTGGGGCGATCTCCTTGGGAAAATCCTTGTAATGCCCCATCACACCGTCACGCCTGAATCTGACCCTCAACCGATCTTTCTGGGGTTCAATATGGATATCGCTGGTCTGCTCTTCAATTGCATCCTCGAACAGCAGGTTGATCATGCCGATGATGGTGTTGTCATCGGCTGCAATGGTCTGCCCGGCATGTTCAATAGCTGCTAATGCCTCTTTAAGTGACTTTTTGGAACAGATGGCCGGGATAAAGTTGCCAAGATGAGCGGCAACGATATCTCTGGCCCGTTGATCAAGCGGATCTGCAAAGGTTACCACCAACTGCTCACCCTGGCGGTAGAGCGGCAGAACGTTGAACTGATGGCAGACATTGAGAGGCAGTCGGGCAAGCAGTGTCTTGTCTATCTTGACAAAGTCAGGATCTATCAGCGGATATCCCAGCTGGTAGGAGAGGGTTTCAAGCAGTTTGCGTTCTTCAATAAAGCCGTTGTCAACCAGTACATCACCAAGTCGACGTTGCCCCTGAGAGTCTTTCTGAATTGCCAGGGCCTGTTGCAGGTCTATCTCACGCAGGTAGCCCAGCTCAAGCAGCAGATCCCCCAGACGAAGATTAAGCTGATGTTTACGCAGAGTGATCTGTAGCTGCTCCTGGGAAATCAGCCCCAGCTCAAGCAGGGTGTCCAGCATGGTCTGCGGGGTGGTAAGCTTGCTATGCACCCGTGTTGCGTAGGCCAACTGCTCATGGGTGATAATCTCGTCTTTGATCAGCAGGGTTGGAATGACCCCGATCTTGACTTCTTGCGTGCTGTTTATGTTGGGGGGAGGAGATGCGCTCATGGTGCGGGAGTTTACAAGTTTTTGTAAAAAATGCAAATGAAGTTTCAGGAATTTGGGCTGTTTTATGGTGTAACTCTGGCAAAGGTCATGCGATGGATCGGGCAGGGGCCATGCTGCTGCAATGCAGCCAGATGTGCTGCACTGCCATAGCCTTTGTGTCTGGCAAAACCGTAGGCGGGATAAAGACAATCATAGTCAAGCATTAACCGGTCACGGGTAACTTTGGCAATGATGGAGGCTGCAGCTATGGAGGCAGAACGGCTGTCCCCCTGCTTAAGTGTCTGTTGTGGCAGGGGGGACGCGATGGTGGTAATGCCATCAATCAAAAGGTAGTCAGGGGAACAGGGGGGCGTCTGTGCTGCCTCCAGCATGGCCTGACGGGTTGCTTGCAGGATATTGATCCGGTCAATGGTTTTCGCATCTGCCAGTCCGATACCAACGGCGACAGCGTGCGTCATAATGAGCTCAAAAAGCTGTTCCCTGCGTTTTTCAGAGAGTTTCTTTGAGTCATTAACCCCCTCAATCGGATGATCTGGATCCAGGATAACGGCTGCAGCTACCACCGGACCGGCCAAGGGGCCTCGGCCAGCTTCATCAATGCCGGCGATCTGCTGGAAACCACGAGATCGGGCTTGCAGTTCAAAGTGATAGAGACTTAATGCGGGGGAATCAAAAAGTGATGTTTGCATGGCTATGAAAAAAGCCCCGCCGATGGGCGGGGCTTTTCAGTATATCAGGCCTGGCCGGGAACGTACTTGCGCTCGCGAATCCGGGCAGCCTTGCCCTTGAGCTTGCGCAGGTAGTACAGCTTGGCACGACGGACATGGCCACGGGTCACTACTTCGATCTTTTCTACGATGGGTGAATGCAGCGGGAATACCCGCTCTACACCGATACCGTTTGATATTTTACGGACGGTGAAGGACTCACGGATGCCACCGTTCTGGCGTGCAATAACAACACCTTGATATGCCTGGATCCGTTGCTTGTCACCTTCCACAATCTTTACGTGGACTTTGACCGTATCGCCGGTCTTGAAAACCGGTGTATTCTTCTTCATCTGCTCAAATTCAATGATGTCGATGGTAGTCATGATGCTGTTCCTCCTCAGATATAACCTTTTGCAGGTTTCGTTGTTGTTAGTGTTCTCCCAGCAGTCGATCCAGCATAATGGCCAGAGCCGAGCGAACCGGTAAATGGTTGTAGCTGCCACAGCCCTGGATCGGTTCCAGAATGGTCGTGGCCTGTTCAAAGATTTCGTCAGCCAGTCCCCAGCCGGTGCCAAGCAAAAGCAGATGGTGCTGGTCATTGCTTTGCAGTTGCTGGCGCAGGCGTTTAAATGAAGTGGCGTCTGGCCGTCTGGCTGCTCCGGTAGCGATAATGTTTACCGGTTGCTGGTATGTCTGCTGTAAATCAGTTAGTGCATCCTGCAGGGTATGAACAGCTCTGACAATTGAGAGCGCTTCTCGCCGGTCAGGGTTGTAGTCTGCTCCCCAGCCTGAATCCCAGTGGGTCACGATCCGCTGTATCAGTCGTTGCTGTTCATCGGACGGACTGACCAGATAGTAGCGGGACAGGCCAAAGGTTCGTGCGGTCCGGGCAATGTCATGGATATCCAGGTTTGTAAAAGCCGTGGTTACCAGCTGCCGATGCTTGTTATAGACCGGGTAATGCAGCAACGCAACGGACAGATTAGCTGACATTAAAAACCCCGAGTGATTTTAAAAAGAGCCTGTCTTTATCGCTTAGAACTGCCTGAGCGAGCAGGTCAGGTCGTCGCTCTGCTGTCCGCTTCAATGACTGTTCCCGCCGCCAGCGTATGATCTCTGCGTGGTTGCCCGAGAGGAGCGGAGCAGGTACCGCTAAACCGTTAAACTCAGGTGGACGCGTGTACTGGGGGTACTCAAGCAATCCATCACCAAATGAATCAGTCAGCGCAGACTCGTCAGATCCAAGCACACCGGGAATCAGGCGGGTCACGCAGTCAACCACCACCATAGCAGCAAGTTCACCACCCGAAAGAACATAGTCTCCGATTGAGATCTCCTGATCGACATAGCGCTGGTGGATCCGCTCATCAATCCCTTCGTAGCGGCCACAGATAATAATTAATCCCGGTTTGAGGGATAACTCCTGAGCCAGCTTCTGCGTGAGCGGTCTACCCTGTGGTGTTGTCAAAAGAACAGTGGCGTCTGTGTTCAGCTTTTTAACAGATTCAATGGCTGCCGAAAGTGGTTCCGGTTTCATCAGCATACCGGCTCCACCGCCGTAGGGTGCATCATCAACGGTGCGGTGGCGGTCAACAGTATAATCACGAATCTGGTGCAGGGCGATCTGAATCAGCCCTTTGTCCTGCCCCCTGCGAATGATACTTTCGTCAAACGGTCCCCCGAACATGTCGGGGAAGAGGGTCAGAATATCAAATCTCATAGATCAAGCAACCCCTCCAACGGGGTAATGGTCATGCATCCGGTCTGCAGGTTGACGCTGGTTATTACACTGGCTATGGCAGGAATCAGATATTCGCGCCGGGTTGTTTCATTATGAACCAGATAGACATCATTGGCACCGGTTTCCAGGATATTCTTGATGCAACCCAGTTCCTGCCCTTCTGTTGTAACAACTGAAAGGCCAAGCAGGTCCTGCCAGTAGTATTCGTCAGCTTCCGGTACCGGCAATTGGTCGCGCTGCAGAAGCAGTTCACAGCCAGTCAGCTCCTGAGCCTTTTCAATAGTATCAAACCCGTCCAGAGTCAGTAGAAATTTACCGCTATGGTAAGCGGCACGTTTGAGCTGAATCTGTCGAGTGACACCTGCAGGAAAACGAAGCAGTACGTTTTTAGCTGCCTGCAGACTCTCAAGATTGCCGGAGTAGGAGTGGAGCCTCAACTGGCCTTTAATGCCATGGGTACCACTGATTCGACCGACGGCAATCAGGTTGTTGTTGGAAGCATCCATCACTCAATGATCTTAAGAATCGCCTTCTTGTTATCCCGGGTGGCAACGGCATTCAGGAGTGTCCGGACCGCCTTGGCGGTACGCCCCTCCTTGCCGATGATCCGTCCCATGTCTTCTTTAGCCACGGACAGCTTGATAACCAGAGTGTCCTCCTCCATCTCTTCGGAGGTGATCACTTTGGAGGGGTCGTCGACAAGAGCCTGCGCGATGGTTTCGACAAGTGCTTTCATCTGGCGTACCTCTGCTTCGTAGTGTCCGGACGAGCCGGGATAGAGCAAGAAGCGTTCTACTAGGCTGCCTGGGCTGCCTTCTCCAGGATGCCTTCTTTTTTCAAAATCTGATTGACGGTGTCAGTGGGCTGCGCACCTTTATCAAGCCAGGCAATTACTTTTTCTACATTCAGCTTCAAAATAGCCGGATTTTTGGTTGGGTCATAGTAGCCGACGTTCTCAATGAAGCGGCCATCACGACGTGAGCGCTCATCAGCAATCACTACCTGATAAAAAGGGCGCTTCTTGGCGCCGTGACGCTGCAGTCTGATTTTTGTTGCCATTGTGTGTTTCCTCCTGCGTTGTTTCTCGATTTTATGAAAATGCGAGTTGGTTAGAGTGTCAGTTGATTAACGGCCAAAAGGGAACATCCCCTTGCCCATACCGCCCAGATTACCGAGCCCTGGTAAGCCCCCCATCCCTTTCATCAGGTTTTTGGGGCCCATTTTTGACAGTTGTTTCATCATTTTCTGTGCTTCAGTAAACCGTTTCAGCAGCAGATTTATTTCTTGTACGGTTGTGCCACTGCCTTTAGCGATCCGCAGGCGGCGGCTACCGTTGATAATGCCATGATCTGCCCGTTCTGCAGGAGTCATGGAACGGATAATTGCCTCAATCCGCTTCATCTCCTTTTCACTGGGCTGGGCTCCCTGCATCTGCTTCATCATCTTGCCCATGCCGGGGATCATTCCCATGATGGACTCAAGCGAGCCGAGCTTTTTAAGCTGCTGCAGCTGGGCCAGAAAGTCTTCAAGGTCAAACTGGTTTTTCTTCAGCTTTTGGGTGAGGCGCTCAGTTTCTTTTTCATCAAGAGCAGACTGCGCTTTTTCGACAAGGGTTAATACATCCCCCATACCCAGAATGCGCGAAACCAGGCGATCCGGGTGGAATACCTCAAGGGCATCCAGTTTCTCGCCCAGGCCGACAAACTTGACCGGCGCTCCGGTAACCGCCTTGATCGAAAGGGCTGCGCCACCTTTGGCATCGCCATCCAGCTTACTGAGTATAACACCGGTAATGCCAAGGCGGTCATTGAAGCCGCTGGCAACCGTGACCGCTTCCTGACCGGTCATGGCATCAGCCACAAACAGGATTTCGCGGGGTTGGGCTATGGCTTTGATCCGCTCCAGCTCACTCATCAGGTAGTCATCAATCTGATGGCGACCAGCAGTGTCGAGTAGTACGGTGTCAAAACCATTTAATTCTGCAAAACGGACTGCAGCCGAGCAGATATCCACCGGCTCCTGGCCTGCCTGTGAATCAAAAACATCAATATTCAGCTGCCGTCCAACGGTCTTTAGCTGTTCAATAGCTGCTGGACGGTAGACGTCAGCAGGAACCAGCAGAGGACGACGTTTTTGTTTGCGAAGCCAGCTCCCCAATTTACCGCAGGTGGTTGTTTTACCCGCGCCCTGCAGGCCGACCAGCATAAGTACTACAGGTGGTTTTGCTGCAAGATCAAGGCTGTTGTCCTGATCTCCGCCCATCAGGCTGATCAGTTCATCATGGACAATTCTGACCACCTGTTGGCCAGGTGCCAGACTCTGCATGACTTCGGTGCCGACTGCCTTCAGACGGACATTTTCAACAAAGTCTTTGACAACCTTGAAATTAACGTCAGCCTCAAGCAGCGCCAGGCGAACTTCACGCAGGGCATCCTTGATGTTGTCCTCAGTCATTACTCCCTGACCGCGGAGCTTTTTAAAGACTGATTCCAGTTTATCCGAAAGGTTATCAAACATTTAGTGCCAATATACTCAGGGTATCCTAAAAGGAGCAAACTATAGAGGTGTCAGTGTGCTCTTGTCAAGAATTATCTGCTTGCTAGAGTTTGATGACTGAGGCTGCTGCCAGCAGATGTTCCGCTGTGCTGAACATGTTGGTGACCTGTCCAACGGCCAGTTGGTCCTTTTTCTTGAAATAATCCAGGCAGACGCCGCAGGCCAGCAGCTCAACCCCCCGCTCTTCAAGCTGTTTGAGTGCCTCGACCGTCTCTGCGCCTTCGGTTACAAGCAGTACACCACTGTTCAAAAACAGGATCCGGTCTGGTTGCTGAGGGGTTTCAAGCAGGGTGAAAATGAAATTTTTCATGAGAAGGTACCCAAGTTCTTCTGATCCATCACCCAGGCGGTCTGAGGTGACGAGTAGAACTCTGTCTCCTGATGCTGTCGCTGTTACAGTGCTCTGAGGAGCCTCTTCAGCTGTTGTTGATCCGGTTACCAGCAGCGACCAACCGTCAGCTTCAGCTGTTTCATTAACCTGATACCCGCGGTTTTTGACAAAACGTACGACATTTTCCCGCGGCGCGCCATCATCAACCAGAACATGTATCCCTGTGCCTGATTCCTCCAGTGCTTTCTTGGTTGCAATAACCGGGGCCGGGCAGGCCTGCCCACGACAATCAATGGTTTTCATGCTGATACTCCCTGATGGTGACGTAGGTGTCATTTTTGAGCTGACACAAAAAAGCTGGTAGCAGGTTTTGCTCAGATAGAAGCTGCATGACAGTATCATGTTGTTCTTCATCAAAGCGGATCGCAAGGCCGCAGTCTGCCTGTACCGCACGTGGTGCAGGAATCAGCATGATGGGTAATCCGCTGTTCTTCAAGACACCTTCAGCCTTCAGAACCCGATGGGTAGAATTGAATACTGCAAGGTATTGTCCTTCACGTACAATCTGCTGACCCATGGGACTACTCCTGATGCGACCTGATTGACAATGGCAACCGAACTTCATACTATGCCGAAAAGGGGATCTGCATGCAAGATTCATTTAGCTTCGCTGGACTGGTGATTGGTGCCTTTCTGGTAAGTATACCCTGTGGATATATACGGGAATCATTTAAGAAATTTTCACTACCCTGGCTGTTTCTGGCGCATCTGCCGATTCCGTTGGTGGTCCATTTTCGGCACCTGGCCGGATTTGGTTGGCGTGTCATTCCTTTTACGCTGGCCGCCGCAATAGGCGGACAGATAGTCGGCGGCTGGTACAAACGGAGGATGTTACATGGCAGGAAAGCGCCCCAAAGGCAGCCCTGAGCGGATCAGCAAGTTACTTACAGGCCCCGGTCTTAACCCGGAACTTGGCGCACGATTGAAGGATCTGGTGATCTGGGAAAGCTGGGATCAGGCGGTGGGGGTTGCTATCGCCGGTCGTGCCAGACCACTGCGTCTGGTTGGCGGTGTGCTGACGGTTGTTGTGGCCAGCGGCCCCTGGATGCAACAGTTAAGCTTTATGAAGACTGAACTGCGTGAGCGCATAAATACCCTGTTGGGTAATGAGAGGGTTAAGGAGATTGTTCTCAGGGCTGGCAGGATTCACCATGATACCGGTATTACAGAAGCGGAGCGTCCAGCTCCCAAGCCGCTTTCTGCACAACAGCAGGCCCAGATTGCCACGCAGGTCAGTGGTTTGGAAGATGCTGAACTGAGGCAATCACTGCAGTCATTAATGGAGCTGCATCTCCGCAACAGCTGAATCTGTTATGGTTCCATCCTGTCGATAAGCTCACGCTGTTTAGCCCCGGATGCACGTCCACCGGCTACCTTTTCCACCAACGCCGCTATCCGTTCCTGATCCTCCTTCAAAATATCTACAAAGCGGTGCCCGCATGCGGTCAGTTGTTGTTCATTGTTTGGTTTGCGCCAGATCAGCTCTGCCACTGCACAGATCGGTCCTTTTTCATCCTGCAGATCAATCACAACAAGAGCAAGGTGTGTCGGCTCAGTGGCAAGATTAACCCCAAAGCCGCCGGCACTTAAATTTATGGCTGTGCTGGTAAGTTTAAGCCGTGGCGGGGCAGGTTTATGCAGATCTTGAACGACCCGTTTCCATTCCCGTTGAAAAGCTGCCAGTGAGGATTTTTGGGGGACCAGCAGTAACGGAAGTGACAGATCAACGCGGGGGGATTGCCGACGTTGATAGACCGACAATTCACCCAAGGGGCGTAGTTTCAGCTCTTCTGGAGAAACCAGCTCAACAAGCTCTGCCCTGATCTGAACTCCCATTCCCATCGCTTCTGTGGTCAGCTTGAACTGCATGCCGGGCTTCAGTCCCGGTACTTCTCCTGAATAGAGTCGATAGGCGGTTTTCAGCTGAAGCTGGTCATCACTGCAAAGCACAACCCTGCCGGTAAATGAATCAAAGACAGACGCATCCCGCTCTTCCGAAATGTTGATCAGGAAGACGTTTTGCCCGCGGGTAAAATAGCGATCATAGCTCATGATAAGTACCGGTGCTACGTTGTGACATTCTGCTAATCGCGAAACATCCGGTCAAGCAGTTCCCAATTGTTTTTTTGACGGACCGCTTTTTTTGTCTGTTTTTTCTGGCGGTGTTGGATATAGGCCTGAATTCGGTCTTGATCCGATTTGCGGATAAGGACAAACCGCTGGCCGATGGCGAGCCTGTCTTCATCAGGCAGGTTGCGACGCCAGAGCAGTTCCGCAACGGCGCATATTGGTGGTGTTCCCGGCTCCAGGTCAATAAAAACCATGGTAAGGTCTGAATTTCGATCCGACTTATCCACCAAGTGGCGGAATCCACCTGCGCCAAGATTGATCTCACCGGATGTCATTTCAAGTTTATCCGTGCTGCTGGCTGATAGCAGGGTCTGGTAGCGCTCCCATTCCTGCCGGAAAAAGGCTAGCGGGGCGGTGCGTGTAAAGGTGCGAAAATCAAGAATAGTATCCATCCGGGGAACCTGACTGCGCTGGTACATTTCAAGCTGAGCGGCTGGGTGTACTATGAAATCTCTGCCGGAAACCGAGTGAATCGTGCCTACAAGTTGCACGCCGGATCCATAGCTTTCAGTGGTGATCTTAAAGCTCATGCCGGGTTTTAGTATCTGCTCTTCGCCGTGGTGTAACGGATAGCGTGAACGCAGCACAAATTGATGATTATCTGCCGTTACAATAGTGGCAGAAAAAGCCTCGAAAAGGCTGCTGTCGCGATCAGGTGAGGTGTTGATCAAAAATACCTTTTGTCCGCGGGCAAAGTAGGTGGTGAAGTTCATTGGTACGCTCCTTGAAAACTGTTTTCAACTCATGTCATGCAGATGTCCGTACAATCCGGTTGCGTCCTGATTCTTTTGCCTGGTAGAGGCATTGGTCAGCCTTATGGAGTAGAGCATCAGCAGTTACAGCGTCTGAGCCGTCGCTCGCAGACCTGCTAACAGTACCAAAACTGGCGGTTATACTCAGATTTTCACCTCTGAACGTGCATGGAGCAGTGGCAATCAAATTTCTCAAACGCTCGGCAACGACACTGCAGCCGACCTGGTCAGTTTCTGGCAGCACCAGAACAAATTCTTCGCCACCATAGCGGGCTACCCAGTCAACTTCACGGCGGATGGTGCCGGCAATGATACGGGTACAGTGCTGCAATACCGCATCACCAGCCTGATGTCCCCAGGTGTCGTTAATCTTCTTGAAGTGATCAAGATCCATCATAATCAGGGAAAAATCTCGCACATAGCGGTCAGCCCGGCGAATTTCATTGGGAAGGTGTTGATCCAGATAGCCACGGTTAAACATACCGGTCAACGGATCTCTGATTGAAAGTTGCTTGATTTCTTCCAGACTCTTCTGCAGAGAGCTTTCCAGATCAAGAATACGGCGGGCTGTCTTGAGGCGTACCATCAACTCTGCTTCATTTACCGGCTTGATCAGATATTCATCTGCTCCAGCCTCAAGCCCTTCGATCAGCTTGTCTTTGCCATCCTGTGAGGTCAGCAGGATCAGGTAGGTATAGGATTCTGCGGTTTTTTCTCTAAAGGCCCGGCAAAAGGCAATGCCATCCATTTCCGGCATGACCCAGTCGGTCAAAATTATGGGGAAATAGGTGGTGCGGCACAACTCAAGAGCTTCTTTTCCGTTGGTAGCCTGGCTGACCTGATACCCCGCATCCTGCAAGGTCTGGCAGAGCACTGTCCGCATGAAGCGGTCGTCATCAACCAGCAGGATCGGGATACCGATGTCAGCCATTGAGCCTCCCAGGAATTAACGGGTTAACTTGCGATAGGTGATCCGGTGCGGACGATCAGCCTCGCTGCCGAGACGTTTACGACGGTCTTCCTCATATTCAGAATAGTTACCTTCAAACCAGGTCACCTTTGAGTCTCCCTCAAAGGCAAGGATATGGGTGGCAATCCGGTCCAGGAACCAGCGGTCGTGGGAGATAACCACGGCGCAGCCGCCAAAGTTCTCCAGGCCTTCCTCCAACGCCCGCATGGTGTTGACATCCAGGTCGTTGGTCGGCTCATCCAAGAGTAACACGTTAGCGCCACTTTTCAAGACCTTGGCAAGATGGACCCGGTTCCGCTCGCCACCGGACAGCATACCTACTTTTTTCTGCTGATCGCCACCGGTAAAGTTAAAGCGGGCCACATAGTTGCGGGCATTAACGGTCTGTCTGCCCAGTTGGATCATCTCCTGGCCATCGCTGATCTCTTCCCACAACAGGCGGTCCGGGTTCAGGCTGTCACGACTCTGGTCCACATAGGCGACCTGAACGGTGTCGCCTATTTTGAAGCTGCCGCTGTCCGGTTTTTCCGTGCCGGTGATCATACGGAAGAGGGTGGTCTTACCGGCGCCGTTAGGTCCGATCACGCCGACGATCCCGCCACGGGGCAGCTTGAAGGTCATTCCTTCATACAGTAGCCGATCACCAAACCCTTTGCTGACATCATCCGCTTCAATCACGATATCGCCCAGTCGTGGGCCGGCCGGGATGTACAGTTCAAGGTCCTTGCCCCGTGTTTCGCCTTCCTGGGCAGCGAGATCTTCGTATTTGCTGATCCGTGCCTGAGCCTTGGTATGGCGGCCCTTGGGAGACATCCTGATCCATTCCAGCTCCCGTTTCAGGGTCTTGCGACGTTCGCTTTCCTGTTTCTCTTCCGTTGCCAGGCGATCCTGTTTCTGCTCAAGCCATGAAGAGTAGTTTCCTTTCCAGGGGATCCCTTCGCCCCGGTCCAGTTCCAGAATCCAGCCGGCCACGTTATCCAGGAAATAACGGTCGTGGGTAACCGCAATAACGGTACCACTGTAGCTGTGCAGATGTTTTTCCAGCCAGGCCACGGTCTCGGCATCAAGGTGGTTGGTCGGTTCGTCCAACAGCAGGATATCAGGTTTTTTCAACAGCAGGCGACAGAGGGCAACCCGCCTCCTTTCACCACCTGACAGCACGTTGACCGGTGTGTCGCCATCGGGGCAGCGCAGGGCATCCATGGCCAGTTCCAGGCGGGAGTCCAGATCCCAGGCATCCATATGGTCCAGCTTCTCCTGTAGCACCGCCTGTCGGTCGCACAGCTTTTCAAAATCAGCATCCGGTTCGGAAAACTTGTCAGTAATGCCGTTAAATTCAGCCAAAAGATCAACGATCTCCTGACAGCCTTCCTCAACCACCTGACGAACGGTCTTGCTTTCGTCCAGCTTGGGTTCCTGCTCAAGGTAGCCGACGGTATAGCCGGGGGAGAGTGCCACCTGGCCGTTAAATTCCGTATCCACACCGGCCATAATCTTGAGTAAGGTCGATTTACCGGAGCCGTTCAGACCCAGTACGCCGATCTTGGCGCCATAAAAATAGGAAAGGGAAATGTCCTTGATGATCGGTTTCTTGTCGTAGAACTTCGATACCCGCATCATGCTATAAATGACTTTTTTGTCGTCAACACTCACTGCTTTCACCTCCACTGTTTATAAGGGGTTTTTTATTGCATGGAGCGGTATGGATGTCAATTGGTAAGCAGTGCTGTCAAAGCTACTCCAACATTCGGCTGTAGTATTGGAAAAAGGAGTACAAAAGGCTTTGATAAGCTGTCGGAATGGGCTTTTTGCTACATCTTTAACGTTTTTATGCTATACAACTTTTTATCCGCTGATGGTTGTCAACCGTTTAAAGCCGGGTATACTAACCATCAAGCTAAATAGGGAGCATTGCCACCATGGCTTCTTACGAACAGACATTTCTGGAACAACTAACCAATATCCATGGGGTTGATTTTACAAGCTGGCAGGGCTGGGAGCAGCTGATGGCCTGGGTGAAACGTCAACCATGGCGTGAAGAGTTCTTCGGCGGTGAGAAGATCCCGGCGCGTCTGCTCTATCCCCAAACACTTTGTGAAGAGCTGAGCCGTTATCTGGGTGGATAACGCAGGCTGGCGGTTCAGGTCTCAACCCCGGCGAAGGAGATGACAGTCATTGTATGGCACTAATCGAATGGAATCAGTCACTAAGGGTGGATATCCAGCAATTTGATGATCAGCACCGGCAGCTTGTGGCCATGGTGAACCGGTTGCATCAGGCCATAAAGGATGGACAAGGGGCAGATCTGCTTGATGAAATTCTGGCAGGCCTGCTGGAATATACCCGGGTGCATTTTACTGCAGAAGAGGCATTGATGGAGCAGTATGGGTATCCTGATTATCAGCTGCACAAGCAGGCCCATGTTGATCTGGTGCGTCAGGTTGAGGATATCTATACACAGTTTAAAAACGGTAAACAGTTGCAACCAATTAGTATAATGCAGTTTTTAGTTAACTGGCTGACCAGCCATATCAAGGGCGAAGATAAAAAGTACACAGCGTTTTTCCAGAGTAAAGGGATTGTTTGAAGCAGTTCAATTGATGCTTGAAGGGGATACTAAAGATGAAACAGATGGTGCGTAGTCTGGTTGTGGTAGTGGCGTTGATGATTCCGTTGACGGTCTTTGCAGCAGCAGACCAATTTTTTACAAAGCTTGATACCGATAAAAACAACTCTGTCAGTAAAGATGAGTTGCTGAAAGCGGACCTGCATCTGGTGACCACCCCCAAAGGTCAAAAACAGGTGGTTCATCGTGATGTGGTTAAAGAGGGAACAGCTGCTGCCATGACTGAAGAGCAGAAAAAACGCCTGTTTGATCAGATAGATACCGATAAAAGTGGACATATCAGCAAAAAAGAATGGAGCCGTGCTTCACGAGACGGCCTGATCCTCTTGAAATTCTGAAAATCAGTCCTGTTGTCAAGGAGGTGCATCTATGCAGATAACCGTCACCACACAAGATGGAGTACCCGTCGCCGCCCTTGTGGGCAGAATGGATGCCATGACCACGGTTGAATTTGATCGTTGGTTTGCAGAGCAGCTTGCCAACGGCGAAACCCGTTTTGTGCTTGATATGCAGGGGCTTGAGTATATCAGTAGCGCTGGTTTGCGCTCGCTGCTGGCTGCTGCAAAACAGTTGAAGAACAAAAACGGTTCTTTGCTTTTATGCTGCTTGGGCGGAACCGTTGAAGAAGTATTCAGAATATCCGGGTTTTTGGCAATTCTTCCCACGTTTCCCCGTGTGGAAGAGGCCTGTGCCTCACTTGCGTAGCTGTTGCTGCTTGCATGATTGTGCTCTCTGGTAACAGATCTCCGGGCCGCTTGGTAATGTACCTGGCGGCCTTTTGTGTTGTTGCAACCCCCTCCTGTTACCTGCCGCTGGTAGATGACATACCCCTGCTGATACCCGTTAGACAAGGAACCTTCCCGTGAATGCATCTGCATTAAAAATCGGTACGTCACATCCCCGTGGCGATGCCGCTGCCAAGGCTGCCGGTACAGAACGGTACGCTGCTGATCTGTACCCGCAAGGCTGTCTCTGGGCCGGTGCGGTCCGCTCCAGCCTGCCTTGCGGGCGGATCATCCGTATTGATACCACGGCTGCAGCAGCATTACCCGGCGTGGTCAAGGTGCTGACCGCTGCTGACCTGACCGCCAGCAACCGCCAGGGGATCATCCACAAGGATATGCCGGTGCTGTGTGACACCGTTGTGCGCTACTGCGGCGATCCGCTGGCCCTGGTGCTGGCAGAATCCAAAGAGGCACTTCAGCATGGCATGAGCGCAGTACAGCTGCAGCTTGACCCGCTGCCCGGTGTTTTTGATCTTGATAGCGCGCTGGCTGCGGATGCACCGCTGATCCATGAAGACAAGCCCAATAATCTGCTGGCCCAGGCCAGCATCTGTAAAGGCAGTGGCCTGGAAGGTTTTGATGATTGTAGCGTGGTGGTTGAAGGCAGCTTCAGCACCCCGGTACAGGCTCACGCCTTTCTGGAAACGGAAAGCGGTGTGGCCCGCATGGAGGAGGACGGCGGCCTGCTGATGGAGGTCTCCACCCAATCCCCGTTCCGTGACCGCTTTGAGATCAGCCATGCCCTGGGCATCCCCTGGGGTAAGATCCGCATTGTTGCCCCTTCGCTGGGGGGCGGTTTTGGCGGCAAGGATGGCGCCACTGTCCAGTGCCTGCTGGGGCTGGCTGCCCAACATGCTGGTGGCCGCTGGGTACGGATGCAGTGGGATCGGGAAGAGAGCTTCAAGGCTGGCTACAAGCGCCATGCCTGCCGGATGGAGTACAAATTGGGGGCCGCAGCAGACGGCACCCTGCAGGCGCTGCATGCCAAGCTCTGGTATGACACCGGCGCCTATGCCCACCTGGGGGCCGAAGTGATGGAGCTGGGCATGGAGCATGCCGGTGGTCCCTACCGTATCCCCCACACCCTGATTGAAGGCTGGTGCGTCTACACCAACAACCCGACTGCCGGGGCCATGCGGGCCTTTGGGGTCTGTCAGGCCACCTTTGGCTTTGAATCCATGATGGACCTGCTGGCAGCCAGGCTGGGCATGGACCCGCTGGAGCTGCGGCTGAAAAACGCCTTGGTACGGGGGGATGAAAACTGTGCTGGTATGCGCTTGACCAGTTCCACCGGCATCAAGACCT
>Ga0209016_1000935_pt1 | contig 28040 bp, 27 predicted proteins | sample EPASupsiteSAE305_FD_187265 | JGI IMG/M metagenome (GOLD analysis project Ga0209016, IMG submission 187265) | Bioremediated contaminated groundwater microbial communities from EPA Superfund site, New Mexico - SAE3-05 (SPAdes) (version 2) | ecosystem: Environmental > Aquatic > Deep subsurface >...
TTATTTGTCACCCGTTGATTTTGAAAATAAACTGTTACAAAACGATATGAGTGCCTAGACATATTTATTTCTGTGTATCATAAAGTGTTGACAGATCATCTCTTACTATAACTTTGTCATTATGAAGCGACTCTCGAATTTTGGCAATCTTAGATTTCTTGGCATCATCATGGTTTTTACAGGCTGGATTGCAGGCGGCGGTGGACTTATGAGCGCACTTTTTGGTTACACCTATATTGGGGTTATCTTTATCTGTATGCTTTTATGTGTCGAAATCTATCACTATGTGTATCAAACTTCTCAAAAAAGGATCAACAATGTTCAGTAAAATTACCTTATCTCTTTTGGCTTCTTCTTTGTTATGCGGTGCTATGTATGCAAAAGAGCTTAGTTTTAAAGAAGGTTTTATACAGGCTCAAACAGAAATCTTAGGCGATAGCAACATTGCACCTAAAAGCAGTCATATCATTACTAAACTAACTATGGATGAAACACTAGAATCCTTAAATGGCGATATTTCATTCGAGTTATTGAGTCTTAAAAGCGAGAACGAAAAACGTGATGAACATATGCATGAAACGCTTCATGTTAAAGAGCATCCAAGTACCAACTTTAAGCTCAAAGAAGTTAAAAAAGAGGTAGATGGTTACCATATTTTAGGCGTATTGACCCTCAACAATCAAATCAAAGCCATTGACACAAAAGCTGAAATTTCAGAGCAAAACAACCTTGTGAAACTAAAAGGTGGTTTTAGTATCAAGATGACAGAGTTTGGTATTGAGCCTCCAACACTGCTCTTTTTAAGTGTCCGGGACGAAGTAGCGATTACGTATGATCTTGCATTGGCAAAGCAATAGAAGTAGAATACCATGTTTGAAAAAGCGTATGAGAAACTCACTATTAAAAGAGTACTCGTAGGCATAGACAACTTGCCTGCTTCGTTTGAAAACTTTACCATAGTGCATTTAAGCGATGTGCATATTAATGCCAAAACGCCTCTTCACGTACTTGAAACATTGGTAGCGAAGATCAACACATTTGATATAGACATGATCGCTCTAACGGGCGATCTCTTTGATGCTTCACTTTTTAAAATTCGCACCCACCTAGAAATTTTGAAGCAATTAAAACATCCTGTTTATTTTGTCAGTGGCAACCATGACCTTACGTTTGCGCGAAAGCGTCTTTTTGATGAAGTGACAAAACTGGGTTTTATACTCCTTGATAACCAGCTCATTACACTTGAAAGAGATGGTGAGCATTTACAACTTTTGGGCTTAAGCGACGCCTTTAGTCGCTACTTTGGCTTAGAGCGCCATGAAAAAGCACTTTTTTCCAAACTGACGCCATACGTTCCATCCATTCTTCTTGCTCATCAACCCAAAGACATACGTTTTGCAAAAGCGTTTTCAATTGACTTACAGCTGAGTGGTCACACCCATGGTGGGCAGATATACCCTTTTGGTTATATCGTAAGACTCTTTCAGCCCTATATAAAAGGCTTGCATAAAAATGGTAAAACGCAGATTTATGTCAATACGGGGTATGGAAGCTGGGGGTTTAATTTTCGTTTTTGCGCTCCGAGTGAAATAGCTATTATCAAACTTATAAAGGAAATCCATGCAAATTAAAATTAAACTGTTGTTGTGGTTTCTTGCGATTCAAACACTCATATTGGCAAGTTTTAATTACGCACTCTATCTTAATATAGAACACCACCTCACTGAAAAATTTTATGCAACCCATCAAACACACGAATTGGTTGAGCATTTTTTATCACGAATGTGGATTCTAACCCCATTTATCGTACTACTTTCTAGTATTGGGGGTTATGTTTTGATTACAAAGTATTTCCAACCCATTCAACATATGCTCAAAGAGATTCAAGCAATTACGCCAAAAGACCTTTCAAAGCGCATTCAACAACGTCCTTTCAATGATGAAATCAACCATTTGGCTATCGCGTTTAATGAAATGTTAGGACGCCTTGAAAAAGCTTTTTGTGGGGTTAAAGAGTTTAATACCAATGCATCCCATGAACTGCGTACACCACTAACCATTATGCGAGGAGAAATAGAGATAGCCTTGCGTAAAGAACGCTCAAATGAAGAGTATCAAACGATTTTGTCAACCCAACTTGAAGAGATTAAAACACTTCAAAAATTGATGGAAGACTTACTTTTTTTAGCAGAATACGATCTACTAGAAACGCAAAATGAACTTGAAGATTTAGGGGCGCATACAAAAAGCCTTCTTGAAATCAAAAAGGCTTTTTGTACGAAGAACGCAGTGACTTAAGGCTGATATACCGCCTCAAACGTCGCCACAGTTTTGCCCTCTTTCTGAAGCAGTAAAACACCCTCTTCAATGCTGTACGATTCTACTTTCTCTAAAGCTTTTAAAAACGCTGATTCATCGCGAAGTCTTGGACACGCCATCATCGTTGAAGCAACACGTGAAAATTTTACGTGAGAAGAAGCTTCATTTAATTCATAGCTTCCGAGTAAAATATTGCATCCGCCAAAGCCTTGTAAACGATGACCTTCAAGTCTTAATATGATATAAGCCTCACGTGCATGAGGATCTTCAATCACTGCTTTTCCCTCTACTCCGATAAGCTTCCAATAGACTTCTTGTAAGCGCTTCTCTGGCACATTAGCCTCAGGAGTCACTGACTCTGAGAAAATGACTTCAGCTGGTTTTTCTTGTGTTGCAGAGGCCGCACAGCCAACCAAAACAAAGGCAAAGATACATGCACTTACCATAATCCATAAACGATTCATTGTTACTCCTTGGTCATCTCTCGAATGAGCTCGTACTCATTTTTACGTAATGATTCAAGTAATGCATTGATTTCATCATTTGGCACACCCATTTGATTGAGAGCTTCTTCACCTGTACGAATACTACTCTCCAATGTTTCAGCAATAACCCAACTCGCACCCGATAATAACAGTTTATCCATCGCTTTAATATCTAAAGCACGTGCTAAAATCTTAATATGCGGATAGTTCTCTTTGATGTGTTTAACTACTTTGATGGCATTGAGGCTATGGTCGATGGAGACAATGACCATCGAAGCTTGATCTAGTTTGATGGTATTGAGCAGTTTCATATCGGTGATGTCACCAAAAAAGACAGGTAATCCCTCTCTTCGCCCATGCGCTACTTCTGTTGTATTAATGTCAAAAACCATAAAAGGGATACCACTACTTTTGAGCATTTTAGCGATGACTTTTCCTGTACTACCATAACCGGCAACCACAACTTTTTGTTCCATGCTTGCATTGTCGGTATTGAAATACGAAAATTGTGAAAGATTGGCAAGTTTATTGGCGATCGTACAGCCAAAACTATACAACACAGGTGTTACGAGCATACTAATAGAGATAACTCCAATACCAACAACAAAAAGTGTATCGTCAATAATTCCCAATGCCTTTGCCGCACCAAAAAGAACAAAACCAAATTCACCACTTTGATTGAGCAAAAATGCAAGTTTGATCGCACCACTTTTATTGCCACCAAAAAGGAGCACCAAGACAAAAACAACCAGTGCTTTTAAAACAAGAATGACTACGATATGTGTGCTAAAAATCCAAGGATCTTTAAAAATTGCATTAAAATCAATCGACATACCAACAGCAATAAAGAAAAGGCTCATCAAGATACCTTTAAAAGGCTCAAGACTTGATTCGATCTGAAAACTATAACGAGAGGTAGAGAGAAACATACCCATCAAAAAAGCACCCAGTGCCATTGAAAGTCCCGCATGGTCCATTAAAAATGCTGCAAGAACAACACTAAGCAATGTTAGCAGTAAAAATGCATCTTTATTGCGTTGTTTAGCCACTTTATCAAGCGCTTTTGGAATGATATAACGACCAAATGCCACTAAAAGCGCGAACATCACTACAACGGTTGCTAATGACTCAATCCAAGATGTATCTACACTTTGTTCTTGTGATGAAAGCCAAGGAAGAACGGCCAATAAAGGAACAACCGCTAAATCTTGAAGCAGCAAAATCGCAAAAGCGTTTTTACCGTGTTCGGTGTTGATTTTTCCTTTTTCTTGTAAGAGTTGCATGACCAATGCTGTCGAAGAAAGCGCAAGTGTAAAACCAATCAGCATTGCTACGGCTAGACTCTCTACAAAAAAGTTCATATACAAACCAAGAACAACGCCAGAGGCGATCACTTGTAACGATCCGAGTCCAAAGACCTCTTTTCGCATCGACCAAAGTTTAGAGGGTTGCATTTCAAGTCCAATGATGAAGAGCAATAGTACAACCCCAAATTCTGTAAAATGGCGTAATGATTCAACTTCACTCGTTACGGTAAAGCCACCTGTATGTGGACCCACTATAATACCTGCAATCAGCAATCCTAAAATGGAACCAAGTCCAATTCGTTTTGAGAGTGTTACCATAATTGCAGTTACAGCGAGCAGTACCAACACTGAGAAAAGGAAAAAATCCATCTACGTCCTTTGAATGTTAAAGATGATATGTTACAAAACAATCTCTTGATGAATATTCAGCCCAAAACCAGATAAACCAACATAATCTTTGCGTTTAGTCGTAGAAAGTAAATTGATATTTTCAATGCCTAATTTTTTCAAAATTTGCGCACCAATACCAAATTCTCTCAGTTCTGGATTTGTAGTGTATTCGCTATCGATAAAGACAAAGATACCATTGTTCTTTTTAAGATACTCGATCGCTTTTAAAACACCTTGGAACTTTTTCTCATTGGCTAATAGTTCATTATCTGGCAAGATGTGATGGAATTTTACCGCACTTGTTTTACCAATGTCACCAAATGCGTAAACAATATGATGATTTCCTTCATGATCTACCATATCAATTTTACGTGTTTCTGTACCAAAGAACTCTACAAGTCCTGAAGTGACTTCACGTACCAAAGATTCTGCTTGCATACGGTATGCCACAATGTCAGAAATGTAGACAATATTAATATCATGTTTTTTGCAGAAAAGATCAAGATCATCACGTCTAGCCATATGACCATCTTCTTTCATGACTTCACAAATAACAGCTACTTCACTAAGCCCCGCTAAACGACAAAGATCGACAGAACCTTCTGTGTGTCCTGTACGAACCAATGTACCGCCTTTGCGTGCGATAAGTGGGAAAATATGACCTGGTTTAACCAGCTCGGAAGGACGGCTCAGAGAATCGGCAAGAATTTTAATCGTAATGTCACGCTCATACGCTGAAATACCTGTAGAACAAACACGCGCATCCACTGAAACCGTAAAAGCTGTTTCATGTTGAGAGTCATTGTTCTTGACCATAGGAGTTAAATCCAAACGCTTTGCAATCTCTTCATTTAATGAAACACAAATCAAGCCTTTTGCTTCAGAGGCCATAAAATTGACTTTTTCAGGAGTCGAGAATGTTGCTGCATAAACAAGATCACCCTCATTTTCTCGGTCTTCATCATCGACCATCATTACCATTTTGCCATGCTTGATATCTTCTATTGCTTGTTTGACTCTTTGAATAGGCATCTTTGCTCCAAATAATAGTTTTGAAAGATTATAGAAAAAAACCCTTGACAAACAAATTAAAAGTGACTATAATTTCACCTCGTTAAAGGCATTGGGGTATAGCCAAGCGGTAAGGCAACTGGTTTTGGTCCAGTCATTTCAGGGGTTCGAATCCCTTTACCCCATCCACCTTTTAACTTTCTCCGTCGCGGGATAGAGCAGTTGGTAGCTCGTCGGGCTCATAACCCGAAGGTCGCTGGTTCAAGTCCGGCTCCCGCAACCATTTCTTCTTCAAAACTTATCAAGCAAAATTCAAAATATCACAAACACCCTATCAAAAAATGCTTAGTGCCGTTTTATTTATGCTCCTTTTTGGCATTTTCTAAAGCTTTGTCAGTTGCGTTTTTTATTTCGTTGACTTCTTTTGTGATGGTCGATACAACACTAGGTACATCCTTCATGTTATTTAACAAAAAAACCTCTTTGATAAGATAACCCACCATACCTATCATAATCAAATACCAAATGAAATTTGGTATGCCAAATGTAGTATTGGGGTTACTTCTTTTTAGGTCTGATGTTGAGATCAACTCACCCAATTCTCGAAACATCATCTTTTCTTTATCGTCTGTTTTACTCTGTGATTGTTGCAATTTTTGTGAAAACTGCCCTAGTAGATTGAGTATTCTACGTTCTTTGTGAAGCATTTTAATTACCTTACTTGTCTTAACAACATTTCATGTGTTGTTTATTTCACGCGTTTATAAACCGTTTTAAAACCACCCGCTTCGGAGGAGATAGTATTTTCATCTATGATTTTATAGGTATTACCTACCTTTATTGTATCGTCAATGACAATGACTTTATTCTCTGAAACATCATAAGTGACAGGATTTCTTGTGCCAAAAGAAGACATGGAAGTTCGATCAAATTCTATTTCCATAATGCCTAAAACCGTTTGAGCTCTCCATTTACCTAAAAGAGGATTGTAGTTTATCGTATGATCAATCGTATATTTTATACCAAACCCTACAAAAAAAATAACAATACAGCTCGCCAATAGATTTAACAACAGCGAAGGACGTTTTGAGCTCTTTTTTGCTGCTTTACTCTGCGGTTTTAGATTTCTCTTTTTAGCCACAGTTTTTGGCTTTATAGGTTTGTCTTTTTTGGGATTTAACGCATTGGGGCGCATTGGGTACCTTATTTTAGTGTTTCCATGTATGCCATTATAGCACTTTAATATATCGTAGAACTTCATGAACCTTTTTGCCCTTCTCATCGTCATTAAAAGTTTCAAATGCTATAATTTCGGCATTGTAAGATTATGTACAAGGCAAACAATGTTTTCTAAATTTATGAAATTTTTTGAAGTAAAACCCGATGAAACGCTTGATTATATGGATCCAGACAAGCTCCTTAAAAACAAAAAAAGAGTTCTCAAAGATCCTTTGAATCAAGAAGATGAAGATGAATTTTTCCGACAACTTGAAGAAGAAAACAGCGTATTAGAGCGTCAGAATGTACGTCCTGAACCACGAATTCAGCCTAAAAATCAGCCTAACAGAGAGTCTGTTTTAGAAAAGATGCGACAATGCATGAAAGAACGGGATTGGAATCCAAAACATCACCCAAGAATCGTTATAGGTGCTGCTGCTGTTCTTATTGGAACAGTGATTATGGCTATTGCACTGCATGAAACACCAAATCCACTCATTGGTAAATGGCAACCTCAAAAGAAAAGCAATATATTTGCCCCAACCGGTGACATTGAATTTCAAAAAGATAAAATTTTAGCCAACGGTATTAGCACACCTATTCAATACACCATCGAAAAACAGTATGTTGAAGTCACTGACCTCAATACTAAAATGCGTATACCTTTTTATATCACCAATGAAAAAACAATAGAGTTGAATCTTTTAGGCATTAAAACTACCTATAAAAAGATAGAAAAATGAGTAGTCTTAAAAAAACAAATGCTGCACGCTTTTTAGATACACTCAAACTTTCTTATGAGATGACCTCTTATGAAGTAGATGAGGAGGATCTAAGTGCTACACACGCGGCTGAAGCGCTTGGTGTTGATGCCTCTTGTGTTTTCAAAACTTTAGTAGCCAGAGATGATGCGAAACATATTATCGTGGCATGTATTCCAGCGGCGGCAGAGATTGATCTTAAAGCATTGGCACGTGTTGCCAAAGTAAAACGATGCGAGTTGGTTGCCGTTAAAGAACTTTTAGGACTTACAGGTTATATCAGAGGTGGCTGCTCACCACTCGCAATGAAAAAAAACTATCCTACGTTTATCGATAGTTCTGTCAAAGAACATGACAAAGTGTATGTGAGTGCAGGACTCAGAGGTGTACAGTTGTGTCTTTCCCCTGATGTACTGATACAAGCATCTCATGCAACATGTGAAGCATTGATTAAGGATTAATGCCCTTTTGCTTCCTCTAAAGCACGTCTAAGATCATCTATATCTGTGTGAGTACCGACAACTCGCACAGGTGCTCCTTTTGCATTCTTTTCAACAACACTTCCTTGATCTAAAATCCATCTATACGTTCCATCTTTGCATAAAATACGGTGTTCATTACGGTAATGTTCTATCTGACCACTAAATAATGCTGCAAGTTCATTGATGCATTGGTTGAAGTCATCTGGATGCACACGAGAACTCCATTCCTCTACATTGTTATGAATTTCATCAGGTTCATAACCCAACATTTTTTTCCACTGTGTCGAAAAAAACACCTCATTCGTAACAGCGTTCCAATCCCAGACACCATGTCCTGCGATATTTAATATATTAATATAACGTTGCTCGAGCTCTTCCATCACTATAACCTTTATCTTTTCATTAAAACTGCAAAATCATAACACGCGAATGTTGCAATCGTGTTATATTGATTTTGCAACGCGTTTATCACACTTATGTAATACAATAACTTCAGAAAAATTTTGGGAGTAACCATGTTTGAACGCATCTCCTTTGTTCAGCGCATCGAGGATTTACATGCAAAACTTCGAAAAGGCTCATATTTACTGCTTATCGCAGAAGATACACCTTTTTTAGAAATACCAAAATATGAAGATGTCAATGTTTGTGGTGCCATTTTTCCAAGAGTGATTTTTAAAGGCAAAACGTATGGAAGTGGCATTATCGTTGCAAAACTGAGCTCAACATCATCTCTTCAAATCTTTGACATGGATACACCAAACACACTCCAACCCAAAGCAGATACCAACTCTGTTTTAGTGATAGTCGATGGCTTTTCATCTCAAATAGATGATTTTTTAGAAGAGTTTTACTCATTTTTACCCGAAAAAACGAAACTTATCGGTGGCGGTGCAGGTAAAACATGTCTTGTACAAGAACCTATCTTATTTGATACACATCGTTTCTATATGAATGCGGCAATTATTGTAACATCAACCAGTACCATTGGTGTGGGTGTTAAACACGGTTGGAAACCTCTAGTAGGTCCTTTTATAGCAACAACATGCAATGGAAATGTTTTAGAAAAAATCAATTTTAAAAACGCATTTGATGTCTATAAAGAAGCGATAGAAAAAGACAGTGAAATGCGTTTTGAAAACACACCATTTTTTAAAATCTCACAACGTTATCCACTGGGCATCGTTCGTTACAATAAAGATTTTATTGTGCGAGAACCTGTTACGACCGATGGAGAAAATATCATTTTAGTAGGAAAACTCGACTGTAATTCTGTGTTATCCATCCTCAAAGGCGAAGCAGAAAATCTTCTTGAAGCAGCCAAAGAAGCAGCAGAAATATCACATGCCGATAAAAAAGATGACAATATTCAATCTGTCTTTATGGTAGATTGTATTTCACGGTATTCTCTTTTAGATAAATCTTTTAAAGAAGAGATACGCGCAATTAGTAATATTTATGCTCCAAAAACCATTGTTTGGGGTGTTATAAGCCTTGGTGAAATTGCCAATGACAACCAAGAAAATATTGAATTTTATAATAACACATGTGTTGTGGGAACACTCTAAAAATGTTTGAACGTTGTAGATATCAGCATCTTTATGGTATCGTCATTTTAGTGTGTAACATGTGTCCTAGGAGTCTTTAATGCAACAGCTCAACGAACAGCTTCTAATCACGTTCGAGTGTGTCAGTGCGATAGGAACATCACTTCAACTCAAAGAGATGATGGAACATTTTTTAAAAGTTTTCTCACGAAAAACGGGTGCACTTGCTGCAGTTTATTGGGAATATGACAAACGCTCAAAACAATATAAACAACTTTGTCTGCAAGGTAAGAAAGCCTATCAGGAGATTTTTATTGCACCACATGCTCTTATTAAAAATGAGTCCATACGCTATGATGAGAAAAGTGGAAAATCTCTTTTATATATCAAACTAGGTGATGATTGGATAGTGTTTGTCTTTCAAGCAAGCCAAAGTGAAATTGAGCTCATAAAAGCCATCATCATCTCTTTCCAATCAAAGCTAGAGAATGCTGTACGCGCATGTAAAAACCACCTTGAACTCATCGAAATCAATCAAACCTTAGAGCGACGCATTGAAGAAGAAGTGAAAAAGAACAGAGAGAAAGATCAACATATTTTGCAACAATCACGCCTTGCGCAAATGGGTGAAATGATCAGTATGATCGCTCATCAATGGCGCCAACCCTTAGGCTCTATTTCGGCGGTATCTGCTTCTATCAAACTCAAAACCACACTCAATCGTTTTGATTACTCAACGCCAGAAGGACAAGAAGAGAGCAAACGCTTTATCAGTGAAGCAATGAGCAAAATTGAATCGTATGTACAATTCCTCACCCATACTATTGATGATTTTCGTAACTTTTTTAAACCCAACAAACAAAAAGAGAGCGTTACTCTCACACAACTGGTAAATCGCACACTGGAAATTATCGGTAAAGCCCTTGAAATCAATGGAATTACCGTAAAAGTCGAAACACATGCTACCCGTGAGATTTTTACTTACGCCAATGAAGTCACGCAAGTCATTCTTAATATTCTAAAAAATGCAGAAGATGTTATCAAAGAGCGTGAAATACATCACGCGCATATCTCCATTATCATTGGTAAAGAAGGAAAATGGCAAACCATTAGCATTGAAGATAATGCATGGGGTATTCCAAAACATATATTGCCACATATTTTTGAGCCCTATTTTTCAACAAAAAGTGAAAAAAATGGCACAGGATTGGGTCTGTATATGTCTAAAACCATTATCGAAGAACATTGTAGTGGTGAAATTTTAGCTTCCAATACACCAACGGGTGCTAAATTTACCATTAAACTCAAAGAAGGTTAATTGTTTATGATTCAACACTCTCTCTCAAAATTGGTTAAAAAAGAGTATTTAAAATCAATTATTTACCCTTTACTTCTGATTGAAGCAATGCTTTTGGGTGCTTACTTTTGGAGTAATTCTTATGTAAATGCCACGACACAAAATGCTCTAATTGAAGAGAGTAAAGTGCATATAAAAGAGATCAGTAAACGCTCAGCTACTCTCATTAATAGCGAATTTAAAACCATTTCAGACATTACTTTTCTCTTCCAAAAAGAGCATGAAAACTTTTTTGCTACATATAACCCTTCTTTGATTAATACCAAAGATAGTTCATACAGTCTTACCGATACAGGTGTCATTATCAACACGAAAAAAAAAGAAGATTCGTGTACCCTCTTTTTCTCTAATGTTCAAAAGCAAGAACCTCATCGTCTTGAAAAAGCAATCGCTACAGAAAAATTGGATGCGTTTTACAATGCTATTTTAAACACCAACACTAACATTGCTCAAGTCTATTTCAACTCTTATGACTCGATGAACAGACTCTGCCCTTTTATGCCAGATGCAATGAACCAATACGCACATGACATCAATATTCCAGCATTTAATTTTTACTACCTTGCCGATAAAAGCCACAATCCTCAAAAGAAAGTCGTCTGGACGGATGCCTACTTAGACCCAGCAGGACTAGGCTGGATGATCAGTGCTATAGCTCCAGTCTATAAAGGAGACTTTCTAGAAGGTGTTGTGGGCATCGATGTCACCATTGATCAACTTATTACCAATATTCTCTCTATACAGCTTCCTTATACCTCAATGGCGATGCTTGTGGATGAAAAAGGCCATATTTTGGGCATGAGTAAGGCATTAGAACCCTATCTTGGGATCAAAGAGTTAACCTCACATAATTACAAAGCACCCATTGAAACAACCATCAGCAAACCTCAAGATTTTCACATCTTGAAGAACAAAACAAACTTGTTGGCAATGTCACTTGGTCGAATGCTCGAAGAAAATACTAATATATCAGAATTTCACAGTGCGAATGGCGATTTTATTATCACACAGCACAATATTCCACAAACGAGCTGGAAATTTGTTCTTCTCCTTGATCAAGAATCGTTGCTAGCCAATAGCACCAAACTCAAAGATAAAACAAATGTTGTCGGCTTTATAGCACTGGGACTTATGGTACTTTTTTATCTCATTTTTCTTTTTGCACTTTTAAGCCGTGCCAATCAATTTTCAAACCAAATTCTTTCTCCGTTGTATGAGCTCATTGAAGCGACTAAAAAATTCAAAGATAAATTAACAACTACAACCATAGAGCGTTCACACATTATAGAGATTAATACACTTTTAGATAATTTCACAGCTATGAGCCAAGAGCTTCAAGAGCTTTATGACTCTATGGATCGGAAAATTAAAGAGGGTGTCGTTGAAAAAATAGAAACCCAAAAAATGATGATTTACCAATCACGTTTGGCGCAAATGGGTGAAATGATCAGTATGATAGCCCATCAATGGCGCCAGCCTCTTGGTGCGATTTCAGCCGTAACCGCTAGCATGAAACTCAAACAGAGCCTTAAAAAATTTGATTTGCTTACCGAAGAAGGAAGAAAAGAACAAGAAGCATTTTTAACAACGTCTATCAGTAAAATAGATAATTACATCCAATTTCTTACAACCACCATTGATGATTTTAGAAACTTTTTTAGACCAGAACAACAACACGAGCAAACTTCGCTTAAAATCATCATAGAAAGAGCACTCAATCTTATTGGAAAAAGCTTAGAAGTACACAAAATTACCTTGAACTTTACCAATAGTTCAGACAATGACCTCATAACCTATGAAACCCAAGTGATGCAAGTCATCATTAATATTATCAAAAATGCACAAGACGTTATTCTCGAAAAAAAGTTAGAAAATGGTACTATATGGCTTAATGCGTATGAAGAAAATGCCTTTTTTGTCATCACTATTGAGGATAATGCCGGTGGCATTCCTGAGTCTATCATTACGAAAATATTCGATCCATATTTTTCTACAAAATCCGAACGTAATGGTACGGGGTTAGGACTTTATATGTCAAAAACGATTATTGAAGAGCACTGTCATGGTGCTTTATATGTTGAAAACACACCAAATGGTGCAAAATTTACCATCAAAATTCGCGGAGAACACAACAGTGCAAATTAGCCTTACCGATCTTTTAAGCCTTACTTCTAATTTACATGTTTTATACGTCGAAGATGATGTGGTATTACGTGAAAACACTGTTGCACTCCTGCGTGATCTTTTTCATCAAATTGATGAAGCAAGCGATGGTGTTGAAGCACTTAAATGCTATAAAGAACATCCTAATGGTTATGATATTGTCATTACCGATCTTAACATGCCTCATATGAATGGTATGGATCTCATTAGAAATATTCAATCTATTAATCCAAAACAACCTATCATCGTTGTTTCAGCGCACAATGAAACAGAATTTTTTCTAGAGAGTATTCGCAATAATGTCAATGGCTATATCTTAAAACCAATCGATTTTGACCAGCTTTTAGAAACACTTTTTAAAGTCGCTTCATTGGTAAAAGAGCGCCTTACAAAAGCATCTATTCATGCAAAATTGCAACAAAAACTCGATGAACAGAGTAAACAACTTGCAGAAAATTCTCAACTCGTGCACGAGTTTTTAACCATTGATAAAATCACAAAACTCAAAAACGCAACCATGCTTTATCACTTTTTAGATAATTTTGATGAAGAACATTCATTAACCATTATGCTTTACAATATCGATAATTTCAGTTTCATCAATCAAACCTATGGCTCAGAATTTGCAGATCAAGCCCTTTTTAAAGTAGGTGAATACTTACAATACAATCTCTCAAAAGAGGTACATCTCTATCGTTACAATTCAGATGAATTTGTTATTATTTTCGATCCGCAAATCATTAATCCTGAGTTTGTTGCGATACAAATTCAAGCCTTTTTTCACGAAACCCCTATTGGCGAGTATGAGAATCAGCCTGTGTATATTACTCTTTCATGCGGTATAGCCACAGCCAACTCACCTGCGGCACTTCTTCCAAATGCACGTATAGCACTCAGGGAAGCAAGAATGCGAGGTGTACCAAACCAATATAACATTTACAATACGCAAGATATTTTTCTCAAACGTTCTAAAATTGAAACAACATGGATACAAAAGTTTCGTATCGCGTTAGAAGAAGATCGTGTTGTGCCCTATTTTCAGCCTATTATCGATAATCAAACCGAAGAAATTGTCAAATACGAATGTCTGGCTCGCGTGGAAGATGATGGCGAAATCATCTCTCCAGCTCATTTTCTAGAGGCAGCAAGGCGCAGTGGTCTTATGAGCAATCTTACGCGTATTATGATCAATAAAGCATTTAAAATTTTCTCTGGACAGAATGTAGCATTTTCGATCAATATCACCAATGAAGACCTTCTGAATAAGTCTTTTATAGATTTTTTAGAGGCAAAACAACAGCTTTACACAATTGATCCAAAGCTCGTTACGTTTGAAATCTTAGAAGATATTATCATCAGTGATATCAATCGTGAACCTCTTAGAAATTTACAGATACTCAAAAGTATGGGTTATTCTCTTGCATTAGATGATTTTGGAAGTGATAGATCAAATTTCAACCGCTTAGAGGCGCTAGGTGTGGATTTTATTAAAATTGATGGTCAGTTTATCAAGGGTATTCACGAAAACCCTCGTAATCAAGATATTGTAGAGTCTATAGCATCTATGGCACAAAAGATTGGTATCAAAGTTGTTGCTGAATTTATTTCAACAAAAGAAGAGTTTGAGATGGTTAGAAAATTGGGAGTGCACTACTCTCAAGGCTTTTTCTTTAACGCACCCTTAGAGCTTCCTATCAAGGATGTGCGGTAAGCTTGTAACCTCTATTTTTAAGGTTAATAATACATTCATCATAACCAAGCTTATCCCGAACACGCTTCACGAGTGCTCGAAGTGTAGAGTTATTGACCTCATCACTCTGCCAAATCGCTTGTGAGAGTTGTTCATTACGTACAAAAGTATTTGCATTTTTCACTAAAAGGAAGAGTAAACACTCCTCTTTTTCCGTAAGTTCTTTAAGAACACCATTGACAAAAAGGCTTTTTGCTTTCAAATCAAAACTCACCCCATCATGCAATGACACCATACTAGACTCTAAAGGCGTATGTTTATGATGCAGTTGATTCGTCACTTTTATCATCGTGTTGATTAAGAGTTGAGAATCAAAAGGTTTTGTTAAAAAACTGTAAATTCCTAAATCAATGCTTTTGAGAAAATAATCAACTTCTTTATACGCAGAGATAACAATCACCATTTGAGAGGGATTTTTTTTTCTAATTTTTTCGACTAAACTCAGACCATTTTGATGCGGGAGCTGAATATCAGTAATAACTAAATCATACGTAGAAGTGAGGTATTTTTCATAAGCTTCTTCTGCTGAATCAACAGAGTCAATCTTATCAAAAAAATCAGACAGGAAGATTCCCAACTCTTCATTTAAAGAGAGATCATCTTCTACAAGGAGTAAAGACAATGATTCACTCACTTTTATTCCTCAATGAGTAGATTTGCCAAAATATAAGCACATATCGCGGAAAGTATATCAAAAAATACAACACAAATACAACGTCAAGAGTATATAATTAAAGCATAAATCCATCGGGGGAGTCATTATGGAAAATGTGGTAAACCAACTTATCACTTGGAGTAAAGATCTAAAGGTTTTATACGTTGAAGATGACCCTGCACTGCGTGAAGAGATTAGCCTTTTTCTCAATGATATTTTTAAGCAAGTTGATGTAGCAAGCAATGGAGAAGAAGGGCTTTTAAAACTAGCACAAAACCGTTATCATCTCGTTATTACAGACATTCGTATGCCGATTATGGATGGAGTAGAGATGATTGAAAAGATTAAAGAACTCTATCCGCAACAACCTGTTCTTGTCACTTCCGCACACAATGAGAGCGAATACTTAGTAAAACTCATTAACCTTGGCGTCAATAACTTTATCACAAAACCACTGCAAAGTGACCAAATTTTAAATGTTCTACATTCTATTGTTGAAAAAATACATAAAGAACAACTCCTCGATCAATACAAGCAAGATTTAGAAATTGCCAATGAAAAATTGAAAAAATTTGCGCATATGCAGTCTAAATCACTCGATATGAAAACATCTCTTCTTAGAGCTTATAAAGAAGCATTAGATAAAGCAACTATTGTTTCTATAACCAATAAAGATGGCATTATTACGGACGTTAATGAAAATTTTTGCAAATCAACAGGCTATAGTCGAGATGAAATTGTTGGACAGAGTTATAAGGTCATTACGCACCCTTCAACAAATCCCGCCCTCTATGATGAGATTTGGGAGGCTCTATTAGCTAGAAAAACATGGCAAGGGCTGATTGTCAGCCAGACACGTACTCTTGAGCCCTTGTATCACTATAAAACTATTGTTCCAATTTTTGATAGCCAAGGCAATATCATGGAGTACATTAGTATTATCCAAGATATTACCGAGATCTACAAAAAACAAGAAGAGAAATCAAAAGAAAATATCAATCTTGCGATAAACATCAAAGAAGATGAACTCTTAAAAAACATTCCTTTTTGTTCTGCTCTTTTGAGTGACGATTTGACCTTTTTAAACTACAACAAACTCTTTGAAGAGCTTGTAAACAACCATACCGATGAGCGTTTACTCACAAAACTGACACAACAGTCACTTCATTTAAAAGAGTTGGTTGATTTTGAAGAGATGGATTTTTTCACGAGCATTGAAGATATAAAAAACAACTGGCCTTATGATGGAGACATTACCTTTAAAGGAATTGTAAAATCCATAGGGCATATGCTTGAAGTTTTGGTTAAAATTAGTCAATACGCTCCGAATCGTTATATGATCTGCATCGTCAAACAAGAGGACTTTGAATTATGCTGCCAAGTTCAAGAGAGATAGCATTTCACTCTGCGATCTCCTGTGCGAGTGTCGCAAATGAATCCACTCTTCAGATTATAGACAATCAGTGCCGTATGCACAAAATTGATCTTGGTGAATTAAAAATCACAAGAAGTACACCCCTAAGCAGTGGAATGTCACCCACACTTTTTGATTACTACAAACGTCCTGCTAGTATCGGACAAAACTTAGCATACAGTGCCTCTTCTAATCAAGGCTTAGAACATGTTTTTGACATAAAATCTCAGCTTTTAAGTGTTACATCATTTAAGTACAATCAAAATGAAGTGGTAAGCAAAGCTGCACTGAGTGAAAATGATCGCTACCTTATCACAGGTAATGAACGAGGAAGAAGCTATATTATTTGCCCAGAAGATGGCACAATCCAAGCAGAACTTCCCGTTACAAGCGACGCCATTAGTGCTGTGGCTATCTCAGAAGAGTACCAACGAGCCGCTTATGCCTCATTCTCTCGCGAACTGATTGTCTATAAAATCAATAGCTTTAGTATTGCCTTTGAACAAAAATTAAATGCCGTTATTGAAATGATGACATTTCTCGATGAATATACCCTTCTTGCGATTACTCGTAATGGAAAAATTTTAAAGATAGACCTTTATAAAGGCAAAGTGATTCAAGAAAAGCTTCTTGATCAAAATGTTTGGCCTTCTGTTATGGTACTTTCTCATAGTAAAAAATTTGTCTATGTTGGAACACGTGAATCCATTCTGTTTGCTGTGTATGTTAAAACCCTTGATACACTCTATCAAGTCAAATTACCTTACCATGGTGTCACAACCCTTTCACGTACACAAAAATACTTTATTATCGGATTTAAAACAGGTGAAATACTGTTTTACAACCATCGAGAATTTGAAGAGCAGTTTATTAATTACATAAAACTCAAACAAGTAAAAGAAGCGTGTCTTATTTTCCAAAAAAATATCTTTTTAATGTCTCACAGGGAAACAAAAAAGATTTATGAGTACTGGTTAGAACAAAAAGAAACGATCATGAACCTTCTCTCAAGAGGCGATATAGAGCAAGCACAAAAAATTGCTGAACCATTTTTATTTCATCCTAAATGTAAACTCGAATTTGCAGAAATTGAAGAGTTACAGCCTGATTTGATGGCACTTCAACGTTACATTAGAAGTATGAGCTATGCTCCTGCGTATGATCTTGTTAGACTCAAACCAGAACTTAAAAAAAGCTCACTTTTTAAACAGATCGAGGCATTATGGAGTAAAAATCTTCAAACAGCACAAATTTTACTTGCACGTGAACCTCTCTTAAACAAAGAAGCAGCGAAAGAGAGTTTGCATGCTTTCTTAGATGTGGAAGAAAAAAAACCTCTTATTGAAAATATGCTCAAACGCTCAGGAACGTTTACGCTTGCAGAAACAGCTGTGAAGGAGAAACACTTTAGTTTTTATTTTCGTCTTGTAGCTCAAAATAACTTTTTAGAATCAACTCCACTGTATCAAAAAGTTCTTCAAGTAGGAGAGCGCTTACAACAAGAAACTCTCAAATATTTAGAAGAAAAAAATTATCAGCAATCTCTCATACTAGCCGACATTTTATATCAATTTAGGCCGTATCAAAATCAAGCCACTAAGCTAAAAGAGGCTTCTAAAGCTTTATTGATTTTAGAGTATCAAATCGAACATAAAATGCTTTTGGAGGCAGTCAAAACACAAGATCAATACCAACTTCAAAGTCATTATGCTCTTGTTGGAGAATTAGAAGAGATGAAACAAACCTTCCATGACCATCAAATAACGCTTGTTGAAGCAAAAGAGTATGATAAAGTATTTAAAAACATCGAACCCTATATGAAAATTTCCATTTGTAAACAACACATTGCAAACATTATGAAAAAGATCTATATTTCACAATTTCATGATGCACAGAAAATGATGGATAGTGCTATAGACTGGGAAAAATCTTTTTTAACGTATTTACAATTTTTCCCTATGGACAAACGTTTAAGCGAATTCGCAAAAGAAAATCATAAATTGGATGTTCTTCAACGTATTATTATCTCTTCAGCTCCTAAAGAATATCCTATTTACCCTAAACAGGTACTCACTTATCTAAAATCTCCTGCTAAAAAAATGGGTTAATACAGCTTATAGGAATCGCTTGTTATAATCCACGACCAAACTAAAGAATAAAGGCTTTAACACATGAGCAAATTAAAAACATACGATTACACAAAAGAGCAATTAAGCGCTTTTCAATATGCCGTTATTAAAACTGAAAAAGGCGATATTGTTATCAAGCTTAATCCAGAAGAGACACCAACTACAGTTGCTAACTTTGCAACACTTGCGAATGATAAGTTTTATGATGGGCTTATTTTCCACCGTGTTATCAAAAACTTTATGGCACAAGGTGGTTGTCCAAGTGGAAGAGGAACAGGAGGCCCTGGTTGGAGCATCGCATGTGAATGTAGAGGTCAAAAGAGCAGACACAAACGTGGCTCTCTTTCAATGGCACATGCAGGTCCAAATACAGGCGGTAGCCAATTCTTCATCTGCTTTGTTGACTGTCCTCACTTAGATGGTGTTCACACCGTTTTTGGTGCTATTGATAAAGATGATAAAGAGAGCTTTAAAGTACTTGATAGTATTACACAAAACGACAAAATGATCACGATCGAGATCAAAGACAAACTTTAAAAAATCCCTACATGTAAAGAGCCTGACTCTTTACATGTCCTTCATCCTTCGCTTAGTGCTCATCCACATTTTTGTTATAATCTCCTTCATCTTTTCGCACAAGGATTTTAATGATTAATCGTCTTAATGCTCTTTTCCCCCTATGGGTTTTATTACTCTCTTTTTGTGCCTATTTTCTTCCACCTGTTTTTCTTTCTTTTAAAAGCTACATTGCACCCCTTCTGATGGCTATTATGTTTTTTATGGGTGTTACTCTTCGTCTAGAAGATTTTGCACGTGTGCTTCATCGTCCTAAACCTATCGCAATTACAGTAGCATTACAATTTTTTATCATGCCTCTTTCTGCATGGATACTCTCAAAAGCACTAGGCTTCTCAACAGAATTACTAGTAGGGATGATCCTCGTAGGCTCCGTTTCAGGAGGAACAGCATCGAATGTGATTACTTACTTAGCAAAAGGAGATGTAGCGCTTTCTATCACAATGACGATGACATCAACCCTACTCTCAGTTGTTGTAACACCTGTTTTAACCCTTTTATATGTAGGTCAAAGTGTTCCTGTTCCATTCAATGAAATGTTGATGAGTATTTTGCAGATTGTTGTTGTACCAGTCATTTTTGGAGTCATCATCAATTATTTTTTACATGCGAGCATTAAACGCTATGAGCCTTATTTAGCAACATTTTCTATGCTCTCTATCGTCTTTATTATTGCCATTATCGTGGCTATCAACCAAGAACATATAGCAACTATAGGATTTTTGAGCATCATCGGCGTTGTACTTCACAATAGCGTAGGACTTGCGAGTGGTTATTTTGTTGCAAAATGGCTTGGATACAATCATGCAATTTGTAAAACCATTGCAATTGAAGTAGGCATGCAAAACTCTGGCTTAGCCGTTGCCTTAGCTATTAAATATTTTACTCCCTTAAGTGCTCTTATTGGAGCTATTTTTAGTGTCTGGCAAAATATATCAGGAGCCTTCCTAGCAGCCTTTTGGGCAAAGAAGAGATCGTAGCTTAACGCTTCTCTTAGACTCTAAACATTCGCGGAGAGTTTTCCAACCACTTTTCCAAGAACTTGAACATCCTCTGCATTAATAATCTCAGGTGAATACGCTTCATTATCAGAGACCAAAGCGACTGTTCCGTTAGCATGAAGTTGTAAACGTTTGATGAAGAGTCCTACTGGCGTTGAAACAACATAGATGCCTGCTTTGCGTGCATTAGTGTACTCTTTATTGATAAAAACAACATCCCCACTGTACAGTGTGGGCTCCATAGAATCGCCTAAAACATTAATAGCCTGAATATGCTTGATCATTCCAAGACCACCCAGCTTTTGAACAATCTCTTCATCAAGGTACATCATTTCGCCCTCTTCATCTTCGTTCAAAGCACCACCGCCTGCTGAAGCATATATGTCTCTAAAATAATGCACTCTGGCAAATTTATCTGTTTCTGCTTGTAAACTCTCAACAACTTGGTCAAACAAAAGCCAATTAATGGAAATTTTTCGTTTCGCACAAAATTCAAGAATCTCTTTATACGGAATTTTGGCACGATTTTTCATTGTTGCAAGGGTGAGCTGATTGATGCCAAGAGCTTCTGCAACATCTTTGTCAAATACCTTACGATCACCTAATTCTTGAGATAAAATATCCTTAACTCTGTTCAAAACCGTTAAAATATCTGGCATATTATCCTCCAATATTTCATTTTGAAATAAAATTATAGCATATTTTCTATTTTTATTACAATATTGAAAATTTTATAACAGAGGAGCCTTCTATGAAAAGTTTAATCTGTACCATCAGTCATTCATGCAAAGTATACAATGAGTTTATGAATCGTTTCGAACAAAAAATGCTTATTTTAAGTAATAAAATATTTTAAAGTAACCTGCCAGTAGCGATTACTGGCAGGTTGGCAATGCACTTAAAGTTTAGTTTTTCTTTTTAGTAGCAATTTGGAAGTAAAACCAGATAAGCCCAATGATAGAGAGTAAAATCAATGGTGCTAAAAAGGTATTTTCAGAAAAATACGCAGCAATGCGCATTAAAATATCGCCTGTCATAAAACTTCCTATACCTAAAACTACGGCCCAAACAATAGCCGAAATTGTATTGAGTATGTGAAATTTCACTTGTGGATATTTTGTCAATCCAATGGTCATAGGCACAAGTGTCTTTAGCCCATAAATAAACTTTTGAATGAAAATAATTTTATCTCCATACTTTTTCATCAAAATATGACTGAGTGCTAACTTTCTTCTATGATCCCTAATATAAGGCATTAACGCTTTTTTATTGTAACGTCCCATATAAAATAAAAATGAACTACCGATGATATTCGCACACGCTGCCACTGCGATTGATGCACTTAAGTCCATTTTACCTGCATATGATAGCACTCCAGCAGCAATAATAGCGACCATACCGCCGCCAAACGAATATAAAAAAAGGATAATATATCCATACGTAGAGAGAGAACTTAATATATCTTCCACACTAATCCTTAACGTGTCAATTTTTGTATTGCTTTGAGGAATTCTTCAACAGCATATGAAGAGATCAGTCCATCCGATTCTACAATTTGTGCTGGGGTGATATTATTACCATAGAGTTCGATATTTTGGTCATAATCATGGTTCATAACAGATCCATCAATTGACACACCCACAAATGCTCCCTCTGTCTTCGTATAGGTATAGACTTCTGATTTAAAATCAAGCTCACTGCCTCTACCAGCACTCTCACCTGCAGGACCTGCAGCAACAGATGCATCTGCTCCAAGTGTAATTTTATTATTCATCAATTTTTGAATACTGTCTTTTGTTTGGAAAATCATCAAGATATCTTTTTTCTCAAAGCCGAGTTGAAAACCAAGTCCTGCTCCGCCAAGTTTCACAAAGAATGGATAGCTCCATGAACCGTCGCTTCTACGAACGACCATAACACCATTCCCTGTTTTCCCACCTAAGAACATACTAATTTCAATCGTTCCAGGGAAAATAGCAATCGCCTGAGCACGCTCAAGAATTTTCTGTGGTACTTTAATTTTTGAATCATATATCATGTTTTTAAGAGCATTGGAGGAATCCAAAAGTTTCTCTTCCGCAGATGCAAAAAGTGTTGTGGTCATCACAAAACTTATAATTAAACTAAGCCATATTTTTTTCATTATCTTTACTCCTTCTATTTTGTACAACGTATTCATAAAATGCGCCTTCTTGACGCATAAGTTCCTCATGTGTGCCAGACTCAACAATACGCCCCTTATCCAACACATAGATAAAATCGGCCTTTTTAATCGTACTAAGCCTATGCACTATAATAATGGTTGTTTTACCTTCTAGATAATTTTCAAGTGCGTTAAAAAGCTTTACTTCTGTATGAACATCCAATGCTGATGTTGACTCATCCAAAATAACAACATTAGGATTTTGCAATACCATACGAGCGATGCTTAGACGTTGTCTTTGTCCACCTGAAAGCTTAATGCCATGCTTGCCTATTTGCGTTTGTAGCCCTTCAGGAAGTTCATCAATAAAACTTTCCAACTGAGCAATTTGTAACGCCTGATGAATGAGCGCTTTATCGGTTCTTTCATCAATCATCAAGTTTTGAGCAATAGAAGCATTGAAAAGTTGTGGATTTTGTAACACTAAAAAGAGATGATCTCTTACCACATCTAAACCAATCTCTTTGACTGAAATTCCATCAAAGAAAATATCACCAGATTCTAAAGGATATAAACCTACAAGTAAGTGTGCCAATGTTGTTTTACCACTTCCACTAGCGCCTATTATAGCGATTTTTGAACCTTTTGGAATTGTCAAATTAATATCTTCAAGAATCTGTTTTGTTCCATCATAGCTAAAATTGACATCTTTGAGTTCAATCGAATTTGTATGTGTGTCTAAGAAAGGATTTTTGATGTGTGATCCTCTCTCTTCTTTTTTTAGACTCAAAATTTCGTTGATACGGCTTAATGCCTTGCTTGCATTGTGATACGTATATTGGATATTGAGTATGTCTTGAATAGGCGGCATCATAACCCACAAATAACCAAAAATAGCAAGCATTGCGCCAATACTAAGATCTGAGTATGCAACCACAAAGATACTTGCTGCGCGAAAGAGCTCAAATCCTGATAAGAATACAAGAAAAGAGAGACGATTAGCGCCATCGCTTTTGTAACCAAAAATAATTGAACTCTCTTTAATGGTTTTAGCGTGCTCATCCACTTTATCAAAAAAAAGTCTCTCTTTATTGGTTGCACGAATTTGCACAAACATATCAAGTGTCTCAGAGAGTGCTTCTTGGAAAAGCTCAAAAGCTTTATTCTGTTCTTTTTTAAGCTTTGCCACCTTTTTAGCCAATTTCGTTGTAAAAAGAATGACGATTGGATTGAGAATTAAGATAAAAAGACCAAGTTGCCAATGAATCATCAATAAAACAGCACCTACCCCTAAAATAGTAAATACTGAGATAATTAAACGACTGACAAAAACACCTAAGAAATTATCGATTGTCTCAACATCGGTTACGAGAAGAGATGCAGCCTTTCCTGAGCCAAAAAACTCAAATTGGTTCATTGCTACATGACTCAAATGTTCTAAGACGTCTTTGCGAATCTTAAAAGCAATATTTTTAGACACGATCGTAAACAGTTTTGTTTGCAAATAGTTTAAAAGAAAAAAGATGACTCTTAGCAAAACAACAATAACTAAAACTACACCAATATAAAGATACGCAGGATTTGAAGCTCCAAATAGAGCATCTACATAGTGTGTCATGACCCCTTGCTTGCCTAAAAGAACTTCATCCACTAGCATAGGCATTAAAAGAGGCACAGGTGTGCTAATAGTCACGGCCAAGAAAGCAATGATATTGGCTAATATCAGCTCTTTTTTGTAGTGTTTTATCTCATCAAAAAGGGTTTTGAAGCTGTAGTGCGTATGCATTTTTTGTATCCATTAAAAAGCAGGCTGTAGAGGCATAAAACCTCTACATTTAAATGTGTTTAGCGTGCGAAGTCAACAGCGCGAAGTTCTCTAATAACGTTGACTTTAATTTCACCTGGATATTGAACTTTGCTTTCAATCTCTTGTGCAATCTCTTTAGCAAGGAGTACTGCTTCATCATCATTGATGAGTTTTGCATTTGCAATAACACGAATCTCACGACCCGCATTGATCGCATAGACTTGCTTAATACCTTGTTTATTTTTTGCAATCTCCTCAATATCTTGAACACGTTTTAAGAAGCTCTCAAGAACTTCTCTTCTAGCACCTGGACGAGCCGCAGAAAGGGTGTCTGCTGCACAAACAGCTGCTGATTCAACAGATGTTGGTTCTTCATGTCCATGGTGTGCAAAAATTGCATTGATAACCACATCGTGCTCTTTATAACGACGACAAATTTCAGCACCTAAGTCAACATGGCTTCCTGCTGTCTCATGTGTTAATGCTTTACCGATATCATGTAAGATACCTGCCCGGCGAGCAAGCAATACATCGCCGCCTGTTTCAGCTGCAATGATACCCGCTAAATGGGCAACTTCAAGTGAGTGACCAAGAGCATTTTGTCCATAACTTGCTCTAAATTTTAAACGACCAATCAATTTTACAAGCTCTGGATGCATTTTAGAAAGACCAAGATCGATGATAATATTTTCACCCTCTTCCATTAAGCTTTGATCAAATTCATCTTTAACTTTTTCATAGATACCTTCAATACGTGCTGGTTGGATTCTACCATCTTGAACTAAAAGCTCAATCACTTTCGTTGCAATGGCACGTCTGTAGAGGTTAAAGCTACTTAAAATAATCGCATTTGGTGTATCATCGATGATAATATCAACACCTAAAAGCATCTCAAGGGTTTTGATATTGCGACCCTCTTTACCAATAATACGACCTTTAAGCTCGTCATCTTTAATATTAACAACGTTGATAAGACGTTCAGCCGCGAACTCACCTGCAAAACGAGTTGTTGCTTGAGCAAGGATATAATTGACACGACGTTTGATATCTTGTTTTGCCTCTTCTTCAAGGCGTCTAACCGTATGTGCAATTTCTGCACGAGATTGTTCTTCTACTTTGGCTAAAACGATCTCTTTTGCTTCATTTTGAGTAAGTCCTGCTGAACGCTCTAAGACCATAAGCGCTTCATTGACTTTTGAGGTGTATTCTTCTTTGAGTTGTTGTCCTTCATCAAACAAAGCGTTTGCGCTTGTTTGCAACACTTGAAGGTCTTCACGATCTTTCGTAATTTTTTTGAGTTCCTCTTTATAGGTACGCTCTTTTTTCTCTAGTTCAAGCATTTTTTCTGAATGCTCTTTTTTAAGCGTAATCGTACGATCTTCGTATTTTCGTTTCGCTTCTAGCTCTGCTTCTTTAACCTTAATATTGCTATTACTAAGAATTAACTCTGCTTCATGCTCAATGGCTTTTGCTTTAGCTCTTGCTTGAGCAACATGTATCTCATAATTTGCAGCTTCCATCTTTTTCGCGATGAAAAATCCTGCAACGCCGCTTGCTAGCGCAGCTCCGCCGACCGCTAATGACTCTAAGACCATTTGTCCCTCTTTTAATAATAGTTTTATAGGGGGTTAAATAAATATCAGCTGCAATATCATGTGCTTCAGATAAAAGGCTTTGTGTCATACAAAACTCCCTTTGAACAAATAATATTGGAGGTTTAGGCTCAAGCGATGCAAAAAAACGATCATACATCCCTTTACCAAAACCAATTCTTTTCAATGCCCCATCAACCCCTATGACGGGCACTACTGCAAAATCAATTTTTGGTTTAACAGCAAAAGAGTTCTTTGGCTCTTCTATGTTAAATGTTTTCTTACTTGAAGGCAATCTCCATTTTACCATCTTGAAACTGACGCCTTCCATAAACGGAACATAGACTTTACATTTTCTTCGCCTGCATGTTGCAATAATGCCTTTTGTATTGGCTTCAATAGGGAGAGAAACATAGAGCAATATGGAACGTGCATGGGCATGTTTCAACAGTTCTAAAATGTGTTTTTCAACGAGTTTATCGCGCTTGTACGCATTGTGTACTGAGCACAATTTCTCTCTTGCATAAGAACGAAATTCCGACTTACTCTCAAACTTAATTTTTTGCATTGTTGTCACTTTAAGGCTTGTTTGAATACAATCATAGCCATTATAATAGACTTCGTACTGTTTTGCAAGAAGTCTTTGCCTCATATGAGGTAGGGTACAGTGTCTTTATAGTTAATAAAAAATATGGAATACAGAGTTCTTGAAGAGCTCTTAATAAAGGATTATAATGAAATTTTGGTTTGCTCTATTTGTCTCTTGTTCTATGCTCATTTTCAGCGGTTGTTCCTCTGAAAAGAAGAAAGTAGATGAAAACTCTTCTAAAGTCAAAGAAGAGATTAAAAACGAAAAAATTGTACTTCAAGACATTTCAGGAAAAGAGATTGCTGTTACACCACTTGAAAAAGGATTTAGTTTTGCAGGATATGAAAACAAAATTGTTTTAGTCAACTTTTTTACGACATGGTGTCCACCGTGTAAAGCCGAAATTCCTCATTTGAACAATCTTCAAGAAAAATACAAAGACAATTTTGTCATCATCAGTGTTCTTTTGGAAGAAAATAAATCTAACGAAGAAATCAACAGTTTTGTAAAATACAACAATATCAATTATATTATCACCAATGGTATTGACAATTTCAAACTTGCTCAGAGCGCAGGTGGTGTTAAAAATATCCCACTTATGTTCTTATACGATAAAAACGGTAAATACTCTACACATTATGTAGGCGCAATTCCAGAAGAGATGATCGATGCTGACATCAAAAAAGTACTCTAATGTTTAGTTTTATTAAAAAAGGTCTCGACAAAACCCTTGGAGCTATCAAGGAAATATTGCCTGAAAAAGTCGAAAAAATTGATAAAACGACCCTAGAAGAAATTCTGATCGAGTCTGATATTCCTTATGAGTTGATTGAAGAGATTCTCTACTATCTTCCACCTGCACGGAATGTTGCACGTGAAGATGTGAGACGTGTTTTAAAAGCCTATTTCAAATACGACACAACGACACAATATCTATCGCAAAAACCTTTTGTTGAACTCGTTATTGGAGTGAATGGAGCAGGTAAAACAACCACCATCGCCAAACTAGCGCACAACTATAAAAAAGAAAATCAAAGCGTACTCTTGGGTGCTGCTGATACCTTTAGAGCAGCCGCCATTGAACAGCTTAAAAGTTGGGCTGAGAAAATTGATGTGGGCATCATCTACACACAGCAAGGGCATGATCCTTCCGCTGTAGCATACGATACTATCAGTTCAGCGGTTGCTAAAAAAATTGATCATGTCATCATCGATACTGCGGGTCGTTTGCATAACCAAGTCAATCTTGCCAATGAGCTTAAAAAGATTGTTCGCATTTGCGATAAAGCGCTTACGGGAGCACCTCACCGTAAAATTCTCATTTTAGATGGTACACAAGGAACA
>Ga0209016_1000945_pt1 | contig 27790 bp, 25 predicted proteins | sample EPASupsiteSAE305_FD_187265 | JGI IMG/M metagenome (GOLD analysis project Ga0209016, IMG submission 187265) | Bioremediated contaminated groundwater microbial communities from EPA Superfund site, New Mexico - SAE3-05 (SPAdes) (version 2) | ecosystem: Environmental > Aquatic > Deep subsurface >...
CGCAATATAGGAGTGCTTCGAGGCCGCCTTCATGGCCCATCCCCGCCCGCCAGGACCTCGGCGAGATGGCGGACCCGGATGGGCAGATTTCTCCGCGCCAGCCGGCCGCGGATCTGCATCAGGCAGCTGACATCGCCGCCCACCACGGTGTCGGCGCCGCTGGTGAGAATATGCTCGATCTTGGCGTCGACCATGGCCAGGCTGATCTCCGGGTAGCCGACGCTGAAGGTGCCACCAAAGCCGCAACAGCTGTCGGACTGGTCCATCTCCACCAGGTCCAGTCCCCGCACCCGACGGAGCAACTGGCGGGGCTGGTCGCGGATCCCCAGGGTCCGCACCAGATGGCAGGAGTCATGGTAGGTGGCCCGGGCCGGGAAGACCGCGCCGAGCTCGGTGACTCCGAGGACATCGACCAGGTATTGGCTGAACTCATAGGTCCGCTGCCCCAGAGCCAGGGCGCGGGCCAACAGGAGCGGATCATCGGCCAGGAGTTCGGGGTAGTGGTGGCGGACCATGGCCACGCAGGAACCGGAGGGGCAGACAATGACCGAAGCCCCGGCAAAGACGGTAAGGAAGTGCCGGGCCGCGGCCGCCGCCTCGCGCCGATAGCCGCTATTGAAGGCCGGCTGCCCGCAGCAGGTCTGGCCTTCGGCATAGGCCAGGGGGATGGCGAGCCGATCAAAAATGCTGACCAGGGCGTCTCCCACCTCGGGAAAGCAGGCATCCACCAGACAGGGAATGAACAGGGAGACAGTGGTCGGTTGGGCCATGGAAGATCCTGGAAGGGTGGACAATAAAGATCGGGGGCCGGCGCCCGGCCAAATTCGAGACCGGGCACGGATCTTTTATACCACCCCTTCCCCTTGGCCAAAAGAAAAACCTTGCCGGCCGCACCCAGGATTCCTGGTCTTCGTCGGTACCATGGATGGCTACTGCCCCAGTGCTTGGCGACCAGGGGCAAACGCTCTGGGCAGTCGCTGATTTTTTGCCGGGGCGAGGCGGTCCTTGCCCGCTTTATCGTTTCTTTGATCATACAAGATCCCGATGTGCCGCAGCTTTCATCGTCCAACCTGTACTCAAAATAAATTTTGTCTAAATTTGACGCACCCTTAGCTATAATCTATAATAAAAAAATATGAAAAGAGGAGGACGGAGATCAGCTTGGCCCGATCCTCTCCAAGGGGTTTTGTTATTGATTGACGACCGGGGGACCCATGACCAAACCGACCGAAGAAGAGCTCGAACAGCTGTTTGCTCTTCTCGAGGAGCAGACTGCTCACCGCCAAGAAACCGACGCTCAGATCGCTGTCCTTTTTCGTCATGCCCCCCTGGGGATTGCCTACCATCGGATGGTCCATGATAGCGCCGGCAAACCGGTCAATTATTTTTGCCTGAAGGCCAACGCCACCTATCGCAAACTGACCGGAGTCGATCCGACCGGCCGCCTGATCACCGAGGCCTATCCCGGCATCGAAGACGACCCCTTTGATTGGATCGGCAGCTTCGGCCGCGTCGTTACCACCGGCAAACCACTTAAATTCAAACGACATTTCCAGACCAACCAGCGCTGGTACGAGGGGGTTGCCTACCGCTACCAACCAGACCACTTCGTCCTCATCTTTTTTGAGATCACCGAGACCAAAAAGGTCGAGGCCTGCCTGCGCGAGAGCAACGCCAACTTCCAACAGCTGGTGGATGCGATGCAGGGATTGCTCTTTGTGGTCGGGGCCAACGACGATCTCCGTTTCGCCAACCAACGGGCCGTCGCCTTCCTCACTAATAATCAACCCATCAACATCATCGGCCGCAACCTCCGTAAAGCCATTCCCTCCGCCCAGACAGAGGCACTGGTGGAGGAATGCGGCCAGGTCCTGGAGATCAATGAGCCCAGGCAGCAGCAGGTCCTGCTGCAGACAGTGGCCGGCAGCCGCTGGTTCGACCGCTCCCTGACACCGATCCGCTACGGGACGCCGCCGCAACCGGCGGTACTGGCGCTCATGGTCGACATCACCGCCCAGATGACCCAGCAGGAATATCTCCGCCAATCCGAGGCCCAATACCGCGCCCTGTTCGAATCCATGCAGGAAGGGGCGATCAATTTCGCCTCACCCGGGGAACTGCTCGGCATGAACCCCGCAGCCCAGCGGATCCTGGGCTATTCTCCGACCGAGTTGCAGCACCATCTCCGTGACGACAGCCTTGAACGCATCTGCTACGATGACGGCCGCCGCTGCACCCAGGACGACAACCCCATTAGCCGTTGTTTTGCCACCGGCCGATCGGAGGCCGGGGTGATCTTTAAATCCTATAATCCCAAAACCGGCCGGGACCTCTGGATTATCGCCAATGTCACCCCCCTGTTCCGGGAGTACAGCGCCGTCCCCTCCCAGGTGATTGCCACCTTCAACGATATCACCGATCGCATCCGTTTACGGGAAACCAACAAGGCGAGGGTCTATCTGCTCGAGAACAGCCACCGATGGACCCTGGCCCAACTCCTCCAGCAGACCATCGCCAAGCTGGGGCAACTCCTCGACAGCCCTATCGGTTTTTACCATTTTGTCGATCAGGACGAGCAACGACTGACCCTAAAGGCCTGGTTGGCGCCCAGCCCGTCGCCCCTCAGCCCGGCCGATAACAGCAGCAGAAATCATCCCCCCATGGTAGGGGCGGCGCCCTGGCTTGATTGCCTCCACCAGCGCCAGACGATCATTGCCAGCGCCCCCGCCCCCCTGGCCGTTGACATGGTCCTGGCCCCAGGGCAGGTCCACCTCACCCGGGCCCTGGCGACCCCGATCTTTCGCGGCCAAAGAATTGTCGCCATCCTCGGAGTCGGCAACAAGAGCCATGGCTACAACGGGGAAGACGCCGCCCAGACTGAGCATTTTGCCGATCTGGCCTGGGAGCTGGTGGAACAGAAGCAGATGGAGGAAGAACGACAGGAGTCGCGGCGAAAACTCAAGGCCCTGATCAGCAACCTGCCGGGCATGGTCTTCAGCGTTGACGACGACCCGGATCGGACCATCCGCTTTGTCAGCGACGGCTGCCAGGCGCTCACCGGCTACTCCGCCCGGGAACTGGTGGCCAGGACCTCCGCTTCGCTGGCCGCCCTCATCCATCCCCAGGACCGGGAACCGGTCAGGGACTCGGTGCGGCGGGCGGTGAGAGCGCATCGATCCTACGAGATCGAATACCGGTTTCTCCACGCCGATGGCCAGGAACGGGCGATCCTCGAACGGGGAGCGGCCACCTTTGACCGCAACTCGGCCCAGCCCCTGGTGGAAGGGTTTGCCATCGATATCACCGCGCAGCGATACGCGGCCCAGCAGATCAAGGCCTCGCACCAGCAGCTGTTGACCATCCTCGACAGCATTGAGGCCCAGGTCTTTGTCGCCGACATGGAGACCCACGAGGTCCTGTTCATGAATAAAAGGACCAAAGAGCTGTTCGGTGAAAATGATGACTACCAACCCTGCTACCGAATTTTTCAAAATGAAAACAGCCCCTGCCCTTTCTGCACCAACGATCGCCTGCTCGACGAGCAGGGCGAACCGGGCCCGGTTTGCCAATGGGAACACCGCAATCCGATCACCGGCCGCTGGTATGTCAACCATGACCGGGCGGTGCGCTGGCTCAACGGCAAGATCGTGCGGATGCAGGTCGCCTTTGACAACACCGAACGCAAGAAAACGGAGATGAAACTGTTCCAGGCGCAAAAAATGGAGGCCATTGGCCTGCTGGCCGGCGGTGTGGCCCATGACTTCAACAATATCCTCTCGGTGATCCTCGGTTACGCCACCATGGCCCTGGAAGAGGTGGGCGACAACGGCCTGCGGGTCAAACGCGACCTGCTCCAGATCCAGAAGGCCGGCCTGCGGGCCAAGGATCTGGTCAAACAGATCCTCGCCTTCTCCCATCATACCGAGGAACGCATTCAGCCGCTGAAGCTGCACCTGATCATCAAGGAAGTCATCAAGATGCTGCGATCTTCCTTTCCCGCCACCATCCACATCAGCGCCCAGATCGCGGTCCTCGAGCTGACGGTCCTGGTCGACCCCACCCGGATGCACCAGGTGCTGATGAATCTCTGCACCAATGCTCTCCATGCCATGAAGGATGGCGGTGCGCTCACCATCGGTCTGCAGCAGGTGGATCTGGACGGCCGGCAAGGGCGGCGGGAGTTACTCGCCCTGCCGACCGGCTCCTATGTACGGCTCAGCGTCAAAGATACCGGCACCGGCATACCGGTGGACCTCCTTGACAAGATTTTCGATCCTTTTTTCACCACCAAGGCTGAAGGAGAAGGCACGGGATTGGGGCTGGCCATGGTCCAGGGGATTGTTGCCGCTTATAAAGGCGCGGTCACCGTCGACAGCCGCATAGGCGAGGGCACCACTTTTGCCCTCTATCTCCCCGAACTTCCCCGGCCCGCACTGAAAATTGAAGGAGAGGGTAAAAAGGCCTTGCCGGCCGGGACCGAAACCATCATGCTCATCGACGATGAACCGGCTGTGGCCATGATCATGCAGCGCCTGCTCAACCATCTCGGTTACACCGCCGAGGCCTTTACCGACAGTGCCAGGGCTGTCGAGGCCTACACCAGGGAGCCGGAGGCCTTTGACCTGGTGATTACCGATTTGACCATGCCCAAATTCACCGGCATGGCCATTGCCCGGGCAATGCTCGCTCTCCGGCCTGGACAGCCGATCATCCTCTGCACCGGCTTTAGCGAGGCGGTCGATGAAGCCAGGGCCAGGGCCGAAGGCATTAAGGCGTTGCTGGCCAAACCGATATCCCGGGAAACCCTGGCCCGAGCGGTGCGGAGGACGCTGGACCTGGGTAAAACACTGGGGCCTCCCGCGTCCTGAGGGTCTGTTGGGTCAGCTGTAAGCTTGCACGTAAAGGCTGAAACTTTAGCAAGATAAACGAGAAACTTAGTGTAGGCTAATTGCTGATTAAAAGCTCCTTCCGCACCTGGGACCGACTCCCTTCCTTTTTGCTCATCGAGTATTTCAGCTCGACCTCTTCGATTAAAAACCTCTCAAATATTTTTCGCACCTCGGGTGTCTCGTTGAGGGTCATCAAGAACCGGCCTTTGACGTTGGCCAACACCCCTGCCAGATCGTAGAAATCCTGCTCCACGAAATTATGCTCGTAGCCGTTGATCTTCCAATATGGAGGGTCGAGGAAAAACAGGGTGTAGTCCCGATCGTAGCGGGGGATCAGGTCGCGGAAGTCGAGACACTCGATCATTACATGAGATAGCCGGATCCAGGCTTCCTCCAGTAACCGCTGCAGGGTGAAGAGATTGAGTCGGGGAATACCCGTGGTTGAAGTTCCGAAGACCCGACCGCGACTACGCCCGCCGAAGCACATCCGCTGGAGATAGATATAGCGAGCGGCCCGCTGGATGTCGGTCAATGTGTCGGGATCGACCTGCATCAGCCGGTTGAATTCGTCCCTGGAGACTAGAGTAAATTTAAACTGGCGATGCAGTTCCTCGGGATGATGCTTGACTGTCCGGTAGAGGGTGATCAGATCGCGGTCGAGATCATTTATCACCTCGGTGCCCCTGGCCTCCTTGGCGAAAAAGACATTGGCCGCGCCGGCGAACACCTCGACATAACACTGGTGCGCCGGGAATTTTGAGATGATGGTTTTAGCGAGGCGGCTCTTGCCGCCAAAATAGGGTATCAATGATGCCACGAAAGGCTCCTTGCGGTAATGCAGGTGATATGCTACTAACCCCGTGCGCTGTCCTCAGCGTGCATCGGGGCTATAGCAGGTGAACCTGCGGACCTCCTTCCGTGTTAGCGCACGGTTAGATGGTTCGGGGAGGGGTGCAACCCTCCCCAGTCCCGTCCTAAGATTATGGGGGAGGGAGTTGAAAAGTAGGCATTTCGGCCATTACCTCTTCTACCGTTGGCAAGGGCCTGGAACCGGCCAGCACCTCCTGCTCAATCTCAAAAGACTTTTTCCAGCAAGCGGCCGCCCAGTCGGCGAGGGGTGTCGCTTCTGGTAGCCGCCCCTCGTATATCCCTAAATTATAGATTGAGTCGTAACGATACTTCTTTGCCTCCTCGTTGAGCATCGTTTGGATGGCCACACCGCACTCTTCTTGTCTTTGGATGCCGAGACGGATTTGCTGATCAGTCTGCCAAGATTGATACTTCTCTTGATCGATAACCACCCACTCCCCGCCTATCCACCCCCATGCCCCACCTACGAAGTCTGGATTATCTGGCACTATCTCGACATGGTGCGTGTCGGGCATGATATCTAAGGCCCGGAGAGCACCGGTGAGTCCCCTTTCGGTGACATTAAGCCTGCAGTCGGCTGGGCGGAGGAAAGCGACCCGGCCCGTGGCGGTTTCAATAACTGCTTTCATCATAATGCGTTCCCTAACACTAACAGTTTGTTTGAGGCCAGGGCGACACCGCAAATCCTTGACCCTGCTTGCCCGAGGTCTCCATAATCGTCGATGTAATAGGTCATGCCGGTTGTCAGGCCCGACAATGCGGAGCAGATGCCGCCCCTGATCGTCACGAGGCCCTGGGCTCCGTTGGCTATCGCGGCGTTTGCAATGCCGATCCATTTGTCGGCGTTGGTGACAATTTCGCCGGTGTCGACCACTCTGGTCATGCCATAAAAAGAGTTTCCCCCATCCTGATAGGCGATAACTGCCCTGTCCGTATAGCCGCTATACCCGCAGGTAGGGTATTGGGTTTGCGATGAGTTGAAGTAAACCAAGTCTCCAATTACCAAGGTTGAGCCGGAAACGTAGCACAAGGCGGCTATTCCGTATTGTGCTACGTCTTTTCCGCATATCAGAACTTTTCCCTTCCCGGCGTCCCAGCAGGCGCTAAAGGCCCCATAGTAAAACGTAGATGATACCGACACGCTGCCAAGCATCGACACCACTCTTGCCGCCGTCGATGCCAGGTACCAGGTGGTCGAATTCGTCGCACAAAGGATAAACCTGTCATTGGTCTGGTCGTAAGCAAGAGTGTCGAAATAAGCAGCTGACGCGACTATCTGCACACCTGTGCCGACATACATGCTTGCACCGTTTGCCTCAACAACCCAGGCCTTGGCTTTGTATCCGTTATCATAAGTGGTTAGCAAAAGATACGGAGTGCCTGCCTTCTCCTGCAACCCACAGACAAACGGGGCAGTTAAGCTTACCGCAATGTTTATAGCGGTGTTCCAAGTTACTGTCTCCCCGCTGATCGTTGCTGACCTAATTGAAATCACGGTACTGCCAACGCAGTACCCAAATATGATTTTGTTCTGGTGTTGGTTGTAGACCATCGCCATGCCATAAGTCGACGGGACAGAAGCGGTCCCGCCGGCCACCGCAGTTCCCAGCGATAAAGAAGTCCCGGTTATTGTGCCGATAACGAGATACATACTAGAGGAGATGAATCCGATTACCAGCTTGCCCTCACCTTCATGCCACGCCATTCTGGCGGAGTCAGAGTATGGAAAAGGAACAGGCGTACCCATGGTGACAGTGCCTGCCACCGGGTCAACGGTTCCGACCGCGACATAGTCTGAGTACATCACGACGATCTTGTCGGTGCCCGGAATAGGAAGCACCTTGTCGTAGTAAAGCACCGATGAGGCGACTTGCACCTGCTCACTGCCCATCGCTCCGGCATTTGTCGTCGATCCTACCGTGCTGATTGTCTCATCACTATTCAGCACTACCACGTCACCGACAGCGATGGCCCCACTGGCCGTGAAAGTCGCCTTCCCTGAAACCATTTCGGCGCGCACAAAGGCAGTGGTGGCTATCTGAATGTTGTTGGTCCCCTCTGCCGGCGTCGGTGCCGTGGGGCCGCCGATGAACGCCGGGGAGGCAAGAGAGGCTTTTGCGGCCAGAGCGTTGGTGATATTAGTGGCGAAGTTTGTGTCATCGCCCAGAGCAGCGGCCAGCTCGTCAAGCGTGTCAAGAGCAGCCGGCGATGACGCGACTAAGTTCGCTACTGCCGTGGAGACGAAAGCGGTGGTGGCGATCTGAGTAGTGTTTGTGCCCGCAGCAGCAGTTGGCGAGGTCGGGGTGCCCGTAAGCTCCGGGCTGACAAGAGAAGGAGCGGTAGCAAACACAAGCGGGCCGCTTCCGGTTTCGTCGGTGATGGCGGCGGCCAGTTGGGCTGAGGTGGCGAGTAGGGTGTTGTTGGACAGGTCGATGGTCTTGTCGGTCAGGGTTTGGTTGCCGCCCGGAGTGACAAATTGGGCAGGGTCAACCGCCGCGGTCATGCTGATGCTCCACTCGGCATAAGTTCCCGTGCCGACAGCACTGTACACAGCCACCACCAGCGCCCCGGTGGCAACATTGTAGCTGGTCACGGTTCCAAGCATACGCATGGTCGGGACCGTGGTGTAGGCAACTACGAGATCCATGCCTGGGGTGTAGCCGAGATTTGGCTCGACCATCAGCGATTGTTCCCCCTCCTCGAGGGATAGCGATGAGGTGCTTGAGCCGCGCATCCCAAGCGCGAAGGCAGACCCGGTCTCGTTGAGCGCTTGGGTCCAGGGGTTGAGATTGCCGACCAATTTCTCCATCTTGGGATTGAAGTTGTCAGGGTCAAGCACGGAGGGGATATCTTCAAAAAGCGGAATCGGCATTACATTTCCTCTGTCTCCAGGTCGATCTCGACATGGTTGTTGGTTTTGTTCCCAAAAGCGAACTTGGTCCACACTCCAAAGATTTGCAGGGTGTCGAACCAGTCCAGGGCGGGGTCGTCGAGCCCTGTCCACAGGGCCACCTTACCTTCGAGCTCCATTTTTGCGGCATTCACCTTGTTGAGCAGGTAACTCGGCAACCTGAGCTTTAATTTCGCCAACGGCAGAGAGCGCTTTACCACGATCTCTTTGTTGCCGTAATTGTCGTAGGTGTAGTCCGTGAACCCTCTGGTGTCCGCGACCACCGGGCCGATCACGGAACCGATAAAAATATAGGTCCCGAACACCATCGACCCGCACTTGACGTTGCCGGTGCTACTGGAGAGAGTCACAGTGACGATGATGTCAGAATACGGAGGGAGATCGAATATCACATGGCTTGCCCGGGTGGAAAACGGCTCGAAGGCGAACTCATAGTAATTGTTGACCTGGCGAGTGTTCAGGTCGAAAACCCCCGTTTTGGACCGTGAGTGGCCATTTGGATAGACCGCCCCGCCACCAGTGACCGACGTGGCGCTGATCTCCAGACTATTGCCTCGCATCCCGCCGATGCCGATGGTGTTTGCCCGCTGCCGCAAGGCCACCCGCACAGTCAATGGCCCTTCCGTGACGGTTTGGGTGGTTCTGGATAGGTCAAACATGGCCCACTTGTTGGTAGTGGCCACATTGATCCACCATGCCGTTTTTCTCTCAGGCCATACCGGCAGGGGGTGCCCGGTATTGTCCGCCGCGAGAGACTCGAAACACCACCGATCGTGCGAGCAGGTGGCACCCAGAGGATAGGTGGCTAGTGAGCTGTATGGCGTCTCTGTTGGCCCGAGTACTCGCCACCAAAGGGGCGACACTCCAGGGGGGTTTCCTTGATTATCTGGCTCCAGTGACTCGTAGATCTTATAATCACCGGCTACCTTGCGGATCGCGCCAAGCGGGTAGGTCTCGCCCGAATCCCATTCGGGGGGGGTATGAATTTCAGGCGCAGAGCTGCTGAGCACCATCATGGGGGTGATTTCGAGGGGCAGGGTCGCTCTCATGCGGCTGCCTCTGTCCGCACAGCCCTGCCGCCCCTGGTGACCTTAACCAACACGTCCTCGGTTGATTCGGCCGTTTTTCGCAGCTTCTCAAGTTCTGTCCTCATTCCTCGCAGTAATGCATTGGTTTCGGCCCGCTCGGAGCGCTCCAAGTCCACAAAAGGCTTAGGCGTAATGGTCTCTCCGGCGTGTGCGTAGATTGGACCGTCATGGAGCATATAGTTGGTCCCGGTGGCGTAGCCTCTGAGCCGCATGGTGGCAATATCAGCTCCGATCGCGCCGTTGCGAATCGCCGAAAACAGGGTCGAGCCGGAAAATCCGGAGTCCATCCAGTACTGCTCTCCCGCCTGGTCTGCATCGCGACCGAATAGGACCTGGTAAATGGCATCAATGGCTGAGGGTGTCGCGGCTGCAGGAACCGCAGCATTGCCGCCTAAACTTATGTCGTTGACCACGGTGGTGAGGCTGGCAAGGGCTGCACCGGTCAGGCCAAGCTGGCCGGCCAGTGATCCGGCTACCTCCTGCACGGTGTTGAACGACACTCCGAGGTTCGATGCGGCATCTTCGTTGCCCATTAGGGTGGCAGCAAGCAGTGAGGATGCCGCTGTCGACCCGCCAAGTGACCTGACCAACAGGGTCGCCGCGGTATCCGCTCCGACAAAGGATGCCTCGACCGACTCGGCGGCTCCGCCTGCGCCGACGAACTGATCGGCCAATCTGTCCGCATCGATCCCAGAGAACGCATCACCTAGCGTCACCGCGATAATGCCAGTGTCCCCGAAAATATCGGCTAGGCCTAGCGATTCGAGCGTGGTTGACGCCATCCCCTCCCGGAGAGATTCGACCTGATCCCTTGTGATGCCAAGCATTCCGGATAGCACCCCCACCTGGTCGCCAGCGGATCCGAAAAGAGCATCCAAAGTGGCAAGGGAGTCGACCGGCGAATTGAGACCGTCAAGCAACGCCTGGGCGGCGTCGGTAGTCAAGCCGAACTGAGTAGTCAAAATGAAGGTGTCGCTGGTCAATCCGGTCAGCCTGAGTTTGAAGATGTCGGCCTCGGCACCGGTGAGCCCAAGTGTGGCGGCGAGGGCCGTGGCCGATGTGCCCGGCAGTCCCAGCAGCACCGCCAAAACACCGGCTGACCGGGCCGGATCACTGAGGCCCAAGGCCAGGGCCTCTGCTGCCGTGCCGGTCAGGCCGAGGGCTGCGGCGATCGCTGCGGCTGCGCCATCCGTGGTATTCACAGAGCCGACAATGGAGGTTAAAAAATCGTCTGTGGCCACCTCAAACGCGTCGAGATTGGCGATTAATTGCTCGATCTCGGTGGAGGTATCAAACGTGAGACCCTTGGTCAACTCCAGCGCCACCTGGTATTCGGCCTGGGCTTGGGTATTGGCGGCCACGGCCTCGTTGTACGCCGTGGTGAGACCAGTGACCGAATCAGCGGCGATCACCAGGGTCCGGTCGGTATTGGCACCGGCCTCAAGGGCCAGCTGCAGATACTCGGCAACCTTGGCATTGGCTGCGTCCAGGGCGGCCTGAGCCTGCTCCATGGGACTGGCTATGGAGGTCGCGGCCTCATCGGCCCCGGGAGTGATGGCCGAGCGCACCATGAGTAATTGCTGGCGAACAAAGGCCTCGGCCCTGGCATATTCCACCGCGCTGGTGCTGGTCTGCTCCGCTCGGTTGAGCACGGCCTGGGCTTGGGTAAGGAGCTTGGTCTGGGCATCGGCGTCGCCGGCGGCGGCAGCCGAAGAGGTAACCATCAGCTGGTCTTTGAGGTTGGCCAAACTGGCGGTGCTTGACGTGGACGGGTCGATGATTGCGAGGAAATCGTCAATGGTTGCGGCAAAGGCCCGGAGGTTGTCGGCGGCCTCCTTGATCAGGGCGTTGACCTCTTCTTGGGCGGCCAGTTGCTCGTCCTGGGCGGCCCACAGGCCGGCGCTGATATTGTCCCGGGCCGTGGCCACGACGGCCTCGGCGGCGCTGGCACGGTCGGCAAACGCCTGCACCTGGTCGGCGATGGTTTTCAGGATGCCGGTGACCTTCTCGCCGGCGGTGGCCAGTTCGGCGCGGGCGAGATCCCTTTGCTGCTCGACCACCTTTTTCAAGGCGATTGCCCTGGCCTCCTCCAGCTGGGTGTATTTTGCCATATCCACACCGGCGGTCTTCAGGGCCTCGGAGTAGCCATCAAACTGGAGGTTGATGGACCGGATAGCCAGCTCGTATTCGCTCAACCCGTTGGTGTCGATGATCTCCTGGATAGGCTCCATGGCCTGCCCGATCTGGGCGATGATGTCCGAGACGCTGGAGATGGCAGCGGTCCCTGCCTCGATGTCGCCGCCTTTGATCTGGAGCGCAGCGGCGGAGAATGCCTCTTCTATGTTCGCCTGCACCTGGTCCGTGAGCATTGCCCACGCGGCGGTGTCCTCCAGCAGGCCGCCGGCCCCCTTCAGGGAGACAAAATCACCAAGGGCGTGGGAATAGACCTCGCTCACTTTTGCGTCGAGCCCTTTGGCATAAGCCTCGGCAATCTGCTTCAGCGCGGTTTCAGCGTCCTTGGCTTTCCACTCGCCTTCCGAGGCTTTGGCCAGGATAGCGGTCATATCAGTAGACGCCAACTCGGCCATCATCTGATCCCGCATCTCTGCCGGAAGCGTCGCCGTAAACTCTTTCAGCGTCTCGTCGAATGAGTCCTGGATCGTGGCCACGGTCGAACTATAGGCCGACAGGATGGGGTGATACCACTGGGCGGTCTCGTTGAAGTTAGGGTCGTAGACATGAGCCTCGGGGACAAACCCTTTGCCTGCGGTGTAATGGGAGTTCTCGGCGGCTACCGACTGCGGGACGCCAAAATCGTCTTCTTTCTCCTTAAACATCGACCCCATGATGCTGGAGCCGGCGATTGCCCCGAGAGCCGCGCCTATAACCCCTCCTACAGCGGTTCCAACGCCTGGCCAGATATACGTCCCAATCGCCGCCCCAGCCTTCATCCCCCCCCATGCCCCAACACCTGCCCCGACACCCTTGGCGGCGGCCTTCGCGAAGTCCTCGCCGCTGAGTAACCCAGACACAAACGTCAGTATCCCTGCAGACCAGCCGGCAAACGCCGACGTGGACATGTCAGAGATCGATTCGGCCAGGGTGGTGGCCCCGACATTGTCGGCGAATATCGCCGCGTTCTGCACCGCCAGCTCCTGCCCGGCGACACTGGTGAGGGCCGATGTATTGTAGGCGTACCCCGACAAGGAGCTGCCCGTGACTGCGCTCCCGAGCAATGATGTCCCCGTCGACGTAAGATTGTTGATCGTTCCCACATCCGTACCGGCAGCCTGGGCGATCCCCGCGTTTGACACTCCCATGGCGCTACCGACTGCGGCGATCATGGGGATAATAATGGGTTTGGCAATTGCCATCGTGGCCAGCTGCGCCAACATCTTGACAAACATGGCCTTGATGCTGCCGACCAGCTGCTGCATGGTGTTGGCGCCGCCAGAGAAGATATCCTCGAACATGCTGGCGAATCCGCTCTGGATGTTCTTGGCCACGTCCTCAAACATCTTTGACATTTCAGATGTTTTTTCGTTCACCGCTCCAATGTCGCGCTGGAGCTGGACGCCGAAGGCTTGGTGGTATTGATCAGCCACATCTCTGGTTATGTCGCCGGACGCGACCAGCAGCTCGATACGTTTCTCGATCAGTGCGTTTGCCCGCTGAAGATCATCGATTTCTTTTCCCGCAGCGCTCATGTTGACCTGGGCAACCTTCACATCCCAGTCTGCCAATGATTCCCGGGCCGCTTTTAACTCCCTTGTTTTCTCTGCGTTGACAGACAAGGTGGACGCGAGGTTTTCGAGCGCTGTTTTGTACTGTTCAGCCGTGAGCGCCGGGGCCATCTTGTTGAGGATGTCCAGCTGCTTGTTGTATTCGCGTTGCTCGGCCTCCAGGGGCAGGAGCTTGTCGAGGACGGCTTGATGCTCTTGGGCCAGTTTTTTAGCGGCCGACTCGGCTTTATTGGACGCCGTTTCTGCCCGTTTGCTTTCCTGCTCATCCAGATCGGCCACCTTGGCCCGATACGCCAGTTCCACCTTAGCCCGCTCGGCATCGTTCCTGGCGCCCTTGAGCATCTCCTCTCTTTCCCGGGCCAGCGCCTCGCGGCGGGTCTCGGTGTAGGCGATGGTCTTTTCGTGGGCCTCCTCGGTGGCCTTCATGGTGCTTTCGGACTGGGTTTTCACGCCGAGGAGGTGGAAGGCCAACTCCTTGTTCCCTTCCGCTGCCATCCTGGTGGCAGTCACCACCGTATTCATACTTTTCCCGACCGCTTCGCCGGTGACGTATGCCGAGGACGTCAGGTCCTTGATCCCATCTTTGAGCGTGGCGATTTGCTCGCCGTAGATGCGCAAACTCTCGGCCTTGACACCTGGCAGCATGCTTTCGTTCGACGTGACAACCGCGATTTTAGCCTCTATCTCGGCAATCTCTTTTTTGATTTTCCCCGACGCCGTAACGACAGCGGCCATCTTGTTGATGCTTGCTCCAGCGGCTTCAGCCATCATCTCGGCGCCGCCCTGGGAAATAATGGCCCCGTTGGCCATTTCCTTAAAAAAACCGATAATCCCCGCACGATTCCGGTCAATACTGTCCGCAATCCCATCAATCGAGCTGGCAATTCCGGCCGTCGCACCAGACGCCTTGTTAGCGTCTGCCACAAGCGCGCTGAGGGCGTTGTAAAGCTTCTCGCTGGCTGTGCCGACAGTCACCGGCATGCGTTCAAATTCGCTATTCACCCCGGCCGCCCCGGCCATGATGGCATTGCGCAACACATCACCGGTGATCTCCCCGGCCTCGGCCATGGCGCGCAGTTCGCCGCGACTCTTGCCCGTGTAGGCCGTGAGCATGTCAATGACCCGCCCGCCGGACTCCATCACCGAGTTGAACTCATCACCACGCAGTACGCCCGAAGCAAAACCCTGGGACAACTGCACCATTGCGGCCGACTGCTCCTGGGTGTTTGCCCCGGAGATCACAAAGGCCTTATTCAGGGCCTCGGTGATCGTCAAAAGCTCAGACTGAGCGATATTCTGTCCCTTGGTAGCCTGGGCGAATCGGCTGTAGACGTCGGCGGTGGCGATGTATTCGGTTCGGGACCTTTGGGCGATGTCGTAGAGGGCCGTCTGCACCGATGCCAGCTCGGCAGACGAGCCGGTGACCAGCTTCAGGCGGCCTTCGATGCGGGTGTAGGCGTCGGCCAATTCGATGAGCTTGTCCAGGGCCATGACTGAGGCGAGGGAGACGAGGGTAGACTTCATCAGCGACGTCGCCGCGCTCGCCTTCGTAATCCCTCCCTCGGCCTTCATTGATGCTTGGTGCACGGACCCCAAACCACGCGACGCCTCGGCGCCCGCGACCGCCGCATCCTTGCCAAATTGACGGATCTTCACAGACCCTTTATCGTCGACTTCAATGGCAATTTTCAGCGTGGATGAATTCATGATTTAACCGTGCATTAAAGGGCAGTTTTTTGGGGGTTCAAGGGCCTGCTTGATCCAGCCCAGGTCCATCCATTCCTCGGCCGAGAGTTCGTCGTTGTCGATCACATAGCCCCCGGCCTGTAAGGACCGGAGGCGTAACAGCTTGTGGGTGTAGGGGTTGAGGTCGCTCGATCGTTTCTTGGGGCAGTTTTCACAGGCCCATTCAAGCGCCGTTTCGTCGCCGTCGTCCCCCACGTTTTCGGCCCGGCACTTTGATTCCTCGTCCGGCGTGCACAGACCCCGCTTGAGGGCTTCGAGGTCTGCTTTTATTCCCCCGACAGATCCTCTTCCGGTTCGCTGCCGGCACCGGCATCAGGCTCGTCATCGTCATCCTGGGTGACCAGGGAGGGCGAGCCATCAAAGACCTGCCCGGCCAGCGCCATCACCAGATCTCCGCAATCCTTTTCAATCTCCTCCCTCCAGCCGGAGAAATAATTCGGGCTGGAGGGATCGCTGGACATGGGCACCTGATCCTTGCCCTGCATCCGCACAAAGTCGCCATCCCGGACACCAGTGAGGATTTTAAGGCCGAATCTCATCCGGGCCTCGGCGTGGTGCATGGTTACCTTCTTGCCTTTGCGCTGCACGGCCGCGTTCACGTAGCCTTGGCGCTCAGTGGTGGTCGGCATCCGAAAGTAAAGGCCGAGCTCGCTCCCCGAGATGGGGTCATCAAAAATCAGTTCGTTTTGTGCTGCTCCGACAATTCTAGGCATTGAGTTCTCCGTTTTGCTTGGTGGATTTTTTTAAAGGGTGCCGCCGTCCACCCTGCCCACCAAGCGGGAGGACAGAGCTTCGGGCGGCATTGGTTTCAGGGTCAGACCGCGTAGGCGCTGACCAGGTTCTTGACCCGGGCGATAACCGAACCATAGGTGCCGTCCTGCAGCACCTGCAGGTCGCCGGCCTCGGCGATCCGCTTGCCATCGGTGGATATCGGGGCACTCAGCAGCCCCAGGCGCGGAAAAATCAGCTCCAGGGTGTAGTTGTGGCCGGTGTCGAACTCGACCCCCTCGCAGATGATATGCAGCCCGAAATACTCATTCGTGGCCATGTACTGCTGCAGGAGCATGTTGCGCATCTCGCGGCTCAGCTTGATGGTCTGGCTGCGGCCATCGCGGAAACATTTGCCCGCATAGGCCCCGCCGGCGCAGAGCGTAAACTCCACCTGTAGGTTATTGGACAGCGAGTATTCACAGCTCTTGATCTCGCTACCGATGGCCTTGCCGCCGACAAATTCAGTCCCGGTCCAGGTGCCTCCCAGGTGTAGACAGGCTTGCCCCATCTTCAGCATGGTTTCGATAATCCGAGGGGGGAAGGTTGCCCAGGCCGGCTCGGTGGGGGTGTACAACACCTTGTAGGTGGTCGACACCCCGGTTCCGGCCAGTGAGGCGATGGTCAGCACCGCCGGGTTGGCGCCGGAGACCGCTGAGACCGTGGCGAACTTGACCCCGCCGCCCACAGTGGCCCGGACGATCTGGACCGAGTCCAGTCGCTCGGCGGCCGTTGCCCCCTGCACCGCACCGGCCAGGGTCAGGCTGGTGACATTATCAAGCGCGGTGACCTCCTCCTCAATCACGGTATCGGCAAAGAGACCGGTGGCCTTGATCGAGGCAGACCCCTTGATCCAATCACCCTTGGCGATGGTCAGGCTCAGGCTGTCGATGAAGCAGCTGGCCAGGCGTCGCTTGTTGATGGTCTGGCCGATCCGCTGCGCTGCCGTGAAGCTCGGGTTGGACCGGTCCATGTCCACATCGCCGCTGATCGGGGTGATGGTGTGCAGGTATCCAGATCCGGCGGCGGTGGTGACGACGTTGCCCAGGCCGAAGGCCAACATAAAGGCCGCCTGGTGCGGCTGCAATTTATTGAAGGTAAAATTGCCGGAGGCGGTTGCGCCGTTGTCATAGATGAGATCGGCCTCTTCCCGGCCGTTGGCCTCATCGGCGTTATTCTCCCGGCGCACGTCGAGGTTGAGATAATCGCCAACGTCGATCAGCAGGGTGGTGTCCAGGGTCTGCGGGGTGTTGATTGCGGTCTCTTTCGCGTTTGCGGAGACAGCGGTCAGGTTGAGCCCGGCTCGCGAATTAGGCATCGGTCATCTCCTTATCTTTTTTCTGGCCCTTGGTCCGGGCCGATTCCGTCGGTTGCGGCTCGCTGTCGTTTACGGCAGCAGCAGCGGTCTCCTCCTGGCGCATCTTTTCGATGATCACCTCGCCGCTGTGCTCGAACCGATGATTCAGCCCGTCAGGGATCTCCTGGTACCCAATGCCGTGGGAAAAACTCCTGCCCACCATCGGCCCGTCCACCATTTCAAAGGGTGGTTGATTCTTTTTCAATTGCCACATAAACCCCTCCAGGTAACTCATCTCTGCACGGTGTAGATCATGGTCCGCACCAGCTTGACGATCCATTGTGTGTTTTCCGCCTGATACAATTCAGTCGGCCGATCCATGCCGATTTTCACCCCCTGGATACCCGTGAATCCTTGATCCCAAAAGGTCGACAGGAGTGCGCTTGCCTCATCGAGCAAAGGGAAAACACCCTCATTGCCGACGATTGCGGTCCCGCCATCGACAGTCATGCGGGCAAACCCCACCAAGTCAACGGTTGCCGTCAGCTCGATGATCCCACAGGTCAGCTCCATCCGGGTGATGCCAGCATCCTTGATGCCGATACACGGCTGCCGGGTACCGGTGGGCATCCAGTTCTCATGGGGAGTGATATAACAGTCGCTTGGCCGATTGAATCGGGCCATCCGCCGAAGCACTGCTTGCACCTCCGGCAGTAAAAGGTTCACAGGCCCCTCATCTTATCGCGGCCAAAAAGGCGCCCTGGCCCCGAGAACACCGCCGCTTCAGAGCCTGCCTGTTGCGGCGATGTGCCCAGGGTTTGACTGCCACTGCTCAACCTTACCAACGTCTTGACCGCCCCCTGGTAGCGCTCCTTGCGGACCTCGGGAACCCCGGAGGCATCGCCGACGACTCCGTACAAATTCCAGATGGCGATATCCACAGCCAGTGTCGTCAATAACGGCTGGGGGGCGACCAACGGCAAGGGGTAGCGGGCGGCCAGGTAGCTGTCGATTTCCACATCCGCCGCCTCAAGTGCAGCATTGATTTTGTCATCCTGGACAGCACCGGTGCCGCCCTCGTCGGTCAAAAGGACCAACTCGCTTTGGCTGATCCGGTTATCAATATCGCCCCTGGTCGCATATCCCATGGTTACTCAGCCCCTACCAAGTCTTGGCGGCGAGACTCGATAGCCGCCAGCACTGTTGGCCTGGTCTCTCCCAATAGCATTGCATCCAGCAAGTCAACGCTCTCCGCCGCACCCGCCCTGGCGATCGCCTCGGCAGCGCTGATCTTTTCCTTGCTGCCGCCGCCACCGGGTTTGTCCGGAACAATGGTTACCACCAACATTTGCTCCTGCTGCAGAGTGCTCAGCTCATCGGCAGAGAATCGATCAGCAGGATAATTGGTGGTCGCCATGGCGTGAGCCAAACCGCACCGCCGGAACCCATCTCTCTTGCTCGTAATTTCGACCATGTCACGTCCTCTCGTTAGATTACGCCCAAGCCGGCAGGTTATGCCAGCCAGGGCACCTTAAGCAGGTCAACCGCCTTGTAATTGGTGTTGCTCGCTCCAGCGGCGAGGAATTGGGCCTCGATCACCTTCTTGGCGGCGCTGTAATTGGACGGGCCAACAACCAACAGGTTGGGAGTGATCCCCAGGGGCTCCCCGAGATCTTTCTTGAATGCGCCCATGGCGTCGTAACAGGTCTCGAAGTTGCCGGCATCGAGTGTGGCCTTGGAGCCATACGCCATCTGCCAGAATCCGAAACCGACGTTGCATCGCGAATCCACACCGTAGAGGAACTTTTTGCTCATGAAGACGTTCTCGTCGGTTTCCCGGTTCAGCATGACGAAGTTGGGCTTTTTTCGGTCTTGGAAGATTATCGGCTTCAGCGGCCGCCGCGTGTCCAGCAGGAACCAAGGGTTTCCTGACCCTGACTGATAGTTGCTCACAGATGTCGCTATCCCGGCCGAATCAAGCACCGGATGATCAGTGTCGAAGAAATACTGACCGTCAAAACAGAGCGAGGCAAACCCGTCGGCCAGCAGGGCGAAAACAAGCTTGTCCGGATGAATGCGGGCCTCATAGCCCAGCGACTCCATCATCGGAGAGAATATGCCGTACTGGTCGTCTTCAAACCGGTCGCGGTCCACGCCCACGGTCAACTCGAAGCTCTTGTTGCGGATCGAGTAGTCATGCATGCTCAAATTATTTATCTGGCGATCGCCTACCCACTCCCGCATGCCAGGAATCTGACCAATCCAGCCGTAATCCTCGATAAGGGTTGTCGACGGCACCGTGGTGGCGACCTGGGCATACATCGGCTGGATGGAGTCAAAGCCGCGCTGAAAGACCGCCTTGAACCCTCTGGTGGCGCTGGCGATATTGCCGCTGTTAATGATCATTTTATACTCTCCTTAAAAGAATGGTTTGCGCTCAGCGCATGTCGACCCAAACGCCGCTGCTGTCGACGTCAAATACTTTCCCGGCCACCGATCTGGAATTGGTATCGGAGGTTTTAGCTACGGTCTGGTCGTCAACGATGTAGCAGTCGTTGCCGATGTCGGCGGTGGTGATGGCATCGGTGCTGGAGGAATTTCCCCAGCGGAAGATACCTTTTTCGATTTCAACGTCGACCGCACCTGCCGTTGACCCGTTGGAGACCTGGGCGGCAAATCGACCGACCCCTCGCAGGGTGGTGGCCACCGCGCCGGGAGTAGCCCGGCCATTACCGTCCCGCGCAGCTAATCCACCGGCGAAGCAGGTTACCGACGCGGCCACTGCCAGCTTGACCTTCTGGCCGCTCCGCTCCTTGGTGTCTCTGTCCTTTGTCAATGCACTCATCCTGTTTCTCCTTGGAGGATGTCCTGGTTACGCGCTGGCTTTGAGATATTCTTCTTCCGTGACCCCAAGCCGTTCGCAGATCGTCCTTTCGTCTGCATTCAGCGCCTTGTCTGACTTTGGCGTTTTTTTGCCCTCGAGCCCAGACGGTTCGCCGATTACCGGAGCCGCCTTGCAAAAGTCGCCGAACCGTTCCAGACCGCCTTCCTGGCGGCATTGAGCGCGGTGATAGTCAGCAGTTGCCGGAGTGATCTTCCCTTCCTCGAGGGCGGCATTGATGGCCGTTTCGATTTCACCGGCAAGTTTTTCCTCGCGGATAGCGGCCAATTGCTGTTCGGAGTTGGTGGCCTTGGCCAGCGCCGCATCGTAATCGCCGCGTGGCACGAACTTTTCCAGGCTCGGGGCGTGGGCATGATTCAGGGCCACTGCCAGATCGGCCTTCAGGCCGTCAATCTTGGCCAACGCCTGTTCCTGGGTGGAGTTTTCGGGCAGCGACAAGGCCGCCAGCATTGCTTTGTGCATAGGGTTCTCCTTGGGATACTGGATCCCGATGTTATGATTGAGGGCCTGCAGGTGCAGATTCGGCTGGTTGGTCAGCCCGACCGAAGTCAGACCAGAGATCTCGCCACTGCCTTTTTTGTACAAAATGACCGGGCTCAGGTAGCGATACTGCTTAGAGGCTATCAGATCCCTGCCGGTAGGGAGCCATTCGACACGGCCCCAGATGGCGCCGTGGATATTATGCAGGGACTTTATCCAGCCGGCGGCTGGGGCCGGATCGCCGGCGGGAGCCTTGAGTTCGGTGGCATGCTCGATATCCACCGGCAGATCCATACCCGCAGCTGTAAAGGTCTCAAGCACCGAATCGGGCGCAGAGTTGACCCATGACCGGCCGTCTCTGCCGACGATATCACCAGCCGGGATCAGCTCCACCATGCTCGGCACATCGCCCTGGGGATTGCCGGGGATTTCGAGGCTGTTCAGCGCGGTTACCAGTTTCATAATTTCCCTTCCATTATCCAGTTGGACAGCAGTTCATTGATATCGCCCAGATCTTCCTGCTGCAGCAGCATGAACGGTCGAGCCGGGATGTTGCCCCATGGCAGTTTAACGTTGCGGGTGTGACCTTTTACTGTGGCGGCCACCGGGAACTTGAGCTCTTTGCCAAAGGCTTCCTTGACGATCCGCTGGTGAGCATCAACTTTGACTGCAAACGAGCCGAAGCTGCCTTTCTTGGCGCCGAAGTGATGCACGGCTGCGTAGACCACATTGGTGCCGACGTAGACCGTGTCGCCGTCCACCTGCTTGCCAATGGAGTTTTTTAGCTTGCCAGTGTCCAACAACGGCTGGCCGTCGCGACGTTTGGGAGCCGGCCATTTGTTGGGTCGCCCTCCAACCTCGAAGTTAGTCCGGACCGATTCCCGGGCGAGGACACCAATGGCCTCCATCGCTTTTTTCCGGTTTTGGATCCGGTTGCTGATTTCTCCCACTTTTTCCTGCAACTCGGCGTCATCAATTTTGTAAGTCAGCCCGCTCACAAGGAACCCCGTTTAAACTATCTTTAGTCTTTCCTGTATTCGACCCGACCCTATCGGCCCGGCCTTCGGGACGGGTGGTCTCCAAGATCGACTACAGACCGTTTTTGAAGCTTTCTTGCTTTCTCCCAGAGCAGAGGCTATATTCTCCTTGGGACGTGACAGTCAGGGGGGCCACCCTGCGAGCGGAGGCTGTCACGTGTCGGATCGTGCGCCGATCCGATCATCGCCCCTTTGCCGGGTACAATAAAAGCCCCCGCCGCTGCCTCTCGACATAGTCGAGATCAAACGCCCCATGGCTCAAGGGCATGTACGCCGTCACCCCTTGCAACACACCGCCCGCCACTTCGAACACCATCAGCCCGCCAACCCGCTCCTTGTCTTCGGTTTTCCAGAGACAGACATACCGTCTTGACAGCCTGACCTTGCCCGAGCCGTCTTTTTGCGGCGTCAACCAGATCTCAAAGGGCTGCTCGATGGCCACCTTGATCAGGGGAATCATGGCACCGTGTCCCGGCTTGCTAAACTTCCACTGCACCAGCCCTTCGCCTTCCTTGACGACTTGAAAGGGTCGCAACGAGAGGATGACCGGCTCGCCGATCGCGTCGCTGACCACCAATTCCTCGCCATACCGGCTGACAAACTCCCGTGCGTACTCGGCATCGCTCAAACCCGAGGGTAGGAGCATCGAAGCATCGAGATCGGGGATTGTCGCCGGCCGCACCTTTTCCAAGGCCGGACGACGGTAATCTTGCGGCCCGCGTAAATTATCCAGCGGTCTGAACCGGTGCCAGTCCTTGGTCTGCTGTTCGACTATCCCCCCATGGACCACCTTGCCGGGATTGTGCGCGAAACCCTGGTCAGGCAGCAACTGCCGTGCCGGCATCCGGTTACCGGTGTGCGGATCGACGGGCTCGATCAAGGTATTGGTCGGGTCGATCTCTTCTACCTTGAGGCCGCGCCGAGCCACCTGGCTCTTGGTCAGGCCGGTGACGGAACAGCGGCACCGGTAGCCGTTGGGCGGGAACCAGGTATCCCACATTGGATGCTCCGCTGGCCACACCCGCCCATCCATGGCCAGGTGCGTAGGACGAGTGCGCGAATCGTTGATCGCCGAATATCGCCAGTAGGGGAGCAGGCTGCCGTCATCCTTCAGCTGTTTGTAGTGGCCGACGTTGTAGGCGGTCTGGATGTTGGTGCGGAAGATGTTGTCCACCCGCCAGGCCCGCTTACCGGTCCAGCCCCGGCGCTCGAAGATATCGCCGCAATCTTTCTTGAACTGCTCAAAGGTCGTACCCTGGTCGATAGCCCGCTGCAGGGCGGTGCACACCGTGTCCAGTTCGTTGCCCTTGGCAATTCCCGAGATAGCGAAGGCCTTGACCTTGGCTTCATCGGAGAGTTTGGCGAACTCACCTGGGCCGAGTTTGACCTTGTCGCGCCAGAACTGCTGCGCCTCGGCCATAGGCAAGGGCTCGATGCGGACGGTCATGACTGGGCCTCCAAGGTCGATCGGCCAAACAGTTCCGCTGCGACCATGGCCCGTTCAGTCAGTTGCTGGAGGCTGGTCATCTCAAGATCCGGATACAGGGCCAGGAGGTTCTCCATGGCCTGCTCGTAGCTGTCGGCCTCGAGCACGGCTTGGAGGATCCGCTCCTCGTTGGCGCCGAGATCCACCCCGGCCAAGGTTTGATCCGCTAAAGCCTCCAAGGCTTGCTGCTCGGGGGTGAACCTGAATCCGGGTATCTCCATGGCGTTACGGGCGGCATTGACCCGGACCGGCAGCTTCGATTGATCTGATTCGGATTCATCCAACTTCGATGGATTTTCAACCTTCGGCGGCCCGAGGCAATCGGCCCCTTCCTCCGGATCCGGCAAGCCCAGCTTGTCGCGGACCACCGATTGCTCCACCTTGAGGCCGAGCGGCACCAACTTCTCCAGGGCGGTGATCAGGATCTGGATATCCTCCGGCTCGATCGCCTTGATGATCAGCTCCGGATAGTTCTCCTGCGGCCCCCAGTTGAGGTCGATGAACGGCCGCACCAGGTCGCGGTTGGTGGTCTCGGACAACTGGGTGGCGTCATCGTCGCGAATGTCTTCTCGCACCTCGGCCTGGGCATCGTCGCCGCCGAGTTTGCCGGGCGTCCCCTGGGTGGTTGCGGTCTGGCCGAGGATGGCCCGGCTCACCTGGGCATCGAGCCAGTCGGCGAGCGTCTTGAAAAGATCAATACTGCCGGTAGTCTTGGTCTCGATAAACTCGATCAGCATCGATTCCGGGATCACCGCCGCGGCGTCGCTGCCCAGGTTGGCCACCGCCGCCTTGAGAATAGCGATGTCGTTTTTGTCCGCTCCCGGCTGGTACTTTCCCACGCGGAGTGGCATGCCGAACACCTCGGCAAAGGCCATCCAGTCCTTGACCGTGTAGTTCTTGCACATCCATGACCAGGCCACGACCCGGGCCAGTCCGCCCCGGATGGGGATGCCGGTCTTGAGGTGGGGCAGATGGCTGATGAATTTGTAGGGGGCCAGCTCGATCCCCTCCATCATATTGCTTTCATCAAGCAGCCGGATCTGTCGGCGGGAGGCCTGGTCAAAAGTGAAGAAGCGGGGATCGCGCCAGTCATATCGGGTCGGCATCCACTTCGCCCCTCGCGACCAGTTGATCTCGCAGACCGAGAAGCCCTTGCCGATGGCGTCCAACTGATCCTTGAGCAGTCCCCGGAATCCGGCTTTCTTGACCAGGGCGCGGACCTCGTCGGCCAGCTGCACATCCTTGGGCGCATCGGTCGCCGCTTCCACGGTCACCGGCAGCGAGGCCACCGCCAGCTTGCGCTTGGAGAGCTCGCAGCGGTAGTGGGGATCCCGTTCCTCCATCTCCTCGGCCAGGGTCAGGTAATCGTAGATATCGCCGGCTGCCGCTCCCTGCAGCAGGGTAGCCAGCTTGTACGGCGTCATGCCCGCCGCCACGGTGGCGTCCCAGACCGTGCGGATCCCGGTGAGGCTGGGCGCCGCCAGTTCGCTGGTCAACTGCTGGGTTTTTATCGGTCTGCCCAAATGATCGTACAGCATTACCAGGTCCCCTCGATGGCGCCGAAACCGGCGGTTGTCCGGATATCGCGGCTGCCCGGTTCAAAATCACGTTTGGTCACCGGATGGTAGGCGTATTCGACTGCATCCATCCGAGTCGCCGATACCGCCATGGCCACGGCGATGGCTGCATCCCCGTGGCGCTGGCGTCCGTCCGACCCCTTGGTTTTGGTGTCGGGCAGCTTGGCCACGCCCTTGATCATCTTGATCGCCCGGTAATCGTCGAGATGATCCGCATGGCGGGCGACCTCGATGGTCCCATCTTCAAAGAATGATTTGAACCGTGGCATTTCGGCCCGGTACCAGGCCTCGGAGAGCATCACCTGCCCAATCCGAGAAATCCCATACCGCTGCATCGCCACCTCAGCCAGGTATTGGCCGTTGCCCCTAGCATCGAAATTTCCGTAGGTGAAGCGGGCCAATCGGTCGATGATAAAAAAGACGACCAGCTCCTGTTCCTTGAAGGGAATGTTGGCCAGCTCCACCACAAAAGGCTGGCGATAGGTCAGATTTTCTTTCTCAGCCAGAGGCGAGAACACCGTCAAATCGCCGTTTCGAGCAAAGTCCTCACCGAAATAATGGCGGCGCTTCGGATCTAGAGCGGCCAGCAATGGGGCCAAGTGCTCGTCGCACCAGTCCCGCGCCTCGGCCTGGCGGATATGATCCGGCTGCAGCGCGAACTCATCCTTACACTCCCACCGCAGCACCGGGATATCGTCCCGCATGCAGCGCTCGATAATGATCCGGGGCAGGTAGGTGCCACTGCCCTGGCTGGGGATGCAGAACAACTCCTCGTCGGCGTCATCGCCATAGGAGGCGACGATCTCTGCCCGCCACTGGGCTTCCGCAGCCGGCGACCACTCCCGGCCTTTCACCAGGCAGATTCGCTGGTACAAGCCCTGCGACAGGGCATCGTCAAAGGTCACCCGGTGCAGGCTGTACGGCTTCTTGCCGCTTCGGATATCGTTGATCAGCTCGTTAAATGGGTTGCTGTCGCCGTTATGGGTGGAGATGATCCGCACCTGCCCGCCCCACATCAATAGCGCCATGGCGGCCTTGATCAGCCCGGCGAGATCGTCATGGAAGGCCGCCTCATCGAGCACCACTCGGCCCGCCTTGCCGCGCAGGTTGGAAGGTCGGCTCGACAGGGCCACGATCTTGTTTCCTGAGGCGAACTTGATCCGGAAGGTGAGGATGTCCTTGTCTTCATCCTTGACGATTTCTTCCTCAACGGCTCCGGCGACCAGGGCATATTTCTTGACCCACTCGGCGCAGTCGGTGATGAACTCCTCGGCCATGTCCTTGTTGTAGCCGATGTACCAGACGTCCTCGCCCTCGGTTCCGGCGGCAAACAGGGCGTCATCCCCGGCCTCGGACCAGGAGAGCCCGATCCGCCGCGACTTCTCGATCACCTTGACCTGGGCCGTGTCGGCAGCCCAGGCTTGCTGGTACGAGAGAAAGGCGTAAGGAGCGGCCAGGGTCTTTATCATTGCCCGATACCGAGGATCTGCCGGCGGATGTCTTCAACGGTGTCGGGAGACAGGCCGGTCTTTTTTACTTCCCGCACCACGTCTTCCGCCACTCGCTGCGCTTTCTCCATCTTGTCCCAGCGCTCCAGCAAGCTGCCGATCTTAGAGAGGGTGTCCATCATCGGCGCCGACCGTTTAATCGCGTCCAGCCCTTCCAGGAAAAACAGCTGGTCTTCGAACAGATCACGCAGCCGCTGAATGTTGGTCCGCTTCTGCGTCCGGGCCCGGTCCCATTCATCCATGTCGGCGGACGGAACCTTGCTTTCTTCCTTCCACTTGGCCAGACTGGTGACGGAAACATCGAGCAGCCCGGAAATATCGGACAGCGCCCGGCCCTCTGCATACATCCGCATGGCCTGGGGCTCGAGGCAGGCCCGGTCTCCCTTCTTAGCCATACAGGGCTTCCTGCAATTCTTCGATTTTGGCGGAGACGCCCAGCAACTCGGCCTGCTGCATCACCATCTCATCCATCAAGGCTGCTGCCTCGGGGATCTTCATGTCCGCAGGTTCATTAATCAGCGGGTTGACGATCTCGCCCACGCGCTCGCAGTTGGACCGGAACTTCACCTCCAGCCCTTTCTTTTGTTCTTCCAGCTCGGCCAAGCGGCCCTTCAGTATCCGGCGTTCGCTCATCGTCTCTGCATGCCCTCCATTCTCGCTGTGGCCAGGGTGATGGCCTTTGAGTTTTCCTTGACGACCTCAAGCACGCTGTCGACCAGCGCCTGGGTCGCCCTTGCAAGTTTCTGGGTATCCTCAACCAGGATGACATTGTTGTCGTACTTCATCGCCATTTGGCTCGCGATCAGCTCCACCCTGGCCATCCCGTCCACCATGGTCCGCTCGAGGGACCGGATGGCGCGGATGCCGAGGATGACCGTCAAAAATCCCAACAGTGGGGGAATCAGCATGAAGATTGCCAGTAAGGCCCCCGCTCCCCATCCCCCCATCTCTTTGAGCAGGCCGATCAGGGCCACCGCCAAATTCACTTCCATCCTCGCCACCCCTTTAATTGCCGTTCAAACCGCCGCTGGCATCCTATGCACCGAGTGCAGCCCGGGGCGGCCCGGCGTCGCGCTTCGGGGATATCGTCCCCGCAATCCTCACACTCTTCCGCCGCATCGCCCTGGGGCATAGACTGTATCTGTAGCTGCAGGGCCAGTTGCTCGAACTGTTCCTGGTTGCGCTGGGCGATATCGACATCGTCCATCAATCGTTATGAGCCGGATCGGTTGCAGAGGGCCGGGGCCTGGGTATGTAGTCGCCGTGCTGGAGGGCCACAACTTTCCTGGCTCGATCCTTGGCCAGCTCCCTCGCCGCTGCGATCACGGCCGCCGATGCCGCTCCCTTCTCCACCTTGTGTCCGATGCCCACCAGGCCCAGGCCGATCAGGATGGCCTGGATGCCAAGATCGTCCTTGCCTTCGTAGACCAGGTAAAGGCCCAGCAGGCAGAGCCCACCGGCGGCCGCCCAGGTCTTCCAGCCTTTCAT